>Ga0214919_10000174_pt1 | contig 108842 bp, 106 predicted proteins | sample LL1503_MetaG_FD_177994 | JGI IMG/M metagenome (GOLD analysis project Ga0214919, IMG submission 177994) | Freshwater microbial communities from Lake Lanier, Atlanta, Georgia, United States - LL-1503 | ecosystem: Environmental > Aquatic > Freshwater > Lake | place: USA: Georgia | collected...
GATAGGCTCGATTGGGCAGAGCACTGCTAACAGCATGGCCAACGCAGGCAGCTTGGCAGTGGGAATTGCGGGCGATGAAAAAGTTAAAACTAGAAACTCAACCGATGCTGATGTGTCTGGTTTGTTTTCTAAAAAATAATTATTTCTTAACTATCTGAACTTGATTAACGCTTAATCAGGTTCAGATTAAGAGCTTACTGCTGTGAAGAGTCTAATTTTGCGCACAATATGTGAATAACCAAAATATGACACTCTTGAATGCGCGCCGTGTTGGTTGATGGCGCCACTATGGCAAGACTGCAAGCCTGACGCAGTTGGCCTCCAGTGCTACCTAGCAATCCAATGCTTTTCATGCCCAAGACGTTGGCACTCTCCACGGCCTTAACTACGTTGGAACTGTTGCCGCTGGTGGAAATGGCCACTAAACAGTCTTCGGGCTTTCCAATGGCCTGTACCTGCCGGCTGAAAATGTGTTCGTAGCCAAAATCATTGGCCACGGCAGTCAGGATGGAGGTGTCGGTGCTCAGCGCAATGGCGGCCAACCCGGGCCGAGTGGTTTCAAAACGTCCCACCAGCTCAGCAGCAAAATGTTGGGCATCTGAAGCACTACCGCCGTTGCCACAAATGAGTAATTTGCCGCCCTTGGAGAGGCAGCTTTGAATGATTTGAAACGCATGGTCAATATCAGGGCTGATATTTTTCAATGCTTGAACTACATTCAAATGTTGTTCAATATGTTCAATGCTATTGGCCATATGTCTAAAATCGAGAAAATGAAGCACATCTTAACTGAAAGCCCCTGCCCATGAGCACTCAGGTGAACCCCCAGACCCTTCGCATTCTCGTGGTCGGAGACGTGATGCTCGACTACTTTTATGAAGGCAGCACGCACAGAATCTCGCCTGAAGCACCTGTTCCAGTGGTTCACGTCAAAAATCAATTCTCCCGCTTGGGCGGTGCAGCCAACGTTGCGGCCAATATCAAGGCGCTGGGGGGCGATGTACGCCTTTTGGGGCTCATGGGCCAAGATGCGGCAGGAGAGGAACTCAAGGGCCTGCTGCAAACACAGGGTATTGAAGATGGCCTCATCGTGGTGCCAGGCAGCCGCACCATTACCAAATTGCGCGTCATGTCCAGGAACCAGCAGATGGTGCGCCTAGACCAAGAGGATGGCTTTGTGCAGGCCAACCCCCAACATTTGCTGTCTCAATTTCGCGAGGCGCTGAACCATTGCCAAGTGGTGGTGCTGTCAGACTACGCCAAGGGTGCATTGCAGCAAACAAATCAATTGATTGCATTGGCACGCGCCATGGGCAAGCCCGTCATTGTGGACCCCAAGGGCACTGACTATCAAAAGTATGCGGGCGCCTACATGGTCACACCCAACATGTCGGAGTTTGAAGCGGTAGCAGGCAAGTGCGCTTCTGAATCAGACATGGTTGCAAAAGCTCAAAAGCTGCAAACCCAGTTGGGGCTGGATGCGCTGCTCATTACCCGCAGCGAACATGGCATGAGCCTGTTTGACCAAGCCTCTTCGCATTGGCACATTCCCACTGTGGCCAGAGAAGTGTTTGACGTCACAGGCGCGGGTGATACGGTCATTGCCACATTGGCTGTGTGTTTGGCGATGGGGGAACCCCTGCGTGAAGCAGTCCAAAAGTCCAACATTGCTGCTGGCATTGCTGTGGGCAAAGTGGGTACGGCTTGTGTGACATTTGAAGAAATCAATGCCTTTGCGCTCGATCATGTGCAGCTGGGCACTCGCGCCAAAATCATGAGTCCCCATGAATTGGTTCAATGGGTGGCCCGTCAAAAACAAAAGTCCAAAGTGATGGTGATGACCAATGGTTGTTTTGATTTGCTACACCCTGGCCATGTGGACTATTTAGAAAACGCTCGCGCCATGGGCGACTGCTTGGTGGTGGCCGTCAACAGCGATGCTTCTGTTTCAAAACTCAAGGGACCAACACGACCCATCATGCCCTTAGAGGTTCGGCTTCGCATGCTGAGTGCGCTTGAATGCGTCAGCGCTGTGGTGGTCTTCGACACCGAAACACCGCGCGAACTGATTGCCCAAGTGTTGCCCCATATCTTGGTGAAGGGTGGCGACTATGAAGGCAAAACCATTGCAGGTGCAGCAGAAGTAGAAAAAGCAGGCGGTGAGGTTAGGCTGGTGTCTTTCTTGGAGGGCTTCTCTAGCAGCAGCCTGATTGAAAAAATAAAGAACTCATAAGAACATCTCAGAATCCAAAGGGACATTGCATGACTCAGACGCCACCTAACTTTGCGCTTTATTACGCAGGCGACGCCTACTCCACCTCCAAAAAAATCATGGGCCGCCAAAGCGCGGGCAAAGCCTTTATGAGGGGCATGGCCAGAACTTGGTCTACAGGGCTGATCAGGGGCTTAGGCCCCAACGACGCTGGTTTGAAAGCCATGGCCTCTCAGTTGCAGTCTGATGGCTTCAATGGTCAGGTGCAATGGAGTAATTTACCGAGCCTTCAATCGGTCAGCGATGTAGGCGCTTTGTATTTCCCGTCTCCTTGCCCCAAAGATTTAGCCCACCTTCGCAACTTGTCCAACCCCGCAGCCTTCAGTTTCATGGGCGTGACCTATACCTTGTCTTCGGCCGGTGCCATGGACAATGTGGCCGACCTGATCTTGCCGCCCTTTCGCCCGTGGGATGCACTCATTTGCATTTCTGACTGTGCCAAACAATTCACATTGCAGTTGCACGGCGAGTTGAAAGACTGGTGGCGCAGCCAAGCCGGCGAGATGCAATTCAACACACCTCAATTGCAAGTGATTTTGTTGGGGGTGGATGCACCATTTTTCAGCCCTCAGCCCACGTTGAAAAAAGCAGCCCGTGAGCACTTTGGCATTGAAGCCGACGAAACTGTCTTTTTATTTTCTGGCCGACTGTCGTTTCATGCCAAGGCCAACCCAGCACCCATGTACCAGGCGCTAGAAAAAGCGGCACTCACTCGGAAAATTGTCTGCCTAGAGGCTGGCGTTTTTCCGAACGAGTCTATCAAGAACGAGTACATCAAGGCGCAGAAAACATTGGCACCCCACGTGCGTTTCATTTGGGCAGATGGACAACAAGAAGCGTTGTACAAACAGTCATGGCAAGCCGCCGATGTGTTCATCTCGTTATCGGATAACATTCAAGAAACATTTGGCCTCACGCCCGTAGAAGCCATGGCAGCTGGCTTGCCTGTCATTGTGGCCGACTGGAATGGTTACAAAGAAACTGTCAGAGATGGCATTGATGGCTACCGCATTCCCACCACCTTGCCACCTGCAGGTGTAGGGGGCGATTTGGCAGTTCGGCATGCATTAGACCTAGACACTTACGATTACTTCATTGGTCGAACCAGCCTTGCCACTGTGATTCATCCAGAGGCTTTGGCCGTTGCTTTGCAAAGCTTGAGCGATAACCCGACTCTTAGGGCTGAAATGGGAGCAGCAGGATTAAAACGAGTTCAAGAAGTGTTTGATTGGCCCATCATTTTGAAAAGCTATGTGGCGCTTGCAGATGAGTTAAAAACTCTTAGGAACTCCTATTTACAAAATAATTCATGGTCTGAAAAGACGTCATGGCCACAAAGAGCTGATCCCTTCCAAAGATTCGCGCATTTCCCCACCAATACATTAAAGGGTCACTGGCAGGTATTTGGAAAACCCAATGCGTTGGCAAAATTCAATGACTTGTCACAACTGTCCATGGCAAATTATGCGTTTGATAAAAACTTGCTCCCTCCTGAAATACTGCTCAAATTGCTTGAATATTTAAAAAATAATTCACCCCAATCAATCAATTCATTACTCAGTGTTGTGAACTGTGCAACCCCCTTGGGTGTTCGATCCTTGCAATGGCTATGGAAGTTTGATTTAGTAAATATTAAAATAAAATAAAATGGAGATTCAATTACTTTCAATTGAAAATGTAGCATTTTCAGAATTAGAAAACCATTTATCATATAAATAGCAATCATTTCTATTCATAATGTGCATTTTAATTTCTGATTGATCATAATAATTGATTGTATTTGTGAAAAGATGTGAGCCACTTCCACCATGGGAAAAACCAATACTGGGTACAACTCCCATTTTTAATCCTGCCTGCTTTATTTGCCGAGAAATGTCGACTTCTTCGCTGAATGCTGGGGTTAAGTTGTTATCAAATTTTAAAACCTTAGAATGAAATAGTTTAGTTCTAACTGCAAATAAAAACCCCATAACTAAGTCGACATATCGAAAAGTATCGAAATCACCTTTGATTAATTGCTTAGACTCAACGCCATTGAGATTAAGATCTGCAAGACACCCTTGTGGTCCTACCATCGCAAGATTTGGATCATTTTCTAAAGCATCAACTAAATCAAAAATAATAGAATTTTTCAACCGCAGATCTGCATTTGCAACGATGGTGTACTTTGAACGTGAAATATCAATACCTATATTCCATGCGCGAGAAACGCCAATATTTTCAGAAATAATTGCGAAATGATCGATTCTTGGATGATTTTTTAACTCAATACCGAGATTTGTATTATTAAAAACAACTATAACTTCAATGTCGATATTTATTAAATCATCTAATAAACTCAAAATGTTATGATCAGGAGTGCCAGGAGAAAGATCTAAAACTGGAATAACAATAGATATTTTAGATTGAAAATTATTTCTATTGACATTAACTTCAGAATGCAATGCGAAAGCTTTTTCAGTTTGTGAAGATCTAATATAACTAAAAATTAATTTCTGCTTTAATTCATCAGAACTTGGGTGAGTGCAAAGATGCGAGTCATAGAAAATAATACACTCAGCATATTTGCCACTATTAAAAAGACAATTAAAATGGAGATATTTTAAATCGAAAGATAATTCCTTAGCATTACTCAATATTGAGATGGCATTTTGACATCTCTCGTACATTCGATTATTGAATAATGAAAAGCAATATAATTCAAAGGTATAAGGTTCGAAAATACCATTGGTTAGTAAAAGATCTGTTTTATTAATAACTAGATTATAATTTGATTGTTTAAAGTCATTTACAATTTCATTCGCTAATAGAATAGGATCTTGATCGAGCATTTTATTAAACTCCTGAATGGATTGGAATTTTAAGAGGAACGGTTCCCCGTTCAAATACAATCATACTATCAAAAAAAGAAATGCCGAAAGTATGATCAGTAATAAAGTTTGGAATAATATCGCCACGAGAATGTCTTGCATTCAATTGATCAATAAATGACTTGCTAATATTAATAAAAGAATTAATATTATTAACGCCTCCACCAAACTCCGCCCAATAAGAAGTATGCAAGTCTTCAATTAAATAAATACCATTCTTGCTTATTTTAGGGTATAGAAATTCGAAGGAAGAAATAATGTGATCCATGCGATGACTACCGTCATCAATAATGATATCTGGAATACCAAATTCATTGATAATAGATAGAAGAAATGAATGATCTGACTGATCACCAATTCGAACATGAATGCCATCAGATTGATGATTTATACATTCTGCATCAATATCTATTCCAATAATTGTAGAAAGCGGACCAAAATATCGCTGCCACATTTGGAGGGAGCCACCACCAGATACACCAATTTCCAGAATTAAAAGAGATTTGTTACGCATTGGATTAAAAAATCTCTCGTAAATTGGAAAATAGTGATTCCATTTTGACATTCTTTTTCCGGTATGAGTTTTAAAATCTTGATATAAGTTCATAGTGATAAAATTAATTTAGGTTATAGAATAAAAGAAAATTATTTAAAAATCCAACCATTTTTAAATACTGGTGTATTTTGTATAGGTGAACGTAAAAATAAATACTTCTTTTGAGTTAAGTTTCTTTGTTCAGTCAGATTTGCAAAAACAGAATCTTCGCATAATATTATTTGACTCATCTCGAATGCAGATAACCAATCTAATGGGTTATTTGTTAATGAAGTAGGATGAATAGTTCTTATATCATGTAGTTCTTCAATTTCATCTACGATATTTCTTCTTTTTCCAGCAGGAGCTTCATGTGCAATTTTGAATGGAACATGAGCAGAAATTTTCTCTAAAATTAGATTTTCTGCATTCAGATCTCTTTCAATATCTAAATTCCATTTTTGCTCAAAAGGCGCTGAACAAATTGCATATTTATACTCATCAAATTTAAGTGATTCGACAAGATGCATTGGTTGACCAAAATCATATCTTCCTTGGTTAGTTCCTAAATAATGATAAAGAATAAAGACATCTTTAATATGGTTATTTTTGAGAAGACTTTTAGGTTTTTCTAACCAATAATCAATTGGTATGGAATTGTGATCAACAGAAAGAAAATTAATGTAAGGAGCTGATTTTTTATAAAATTCATAAAATCTAGAATCAATTGGCCAATAAACATCAAAGCCACGGTCAACGTACCATTTAGCGGCAGGAAGCGCAATTAAAATATCGCCAATTGCTGATGTCTGAATAAAACCGATTTTCATTTATGTTAAATTAGAGTAAACGGACTTGTAGAAAGGTATGATAACAGTATTATTGAATTCATCTGTTGAGTTGATTCTTAATTTTTCAATAATTATTATCGTATCAATAAGATCGTAATAAAAACCCTTGGTCTGACCGCAGAGAATCAGGATTTTCTTAATAGATTCAAGATCATAAATAATAAATTTATTTGTAGAGTAGGAAAGATAAGATAGCATCCATTTTACATAAATTTCCCAAACTGGTTTACTTCGATAAAGCAAAAGTCTAGGATTAATAGGGGTTGATAAATTTAAATTTAATAAAAATCTATTGATATTATGAATTATAGGAAACCAACCTTTTATTGAGTCATAAAAAATTTCTATGGTATTATGATGATGATTATTGTGGTGAACATGGTTTTGAGCTATTACTAAACCTTTTTCAGAAATCATGCATAATTCACTCCATATAATTTCAGAAAGCATAAAAGATTGATTGAAATTAAAATTCCAATCTAATTTATTAATTTCGTTATTTAAAAAAATATTTACTTTGTCAAATATTTTTCTTGTAAAAACTTGACTAGTCATAAAGCTAGTTAGTTCTAGGATACCAAAATGAGATAATAATTCTGATCCTTTATCAATAATATTAGTATTAGTTAAGCAATATGTCTTGTCTGTGGCATGAAGATATTGAATTTTATCATTAATTAAAAGATATTTGATGACAGTCACTGCATCGGGCAAAACGTAATCATCATCTCCAAACCACCAATATAATTGAGATTTTATCTTAGTCTCTAGGAATGCTTTATGAATACTGAGATTGCCATTGATAGAATTGATTCTTTTATAATAATTTAAATTGAAATAATTATTATTTTCAAAATATAATTCTGTATTTTTATCTTCCGAGTTGTCAATTATTTGTATCGTATAATTAATACCTTGATTGTTGAAGACATTATTAATTTGATTGATAGTTTTAATTAACTGATCAGTCCGATTGTAGGTAGGTATAATGAAACATAAATCTATCATTTCTAATTACTCCTTCAGTGCCCGTATCTCTGGCGGGAGGTTAAGAGTTTCTTCCCAAAATTTTCTATTATATTTAGACCATGCATGTACACCAAATGGTAATTTATTTCCAATCAAATTATGTAAATAGACAGGATCAATATCATGTGAAAAATTTGCAGCTGTAAAAATATTAGGAATTCTATAATTCAGAGAATAATTACCTAAAAATGAAAAAAATAAATCTTCTGCATGACCAATTTCACGCCATTCCTTAGATAGATTAGGAAACTCATTTATCAGATTTATACATGATTCAGTTTTTCTTAAACTTAATCCACCATTACCGACAAATGAAGTGCAAAGAATTTTATTATTTAAAGGTAGACTATCAATATTTAAAGGTAAGGAAAAACCTTGAGGCCACGGTGCTCCGATGTAGTCATAATCCTGAGCAATCCAATATTTCAAATTGTCTTTTATAATTAATGCGTCTGGTTGAAAAATCAATATGTATTTATAATTTATGAATTCAATATAAAATTCTTTACTAGTTAAAAGTTTATTGTACCCTTTTATATCCTTGAAATACTCATTGTTAAATTTTGAAAATTTATCTAATTTGAAATTTTTAACATAATATTTTTCATCAATATCTTCTGGAGCTACCCAGTAAATATCATGATTACTTATTTTTGGAATTGAGTAATTAATTGAAAATTTTTCATCATTATCCAATTCATTTTTATAAATTGGAATTAATATTGCGCAATTGTTATTCATTTCAATTCAATCAGTAGTTTGGAAAAGCAAGCTGTTTGTACTGATGAATTAATAGGCCAAGTACGATTATTTATTTTGTTTAGTAAAAATGCTGAGATCTCACTAATAAGATTCCTATTCAAGCATAACTCCAATGCTTTTTGGAAATATTCACCATAACTTCTAGTTACTAATTTTGTCAATTCAGTATCTGATAGCAAGCTTTCTGCGACTCGTGATGAAAAACTACCCCCAGATAAAGTCACAACTGGAAGACCAGCTAATAATGCATCGCTACAAGTTGTATGCCCGTTATAAGGAAAGGTGTCCAAAAACAAATCTGCCAATCGATAACGCGCCAAGTGATCCTCCACCTTAGGCACTCTGGTCGCATAAACAAGCCGAGCTGGATCAACCCCATGCTTGACAGCCTCTTTGCTTAAATTTGCTTGCGCCGATTCATTCAGTTTCATCAACCAAAGCACACTGCCGGGAACTTCTTTTAATAAATCCATCCAGATTTTGAACATGGGCGGATTGATTTTGTAGTCATGGTTGAAACTGCAAAACACAAAGCCTTCTTCTGGCAAACCAAAGTCGCTTCGCTTGGGTGTCTCAGGCGATGGCACAACGGAAGTATCTCTAGGCAAATAGCAATGTGGCAAATAGAGAATTTTTTCTCTGTAATGTTGTTGCGATTCTGGCGGAATGATGCGCGGGTCCGCAATGAGGTAATCAATAAAGGGCAAACCCAAGGTGCCAGGAAAACCCAAGTAGGTCATTTGCACCGGGGCTGGCCTGTGCGACAACACATCCAGCTTGGTGCCTTCTGTGTGTCCAGACAAATCGATGGCAATGTCAATTTCCATGGCCCTTAAAAGCTTGGCCAGTTCTAAACTGGGCATGTTTTTGGCATCAAGGTAATGATCAAATGCACAGCGATAACGTTTCCATAAATCACTGCCATCTGGTGTGCCTGTAAACACTCCGGTCAGTTCAAACTTTTCTTTGTCAAAATTTTCAATCATTTCAATGAGCAGGTAGCCCACTGGGTGAATTCTAAAATCTGCTGAGATAAAGGCGACGCGTTTACGACGGTGTGCATATTTTTCGCCGTTCCACAGTTTGAAAAGTGGGTCACCATATTTGTCTTTGGCATAGGTTTCAATGCATTGACGTGCCAATGCGGCATCGTCTGTGATGGACATGACTGTCATTGCACCGCAAGCTTTTTTGCCAGCACGTATACCCGCAAAAATACTTTCTCTTGATTCTTCAAAGTCTGTCCAGTCGCAGCAGCTTAGGCGGGCGTGCATCAAGTGACCCTCGCCATAGCTGTACGTGGGGTTAATTTGCAGTGCTCGTTTGAACGCGTTCACGCTCAGGTCGTATTGTTTGAATTGGCCCAGCAGTTGACCTTGCCCTTCAAAGGCTGTGAAGTTGTCAGGGTCTACTTCAACGCAGGCCACCAAAGTGAGCAGGGCGTCGTGATGCCGATCAATCGCTTGCAGCAAAGCGGCTTTGTTGGTGTAGGCCTGGGTGTAACTGGGGTCAACTTCGATGGCTTTGTCAAAGCAAATGACAGCGTCATCTGCTAAGCCGATGTCGGCATAACTTTGTGCTTTGGCAAAGTGTGCCAAGGCCAAATGAGGTGCTGCTTCAGCGGCTTGTGTGAAGCTCTCAAGCGCTTCTATTTTCTTACCAGTGGCACCCAAAGAGATGCCCATGGAGTACAAAGAAGCGAAGTCTTTGCCGTTGATTTGCAGGGCTTGCTTAAAGACGTCTAAGGCTTCAGCATGTTTGGCGTCACCTTGCAAGGCAATGCCTTGCTGGGTAAGGGCATGAACTTTGGGGTCAATCGGAATATCGGACGTGACCATGGCCGCACCTGGGTGGGCTTTCATGCCTTGGCCCACCTTGACGGTTTCTAAATGCTCTCTGGCATTGGGCAATGAAGGCTCTAAGTGAATGGCTTTTTGCACAGCCTTCAAGGCATCGTCATATTTACCCAAGTTGAACAAAATGACCGATTTGGCCAAATGAGCCTGCGCAAAGTTGGGATGCGACAGGGTGACGGGCTGAATGTGTTTCAGCGCTTTGTCAAAATTTTTACGGCCCGACTCAATGGCGGCCAGAGAATAAAGGGCGACGGCATTTTTAGGTTCTGCTCGCAGAACGCTGCTGAACAAAGTTTGGGCGGCATCCAGCTCGCCTGCGGTTTGCAGGGCCAGGGCCTTTTCTAGCTGAGAGCTTGTCGCCTTGTTCAAAATGACTGCCTTTTAAGGGTTAACACTGATTTTTTGTGAATGCATGTTTCAAAAAAACATGACAAGCAACAACTTCAAGCAATAAGAGTGCCAGTCAAATTATTGACGGGCTAGGCGCTTGTGGCAAGTCTTTGCCGTCAGAGCACTGTTGTGCTTGCATCACAAGGCAGATTTGCCGATAATTATTTCAAGCTTCAATTATTTAAGTCAAAACCAATTCAGACCCAGCGCTGAGAAAAAGGACAGTCAACATGAACATCGTGTGCTTAGGGGGCGGCCCGGCCGGTTTGTACTTTGGGTTGCTCATGAAGTTGCGACATCCCTCTCATCACATCACGGTGTTGGAACGCAACAAGCCTTATGACACCTTTGGTTGGGGTGTGGTGTTTTCTGACGCCACCATGTCGAGGTTGAAAGTGGCCGACCCCAAAACGGCATCTGAAATTTTGGGCTCGTTCAACCATTGGGATGACATTGCAGTGCATTTCAAAGGAGAGACTTTGCGATCTGGTGGTCATGGTTTTTGCGGCATTGGTCGCAAGCGCTTGCTCAATATTTTACAAAAGCGCTGTGAAGAGTTGGACGTGAACTTGGTGTTTGAATCGGAGGTCGATGCCAACGATGACATCGCCACCACTTACAACGCCGATTTGATCATTGCCTGTGATGGTCTCAATTCCCGCGTTCGCACGCGCTTTGCCAGCACCTACAAGCCCGACATCGATGAGCGGCATTGCCGCTTTGTGTGGCTGGGAACTCGCAAACTGTTTGATGCGTTCACATTTGCCATTGAAGAAACAGAGCACGGCTGGTTTCAGGCGCATGCCTATCAATTCGATGGCGACACTTCCACCTTTATTGTAGAAGCGCCGGAACCTGTGTGGCGTGCCGCTGGCTTGGAAGACATGTCGCAAGAGGAGTCGATTGCTTTTTGCGAAAAGTTGTTTGCCAAATATCTAGATGGCCACGAACTCATGACCAATGCCAAGCACTTACGGGGCTCAGCACATTGGATCAAGTTTCCGCGGGTAATTTGTGATCAGTGGGTGCATTGGGAAAAGCGGGCTGATGGCCAAGAGGTGCCTTATGTGTTGATGGGTGATGCGGCGCACACCGCTCACTTTTCAATTGGCTCAGGCACCAAGCTGGCACTCGAGGATGCCATTGAATTGGCCGATACCTTTGAGAAGCTCGGGCACGAGGTGGGTGGCATGCAGGAGGTGATGCGTGCTTATCAGGCCACGCGTTCTGTTGAGGTTTTGAAAATTCAAAATGCCGCACGCAACTCGACCGAGTGGTTTGAAAATGTAGCGCGCTATGTAAACATGCCGCCCGCACAATTCGCTTATTCTTTGCTCACGCGCAGCCAGCGCATTTCTCACGAAAATTTGCGCTTGCGCGATGCGAATTATGTGGCCGCTTATGAAAAGTATTTGGCCACGCTCGCAGGCTTGGACGCTGGTGCCTCGGCCAAATCTATTCCGCCGATGTTTTTGCCTTTGCAAGCACGAGGCATCACGTTGAAGAATCGCGTCATGGTGTCGCCCATGGCCACTTACTCAGCGGTGGACGGGGTGCCAGGCGATTTTCATTTGATGCATTACGGCGCACGGGCAGTGGGCGGTGCGGCCATTGTGTTCACGGAGATGACTTGCGTGACGCCAGAAGGGCGCATCACGCCGGGGTGTCCTGGCCTTTGGAACGAGGCTCAAGAAAAAGCTTGGACTCGGATCGTGGATTTAGTGCACACGCAATCTGACGCCAAGATGGCTTTGCAACTGGGACACGCTGGCCGCAAAGGTTCAACACGCAGGGCGTGGGATGGCATGGACATGCCCTTGAGCGATGTACAGCGAGATGGCGAGAACTGGGATTTGATGGCGCCTTCTGCATTGCCCTACATGGATGGTGTGAGCCAAGTGCCGCATGAGATGACGCGCGCCGACATGCAGGCCGTGTTGGCTGCATTTGCCACGGCAGCAGAGCGAGGCGCGAGGGCGGGTTTTGACTGGTTGGAGTTGCACTGCGCACACGGCTATTTGTTGTCAGGATTTATTTCTCCGCTCACCAACCACCGCAACGATGAGTTTGGTGGGTCTCTAGAGAATCGTTTGCGTTTTCCTTTGGAAGTCTTTACCGCCTTGCGACAAATTTGGCCAAAAGAAAAACCAATGTCAGTGAGAATTTCTGCCCACGATTGGGTGGAAGGCGGCATCACGCCTGACGATGCCATTGAAATTGCCAAGAAGTTCAAAACCGCAGGCGTTGACTTTGTCGATTGCTCTTCAGGCCAAGTCGACAAGCGTGAAAAGCCTGTGTATGGGCGTATGTTTCAAACGCCTTTTGCAGATCGCATTCGCAATGAAGCGGGTGTGCGAACCATCGCGGTGGGCGCCATTTCAGAAGCCGATCATGTGAACAGCATCATTGCCGCAGGGCGTGCCGATTTGTGCGCAGTGGCAAGGCCGCATTTGGCCAATCCCTCGTGGACGATGCAAGAGGCGGCTCGCATTGGTTTCACCGATTTGAATTGGCACAAGGCTTATGTGTCGGGCAAGCGCCAAATGGAAACCAACTTTGAACGCGCAGCGGTACTGGCTGCCGCCGCTTTGGCGACCAGCCAATCGAATGCTGCCGACGGTGGGGAGATCCTGTGATGGAGGGAGTGACCCAAGCAACGCTCAATGCAGACCATGAATTCAGAGCGCATGCCGATCAGCATGCTTCGCTGCGCTTGTGGCTGCGTTTGTTGTCTTGCACCACCCGCATCGAAGACAAGATTCGACAAAATTTGCGCGAATCCTTTGACATTACTTTGCCTCGATTTGATTTGATGGCGCAATTAGAGCGCCATGTCGATGGTTTGAGCATGGGCGAGTTGTCGCGCCGCATGATGGTCACGGGTGGCAATATCACGGCCATCGTGGATCAGCTGGAAAAAGAGAACTTGGTATTGCGTCAGGTAGGCGCACATGACCGACGTTCTTTCACGGTCAAGCTAACACCCGCAGGCCGTGAAGCGTTTGCTGCCATGACGGTTCCGCATGAAGCTTGGGTGGCGGGGATGTTTGAAGGATTGTCAGACAGCCAGCAAAAAGAATTGCACACTTTGCTGGGCGCCTTGAAAAAGAATTTACAGAAACAGGAGGAGTCAGCATGAGCCAAAAATATTTACCCGGTGAACCCCATCAGTTGCCCAGGCATCGCAACAAGCTGGCGGGCTACACAGGCGAGCACATTTTATTTGATGTGAAAGATGGTGTGGCCACTGTCACTTTGAACCGCCCAGAACGGAAAAATCCTTTGTCGCTTGAGTCCTATGCGGAAATGCGCGATTTGTTTCGCGCCATGGCCTATGCCGATGATGTGCATGCCGTTGTGGTCACCGGTGCGGGTGGCAACTATTGTTCCGGTGGCGATGTGCATGAAATCATCGGGCCTCTCACGAAAATGGACATGCCCGGTTTGCTCACCTTCACTCGCATGACGGGCGACTTGGTAAAAGCCATGCGGGCCTGTCCGCAGCCCATAGTCTCGGCCATTGACGGCATTTGTGCGGGGGCTGGCGCACTCTTGGCGCTGGCTTCAGACTTGCGCTATGGCACAGCACGCAGCAAAACTTATTTCTTGTTCAACAAAGTGGGCTTGGCCGGCTGTGACATGGGTGCTTGTGCTTTGTTGCCACGGGTGATTGGGCAAGGGCGCGCTTCTGAGTTGCTCTTTACTGGGCGAGGTTTGCCGGGCGAAGAAGCTGAGCGCTGGGGTTTCTACAACCGCGTGTGTTCACCTGAAACGGTCTTGGCAGAAGCGCAAGCCATGGCCAAAACTTTGGCCAGCGGCCCCACTTTTGCCTATGGCATGACGAAAAAAATGTTGCAACAAGAATGGAACATGGGTGTGGACGAAGCCATCGAGGCCGAAGCGCAAGCGCAAGCCATCTGCATGGTGACCAATGATTTTCACCGCGCTTACCACGCATTTTTGGCCAAAGAAACACCCATTTTCGAGGGAGACTGAGCATGAATTCAGCATCTCATTTAGGCTGGCCGTTTTTTGAAGCGCAACATCGAAGTTTCAAAACCGATCTTCAATTCTGGACTCAGAAGCAGTTTGGCGGTCATCACGAGCATGATGAATCGCGCGATGCGATTGACCGTGAATGTGTGAGTTTGGTCAAAGCTTTGGGGCAAGGCGGATGGCTGAAGCCGGCCATTGCAGGCACACAGCATGGCGGTGCTAGCGAGGTCATCGACACGCGCACCCTTTGTTTGTTGCGCGAAGAGTTGGCTTGGCATCATGGTCTGGCGGACTTTGCGTTTGCGATGCAGGGCTTGGGGTCAGGCGCCATCAGTTTGAAGGGTTCGCCAGAACAACAAGCCGCCTATTTGCCGCGGGTGGCCAGCGGAGAAGCATTGGCGGCATTTGCTTTGAGCGAGCCCGATGCAGGTTCAGACGTGGCAGCCATGCAATGCAGTGCCCTTGAAACTGCTGATGGCTATCGATTGAATGGTTTCAAAACTTGGATTTCCAACGGTGGCATTGCCGACTTTTATGTGGTCTTTGCACGAACCGGAGAAGCACCTGGCGCCAGAGGCATCAGTGCATTCATCGTGGATGCCAGCTCCCCCGGTTTGGAAATTGCCGAGCGCATTGATGTGATTGCGCCGCACCCTTTGGCCAAGTTGCATTTCAACAATGTGCTGGTGCCGCATGCAAAACGAATTGGCGCTGCAGGCGATGGTTTCAAAGTGGCGATGGCCACACTGGATGTTTTCCGGACTTCGGTGGCGGCTGCTGCATTGGGCTTTGCACGACGTGCCTTGGATGAGTCGATTGCGTGGGCCAAGCAACGGAAAATGTTTGGTCAATCCTTGGCTGATTTTCAAATCACCCAAAGTAAATTGGCACAAATGGCCACGCTTTTGGATGCCGCCACCCTCTTAACCTACCGCGCGGCTTGGCTGCGCGATCAAGGTCAACGCATCACGCAAGAAGCTGCGATGGCCAAAATGACCGCTACAGAAAATGCACAGCAAATCATCGACATGGCCGTGCAAATGCATGGGGGTATGGGTGTCAAAAAAGGGTGCATTGTGGAGTCGCTGTACCGCGAAATTCGCGCCTTGCGCATTTACGAAGGCGCCACCGAAGTTCAGCAGTTGATCATTGGACGTGACTTGCTCAAGTAAGGCATCACATGACTCAAACCCTTGCACCCTCCTCACATGAAGACAGCTTCACGCGGGATCGGTTGCCACCCGCCGATCAATGGCCTGAATTTGTATTTGATCGGCCGGAGCTTCAATACCCTGCACAGCTGAATTGTGTTCAAGCCTTGTTGGACGCGCATTTGGCGAATGGCCAGGGTCACCGCATGGCATTGAGAGGCGCAGATGCCACAGGGCCCGTGGCTTGGACTTATGCGCAATTGCAAGCCAAGGTGAATCAAATTGCACATGTGTTGGTGACTGACATGGGTCTGAAGTCGGGGCAGCGTTTGTTACTGAGAGGCGGCAACAGCCCCACAATGGCGGCCTGTTTTTTAGCGGCCTTAAAGGCGGGTTTGGTGGTGGTGCCCACGATGCCCTTGCTGCGTGCATCCGAGCTCAAACAAATTCTAGACAAAGCACATGTAAGCGCAGCCTTGTGTGACAGTTTATTAGCGGAAGAGTTAGGGCATTGCACCGATGCGTCGCATGCCCATTTTGCAAACAGTTTGAAACAGGTGCTGTGGTTTCGATCGGCAGAAGTTGATGGCGTGGAAGCACGCATGGCTTTGCACTCAATGCAATTTGAGGCCCATGCCACAAGCCGAGACGATGTCTGCCTGATTGCCTTTACCAGTGGCACCACGGGACAGCCCAAAGGCACGATGCATTTTCACCGTGACATTTTGGCGATGTGTGATTTGTTTCCCCGACATATTCTGAAAATGACAGAAGACGATGTCGTGTGTGGCACGCCGCCCATTGCGTTCACCTTTGGTTTGGGCGGTTTGTTGGCTTTTCCATTGCGCTATGGCGCCTGCGCCGTACTCTTGGAAAAGTACACGCCCGAATCATTGATGAAAGCCCTAGACCACTATGGTGCGACGCAGTGCTACACCGCGCCCACCATGTACAGACAGATGGCACTGCTTAAAAATGAGCAGCCTCATGCCTTCAAGCTGAACACCCTCAAGCACACGGTGTCGGCAGGTGAAGCTTTGCCAGATGCAACGCGCCAACTTTGGAAAAAAGCCACCGGCCTTGAAATGACGGATGGCATTGGCGGTACTGAGGTGATTCACATCTACATTTCGAGTGCGGGTGCAGAGGTTCGTGCGGGCAGCATTGGCAAAGTGGTGCCTGGCTATCAAGCGCAAATTGTGGACGAGGACATGAAACCTGTAGCGCCGGGGGTGGTGGGCCGATTGGCAGTACGAGGTCCAACGGGATGTCGCTACTTAGACGATCCTAGACAAAAGGATTATGTGAAGGACGGCTGGAATTTGCCAGGTGACACCTTCGTCATGGATGCCGATGGCTATTTCAGTTACCAAGCGCGCAACGATGACATGATCATCTCTGCAGGCTACAACATCGCAGGCCCCGAAGTGGAGAGCGCTTTGATGCAACACGTCGCGGTGGCCGAGTGCGGTGTAGTGGGTGCGGCCGATCCAGAGCGCGGTCAAGTGGTGATGGCCTTTGTGGTGCTCAAGCCAAATCTTGTGGGCTCGCCTGCCCTTGAAAAAGAAATTCAAGAATTCGTCAAGCAAACCATTGCGCCCTTTAAGTACCCCAGACGTGTGGTGTTTTGCGACGCTTTGCCACGGACCGAAACGGGCAAATTGCAACGATTCAAGTTACGGCAGCAAGCACCTGCCTTCAATTCAGAAAAATAAGGAGCAGAAGATGTCAGAAGGAATGTTGCGAGTTCTTCAACCTGAGGGCTGGGCGCCTGCCAAGGGCTATGCCAATGGCATTGCCGCACGCGGTGAAATGATTTTTATTGCCGGCATGATTGGTTGGAATGGCCAGTGCCAATTTGAGACCGACGATTTTGTGGCGCAGTGCAAGCAGACCCTGCAAAATATCCTAGCCACCTTGGCGTGTGCTGGCGCCGGGCCCGAGCACATGGCGCGCATGACTTGGTATGTGAAAGACAAAAAGGAATATGTGGCGCGGGGACGTGAATTGGGCAAGGCCTATCAAGAAGTGATGGGCAAGAACTTTCCTGCCATGACCTTGGTTCAGGTAGCCGATTTGGTAGAAGACCGGGCTTTGGTGGAGATTGAAGTGACGGCGGTGAAACCTTGAAAATGCCTTAAATTCCTTGACAATGCAAACTCAGACCTTCAGGAGGATTCCGCATGACTTGGTTGATCTTTGGCTTGGTACTTTTTTTAGGTGTTCATTCCACCCGCATTTTTGCTGACGCATGGCGCACGCGAACCATTGAAGCTTGGGGCGATAAGCCTTTCAAGGGTGTTTGTGCCTTGCTGTCCTTGATTGGTTTTTACGCCCTCATCGTGGGCTATGCCGAGGCTCGACTTCACACAGTGGCGCTGTGGACGCCGCCCATTGCCACTCGGCATGTCAGTATCTTGCTCATGCTGTTTGCCAGCATTTTGATGGCTGCCGCCTATGTGCCGCATAACCATCTGAAAGTCCGGCTAAGTCATCCCATGGTTCTGTCTGTCAAGGTATGGGCTTTGTCGCACTTGTTGGCCAATGGCAATTTGGCAGATGTCGTTTTGTTTGGCAGCTTCCTTGCTTGGTCGGTGTTGAACTTCAAATCAGCCAGAGCGCGTGATCGTGCCAAAGCACAAGCCGATCTTGAAGTCGCTTCAGAAATGGTTGAAGTTAAAGCACCGCAAACCAAAGCAACGCTCTTGACCCTGCTCTTGGGTGCGGCCTTGTGGGCCCTCTTTGCTTTCTATTTGCATGTTCGGTGGGTTGGTGTTTCGCCTTTAGGTTAATCAGGAATTTTCAATATGCCCGTCATTTCAGTCACCCTTTTACCCGGCTATCCCCAAGAGGCGCAGCATCGCTTGGTGCAACGCTTGGCCCACACTGCCAGATCGGTCATTGATGCCAGCGATGCCGGTACCACCGTCTTTGTTCAAGAGGTGAGTGCCTATCGGCGAGATGGCAAGGTGTTTGCCAGCGGTGGGCCGGTGTTGCCCGACGCCAGTCAATGCGTGTCGGAATTTTTAGAGTGCATGGCCGTGCGAGATTTAGAGGGTGCTCAGGCATTTTTAGCACCGAATTTCGAAATGGCTTTTCCGGGTGGTGAAAAGATGCATCAACTGTCCGAACTGTTGGCATGGGCCGCACCCCGCTACCGAAGGATTGCCAAAACCGACATGGCTTATGACGAGTCTTGGCAAAGCGACAAAACAGTGGTGTATTGCCGCGGCGTGCTCAGCGGTGAATGGCTGGATGGTTCAGAATTTAAAAACATTCGGTTCATAGACCGCTTTGAGGTGGTGAAAGGCAAGTTGCAACGTCAAGATGTTTGGAATGATTTGGCAGAAATACGCGCCAAGCGCTGATTGCCAAGAACGCCAAAAACCTCCAAAATATTCACATGAGCATGTCTCCTAAAGATCTTTCTACCGCAACACCAGAAGTTACAAGCACTTGGTTCGAGGGTTTTGAAAAACGCCAGTTCAATGTCGATGGCGTGGTGTTATGTGCCCGCATTGCTGCCAACTGGCTTTCACAATTGGACAAGCCTGTGCTTGTGTTGTTGCATGGATTCCCGCAAACGCATGTCATGTGGCATCGCGTGGCGCAGGCCTTGAAGAACGACTATCGATTGGTCTTGCCCGATTTGCGCGGCTATGGTGACTCCTCGCATGCGCCTGGGCTGCCCGATCACAGCAACTACAGCAAACGCGCCATGGCGCAAGATTTGGTGGGTTTGTTAGACCAACTCAATGTGGATAATTTCTTCTTGTGCGGCCACGATCGGGGTGGACGTGTAGCGCACCGATTGGCGCTTGATTTTCCGGCACGTGTTTTGAAGTTGTGTGTGCTCGACATTGCCCCCACCCTCGACATGTACAACCGAACCGACATGGATTTTGCGCGGGCTTACTATCACTGGTTCCATCTGATTCAGCCCAGTCCTTTGCCTGAAAAAATGATTGGCAGCAATGTTTTGAATTACTTGCACACCAAGTTGGGTGGCTGGGGTTCACAAGGTACTTCGTTCATTGAACCCGAGGCCATGGCCGAGTATGAGCGCAGCATGAATTTGGCACCAGAACAAGCCGGTGATCTAATGCCCGCCGTGCACACGGCCTGTGAGGATTACCGCGCGAGTGCAGGCATCGACTTAGTGCACGACAAAGAAAGCCGAGCGCAAGCTCAAAAAATCAAGTGCGATGTGCTGGTGCTTTGGGGTGAGCGTGGCGTGGTGCACAAAATGTTCAAGCCACTTGAGTTGTGGCAGGCGCAATGCGCAGGTGAGGCGTCTGGCCAGGTGGTACCTTCAGGACATTTCATTCCAGAAGAGTTGCCAGATCTCACCGTTGAAAGCTTGCGCGGCTTTATGGTGTGAAGCGCATTCAGTTGGCGCCGCAACACTTCTTGTATTTTTGACCGCTGCCGCAACTGCAAACATCGTTGCGGCCAGGCGTGGCTACTCTCACCACTTGCACCACGCGGGGGCCGATGTTGCGCCAAATTTCACGCAAATCGTAGGCCGCCCACAGGGCTTCACCATAGGTGTTGAGGCGAGACTCACTCACGCTCAAGGGCCCGTCTTCGCTGAGGGCCGACAGTGTGGGCTCGTCGCTGTCGTCTTCCGTCAGTGCCACAATGGCTTGAAGTGCTGTGTCGTGCCACTGTGCAGCCTCTTTGTCTTTCGGTGCGGTCCATTCATCAGGCCAGTTTTCAACGGCGAACATGAAGCCCAAAGCCCAGACCTGAGCAAAGGCGGGAATTTCTTCGCTGTCAATTTCTGCGCGCTCTTCAGGCGGCAGGCTGGCAATGGCACCCCGAACGTCCATGACCTCGGGTGCGTAGGCGCTGTCTTCATCGAGCGCTTTGATTTCAGTGTCCAGAGACTTCTTGACTTCTTTAAAGCGCTGTTGCCACAGATTCAAGAATTTGATCTTTTGTGCTTCATCTGAAAAACTTGCACTGCCTTCATCATCATCGAGACCCAACAAGATGGGCAGCCATTCTGCTTGAGGAATAGCGCGGCGGCAGCAAATGAGGGCTACCAAAAAGCCTTCACAGAATTCCCATTGCGGTGTTTCTTCGTAACGCGTTCGCAAGTCGTCCAGAATGTCGTCAAGGGTGTCAAAGTCTTCAGGTTGTAGGCCAGTCATCAAGGTGTCCAGTGTTCAAATGGCGGAAATCTTGTCGGAAACAGGGAGAGGAATTTCAGCAGGGTTCAAGACCACGCCTGATTGCAACAGGCGTTTCTTCATGCACAAAATAGCAGCGTCTTTGCTGAGCAAAGGCGCCGCATGCGCCACAGCCAAGTCGATGAATTTTTGATCGTCGGGATCTTTGCAAGTGCAGGGGGCTTTGGCGGCGGGCTCTGCCGTCAAACAGTGCTCATCGAAGCGGTTCAAGATGTCCTGCGCTTGGAGGTTGGATTTGGCCATGCGCTTCACAATGTGGGGATAGGTCAGCACACGGTCTAATTCATCACGCATGCTGGCTGTGGCCAGATGGGAAACCAAGCCGTTTTGCAAAGCGGCTCGCAAAGGGTCAGTCGCAGGATCATGAAACAACCAGAGGTCGAACACGATGTTGGTGTCAATGACCCAAGCTTGTGCTTCTCGGGTGGCCTCAGAGCTTGTCACGCACTGAGCCTTTCATGAGGTCAAAGCGGAACAAGCGGCACTCAATGGGGCCATTCCACATGGGCACTCGGCGTGATTCCTTGAAGCGCATTTTGGTAGGCAGCTTCAGATCGGGCGTGAGCATCCAAGCGGTCCAGCCGTTGTAATTCTTTTTCCAATGCGATGCCAGTTGTGAGAAAAACTCACCGCCGTCGTCGCCTTCTGCAATTTCACGCGCTCTGGCCAAACTAGAAACGCCTGCGACACCAGCGGCTGCGATACGCTCGCCATACGGTGGATTGAGCATCATGATGCCAGGTGTTTCGCAAGGCGGCATGCGCTGGAGCGCATCGCCACCTCGCGCTTGCACGACTTGGCCGACACCTGCACGTTCGGCATTGCGTTGTGTGAAGTCGACCATGCGGAATGCCACATCCGAAGCGTGAATTTCGGTGGTAGGCGCATGCTCTTGCGCACGTGCATCGTCTTGGAGGGCTTGCCAGACGTGGGGTTGGAAGGGCAATAATTTTTCGAAGCCAAAACGGCGCAGAATGCCAGGTGCAATACCGCAGGCAATTTGTGCAGCTTCAATGGCAATGGTGCCGCTGCCGCAGCAGGGGTCGTACAAGGGGGTGTGTGCATCCCAACCGCTGGCCGCCAGCATGGCAGCTGCCAAAGTTTCTTTGAGTGGCGCGTCGCCTTTGTCTTCACGCCAACCGCGCTTGAACAAGGGTTCGCCTGAGGTGTCCATGTACAGCGTGCAACTGTCGGTGGTGAGGTGCACATAGATGCGCACATCGGGCCACTGGGTGTTAACGTCAGGACGCTCGCCGCGTTTGTCTCGAAATCGGTCGGCCACGGCATCTTTGATTTTGAGAGCTGCAAAGTTCAAGCTGGTGAGAGGGCTGTGCTGCGCGGTAATTTCAATTTTGAAAGTTTGCTTGGTTGTGAACCAAATTTCCCAAGCCACGGCACTGGCGGCGTCGTACAAATCTTTTTCATTTCTGTAAAAGGTTTGCGACAGTTGGATGAGAACGCGCTGGGTGAGGCGGCTGTGCAGGTTCAGGCGCAAGGCGTCACGCCATGATGCATTGGCCATCACACCACCGCGGCCAGTGAGCAAGTCGTTGCCCGTGAGGCCGGTGAGTTGATGAACCTCGTCGGCCAGCAAGCCTTCAACGCCGGCGGCGCAAGGCATAAAAAGTTGAAGCGAGTTCACAGAGTTTTACGCAAGTTGGCGGGCGCAATTTTGAGCGCCTCGCGGTATTTGGCCACGGTACGCCTTGCGCAATCGATGCCTTGTTCTTTGAGCATTTCAGACAGTTGGTTGTCTGAAAGAGGTTTGTTGGGACTTTCTGCTGCTACCAATTGTTTGATCAAGGCGCGCACCGCCGTACTGGAGGCCGCGCTGCCACTGTCGGTACCCAAGCCCGAGCCAAAGAAAAATTTCAGCTCGAAAGTGCCCATGGGCGTGGTCATGTATTTGGCGGTGGTGACCCGGCTGATGGTGGATTCGTGCAAGCCCAATTCATCGGCGATTTCTCGCAGCACCAATGGCCGCATGGCCAATTCGCCATGAATGAAGAAGTTGCGTTGACGTTCCACAATGGCCGTGGACACACGCAGAATGGTGTCAAATCGCTGTTGAATGTTTTTAATGAACCAACGTGCTTCTTGCAGGCGTTGTTGTAAACCCAAATGTGCTTCACCTTTGCCACCGCGCAACGCGTTGGCATAAATATCGTGCACGCGCAGCTTGGGCATCACATCGGGATTGAGCTGAACCCTGAAGTGAGGTTCACCGCCTTTGCGCGTGCCAATGACCAACACATCAGGCACGATGACATGCTGCTCCGCATTGGCAAAGGGGCGCCCAGGTTTGGGTTCGAGCCGCGTGATGAAGGTGAGCGCTAATTTCACAACGGCTTCATCTTCACCACACTGCACTGACAGACGTTTGTAGTCGCGCTTGGCCAATAATTCTAAGGGCAACGCACAAATTTTGAGGCCCACTGCAGCCACTTCATGGTCGGGCTCATCTTTCAGAATGGCTTTGAGTTGAATGCGCAAGCACTCGCCCAAATCGCGGGCGCCAATGCCCACGGGTTCTAGCGATTGCAGCAAACTCAAAGCCACAGTGAAGCGGTGCACCAACTCTTCAAGCTGCTCAATGTCGTCAGTACCCGCCAAGCCTTGTGCCAATGACGCCAAGGTGTCTTCCAAATAGCCATCGTCGTTCAAAGACTCAATCAGGAAGCGCAAGGCAGCGCGGTCAATTTCAGACAGTCGCATGGACAATGCTTGGCGATGCAAATGTTCTGTGAGTGAACCCAAGCCGCGGGCCAACTCAATGGCATCTGCACCTTCGGAGTCGTTGTTGGTGTTGTTTTTGCGAGCGCCTGCATCGGTGCCCCACTCACTGTCATCTGGGGTAATTTCAGCACTGCCATCGCCGTCCCAACTGTCGGCCACATCGGTGACAGCTTCGTCGTTGGAAACTGAGGCGGTAGATTCGTCAGCTGTATCACGCGAGTCCGAGCCCGCTTCGCTGGCGGCTTCAGAGACTCTGTCGCCCAAGCTCACGCGGGCATCAGCCTCGGGCAGGCCAAAATCTTCTTGTGGCGCTTCTTCTGTGCTGCGCTCGAGGAAAGGATTTTCGTCGAGCATTTGCTCCACTTCCTGACTCAGCTCTAGCGTGGAGAGTTGAAGCAGCCGTATGGATTGTTGCAACTGTGGCGTGAGTGCCAAGTGCTGGGACATCCGAAGTGAAAGGCTTTGCTTCATGATTTTTCAGCCATCACATTCGGAAGTGTTCGCCCAAGTACACGCGGCGTACATCTGCATTGTTGACGATGTCTTGCGGTGTGCCCTGGGCTAGCACGCGGCCTTCACTGATGATATAGGCGTGGTCGCAAATGCCCAGTGTTTCGCGCACATTGTGATCGGTGATGAGCACGCCAATACCACGCTCTTTTAAAAAAGCAATGATGCGTTGAATTTCAATGACGGCAATCGGATCGATGCCCGCAAACGGCTCGTCCAGCAAAATGAAACGAGGGTCTGTGGCCAAGGCGCGGGCAATTTCAACACGGCGACGCTCTCCGCCCGACAAGGCCAGTGAAGGTGAATCGTGCAGATGGTCAACGCGCAAGTCTTTCAAGAGAGCTTGCAAGCGGTCCTTGATTTCCTCTTCTTTGAGCGCTTGGCCTTCGGCATTGTGTTGGAGCTCCAAAACGGCACGAACGTTTTCTGCCACTGTCAGTTTCCTGAAAATAGACGCTTCTTGGGGCAAGTAAGACAAGCCCATTCGGGAACGACGGTGAATGGGCATGCGCGTAACGTCTTCACCATCTATCAAAATTTGACCGCCATCGGTTCGCACCAAACCCACAATCATGTAGAAAGAGGTGGTCTTACCAGCGCCATTGGGGCCAAGCAAACCCACCACTTCGCCTTTTTGAACTTTCACTGACACGTCAAAGACCACTTGACGGCTGCCATAAGACTTTGCCAGATGTCGGGCTTCTAGGTTGCTCTCTTCTTTGACAAGGCTCATGGCTTGTCTCCGCCTGTGCGAGGGCTGGATTTCAAGGCGGGGCCAGAAGCGGCGGGTGTGGATTCGTTGGTTTTCGGCCGAGGTGTGATGGTGGCTTTGACGCGCTGGCTACCAGAAGAACTGGCCGCCGAGCCAGTGTTGGGTTTGCCATCCACAGTGAAAATTTCTGTGGTGTTGTTGACCAAAATTTGTTGGCCTTGAATACGGTCGGCCACCACGTTGCCTCTGATCAAGCGCAACTCAGCGCGCGAAGTGAGTGTGAGCGTGTCAGCTTGGCTGTTGTAAATGACGGTCTCGCCTTCGCCTTCTGTGAACTCGTCCAAGCCTTCACGCTTTTGCCGAAAGAAAACGCGCTCCCCGGCTTCAGCCCACAGCTTGGCGACTTGATTGCCTTGCCCGTCTTGCTTCACTTCCATGCGTGCCGCCTTCAAAATCAAGCTGCCCTTTGTCATGTGCACTTTGCCAGTGAAGAGGGTGAGTTGCTGTTGTTCGTCGTGTTTGAGGGCATCGGCCTCAATGTTCATGGGTTTGTCGCGATCCGCTTTTTCGGCGTGGGCCATCTGCACCGTGAGGACGGTGGCGAGGGTGCACAGCAAAGTCAAGAGTTTGATTTTCATAAAGGCGCGAATCTTGCTTGGATTGTAGGTGTTCAGAGTGAAGTCAAGTCGCTTTGAAAGAAAAAACGCGAAAAAAAGCCCGCCGAAGCGGGCTGATGCACAACACCTGTGACGGTTGCATCAGGCCCGCCCTTGCCGGACATGCGCTAGCAAAGACTCCGCCACTTGCAAGGCGCGCTCCATGCTGCCCGCCAAAGTGCCATCAATGTAGTACTTGCCGGCCACGCCCAATGAGGGCACGCCTTCAATCTTGAAATCATTTTGAAGTTGCACGGCACGCTTGAGTTTGCTGGCCACGCCAAAAGATTTGGCGGTGTCGGCAAACTTGTTTTTGTCGACACCCTGTTTTTCAACCCAAGCCACGATGCTGGCATCGGTGTTCAGAGTCAAGCGCTCAACGTGAATGGCTTGAAAGACCTTGGCATGCAATTTTTCAAGCAAACCCATGGCCTCCAATGCAAAGTACAGACGTTGTTGAGGCGCGAAATCATCGCGGAAGGCAACGGGCATGCGGCGCACGATCACGTCTTTGGGGGCATTCTTCACCCACTGCGCGAAGGTGGTCTCAAAGGCATTGCAGTGAGGGCAGCTGTACCAAAAGAACTCAATCAGTTCAATTTTGCCGGCCTCAGTTTCGGTGGGCACGTTGCGATCGAGTTTGATAAAGTCTTTGCCCGGCACAAATTTGGAAGGGCCTTGCGCCCAGGCGGGGATTGCCATCCCCAAGACGTTGACGGCAGCAGCGGTGCTCAGTGTGGCAAGAGAAAATTCACGACGTTTCATGGGAAGGCTCCAGAAGGGGGTTTAGCGTTGCACGCGAACCAATGCAGCGTCCATGCTGTTGGCATCGAGACGCGCTTTGATTTTTTCGGCTTGTTCTTTGTCATCAAAAGGACCGCTGCGCACTCTGAAAATGACGCGGCCCGCTTGCTCACGTTCGCTCACTTTGGCCTCAATGCCCATCATGGACAGCTTGGCTTTTTGAGCATCTGCATCGGCTGCAGTTTTAAAGGCGCCGGCTTGTACAAAATAAGTGAAGGGGTCGTTGGTGGCTGCTTTAGAGGCGGGTTGGGGTGTCGCTGCCGCTGGCGGTGGCAAGGCGGCTGAGGCGCCGCTGTTGGGGGTAGATTTTTTGTCCAAATCAGCCAAGGGATCGGCAGTGACTGCGGGCGCGGCAGGAGCGTTGGCGGAGGGTGGGCTTCCAGGTGCAGGTGTAGCGCCCTCTGCGGGTACTTCTACAGCAGCCGGTTTGCTTTGCAGCGCCCCGTTGGGATTCCAGTCTTTGTTTTTTTCCGCTTCGACTGCATCTTGCTCAGCCGAGCGGCTTTGGTTCTTGTTGCTGAAAGGCATGGGCACTTTGGTCACGTACATGGCAACGCCCAAAGCCACCACCAAACCAATGACCAGGCCCAGCACAAATCCAAGCAAAGTACCGCCTTGTTGGCGGTGAAGGTTGGGCTGGGACATGGTGTGCGGTGCTCTCAAAGAAGGTTCTAAAGGGGATGCCATCATTACATTTGTTCAGGTGCTGAAACACCCAAAATTTTCAAGCCATTTTGCAAGACTTGCGCGCAGGCCGCAACCAAGGCCAAGCGCGCGAGTTTGAGTTGCTCGTCTTCCACCAGAATCCGCTCAGCATCGTAGTAGCTGTGATAGCTGGCGGCCAAATCGCGCAGGAAGAAGGTGACGTCGTGCGGTGCAAAGTCGTGTGCGGCAGCGGTGAGCATCTCTGGGTACTTGGCCAAAAGCAGCATGAGGGCTTGTGCTTTGGGATTTTCTAAGTTCGATAAATCGACCTTGGCCAAGCTGGCCACATCGCCCCCCCAAGTTCGCAAAATGGAGTGAATTCTTGCATGGGCATATTGCACGTAATACACGGGGTTGTCGTTGTTTTTGGCCAAGGCCAAATCAATGTCGAACACGTATTCGGTGTCGGGCTTGCGGCTGAGCAAGAAGAAGCGCACCGCATCTTTGCTGGTCCATTCAATCAGATCGCGCAGCGTGACATAGCTGCCCGCGCGTTTGGAAATTTTCACTTCCACACCGCCGCGCATCACGCGCACCATGGTGTGCAAAACGTAGTCGGGATAGCCCTCAGGAATGCCCGCACCAGCGGCTTGCAAGCCAGCGCGGACGCGCGCAATGGTGCCGTGGTGGTCGGTGCCTTGAATGTTCACAACTTTGGTGAAGCCGCGTTCCCATTTGGTAATGTGGTAGGCCACATCGGGCACAAAGTAGGTGTAGGTGCCGTCGCCTTTGCGCATCACGCGGTCTTTGTCGTCACCGTAGTCGGTGGACTTGAGCCACAGTGCGCCATCTTGCTCGTAGGTCTTGCCTGCTTCTTGCAGCTTTTTCACAGCAGCGTCCACGCGGCCGCTGGTGTAAAGGCTGGACTCAAGGTAGTAATTGTCGAACTTGACGTCGAAGGCTTTCAAGTCAAGGTCTTGCTCGTGGCGCAAATAGGCCACGGCAAATTCGCGCATGCCGTTCAAATCACTCAAGTCACCACTGCCGGTGAATTCTCGGTCGTCAGATTGGACGGTTTTTTGGGCCAAGAAATCTTCTGCAATGTCTTGAATATAGTCACCGTTGTAGGCGGCCGCATTGTCTCCGCTGGGCCATTGGACATCGCCTGGTTTGAAACCTTGAGCACGCAGTTGAGTTGAGGTGGCCAAGGTGTTGATTTGCACACCTGCGTCGTTGTAGTAAAACTCGCGGTACACCGACCAGCCTTGGGTGGCGAACAAATTGCAAATGGCATCGCCCAACGCGGCTTGTCTGCCATGGCCCACATGCAAAGGCCCGGTTGGATTGGCAGACACAAATTCCACCAGCAATTTTTCTTTGCGCTCAGCTTGCTTGCCAAAGCAGGAGGCTGCATGCAGCACTTCTTTGACCACCGCTTGTTTGGCGCTGGGTTTGAGTTTGAGATTTAAAAACCCTGGACCTGCAATGTCGATGCTTTCAACCCATTGGGTGAAAGCGGGCGTGGCCATGAGCGCGGAGCGCAAGGCCTCTCCGACTTGCCTGGGGTTTTGGCCTAAAGGTTTGGCCAAGTGCATGGCAGCCGTGCAGGCCAGATCGCCATGAGCGGCCACTTTGGGTGATTCAAAAATGGCTTTGGCGCCGGCACCGGAATGCAGGCGTTCGAGTTCGGCGGCAAGGGCCGAGCGTAATTCTTGTTTGGCGAAGAGCATCCCCCGATTTTACGGGGCGCTTTGCCAAGTTGCCGGTAAGCTGTAGTGATGCTTCAAAAAGTCGATCCAAAGCCGCAATCGGAGCGGTAAGTGCTTGCGTTGGGGGAATACGCCATAAATGCCATTGGGGGGTGCCGCAAAATTGGCCAAAATTTCGACCAATTTGCCCGAATGGATGTCGTTTTCCACCTCCCACGTGCTGCGCCAGGCAACCCCCATGCCGGCCAGGCACCAACTGTGCAAAACCTGACCATCAGAGCAATCTAAAGGGCCGTGTGGGCGAAGGTACGTCACTTCTGGCGCCTCTGCGCTGTGGGTGGGGGGCAATTTGAAGGCCCAACCGCGAGTTTGTGATGCATCGCTGGAGAGGGTAAGGCAGTGGTGGTGCATCAAGTCGGAAGGATGTTGCGGCGTGCCGTTTTGCGCCAAATACTCTGGCGTGGCCACACACAACCTTCGGTTGTCTGCTAGTCGAACACTGACCAATGAAGAATCGGGCAGGTCACCTACGCGCACTGCAAAGTCAAATCCTTCTGCGGCCAAGTCAATCACGCGGTCGCTTAAATTCAAAGAAATTTGGACCTCGGGATTTTGTGCGTGAAACAAGGGTGCTAAGGGCGCGACATGGCGACGCCCAAAGCCTGCGGGCGCAGTGATGCGCAGATGACCGCTGGCTTTCAGGCCCCCCACAGAAACGCTGTCTTCTGCATTCGCCACATCGCTTAAAAGACGTTGGCAATTCTCTAAGAAGGCACTGCCTTCATGGGTCAGGCTGATGCGGCGCGTGGTTCTGTGCAGGAGCTTCACGCCGAGATGTGATTCCAGCGCGTCCAACCGCCTGCCCATGATGGCGGGTGCGACACCTTCAGCCCGTGCCGCGGCGCTCAAACTCCCGCGGGTGGCGACGGAGACAAATGATTCAAAAACTTTGAGCTTGTCCATGTTCAGCCTTGGTTTGGCGTTGACGTCGGGTGGGGCTGGTGTGGCGGTGGTTCAAGTGCATCAGCATCTTGCGGGTTGCTCAGTTGCTTGATCTCTTCTGGGCTGTAGCCCAAGCTGCTCAAAATGCTTGGGTTGTGTTCACCTAAGTGCGGCGCTGAAGTGCGCACCTTCAAACGTTCTTGATTGAGTGTGAGTGGCAACAACACGGTGCTCACCTGTCTGCCATCGTTCAATTCAACGGGGGCCAAACCCCCAGTGGCCTTCAGGTGTGGGTCGTCCAGCAATTCTTGGGGGGCTGTGATGGGTGCATAGGGCAATGCGTTTTGTTCAAAAACGTGGCTCAAATGCTGCTTGGAATGCACGCGCAAACGCTCGCGCAAAAGAGGGATCAGCCAGTCCCGGGCCAAGACACGTTCGTTGTTGGTTTTCAAACGCGGGTCAGAAAACAGATCAGCACAATCCATGACGTTGCAGAAAATTTGCCAAGCGGTATCGCTCACCACCGCCAAGAAAATTTGTTCGCCGTCTTTCACTTCAAACACATCGTAAATGGCCCACGCAGAAATTCGCGCCGGCATGGGCGCAGCGGCTTTCCCCGTCACTTGGTATTGCATCATGTGCTGCGCCACCAACAGCACATTGTTTTCAAAGAGGGCGCTTTGAACTTCTTGACCTTGTCCGGTGTGTGCACGTTGCGCCAACGCGGCCATGGCGCCCATGGCACCAAACATGCCGCCCATGATGTCGTTGACGCTGCTGCCCGCACGCAGGGGGTCGCCGGGGCGGCCCGTCATGTATGCCAGACCGCCCATCATTTGGACCACTTCATCTAAGGCCGTGCGGTGCTCGTAAGGCCCGGGCAAAAAGCCCTTGAGGGATACATAAATGAGTTTCGGATTGAGTCTCTTTAAGGTCTCGTAGTCGAGCCCAAGTTTTTGCATGGTGCCCGTCTTGAAGTTTTCGGTCACGATGTCGGCAGTGGCAATGAGTCGAAGTGCCGCTTCTTTGCCTCGGGCTGATTGCAAATCAAGGGCAAGGCTTTGTTTGTTTCGATTGAACAGGGGGAAAAAACCGGCACCAGACCCCAGCAAATTGCGTGTGGCATCGCCGGCATGCCCGTGGCCAATGGGCTCTACTTTGATGACCTCTGCGCCTAAATCAGCCAACACCATGCCGCAGGTGGGGCCCATCACCATGTGGGTGAATTCGATCACGCGGATGCCTTCATAAGGCAGGCGGCTGCTCGTCTTTGATTCGCTTTGAAGTGCCATGCCGACCACTTTCTGTCTGTCCAAGGGGAAATTGAACCTATTTTGACAAGATTCCCCTCGTGTTTCTGCTTATCTTTGCGAAAAAGTCACAAGTTAAAGGATATTTCTCTAATTTCTAAACCCTGAAACATCGAATAAAGTGGAGGCTGTTCAGGGTCAAAGCCTTGCAAGCGCACCCCACTGTTTCATTTCTTAATCTAATCAAGAGGTTCTCATGACTGATCGCATTGCCACTCACGGACTCCAAGTGGCCACCCCTTTGTACCGCTTCATTGAAGACCAAGTCCTGCCTGCGGTGGGTGTGAAAAGCAAAGCCTTTTGGGCTGGCTTTGGTGGCATCGTGAAAGACTTGGCGCCTGTGAACATGGCTTTGTTGGCCGAACGCGATCGCATTCAGTTGGCAATGGACCAATGGCATGCCGCTCACCCAGGCCCTGTGAGTGATGCCAAAGCCATGAAGGCTTATCGCCAACATTTGTCGTCGATTGGCTACTTGGTACCCGAACCCAAGAGCCCCAAAGCCACCACTCAAAATGTGGATGCCGAGTTGGCTATTTTGGCGGGACCGCAACTGGTGGTGCCCATTTTGAATGCACGGTATGCATTGAATGCAGCCAACGCGCGTTGGGGTTCTTTGTATGACGCTTTGTATGGCACCGATGCACTGAGCGAAGAGAATGGCTGCGAAAAAGGAACAGGCTACAACCCCAAGCGCGGCGCTAAAGTGATTGAGTATTGCCGCTATGTGCTCGATCGTTGCGCCCCTCTGAAAAAGGGTTCGCACATCGACAGCACCGGCTACAGTGTCAAGGGCGGCAAGTTGGTGGTGAACTTGAAATCAGGCACCACCACATTGGCAGAAGGCAAACAGTTTGTAGGCTACCAAGGCAATGCCAAGGCGCCCACTTCTTTGCTGTTCAAACACAACGGTTTGCACCTTGATTTGCAAATCAACAAGGCCCATCCGATTGGCAAAACAGACCCTGCGGGAGTGTCTGATTTGGTAGCCGAGTCTGCACTCTCCACCATTCTAGATTTGGAAGACTCTGTGGCTGCAGTCGATGCTGAAGACAAAGTGTTGGCCTACCGCAATTGGCTCGGCATCTTGCAAGGGACTTTGTCAGAAGACGTAGAAAAGGGCGGCAAGACCTTCAAACGCACTTTGAATGCAGACCGTGTGTACACCAAGCCCAGCGGCAAAGGCCACGAAGTGTTGCATGGCCGTTCATTGTTGTTCGTGCGCAATGTGGGTCACCTCATGACCAACCCTGCCATTTTGTACACCGCTGCTGATGGCACGCACAGAGAAATTCCGGAAGGCATCATGGACGCCATGATCACGACCACCTGCGCCATGGCTGATTTGCAAAAGAAAAAGTCTGCAGATTTTCGCAACAGCCGTACCGGTAGCGTTTACATTGTGAAGCCCAAAATGCACGGCCCCAAAGAAGTGGGCTTTGCCGACACCTTGTTTGGCCGTGTTGAAAAAGTCTTGGGCTTGAAGACCGCCACAGTCAAGCTGGGCATCATGGACGAAGAGCGTCGCACCAGCGTCAACCTGGCCGCTTGCATTGCCGCTGCCAAATCGCGCGTGGCCTTCATCAATACTGGCTTCTTGGACCGCACGGGTGACGAAATGCACACTTGCATGTTGGCAGGCCCCGTGATGCGCAAGGGCGACATCAAGGGCAGTACTTGGTTGGGTGCTTACGAAAAAGCCAACGTGGCCGTGGGCTTGCAAGCGGGTCTGCGCGGTCGTGCTCAAATTGGCAAGGGCATGTGGGCCATGCCCGATTTGATGGCTGACATGTTGAAGCAAAAAATTGGACACCCCATGGCCGGCGCTAACACAGCGTGGGTGCCCAGCCCTACAGCCGCTACTTTGCATGCCATGCACTATCACCAAGTGAACGTGCCTGCATTGCAAAAGCAAATGGAAAAAACCATTGGCAAGCAAAGCGCTAAAACCTTGCGCGAAGAAACGCTCAGCAAGTTACTGCAGTTCCCAGTGGTCACCAAAGAACAGGCCGCGCAATGGACGGCACAAGACAAACAGAATGAGCTCGACAACAACGCCCAAGGTATCTTGGGTTATGTGGTTCGTTGGGTGGACCAAGGTGTGGGTTGCTCCAAGGTGCCCGACATTCATGGCGTTGGCCTCATGGAAGACCGCGCTACGCTTCGCATCAGTAGCCAGCACATTGCCAATTGGCTGGCGCATGGGGTGGTCACTGAAGCGCAAGTGAAGGCCACCATGGAGCGCATGGCCGCAGTGGTCGATCAACAAAATGTAGGCGATGCTTTGTACCAAAAGATGGCTGGCAATTTCAAAACGTCAAAGGCTTATCAGGCGGCTTGCGATTTGGTCTTCAAAGGCAAAGAGCAACCCAGCGGTTACACCGAGCCTTTGTTGCATGCGTGGCGTTTGAAAGTGAAGGCTGGCTAAAACAATGCGGCTTTACTTGAAGGCCGCTTTGATTTCAGCTTCTAGTGTGTCGATGAAAATTGACGCCACATCACAACCCGTTTGATCAAAAATTTCTTGGAAGCAAGTGGGGCTGGTGACATTGATTTCGGTCACGCTGGTGCCGATCACGTCTAAGCCAATTAAGAGCAAGCCGCGCGGTGCCAAAGTAGCGCCAACGCTTTCTGCTATGGTGCGGTCGTGGTCATTGAGCGGCTGCGCCACCCCCTTGCCTCCGGCTGCCAAATTGCCCCGCACTTCACCGCCTTGAGGAATGCGGGCCAAGCAATAAGGCACTGGCTTGCCCCCAATGATCAAAACGCGTTTATCGCCTTGCGCAATGGCGGGTAAAAACTTTTGCACCATCACCGATTGCGCGCCATCCAAGTTCAAGGTTTCAATGATGGCACCCAAATTCATGCCATCTGCGCCCACACGAAAAATGCCCATGCCGCCCATGCCATCGAGCGGTTTCAAGATGATGTCCTTGTGTTCTGCGTGGAAAGCCTTGACAGCATCGGCTGAGCGAGTGACCAAGGTCGGTCCAATGAATTGCGGAAACTCCATGATGGCCAGTTTTTCGGGATGATCGCGCAATGCAGCAGGCTTGTTGAACACCTTGGCGCCTTCGCGCTCCGCTTGGCTGAGCAAATGCGTCGCGTAGAAAAATTCAGAATCGAAGGGCGGATCTTTGCGCATGAGGATGGCGTCAAAGTCTTTCAGCCATGCTTGCCGTGATGCGCTGACCTCGAACCAAGTTTGCGCATCGCCCGTTAAGCGAAGGTCCTGCACGGCCGCTTTGACGCACTCGCCTTTTTGCCACTGAATGTGAGGCACTTCGCAAGCAGAGACCTGATGGCCGCGCTTTTGTGCTTCTCGCATCATGGCAAAAGTGGTGTCTTTTTTGATTTTGAAGGAGGCGAGGGGGTCGACGATAAAAAGGATGTTCATGCGAGTTACATGTTCCGTCGGTATTGTCCACCCACCTCAAACAGGGCGTTGGTGATTTGGCCCAGTGAACACACGCGCACCGCGTCCATCAGCACTTCAAACACGTTCTCGTTGTGGATCACGGCTTGTTGTAAGCGTGCCAACATGGCCGGTGATTCTTTGGCGTGCTTGGCGTGGAAGTCGTGCAGGCGATCGAGCTGAGACTTCTTCTCTTCCTCAGTGGAACGCGCCAATTCTAATTTTTCCAACACTTCGTCACCTCTGGGGTTTCTGAAAGTATTGACGCCAATGATGGGATACTCGCCAGTGTGCTTGAGCATTTCGTAGTGCATCGATTCGTCTTGAATCTTGCCACGCTGATAGCCCGTTTCCATGGCGCCCAAGACGCCACCCCGGTCTGCAATTTTTTCAAACTCTGTGAGAACAGCCTCTTCGACCAATTCTGTGAGTTCTTCGATGATGAAGGCACCTTGACTGGGGTTTTCGTTTTTGGCCAAACCCCATTCGCGGTTGATGATCAACTGAATCGCCATGGCCCTTCGCACGCTGTCTTCGGTGGGCGTGGTGATGGCTTCGTCAAAGGCGTTGGTGTGCAGTGAGTTGCAATTGTCGTAAATGGCAATCAAAGCTTGCAGCGTGGTGCGGATGTCGTTGAACTGAATTTCTTGTGCGTGCAATGAACGGCCTGAGGTTTGAATGTGGTACTTCAACTTCTGGCTGCGCTCATTGGCGCCATATTTGTTCTTCATGGCGACAGCCCAAATGCGGCGCGCCACACGACCCATCACGGTGTACTCGGGGTCCATGCCATTGCTGAAAAAGAAACTCAAATTGGGCGCGAAGTCGTCAATGTGCATGCCGCGTGCCAAATAGGCTTCGACAAACGTGAAACCGTTGGACAAGGTGAACGCCAATTGGCTGATAGGGTTTGCGCCCGCTTCAGCAATGTGATAACCGCTGATGGACACGGAGTAGAAATTTCGCACATCGTTGTTGACGAAAAATTGGGCAATGTCGCCCATGACCTTCAAGCTGAACTCGGTGCTGAAGATGCAGGTATTTTGACCTTGGTCTTCTTTCAGGATGTCGGCTTGCACCGTGCCACGCACATTGGCCATCACCCATTCGCGAATTTGGGCGGCTTCAGTTTCTGAAGGATCGCGGCCCTTGTCAGTTTTGAATTTTTCTAAATTCTGATCAATGGCGGTGTTCATGAACATGGCCAAGATGGAAGGCGCAGGGCCATTGATGGTCATGGACACACTGGTGCTGGGATTGCACAAGTCAAAGCCACCGTAGAGCACTTTCATGTCGTCCAAAGTGGCAATGCTCACCCCCGAATTGCCGACCTTGCCGTAGATGTCCGGGCGGGGATCGGGGTCGTTACCGTAAAGCGTGACAGAGTCAAACGCCGTGGACAAACGTTTGGCAGCCATGCCCTCGCTGAGCAGTTTAAAGCGGGTGTTGGTTCTGAAAGCATCGCCTTCCCCCGCAAACATGCGCGTGGGATCTTCGCCTTCGCGTTTGAAGGCAAATGTGCCGGCGGTGTAGGGGAAACGGCCAGGCACGTTGTCCAGCATCAGCCATTTTAAAATTTCACCATGGTCTTCGTAAGTGGGCAAAGACACCTTGCGAATGGTGGTGCCCGATAAACTTTTCGATGTGAGTGCAGTGCGGATTTCTTTGTCGCGAATTTTCACCACAAATTCGTCACCGGCGTAAGCTTTTTGCATTTCGGGCCATTGGCTTAGCAATTTTTTAGCAACAGCGTCTTGTGTTTCCTCACGGCGCACAGCCAAGTCGATGGCGGCTTCAGCGGCTTTGGCGCGGCCGGGCTTGTCCACTTCCAACATGACAGCGGCTGCGCGAAGTTGTTGAATTTCTCGCGCCAAGCGGGCTTGTGATTGGGCTTGTTTTTTGTAGCCGCGCAGCGTGTCGCTAATTTCTGCCAAGTAGCGAGTTCGTGAAGCGGGCACCACGGGCGTTTGATTCGTGCTGTGTCGCACATCGACATGGGGCAGTAACCCCTCTTTCAATTGCAAGCCCAACTCACCCAAGCGCAGCTTCAAAGCTTGGTACAAAGCCGTCACGCCATCGTCGTTAAAGCGCGCAGCCATGGTGCCAAATACCGGCATTTCTTCAGTGGATACGGTCCATGCTTCTTTGTTTCGTTGCACTTGCTTGGCCACATCGCGCAGCGCATCGCTGGCGCCTTTGCGGTCGAACTTGTTGATGGCCACAAACTCGGCAAAGTCGAGCATGTCGATTTTTTCCAATTGACTGGCCGCGCCAAATTCGGGCGTCATGACATACATCGGCACATTCACATGCGGCACGATGGCGGCGTCACCTTGGCCAATGCCAGAAGTTTCAACAATCACCACATCGAAGCCAGACACTTTGCAGGCTGCCACCACATCTGGTAAAGCTGCCGAAATTTCGCTGCCGAAATCGCGTGTGGCCAAACTGCGCATGAAGACCCGCTGGCCATTGCGCCAGGGGTTGATGGCGTTCATGCGAATGCGATCGCCCAACAAGGCGCCACCGCTCTTGCGCCTTGAGGGATCGATGGACACCACGGCAATGCGCAGACCGTCGCCTTGGTCCAAACGCAAGCGCCGAATGAGCTCGTCGGTCAGTGAAGATTTGCCAGCGCCGCCCGTGCCAGTGATGCCAAGCACTGGCACTTTGAGGTGGGCAGCTTCGGTGCGCAAAGCAGTCACCATGTCTGCAGAAGCGCTGCCGTTTTCCAGGACCGTGATCAGTTGCGACAATGAACGCCAGTTGGCTTCTGTGCCGCCTTGAATGGCTTTCAAATTTTTCGGGGCGTAAGGGCTGAGGTCCTTGTCGCAGCGCATCACCATCTCACCAATCATGCCTGCCAGGCCCATGCGTTGTCCGTCTTCGGGGCTGTAAATGCGGCCCACGCCGTAGGCATGCAACTCGCGAATTTCGGCGGGAACAATCACACCCCCCCCGCCGCCAAAGACTTGAATGTGTTCGCCGCCGCGCTGGCGCAGCAAGTCGACCATGTATTTGAAATATTCAACGTGGCCACCTTGGTAGGAACTGATGGCAATGCCTTGCACATCTTCTTGCAAGGCAGCCGTGACCACCTCGTCCACTGAACGGTTGTGGCCTAAGTGAATCACTTCAGCGCCCATGCTTTGCAAAATGCGCCGCATGATGTTGATCGCGGCATCGTGACCATCAAACAAACTGGCTGCTGTGACAAAGCGCACTTTGTGCGTGGGACGGTATTCGGCGAGGGCTTTGAATTCGGCAGACAAGTCGGTCATGGCAGGGCTCCAGCTTTACGTTTACGTCAACGTCAATTGGCGATCTTAGCTGTTTTACTTAGAAAAATCTTACAAATCAACATGCCGACCAGCATCGATCCCGTAAATACCAGGGCATCTGTGCTTAAAAGTGCGGAAGCCAAGGCCGGACCGGGGCAATAGCCAGCCAAACCCCAGCCTGCCCCAAACAAAAGGGAGCCTCCAAGCAAGGGCAAATCGATTTGTTTTTGGGCAGGCTCGTGAAACTGGTTGGCGAAATAGGGGGTTTGGGACAGTCCTTGTGTCCAAGCAAAAGCCAAGAGGGTGACGCAGACCGCGCCGCCCATGACAAAGGCCAAGGTGGGATCCCACAGACCGGGGAATGGGCCTTTCCATGCGCCAGATATGTCCAGAAACCCCAGAACTTTGAGGGGTTGCGTCATACCGGAGATGACCAAGCCGGCTGCAAAAATAAGGCCAGAAGAAAAAGCCAGGCCCAAAAGACCAGCGCGATGGGGGTTGGAATGCATCTCACTCACAGGACACCTCGCGCCAATGTGACGGCCATCATGCCGGTCACCATGAAAACGCACACTGCGGCCAAAGACCTGGCCGAGAGCCGGCCTAGACCACAAACGCCATGACCGCTGGTGCAACCACTGCCCCATACGGTGCCAAAGCCGACCAACAGGCCCGCGGGAATGAGCAGTCCCAGGGATCGGGTGGGCAGTTGGGGTATTTCCAAGCCTTGACCCAACAGGCAACCGCCCATTATCAGGCCCACCAAAAAGGCCCATCGCCATGGCTCTGGGTTGGCGGGGGTCGTCAAAACTTCAGCGGTGATGCTGCTGACGCCGGCAATTCTGCCAAGACCCCACCACAGCAGCCAACTGGCCAAGCCAATGAGAATACCGCCGATGGCAGCAAAATAATAGGGGTGCAAATGAGCAAGCATCAAACTACATTCCAGAAAATTGGCTATAAAAGGTGGCGAAAGTTATCATAATTTGCGTTGTCCAGAAAGAATCCCATGAGCCGTATTGCAGATCCAGAAAAAAAGAAAGCCCTTTGCGCCCGTTTGGCGCGCATTGAAGGTCAATTGCGAGGCTTGCAAAAATTGATTGAGTCAGATGCTGATTGCGAAAAAATTGCCCAGCAAATGGCGGCTTCGCGCAAAGCTTTAGACAAATCCTTTTTTGCCATGGTGGGTTGCATGATAGAGCAGGGTGATCAATCGGCTGAGCATGTGGCAGAGATGCTCACTAAATTTGCTTAAGGCTCGCAATGCGCAGCTTGCCACCTCAAGTCATTCAGCTCTTTGATGCCAACTCAAGCACTTACACCTATGTGGTGTATGACCCCACTACTTTGGATGCGGTCATCATTGACCCTGTTGCTGAACAAATCGAACGTGACCAACAAGTCGTTCAAGACAAAGAACTCAAACTCCAATGGGCTTTAGAAACCCATGCGCACGCAGATCACATTACGAGTGCAGGTTTGTTGGCCGAGCACTTGGGTGTGAAAACCGCGGCACCGGAAGGCTGTCACATTGGCACAGCAGCGGTGCAATTGGTGGATGGGCAAATGATTTCATTTGGCGGATTTGCGCTGAAAGCTTTGCACACGCCCGGCCACACCGCTGGCAGCATGAGTTTTTATCTTTCTGCAGACGAATGCAATCATGTTTTTACGGGCGATACATTGCTGATCAATGCTTGCGGTCGAACCGACTTTCAGTCAGGCAATGCGGAAACCCTGTATCACAGCATCACGCAGACCTTGTTCAAGTTGCCTGAAAGCACCACGGTGTGGCCGGGCCATGATTACCAAGGCAGAACGCATTCAAGCATTGGCCACGAGATCAAGCACAACGTGAGACTTGCGGGCAAAACCCGAGCGCAGTTTGCGGACACCATGAACAACTTGAATTTACCAAAGCCCAGGCGCATTGATGAGGCGGTACCCGCTAATTTAAATTCTGGTTTACGGCAAGATGCCGGAGGAGATTTCATGCGAAATGATGTGTTGAACATTCGGCCCGCAGAGGGCTATGCGGGCGATGTATCGCCTGAACTGGCTTGGCATTGGGTGCAATCGGGTGAGGCCGTGTTGGTCGATGTGCGCTCTGATGCTGAACGAGCTTGGGTTGGATTTGTGCCTGAAGCCAAACCGCTGGCATGGAAGCAGTGGCCGGTGGTGGATGTCAATCCAGAATTTGACGCGGGCATTCAAACCATCGCATCAGCGGGCCTTAAAATTGTGTTGCTGTGCCGAAGCGGTGTGCGGTCGGTGGCTGCAGCCCAAAGAGCCACCCAACTGGGCATCGAGGCCTTCAATATTTTGGAAGGTTTTGAGGGGGATCCCGATCCCCATGCGCACCGTGGAAATTTAGGCGGCTGGAAATTGCGTGGCTTGCCTTGGAGACAAAACTGATGAATTCAAAAACCACCACTGAGACCCTCAGCCCGCAAATTCAAGCCGTTCTGGCGCGCATTGAGGCCAAGCGAGATGACGTGGTGGCCCTCACACAAGACTTGGTGCGCATCCCTACCGTGAACCCGCCAGGCGATGCTTACGAAGCCTGCGCCAGGCTCATTGGCGAGCGCTTAAAGCCGCGTGGTTTTGCCGTTGAGTATGTGCGTGCACATGGCGCGCCCGGCGACTCCGATGCCAAGCCCCGCGTGAATGTGGTGGCGCGCTGGCAGGGTTCAGGTGCAGGCGATTGTGTGCACTTCAACAGCCACATTGATGTGGTGGAGGCGGGCAGCGGTTGGACCTCCGATCCATTTGGCGCCGACATTCGGGACGGCAAAATTTATGGCCGTGGCACCTGCGACATGAAGGGCGGATTGGCGGCCAGCATCATTGCTTGCGAGGCCTTGATTGAATCGGGTATGGCCATTCCTGGCGCGCTTGAAATCAGCGGCACTGTCGATGAAGAGTCGGGTGGTTTTGCTGGCGTGGGTTATTTGGCTGAAAGGGGTTATTTCAGCAAACCGCGAGTGCACCATGTGATCATTCCTGAGCCTTTGGGTGTGGACAGAATTTGTTTAGGGCACCGCGGCGTGTGGTGGGGCGAGGTGGAAACCAAAGGCCGTATTGCGCATGGTTCCATGCCGTTTTTAGGCGACAGCGCCATCAACCACATGAGTGCGTTCATTCATTTGCTGGAAACGCAATTGCAACCCCGATTAAAGCAACGGCACACGTCAGAACCTGTCGAACCGCCAGGCGCCCGTGTGAGCACCTTGAACATCAACAGCATCCATGGAGGCCAAGTAGAGCAACGCTATGCCTTAGATGAACGCGGCTGGCCCACGGGTGACTTGCCTTCCCCTGTGGTAGCGCACAGTTGCCGCACCGTACTTGACCGACGTTTCATTGCAGAAGAAAACTTGGAAGCGGTGAAGCAAGAAATCATCGACATGCTGGACGAGTTGAAACGGACGCGCCCAGGCTTTGATTACGGCATTCGCGAAATCATGAGCTTTGTGCCAACAGCCACACCGCGTGACGCGCCCGTGGTCGATGCCACTGCACGTGCCATTGCGCGAGTCTTGGGTCGTGAACCTTCTTACATTGCCAGCCCTGGCACCTATGATCAAAAACACATTGTGCGCACCGGCCAATTAAAAGACTGTATTGCTTATGGCCCAGGCATTTTGGATCTGGCACACCAACCCAATGAGTATGTGGGCATTCAAGAACTGGTGGACTCTGCCAAAGTGATGGCATTGGCCAGTCTCACTTTGACGGGTGCCATGCGTTGAACAAAAAAGGCGCTCAGCGCAAGTTCACAGATCAAACACCGGGTGGCCGTTTTTGAATTAAATCTTGTGCAGCCTGTTCATAGGCATAAGCCACTTGCAGCAGTTCAAAATCACCCTGAGGTTTGCCAATCAATTGCAAACCCATGGGCAGACCCTGGGCATTGAATCCAGCAGGAATGCTGATGGCAGGCAAGCCGGCAAAAGTGGCATAGATCACCACTTCCATCCAACGGTGGTAGGTGTCCATTTCCTGCCCATCAATGTGTCGAGGCCAACGTTCTGTGACAGCAAAGGGCCAGACTTGAGAGACTGGCAAGGCCAGCACATCAAAAGATTCAAACATCTTGAGCATGCTGAGGTAAAAGCGGGTGCGTGTGGCACTGGCCTTCATCAATTGATTGCCAGTGAGGTCCAGCGATTGGTCATATTCCCATTGGGCCTCGGGCTTCACTTTGTCTCGCCAATGCGGCAGGTGTGCATAGGCGCTGACGTTGCGCCCCGCTAAAGCTTTGCGCCAAACCAGCCAGGCCTCCCAAATGGTTTCAGGCGACATGCCCAATTGTGCTGGCATGACGTCACAACCAGTTCGCTCTAAAATTTTCAACGCATTTTCACAGACCGACACAATGCCCGCTTCCATGGGCAAGTAAGCATTGAGATGGGACAGCCAACCAACCCGTTGACCCTTCATGGAGGCATTTAAATTTTGGGCAAAGGCTTGGCCTGATTCCGCGATGGACAAAGGCGAACGCGCGTCATAACCTGCTTGTGTGGACAAGAGCATGGCCATGTCACTTACTGTTCGGGCCATCGGCCCTTCCGTTCCAAGTTGGCCAATGTAAGCGTCGGCGACAGGAAATTTAGGCAGTCTGCCCTGAGAAGGGCGCATGCCAAACACATGGTTCCATCCCGCCGGATTGCGCAAGCTGCCCATGAAATCAGAGCCATCCGCCACGGGCAACATGCGCTGTGCCAAGGCCACTGCGGCGCCCCCACTGCTGCCGCCCGCACTTTTGGAGCGATCCCAAGCGTTGCAGGTGGCACCAAACACCTCATTGAAAGTGTGCGATCCCAAACCAAATTCAGGGGTGTTTGTTTTGCCAATGAAGATGCAGCCAGCAGCGCGCATGCGCGCCACCATGATGCTGTCATAGACAGCGGGTGAAGGCTTGCTGAGAGGGGAGCCGTGGCTCGTGCGAAACCCTGCAACATCTGTCAAGTCTTTGACAGCGTGTGGCATGCCATGCATCCATCCCATTGACTCGCCGCGGGCAAGTTGTGCATCACGTTCATCTGCCAAAGCCAAAACCACCTGAGGGTCTGCAAGACTTACCAAGGCGTTGCTGCTGCCGTTGTGTGTTTGAATTTGATTCAAAAAGCTTGTGATCACCTCTCGACAAGACACGGCCTTGCTGTGAATGGCGTGAGACAAAGCGACGGCAGACAGATTGGGGATGTCCATGGGAGATTGATCAGGTTGACGCTGTCCATTGAAAAAATCATTATCATCCGGCATATGACTTTTTTGGCAATCGACGTCGGTAACACCCGATTAAAGTGGGCGCTCTACGATCGGCCGCATACCCAAGCCAACGTGCTGGCCCAGGGTGCGGAGTTTTTAGAGAACATCGAAACCCTCGCCGACGGCCCCTGGGCCAGCTTGCCAGCGCCCGAGCGAATGCTGGGCTGCGTGGTGGCCGGCGATGCTGTGAAGCGGCGTGTTCAAGAGCAAATGGAATTGTGGGATGTGGTGCCCCAATGGGTGGTCTCTTCCAATGAAGAAGCCGGTGTGAGCAATGGGTATGACCACCCCACGCGTTTGGGCTCTGATCGGTGGGTGGCCATGGTGGGCGCCAGGCATCGCATGCTGGCAAAGGGGCTCGCCCAACCTTTGGTGGTGGTCATGGTGGGCACTGCAGTCACGGTAGAAGCCTTGGACCAGCACGGTAAATTTTTAGGCGGTTTCATTTTGCCGGGCCACGGCATTATGTTGCGGGCCTTGGAGTCAGGCACCGCAGGATTGCATGTGCCAACCGGCGAAGTGAGGCCCTTTCCAACCAATACCAGCGATGCGCTGACCAGTGGCGGTACCTTCGCCATAGCGGGCGCTTGTGAACGCATGGTGCAACATTTGAGAGACCACACGGGCATGGCGCCTTACTGTGTGATGACCGGCGGTGCAGGCTGGAAAATGGCGCCCAGCATGGCCATTCAATTTGAGCTGGTCGACAGTCTTATTTTTGATGGCTTGCTCAAACTGGCACAGACCCGATTTGAGTGAGTGCTTGTCAGGTCGAGGCAGTCTCGTCGCTGTAGGCTTGTGTGAGTTGCATCAAGTGCGCTCGCTCTGAGGCATCTTCCAAATAAGGCGCTAGCAAGAGCATGACGTGTCTTGCACCGCGCGCCAAAGCATCTCCCGCGCTTTCAGGCTCCATGGCATGCCTTGGGTTGCGCACGTATTCATAGCTTAACCAATAGGTAACCACCACCGACATGCTGGCCGACAATGTCCTGAAGGTGTCGGGATCGTTGCGCATTAGGCCTTGCCGAGACAGCGCCTGCAACAGGTGATTGAGCGATGTTGTTTTCACCTCCAAAATATGTTTGAAGTTGGTTTCCAAATGCCGGTTCTTGGACAACAGGTCGTTCAGGTCGCGGTACAAAAACCGATGCTCCCAAATGAGTTCAAACAGCGAGTGCAAAAAGAACCAAGCGTCTTCGACGTCCTTCACATCTTGGCTGGCTTCTAACAGCGTCAACATGTCTGCTTTGTAGTTGTCAAACAAGTGGCTGACCAATTGGTCTTTGGCAGGGAAGTGGTAATAAAGGTTGCCCGGGCTGATGTTCAGCTCAGAAGAAATGAGCGTGGTCGACACATTGGGTTCACCATAGCGATTGAACAAGTCTAAAGAGACTGTGGCAATGCGCTCTGCGGTGCGTCGAGGTGCTTTTTTAACCATGCCAGAAATGAGCGAAGCCTGATGACGGTTTACTTGGCAGGCCGACTGGTTTTGACGGCAGCCTTGGGACTGCTTTTGTGAAGCGCTGCTTCTAAGGCCGCGACGCGCTCTTGCAGCGCCGCAACTTCTTGGGCAGTGGGCAGACCCAGGCTTTTGAGGGCGCGCGCTACACGGTCTTCAAACAGGTGCTCTAGGCGGTCCACCTTGATGCCCACAGGTTGGCCCATGCTGGTGCCCAAGCCTTGTGCCAGTTGGGTGAAATGCTCCTGCGCTTGGGCTTGGGCTTGCGCCATGGCGCCCAGACCCGCCAACCAAATGTCTTTGGAGGCCAAACGGGGATCGGCGCTGGCGGTTTGGGCTTTGCCTTTAGCAGGCTTTTTAGGTGAGGCGGTGGCCATAAAAACTCCATCCATTTGAGGGTGACCTTCAAGGCTTGACTTTAACCGCTGCCGCGAAGCCTGCCAAGGCTTCTAAAATAGCGTTTTGGAAAGAAAAAACATGGCTGTTCTGATTACCGGCGGTGCGGGCTTCATTGGTGCCAATTTTGTGTTGGACTGGGTGGCCCATACCGATGAAAAAATCATCAACCTCGACAAGTTGACCTATGCTGGTAATTTGGAATCTTTGGTTTCTCTGAAGAACAAGCCTCAGTATGTGTTTGTTCAGGGCGACATTGGCGACGCAGTCTTAATGCCTCGGTTGTTGGCTGAGTATCAGCCTCGCGCTGTGTTGAACTTTGCAGCGGAGAGTCATGTGGACCGTTCCATTCATGGCCCTGGCGATTTCATTGAAACCAACATCGTGGGCACTTTCCGTTTGCTCGAATCAGTCAGGGCTTATTGGCAAGCCATGAGCCCCGACGTGCAATCTCAGTTCCGCTTTTTGCATGTGTCCACCGATGAGGTGTTTGGCAGTTTGTTGGCCGAAGATCCCGCTTTCAACGAAAACAACAAGTACGAACCCAACAGCCCCTACAGCGCGAGCAAAGCTGCCAGTGATCATTTGGTGCGTGCTTGGCATCACACTTATGGGTTGCCCGTGATCACCACCCACTGCAGCAACAACTATGGCCCTTTGCACTTTCCGGAAAAGCTCATTCCCCTCATGATTGTCAATGCGCTGGCAGGCAAGCCTTTGCCTGTGTATGGCGATGGCATGCAAGTGCGCGATTGGTTGTATGTGAAAGACCATTGCAGCGCCATTCGCCGAGTGTTGGAAGGGGGCCGTCTAGGCGAAACCTACAACGTGGGCGGCTGGAACGAGAAGCCCAACATTGAGATTGTGAAAACAGTGTGCGCCTTGTTGGACGAATTGCGGCCCCGCGCCGATGGTCAAAGTTACGTTCAGCAAATCTCCTATGTGAAAGACCGCCCCGGCCACGACAGGCGCTATGCCATTGATGCCCGCAAGCTTGAGAAAGAATTGGGTTGGAAGCCTGCAGAAACCTTTGAAACCGGCATTCGCAAAACCGTGGCTTGGTATTTGGACAACGCCGACTGGGTGGCCCATGTGCAAAGCGGGGCCTATCGCGATTGGGTGTCTCAGCAGTACAGCGCATGAAAATTTTATTGCTCGGCAAAAATGGCCAAGTGGGTTGGGAGTTGCAGCGAAGTCTCGCGCCGCTGGGTGAATTGCTGGCGCTCGATCGAAGCAGCACATCGCATTGTGGCGATTTGAGCAACTTAGAGGGTCTGGCTGAAACGCTTCGTTTGTATCGGCCCGATGTGGTGGTGAATGCGGCGGCCTACAGCGCAGTTGACAAAGCTGAATCCGAACCAGAAGTTGCTCATTTGATCAATTCACAGGCGCCAGAGTTGTTGTCTCGTTCTTGTGCAGCCCTGGGCGCTTATTTGGTTCATTTCTCTTCCGACTATGTGTTCAATGGGGTGGGCCAAACCCCTTGGCTTGAATCCGATCCAACAGGCCCCGTCAATGTTTATGGCTACACCAAAGTGTCAGGCGAGCAAGGCATCGCCAAGCAAGGCGCGTCGCATGTGATTTTCAGAACCAGTTGGGTTAATGGCACGGAAGGTGATAATTTTGCAAAAACCATGTTGCGCTTGGCGCAAGAACGCGAACGCATGACCGTCATCAACGATCAATTTGGCGCGCCCACCAGCGCCGCATTGTTGGCCGATGTCACCGCTCTGGCGCTTCAAGCCCCTCAGCGGCTTTCGGGTATTTACCATGTGGCCGCAGCAGGCGAAACCACATGGTTTGCCTATGCCGAGTACGTGCTTGCCAAAGCCAAGCAAATAAAGCCCAGCTTGAACTATGCCGTCAAGAATTTTGAGGCGGTATCGACCTCTGATTTCGCCACAGCGGCCCAGCGCCCCCTCAATTCCCGGCTTAACTGCAGCCGTTTGGAACAAGCGCTGCAACTGAAACTGCCAAGCTGGCAAGCCGGCGTGGATCAAATGTTGGCAAAAATTTTGTGAACTTGGGGTCTGGTTGAGGCACAAAGCCCGAAAAGTGTTCACAATATGGCTCAGAATGCCTTTCATCCAATGAGCAAGTACTGACTTGCATGTTTTCACTTTGACGGCCCATCATGACTGACAACGATTCTTTGGCTCACATTTCGCCCCGCGACAAAGCAGAAATATTGGCGCAGGCCTTGCCCTATATTCGCAAGTTTCATGGCAAGACCTTGGTCATCAAATATGGTGGCAATGCCATGACCGATCCTGAGCTTCAAGCCGACTTTGCAGAAGACGTGGTGCTCTTGAAATTGGTCGGCATGAACCCCGTGGTGGTGCATGGGGGGGGTCCGCAAATTGAAACTGCCTTGAAACGCCTGGGCAAAAAAGGCGAGTTCATTCAAGGCATGCGCGTGACCGACGCCGAAACCATGGAGGTGGTGGAGTGGGTCTTGGCCGGTGAGGTGCAGCAAGACATTGTGGGCTTGATCAACCAAGCGGGTGGAAAAGCCGTGGGCTTGACGGGTCGAGATGGCGGCTTGATTCGCGCCAAAAAACTCAAGATGGTCGACAGTGCCGACCCTGCCAAAGAATACGACGTGGGCCAAGTGGGCGACATCGAGTCGATTGACCCCAGCGTGGTCAAAGCCTTGCAAGACGATGCCTTCATCCCCGTGATCAGTCCCATTGGTTTTGGGGAAAACAACGAAAGCTACAACATCAATGCCGATGTGGTGGCTGGTAAATTGGCCAGCGTTTTGAAGGCTGAAAAACTCGTGCTGCTGACCAACACCCCGGGGGTGTTGGACAAAGGCGGCAATTTACTCACCGATTTGAGTGCGCGCAAAATTGACGCGTTGTTTGCCGATGGCACCATCAGTGGTGGCATGTTGCCCAAAATCAGCGGCGCCTTAGATGCCGCCAAAAGTGGCGTGAACGCTGTGCACATCATTGATGGCCGCGTGCCACACGCCTTGCTTTTGGAAATTTTGACTGATCAAGCCTTCGGCACCATGATTCGCAGCCATTAAGCTAAGGGAACCTTCATGACATCTGAGACCACACCTGAGTCAACATCGGCAGACCATTTGCCAGAAAACGAAGCGTCGGGAGTTTCAGATGCACCCACACGCAAGCGGCCTAAGCCCGGTGAGCGGCGCCTGCAAATTTTACAAACCTTGGCCGGCATGCTGGAGCAGCCTGGCGCTGAGCGGATCACCACGGCGGCCTTGTCTGCCAAGCTGGGTGTGAGTGAAGCAGCGCTGTACCGTCACTTCGCCAGCAAAGCGCAAATGTTTGAGGGCCTGATTGATTTTGTGGAGCAATCGGTGTTTGCATTTGTGCGTCAAATTGCCGATCGTGAGCCTGCAGGGCCTGCACAAGTGGGGCGCATGGTGGCACTTATTTTGCAATTCGCAGAAAAAAACCCTGGCATGGCGCGCGTCATGACGGGCGATGCCTTGGTCTTTGAGAATGAGCGGCTGCAAGAGCGCATGAACTTGCTTTTCGACAAACTCGAAAGCTCGTTCAAACAATCCTTGCGCGATGGGGGTTCGCAAAGCGATACACCCACAGTGGACGCACAAGTGACGGCTTCCCTGTTGGTTGCTTTCATGATGGGCCGTATGCAACGCTTTGCACGCTCTGGCTTTAAGCGCTTGCCTTCAGAGAATTTGCAGGCGTCTTTGGCCAGAATTCTTTAATTCAACAGGCCCTCAAAATAGGCACTTCAAGCTGCCTATTTTATTTACCAACTCCACAATGTACCGTCGTGTTGCAAACGGTTGACGGGCAAGTAAGCGCGCTGATACGGGTATTTGGCGGCCAGTTTTTCATCAATGTCCACACCGTGGCCGGGTGTTTCGCCGCAATACAGCATGCCTTTTTCGAAGCGCCAATCGTGCGGGAACACCGACAGCATTTCTTCGCTGTGCGCCATGTGTTCTTGAATGCCAAAATTGGGCACCCAAGTGTCAAAGTGCAAAGCAGCACCCATGCAAACGGGTGACATGTCGGTGGCACCGTGGCATCCCGTTCGCACTTGGTAAAGGCTGGCCAAATTGGCAATCAGCCTGAGGTGCGTGATGCCCCCTGCATGTGTGACGGTGGTACGGATGTAGTCAATGAGTTGCTGCTCGATCAAATCTTTGCAATCCCAAATGGTGTTGAAAATTTCACCGACAGCCAAAGGCGTCGTGGTGTGTTGGCGGATGAGTTTGAAGGCTTCTTGGTTTTCTGCAGGCGTTGGGTCTTCTAGCCAAAACAAATGGAAGGGTTCAAGGGCTTTGCCCAACCGACCTGCTTCAATGGGCGTTAAGCGGTGGTGTGCATCGTGCAGCAAATGAACATCGGGCCCTACGGCTTCGCGGACGGCTTGAAACAAACCCGGGGTGTGATTCAAATACTTCTCGGTGCTCCAATCGTGCTCGCCGGGCAAGGGGCCATCGGCAGGTTCGTACATGCGGCCGTTGCCACTCACGCCATAGACTTTGTTGAGGCCAGGAATGCCGCTTTGCGCACGAATCGCCAAGTAGCCCATTTCTTTGTGACGCAACACTTCGTCCACCGTTTCTGCCGTGTCGCGACCTGTGGCATGGGCATAGGACATGATGGCGGTGCGACTTCGACCGCCGAGCAATTGGTAAAGGGGTTGTCCTGAAATTTTGCCCTTAATGTCCCACAGCGCCGTGTCCACCGCGGCAATGGCACTCATGGTCACCGGCCCCCTGCGCCAGTAAGCACCTTTGTAAAGATACTGCCAAATGTCTTCAATTTGCTGCGGATCTCGGCCAATCAGGCAGGGAATGACGTGCTCTTCCAAATAACTCACCACCGACAGCTCGCGGCCATTGAGTGTGGCATCGCCAATGCCTGTGAGACCTTGATCGGTTTCGATTTTGAGGGTGACGAAATTGCGGCCTGGGCTGCAAACAATGACGCGAGCGGCGGTGATTTTCATGAAAAGTTTTGTTGAATGATGTATTTCACAGTGGCATCAATGCCTTGGTGTAAAACTTGGTCGTGCCAATGGCTGACGCGTTCAAGCCAAGCCTCAGATGTCACCAGTTCTGCACCCCACAAGTCTTCACGCGCCAAGAAGGCCCGCACACATTCATGGGGCTCGGTGGCTTGCTTTGCACCGATGGCCATGAGGCTTTCGGCCTGAGGATCGTTGAGTGAATAAGTTTTGCCCTGCTCATCCTTGGCCAAGGTGTAGCGTAAAAATACAGCAGCCGCCATTGCGTGGTGTTCAAAGCAAGCACTTGTTGCCATTTGACCCAACACAGAAGGGGGCCAGCGCTGGGGTACTTTTTGTGAACTGTCGGTGGCAATTTGATGCACGCTGTGTTTCAAATAAGGATTGCCAAAACGTTGAATCAGGGCATCGCGGTAATCGGCCCAATCGGTGCGGCTTAAATGCGGCGCGACTTCCTGACTCATCAATCGGTACACAAACTCACGAATGTGATCTGCCCCAATACAGTCGGCAATGTGCGCGCGGCCAGTGACCGCACCCATCAGGGCCATGGCAGAGTGACTGCCGTTCAACATCCGCAGTTTGGCTTCTTCATAGCTGTGAACTTGTGACGTGACACGCACACCGCATCGGGCCAGCAAAGCCGCATCACCTGGGTCAACAAAGTTGTCTTCAATGACCCACTCCCAAAATGTTTCGGTACTCAGCGCGCATTCATCTTCTAAACCCAGCGCATCTTTGGCCGCCGCCGCTATGTCTGCTGTGGCTGCGGGCACAATTCGATCGACCATGCTGCACGGGAACGCACAATGGGCGTCGATCCATGCCAAGAGCTGATCGTCTTGTGGCGCAGCTGTCGCGTGAATCAAGGCTTTGAGTGCGTGGCCGTTGCCTTGCAAGTTGTCACAGGAGGCAATGGTGAGCCCTGCATTGCCAGCCGCATGCCGCAAACGCAAGCCGTCAATGAGAAGTTGTGCCAGTGAGGGTGTGTAGCCTTTTTCGGTCACTGTGAGGGTGATCCATCGCGTGCTGCTGGCGGCCATGGCGTCCAGCACATGCTGTCTTTCGGTGGTGGCCACACTGGTTTGCCACAAAGCACCAAGGACTTGCCACTGAATGCCTGTTGCGCCTGCAATGCGCACTGCATACAAACCATCTTGTGCCCGCAGCTTGTTGACCAAGCCAGCTTGCTTCATGCCCACCCCATGAATGCCCCAGCGCCTATCACCTTCACGCAACAATTGATCAAACACCATGGCCTGATGCGCGCGGTGAAAAGCCCCTAAGCCGAGATGCAACACACCGGGTGCTGATGCTTGCGGCGAATACGCAGGGGTCTGAATGCTGGTGGGTACTTGAGGCAGTGTGGCGCGACAGAGTTTCTGATCAGACATGACGGTTCTTGAGTTTGTCTTCGGCAGCCTGAATTTCTGCCAGGGTGGCGTCGTCGACCCAGATGCCATTCTTTTCACGGTCTGTGCGAGCGTTGCGTTCTGGCTCGCCCGCCAGCAAAACACCATCCGTCCCAGGTGCATTGGGGCTTTGACGCAACCAGTCTTCAAACGCCAGTGCTTCATTTTCAAAGGCAGCTTGAGTGCCCAATCGAACCGGATCAATGATCATGGTCAGCATGCCGTTGAGCACGGCACGTTTGTCGTCGGCTTGGCGATGCCATGTGCCGCTTCCTGTGAGGGCGCCGCCCAACAATTCGCAGGCCATGGCCATGCCGAAGCCTTTGTGTTCACCAAAAGGCATGAGCGCCCCAAAGAACCCATTGGCCTGCGGCACCACCACCACGCCGGGGTTGTTAGTGGGGTGCCCATTTTCATCAATCAAATAACCATCAGGCACTTGATCACCTTTGTTGTGGGCCACGCGCATCTTGCCTTGCGCCACACGGCTGGTGGCGAAGTCAAGCACGAAGGGCTTGCGTTGGCCCATGGGCACGCCGATACAGCAGGGGTTGGTACCAAAGCGGCCATCACCGCCGCCAAACGGTGCCACCACGGGGCGCGACAAGACATTGACAAAATGCACCGATACCAAACCTTGCGCCACTGCCATTTCTGCAAAATGGCCAATCCGTCCCAAGTGATGCGAACGACTGAGCGCCACCGTGCAAATACCATGTTGTTTGGCACGTTCAATGCCCATTTGCATGGCTTGCACACCCGTGATTTGGCCATAGCCGCGTTGTCCGTCTAAGTTGAGCAGGGGGCCCGTGTCGAGGACGACTTTGACTCCCGTGTTGGGGTTCAGTCCACCCTCCAGCACGGCATCGACATAGCGCGGCACCATGCCCACACCATGCGAGTCGTGACCACTCAAATTGGCCATCACCAAGTTGGCGGCCACCTGTTCAGCTTCAGCGGTTTGGCTGCCTGCTTTTTGAATGATGCGGGTCACTTGTTGGCGCAACTGTGTTGCCTGAATGCATTGACTCATGATTTAACTTTCATCACATGACCGCGCCGACTTGCCAAGGCACAAATTCATTTTGACCATAACCGTGTCGCTCACTTTTGGTGGGCTCGCCTGAAGCGGCTTTCAAGATCATCTCGAAAATACGCTGACCCATGTCGGGAATGCTGACACCGTTGTCCACAATTTCACCGCAGTTCAGGTCCATGTCTTCTTCTTGTTTTTTCCACAAAGCAGTGTTGGTGGAAAACTTCAAACTGGGAGAGGGCGCGCAACCATAAGCGCTGCCGCGACCCGTGGTAAAGCAAATCAGATTGGCCCCGCCCGCGACTTGACCTGTGGCACTGACCGGGTCGTAACCTGGCGTGTCCATGTAGACAAAGCCGTGCGAGTCAACGGGTTCCGCATATTCGTAAACCGCTTGCAGATTGCTGGTGCCGCCTTTGGCCACAGCACCCAAGGACTTCTCCAAGATGGTGGTGAGGCCACCCGCTTTGTTGCCTGGCGAAGGGTTGTTGTTCATCTCGCCGCCATTCATTTCGGTGTAGTGTTCCCACCAGCGAATGCGATCAATGAGTTTTTGGGCTACTTCAGGTTGAACTGCGCGGCGTGTGAGCAAATGCTCGGCACCGTAAATTTCAGGCGTTTCGCTCAAGATGGCGGTGCCACCGTGTTGAACCAGCAAGTCAACCGCTGCGCCCAACGCAGGGTTGGCGCTGATACCAGAGTAGCCGTCGGAGCCACCGCATTGCAATCCCACCGTGATGTGTTCTGCGCTGCACGGTTCGCGTTTCACTTGGTTGGCGCGCGGCAACATTTCTTGGATGAGCGCAATGCCTTTTTCAACGGTGAGGCGAGTGCCGCCTGTGTCTTGAATGTTGAACACCTTGAGCGTATCGCCCTCACGCAAACTGCTGTGTGCCAACCAGGTTTTGAGTTGATTGGACTCGCAGCCCAAGCCCACCACCACCACGCCCCAGAAATTCGCGTGTGTGGCGTAGCCAGCCAAAGTGCGTTCTAACAACTGCATGCCCAGACCTTCGGTGTCCATGCCACAACCGGTGCCGTGCGTTAATGCCACCACGCCATCGACGTTGGGGAAGTTGGCAAGCGCAGCGGGATTGTTGCGTTTGGAAAAATGATCGGCAATGGCGCGTGCGGCCGTGGCTGAACAATTGACGCTGGACAACACACCGATGTAATTGCGTGTGGCCACGCGGCCATCCGATCGCTTGATGCCCATGAACGTCGCGTGTTTGCGAGGCGCTTCAGGCTTCACATCTTGGCCAATGGCATAGTCGCGCTCAAAGTTGCCCTTCTCGGCCCCCATGTTGAGGTTGTGTGTGTGCACGTGCTCGCCCGGTTGAATGTCGGTGCTGGCAAAGCCAATGATTTGGTTGTAGCGACGCACAGCTTGGCCTGCTTGAATGGCCCGTGTCGCCACTTTGTGTCCTGGCGGGATCAGGCCCCGAACTGCCACGCCATCGAGGCTGGTGCCGCTCATCAGCTGTCCGCGCGCAATGACCACGTCATCGGCAGAATGAAGTCGAATAAAAAGGCTCATGGTTTCAATTCAATAAAATTGTTTAGGCAACCAAAGCACAAGGCTTGGCACATAAGTGATGATGACCAAGCTGCCGAGCAAGGGGAACAGCCAAGGCAGGATAGCGGCGGTGGTTCTTTCCACACTGAGCTTGGCCACGCGTGCCAACACAAACAGCACCATGCCCATGGGGGGATGCAGCAAACCAATCATCAGGTTGAGCACCATGACCAAGCCAAAGTGAACCAAGTCAATGCCAAGCTTCTGGCAAATTGGAACCAAGATGGGCACCAAGATGGTAATGGCCGCGGTGGGCTCTAAAAAGCAGCCTACAAAAAGCATGAGCAGGTTGGCCAGCAGCAAAAATTTCCAAGGCTCTTGTGTGACGCCCAGCACCCACTCACCGATGGCGGCGGTGACGCCGGTGGCCGTGAGCATCCAGCCAAAAATACTGGCGGCTGCCACAATGAACATCACGGTGGCGGTGGTCTCTACCGTATCCAAGCAAATTTTCACGAACATTTTAAAGTTCAGCGTGCGGTACCAGAAAAATCCCAAAATGATGGCCCAGACGCAAGCCGCAATGGCGCCTTCGGTGGGGGTGAAAACGCCGGTGGTCATGCCGCCAATGAGCAGCACAGGCGTCATGATGGGCAGCACAGCTTGAAATTTGAAAATTTTGTCAGCGATGAATAAAAATCCGAGTGAAATGAAGACCGTCAACTGGGGGGGCGTCTCCAGCAAAGTCACCAATCCCCAAACACCGATGGGCCAGCCAATCACCACAGCCGATTCAGACAAGGCTTTTAAAACCCGAGGCCATTCAAACTTCACATCAGCGCCCCAATTGTTTTTGTGAGCAAAGTAGGCCACGGTGACCATCATCAGCAAGGCCATTAAGACGCCAGGCAAGATACCGGCTAGAAACAGGGAACCCACCGACACATTGGCCATCATGCCGTAAATGACAAACGGCAAACTGGGCGGAATGATGGGCCCCAAAGTGGCCGATGCTGCAGTAACACCAACAGCAAATTCTGTGCTGTAGCCATGGTCTTTCATGGCCTTGATTTCAATGGTGCCTAAACCTGCTGCGTCTGCGATGGCTGTGCCGCTCATGCCTGCAAAAATGACCGACCCGACCACGTTGACATGGCCCAGGCCGCCCTTCATCCAACCCACCAACGCCAAAGCGTAGTTGTAAATCCGGTTGGTGATACCGGCATTGTTCATGAGGTTGCCGGCCAAGATAAAGAAGGGCACGGCCAACAAGGGAAAGCTGTCAATGCCCGACACCATGCGGTGAATGACCACAAATGGCGGCGAGCTTTGCGTCCAGAACAAATAGATGAGTGAGGCACCCGCCATGGCAATGGCCACAGGAATACCGCCGCTCATCAGGAGTAAAAATAGAATTTTCAACATGAGAATACTTTCTGGCGTCTAAACAAAGAGGGTCTAACTTAGCGGTCGGTCATCTCTGACTCTGGGCGTTCTAAGACGGTGAAGCCTCGTTGCCAGTGAATTCGCATGACCCACATGGCCCTCAAACTCATTGCGGCAAAGCCTGCCATGACAACGCCATAAACCAAATTCATGGGCAAGTCGATGATGGTCATTTTGTAAGTGCCCAATTTCTCCATCATTTGCCAAGTGAGAAGCGTGGCGACTGTGAAAAATACCACGCGCATGATGTCTACCAAGGTGGCCATGCCTCTGGACATCCAGTTGGGCATGAATTTGAAAAAGAAGTCCACTTGAATGTGGTTGTTCTTGGCCACCCCAATGGTGGCCCCCGTGAAGACGACTGCAATCAACAGATAACGCGCAATTTCTTCTGTCCAAGACGCTGAGTTGTTGAGCACATAGCGTGTGAAGAATTGGTAAAACACCGTGACGCCCAAGATCCAGAAAAAGCCCAAAGCAACCCAAGCTTCTATGGGGGTTCCGGACAAATCGACTTCATCATCGACAGCATGAAACTGCCCATCGTCGCCCATCACTTTGGGCATGGCGTCTAGATCGGGGAGGTTGCTCATTTTGAATCCTAGGAAAAATATCACAGGTTGAGCCTGAAGGGCTCAACCTGTGTGGGGCGTACCAAGGGCACGCCATCTTCTTTCAAGCGAGACGATTACTTCGCAGCTTGAATTCGGTCGAAGTCAGACTTGGTGAAACCCATGGATTCCAAGGGTTTGTTTTTCAAGACAGCATCTTGGAATGACTTGCGATCGACTTGGACAACTTGCAGGCCTTTCTTTTTAAACTCGTCGACCAACTCAACTTCGCGCGCCTTGATTTTTGCAGTCGCGCGTGCAGCGGCTTCTTGCGTAACGTCGGTGAAAATTTTCTTTTCAGCATCGCTGAGCTTGTTCCAGACGTGAGGTGCAATTTGAGTAGTCAAGCCGTCGACAATGTGGCCCGTGAGCATGATCGCCTTTTGAACCTCGAAGAACTTCTTGGCTTCGATGGTGGTTAAAGGATTTTCTTGTGCATCAACGGTGCCGTTTTGCAATGCCAAATAAACTTCAGCAAACGCAATCGGGGTTGGATTAGCGCCGCAAGCTTCTGGCGTTGCACGGTAGGCAGGCACATCAGGCACGCGAATCTTGATGCCCTTCATGCCAGCGCAATTAGTGAAAGCTTTTTGTGCTGTGGTGTGACGTGCGCCGTAGTAAGTGTAGGCCGTCACTTGAATACCTGTTTTGGCTTGGAATTCCTTGACCATTTCACCAAACACTTGACTCTTAGAGAACGCAATGAGGTGATCGCCATCACGGAAGATGAAGGGGTAGTAAGCAATGCCGAAACGAGGATAGGCACGGGCCGCAAAGGAAGGGCCGCTGATGATCATATCGACGGTGCCCAAAGTCAAACCTTGGTTAATGTCTGTTTCTTTGCCCAATGTGGAAGCCGGGAAAACCTGAATTTCATATTTGCCGTTGGTCCGCTTTTTAATTTCATCGGCAGCCCACACAGATTCTGTGTGATAAGCCTCTGAAGTTTCATAAACGTGGGCCCATTTCAATTTGGTTTGGGCTTGCGCAGAGGTACTCAGCAGGCCGCTCATGATGCCCAAGGCAATGAGGCTGGCACTGGCAAGTGCTTTGACGGTTTTTCTTTTGGTGGTCATGGAGTCTCCTTTGGTTGAATAAAAATGTGATTTGCTGGCGAAAAACTATTGTCGAGAAGGCGCGCTTCGCCAGCTAGCGCTGAATCGTTTGTGTGCTTGTTTCAAATGTTTTTGCATGGCTTTGCGTGCAATTTGAGGGTCGTGCGCCGCAATGGCTGCCAAGACTTCTTCGTGTTCAGAAAGTGCTGCAGCCCAGGAGGCTGGCGATTCAAAATAATCCCCCAGTCTCGTGAACAAAGGACCTGATCGAGCTTGGCCATAACGATCGACAGTGTCCAGCAGCACACTGTTAGCGGAAGCTTGTGCCACAGCCAAATGGAAGGCGACATCGCCTTCCACAGGCGGGCGGCCTTGCTTGACTTCTTTGTACATGGTTCGAAGGGCCTTGCCGATGGACTTTAAATCTGCGCTGGTAGCGTGAGTGGCCGCCAGCGAGGCCACTTCGGCTTCGACCAAGACGCGTGCACTCAATACTTCCAAGGGCCCCCAGTCTTTGGGCGTGTTGGCGTGCGCCGACATGGGCGCTGCGCGCTTGCTCAAGGATTTGACGTAAATGCCAGAGCCCGTTCGCACCTCAATCACGCCTTCGACCTCTAAGGCAATCAGGGCCTCCCGCACGGAGGGGCGACTGACACCCAATTGAGTGGCCAAATCTCGCTCGGCTGGCATCCGAGAGCCGATGGCAAACTCTCCAGAGGAAATCAATCCTTGAAGTTGTTTGGCAATTTGGCGGTAAAGCCTTTGCGGTTCGACTTGAATCAGGGGCATGTCAGGGAATACGTGAATTGGCCAATTGGTCTGACCAGTTGCACAATCTTCACACGGAACTTCAATCAGGGCAAGGCTCTTGATCTCCGCACAAACCCGAATTAGGTCAACTTTTTTCATATTGCCTATGAAGCCCATCACGATTGATCGCGTTCACTTGCGTCAAGTTAATTTGCCACCCAAGGTGGAGCGCACAGACGCCATTCAATCGTTTGTGACACAAGAAACAGTGTTGCTCACAGTGGTGTGCAGTGATGGCATCGAAGGCACCGGTTATGCCTACACCATCGGCACAGGCGGCAGCTCGGTCATGGCCTTGCTGCACGATCATTTGGTGCCGCGTTTGTTGGGCCAAAACCCTGTGCGCATTGAAGCCATTTGGAAAGATTTATTTTTCCATACGCATGCCACCGCCGTGGGCGCTATCACCAGCTTGGCCTTGGCCTGCGTTGACACGGCGCTTTGGGACTGGCGCGCCAAAAGTCAACAATTGCCCTTGTGGCAACTCTTGGGCGGCGCGCAAAGCAAAGTCCCGCTTTACACCACAGAGGGGGGCTGGTTGCAGTTGTCACCCGAGGTGTTGGTAGAGCAAACTTTGAAAGCGCAAGCAGAAGGCTTCAAGGGCGCCAAAATTAAAATTGGCCGACCCCATGTCAGCGAGGATGTAGCCCGCTTGTCAGCAGTACGCGATGCAGTAGGGTCAGGCTTTGAAATCATGACGGATGCCAATCAAGGCTTTAACCGAGCGGAAGTGGTCAGGCGTGCCCATGCCTTTGAAGGTCTCGATTTGGCCTGGCTGGAAGAGCCTTTGCCAGCAGAGGATGTTTCGGGGCACCGACATTTGCGCGAGCACACGCCCATTCCCGTGGCAGTGGGCGAGTCCTTGTACCACCCCATGCAATTCAGAGAATATTTAGAGCAAGGCGCATGCAGTGTGGTGCAGCCAGATGTGGCCCGGATTGGGGGTATCACACCTTGGCTCAAAACAGCCCATTTGGCAGAAAGCTTTGATGTGCCGGTGTGTCCACACTTTCTCATGGAGTTGCATGTGAGTTTGTGTGCCGCCGTTCCGAACGCCACTTGGGTTGAATACATTCCTCAATTGGACGACATCACGCACTCGCGCATGAAAGTCAAAGACGGCTATGCTTACCCACCCGACGCGTCTGGCTTAGGCATTGATTGGAATTGGGAAGCCATTGGCAAGCGACAAAAAATTCACTGGGAGATCACATCATGAGACTGAAGAATAAAACCATCTTGGTGACCGCATCGGGTCAGGGCATTGGCCACGCCGCCGTCCTGGCCATGGCCGCCGAGGGGGCGACAGTATGGGCCACCGACGTCAATGCCGAGTTGCTGAAGAGATTTGAGGGCGTTGCCAATGTGCACACCGCTGTTTTGGATGTGATGAACAAAGACAGCATCCAACACCACGTGGCCGCCATGCCGCGCATCGATGCACTGTTCAATTGCGCTGGCGTCGTGCATGCTGGCACCATTCTGGATGCGACCGACAAAGATTGGGAGTTTGCTTTCAATCTCAACGCGCGGGGTCAGTTTTGGATGATTCAAGCCGTGTTGCCGAAAATGTTGGCACAGGGCGGCGGTAGCATCGTCAACATGGCCAGCGTGTGTTCCAGCGTGCGGGGGCTGCCCAACCGATTCATCTATGGTGCTTCTAAGGCAGCGGTCATTGGCTTGACCAAAGCGGTGGCTGCCGATTTCGTGGCCAAGGGCATTCGGTGCAATGCCATTTGCCCCGGCACGGTGGACACCCCCTCCTTGCAAGACCGCATCAATGCAGAACCCGACCCCGTGCAGGCGCGAAAAAACTTCACAGCTCGCCAGCCCATGGGTCGACTTGCACAGGCGCATGAAATCGCCCCCATCGTGGTGTTCTTGGTCTCAGATGAGTCAGCGTTCGCTACGGGCAATGCCTACATGGTGGACGGTGGCATGACAATCTGAAGACCCCTCGTTTTCACAAACTTTTTTCACAACCCATTCCTTTTTGAGATTGCCATGAATCAATACGATATGAAAGGCCGCCACGCGGTCATCACCGGTGGTGCCACCGGTTTAGGCTATGCCATTGCCGAGCGCGTTTTGGCATCGGGTGGCAGTGTCACATTGTGGGACCGTGATGTGGCTGGCATGAGCAAAGCCGCCGCCGGCTTGAAGCACCCAGGTTCGGTTCACACGGTTCAAGTCGATGTGTCTCAGCACGCTTCTGTGGCGGCTGCCACTGAGGCTACTTTGAAAAATGGTCCCGTCGATGCGTTGGTCAATTCTGCAGGCATCACCGGACCCAACACCCAAGTGTGGAACTATCCTGTGGACGCTTGGCAGCAGGTCATGGAAGTGAACGTCAATGGCGTGTTTTATTGCTGCCGTGAGTGGGCTCCGCATTTGCAAAAACGCCCAGCGGGTCGCATTGTCAACATTGCTTCTGTAGCCGGCAAAGATGGCAACCCCAATGCCAGCGCCTACAGCGCCAGCAAGGCTGCGGTGATGGCCATCACCAAATCCTTGGGCAAAGAGTTGGCCAGCACCGGTGTGCGCGTCAACTGCGTCACACCGGCTGCCGTGAAAACAGCCATCTTCGATCAAATGACACCTGAGCACATTCAATTCATGCTCTCCAAAATTCCCATGGGACGCTTTGGCACCCCTGAAGAAGTGGCGGCCATGGTGACCTGGTTGATGACAGAGGAGTGCTCTTTCTCTACCGGTGCTGTGTTCGATTTGTCGGGTGGTCGCTCAACCTATTGAGATAAATTCGAGCACAATCAACCCCATTCGAAATTGGCATTTTATTTTTTCAATTATTTTTCATTGAACTTTGAATCAAAGGACTTTTTATGAAACTCTTGCGCTATGGCCAGCCCGGCAAAGAAAAACCAGGTCTGATTGACGCTGCAGGCAAACTGCGTGACTTAAGCGGCCTCGTGTATGACATCGGGCCCGACCAACTGTCCGAAAAGGCATTGGCCAAGCTGGCCAAAATCAAAACGGACAAACTGCCTTTGGTGAAAGGCAAACCCCGCATGGGTTGCCCAGTCGCCAAGGTGCCCAAGTTCATTGCCATTGGTTTGAACTATGCCGATCACGCTGCCGAGTCCAACCTGCCTGTGCCCAAAGAACCCATTGTGTTCATGAAGACCACCTCCTGCATCCAAGGCCCGAACGACGAGGTGATGTTGCCAAAAGGGTCTGTGAAGTCCGATTGGGAAGTGGAGTTGGGCATTGTCATTGGCAAGCGTGCCAGTTATGTTTCGCAAAAAGAAGCCCTCGACTATGTGGCCGGTTATTGCACCATCAACGATGTGAGCGAACGCGAATACCAGATCGAGCGCGGCGGTACATGGGACAAGGGCAAGGGTTGCGACACCTTCGGCCCCATTGGCCCTTGGATGGTGACCAAAGACGAAGTGCCCAATCCGCAGAATCTCAACATGTTCTTGAATGTGAATGGCCAGCGCATGCAAACCGGCACTACCAAAACCATGATTTTTGGCGTCACCAAATTGGTGAGTTATGTGAGCCAGTTCATGACTTTGGAGCCAGGTGACATCATCACCACGGGCACGCCCCCCGGCGTTGGCATGGGCGTCAAGAAGGATGGCAAGCCAGCCCCTGTGTACCTCAAGAAGGGCGATGTCATGCACCTGGGCATTGAGGGTCTCGGCGAGCAAACGCAAAAAGTGGTGGCCTACAAGCGCAAGGCTTGAGCACCAAACTTCAAGCGCCCTGCTTGTAAACAGGGTGTTGAGCAGAACCAAGGCGAGTCAGGATTAACCCTGAATCGCCTTTTCTTTTGGCCGATGGCCTGATTTTGATGCAAAATAGAACGAGCGTTCTATTTTAAAATTATGACAGTTCGACACATCACTTCTGCAACTTCGGCAACCCGTTCATCGGACGATGCCAGCGTTCGCACCTTGCACAAAGGTCGTCAGACCAAGGCGACCATTGTCGATGCTGCTTTGGGGCTGGCTTCCCAAATTGGCTTGGAAGGTTTGTCGATTGGCGCCTTGGCCGAAGTCACGGGCATGAGCAAGTCGGGCGTGTTTTCTCACTTTGGCTCACGTGAGGAATTGCAAATTTCGGTCATCCGTGAATACCACGATCGTTTTGAAAGCGAAGTCTTCTACCCTGCGCTGTCGCGCACCAGAGGCTTGCCGCGCTTGGAGTCTTTGTTTGACAACTGGATGCAACGCACCTCGACCGAAATTGATTCGGGTTGCATTTACATCAGTGGTGCCGTGGCGTTTGACGATCGCCCGGGGCCTGTCCGAGATGCTTTGGCGTCTTCGGTCAACACTTGGCAAAACGCGCTGCAACGTTCTGTGGCACAAGCGCAAGAAGAAATGCAACTTTCTTCGCAGGCCGACCCCTTGCAGGTGGCCTTTGAAATTCACGGTTTGATCTTGGCCTTGCACTACGAGGCCAGATTTCTTCGAAACCCTGGTGCTGCAGAGCGTGCGCGAAAAGGTTTCAATGACATCGTGGCGCGCAACAAAGCTTGACGCGCACCCGCAGTTTTCCTTCCAATTGACTTGCTAGTTTTGAAAGCCAACCATGCCCAGTTACACCCCCCCCATGCGTGATCTTCAATTTGTGTTGCATGAATTGCTTGATTTAGAAAATGAATTGAAAGCCATGCCTAAGCATGCACACACAGATGCCGAAACCATCAATGCGGTGTTGGAAGAGGGCGGAAAGTTTGCGGCCGAAGTGGTGTTCCCGCTGAACGTCTCGGGTGATGATGAGGGATGCAAGCTCAACCGAGAAAACCATGAAGTCACAGCACCTGCAGGTTTCAAACGCGCCTATGAACAATACGTTGAAGGCGGCTGGGCTGCATTGAGCGCGGAAGAAGAATATGGCGGACAAGGTCTGCCTTTGGTGGTCAATCAATGCTTTTTTGAAATGCTCAATTCGGCCAACCAAGCTTGGACCATGTACCCTGGCTTGTCGCACGGTGCGCATGCCTGTTTGTCAGCCCACGGCTCTGCCGAACAAAAAGCCACTTACTTGCCCAAACTCACCAGCGGTGTATGGACAGGCACCATGTGTTTGACGGAACCTCACTGCGGAACAGACTTGGGCATGTTGCGCACCAAGGCTGAACCCCAAGCAGATGGCACCTACCGCTTGACGGGGCAAAAGATTTTCATCAGTGCAGGCGAGCACGATTTGGCAGAAAACATCGTGCACCTAGTGCTCGCCAGATTGCCCGATGCCCCTGCGGGCAGCAAAGGCATCAGTTTGTTTGTGGTGCCCAAATTCAATGTGAAGACCGATGGCGCCATGGGCGATCGCAACAGCATTTACTGTGGCGGCTTGGAACACAAAATGGGCATTCATGGCAATGCCACTTGCCAGATGGTGCTAGAGGGTGCTGCAGGGGCCATGGTGGGCCAACCCAACAAAGGTTTGGCCGCCATGTTCGTCATGATGAACGGTGCGCGCTTGGGTGTGGGCAACCAATCCTTGGGGCTCACGGAAGTGGCGTATCAAAATGCCTTGGCTTATGCCAAAGACCGCATTCAAATGCGCAGCCTTTCGGGGGTCAAAGCACCTGCGCAACCCGCCGATCCCATTTTGGTACACCCCGATGTGCGCCGCATGTTGCTGACGGCCAAGGCTTATGCAGAAGGGGGCCGTGCGCTGGCTTGCTATGGCGCTTTGCTGATCGACAAAGAGTTGAACCACCCTGATGAAAAAGTTCGCGCAGACTCTGCAGAAATCTTGGCATTGCTGACACCCATTGTGAAAGCTTTCCTCACTGACAACGGTTATCAAGCCACCACGCTGTGCCAACAAGTGTTTGGTGGCCATGGTTACATCAAGGAATGGGGCATGGAGCAATATGTGCGCGATGCCCGCATCAACATGATTTACGAGGGCACCAATGGCATTCAGTCGCTTGACTTGCTAGGCCGCAAAGTACTGGGCAATCAAGGCGCCAGCTTGCAAAAATTTGGCAAATTAATTGGCAAATTGGTGGCGCAAGAGATGGGCAACGAAGCCATGGCGGAGTTCATCAAACCGCTGGCAGATTTGGGACAAAAAATGACGCAGTTCACCACGGAAATTGGCATGAAGGCGATGGGCAATGCCGATGAAGTGGGAGCCGCTTCCGTTGATTATTTGCGAGTGGCAGGACACCTGGTGTTTGCCTATTTCTGGGCGCGCATGGCACAAGTGGCCTTGGCCAAAATTGCCGCTGCTGAAGAAGAAGCGCAACGCCCCGATCCGTTCTACAAAGCCAAATTGCAAACAGCGCGTTTTTACTTTGCACGTTTGCTGCCAGAAACACTGAGCCTGATGAACACCGCACGTTCAGGCGCCGATGTGTTGATGGACACAGATTTGGCGCTGGCGTGAAAACACGCGCCTCAATCAAAACTTTCATTCAATTAAGTTCGTTGTTCGAAATCAACCCAAGGATATTTTCATGAACAAGCAAGCCTTCACTCATTGGATTCGCAAATTGGTTTTGGTGCTCGCCTCGTTGAGCGTCTACAACATTTCGCTGGCCAATTCACCCTTGGGTCAATGGCACTCGGTAGACGATAAAACGGGTGAACCAAGAAGCATGGTCGTGATCACTGAGCATCAAGGCGTGCTCAAAGGCCGGCTTGAAAAGTTGTTGCGCAAAGATGCCGATCCCAATGTGAAATGCGAAAAGTGCAGCGATGATCGAAAAAATCAGCCTGTTGTGGGCATGGAAATCATTCGAGGGGTCAAAAAAGTGGCTTCTAAAAATGTGTGGGAAGACGGCGAGATTTTGGATCCGGAAAATGGTAAAACCTACGGCCTGCGCTTAACGCCCATTGAGAATGGCGCCAAACTAGAAGTTCGCGGCTCCATAGGCCCCTTTGGCCGAACGCAAACTTGGGTTCGCGTTCCTTAATTCAAACCCTTTCAGAACTGTTCAAAGAAAGCCAGTCCATGTCAGACATTTTGACCCACCTCGATGCGGGGGTGATGACCCTCACCTTCAACCGATTAGACAAAAAGAATTCCATCACGGGCGATATGTACGCCGCCATGGCCCAAGCCATTGACCAAGCTCAGGTTGACCCCGCCACTCGTGTCTTGGTGATTCAGGGTCACGAGAGCATTTTCAGTGCGGGCAACGACATTGGTGATTTTCTCAACAAACCACCCTCTACCGCAGATTCGCCCGTGTTTCATTTCATGCGGGCCCTCAGCATGTTTGAAAAACCCGTGATCGCTGCGGTTGCAGGGCCAGCAGTGGGCATCGGTACCACCTTGCTGTTTCATTGCGATTTGGTCTATGCCGGCGACAATGCGGCGTTTTCCATGCCTTTCGTTAATTTGGGTTTGTGTCCAGAATTTGCGTCCAGTGTTTTGGCACCCCAAATGTTTGGCTACCACCGCGCTGCTGAAGCTTTGCTGTTGGGCGAGGCCTTCTTTGCAGAAGCTGCGCTTGAAATTGGCTTGGTCAATCGGGTGGTGCCGCCCACTGAAGTGAACGGCTACGCGCAAGCTCAGGCCAAGAAATTGGCGGCCAAGCCCCTGACCGCCCTGATTGAAACCAAACGTTTGATGAAGGGTGGTCAAACCAAGGCTTTGATTGAGCGGATGGGCGAAGAAGGTCAAAGTTTCCGACGCATGCTGACTGAACCTGCGGCCAAAGAGGCTTTTGGTGCCTTCATGGAAAAACGCAAGCCTGACTTCTCTAAAATCTGAGCTGAACTTCACATGGCTTTTTCTTCATGACCTCTTCGCGCTCCGATATTCCCCCTCACGTTGTTTTTGAGCCAGAGTTCATCGAGGGACTGCGAGAGATCTACGAAGAGAAAATTCTGTTCAACCAGTGGATGGGCATCAAGGTAGAAAGTTATCAACCCACCAACATCATTGCTCACTTGCGCATGAAGCCCGAGTTGGTAGGACATTTTGCCTATCACCGCATTCATGGTGGTGTGATCAGTGCGGCCTTGGATGTGATGGGCAGTTTGGCGGTGCTCTCGGGATTGGCAGCCAAGCACATGGACCAATCACCCGCCAAACGCCTGGAGCTGTTCACTCGCCACAGCACCATCGATTTGCGCATTGACTATTTGCGTCCCGCCATTGGTGATGCGTTCGTCATTCACGCAGAAGCCGTGCGTGTGGGCGCCAAGGTGGCCAATGCTCGGATGGAATTCAGATCGGCCGATGGCAAGTTGCTGAGCACAGGCACCGCAGCCTACCTCACCACTTAAATTTTATTTTGACTCAGATTGTGACCCATGCGCCATCACGGTGAAAGCTCGGCTGCTCCTGCAGCCACAGTCCCCTCTTCCTCCAAAGACAACGACGGCCAAACCCTGAAAAGGTTGTTGCCCTATTTGCTCACTTACAAGTGGCGCGTGACGGCGGCATTGCTGTTCATGGTGGGTGCCAAGTTGGCCAACGTCAGTGTCCCTCTTTTGTTGAAAAACTTGATCGACAACATGAGTTTCAAGCCCAACGACCCCACTCAAGTCTTGGTGGTGCCTGTGGCTTTGCTGTTGGGGTATGGCGCGCTAAGGCTCATGACCTCTGCCTTCACAGAATTGAGAGAGTTGGTCTTTGCCAAAGCCACGCAAGGCGCGGCGCGCAGCATTGCTTTAGAAACATTTCAGCATTTGCATGCCTTGAGCTTGCGTTTTCATTTGGCTCGCCAAACGGGCGGCATGACCCGTGACATTGAGCGGGGTGTGCGCGGCATTGAATCGCTCATTTCATATTCGCTTTACAGCATTGTGCCCACCTTGATTGAGGTGGCATTGGTACTGAGTATTTTGGCGGTGAAATTTGATGCTTGGTTTGCTTGGATCACATTGGCTGCCTTGGGCTTTTATATTTTCTTCACTGTGCGCATTACCGAATGGCGAACACATTTCAGAAAACAAGCCAATGAGTTTGATTCGGCGGCGAATACCAAAGCCATTGACTCGCTGCTCAACTACGAAACGGTTAAATACTTTGGCAATGAAGCCTATGAAGCCAGTCGGTATGACGAAAGTTTGGAGCGCTTGCGCAGAGCCAGGTTGAAAGCGCAAACTTCCTTGTCGCTTTTGAATACCGGTCAGCAATTGATCATTGCGGCGGCCTTGGTGGCCATGCTGTGGCGTGCCACGCAAGGCGTGGTGGAAGGGCGCATGACCTTGGGCGACTTGGTCATGATCAACGCCTTCATGATTCAGCTCTACATTCCTTTGAATTTTTTAGGCGTGCTGTACCGTGAAATCAAACAAAGTCTCACCGACTTAGACAAAATGTTTGTGCTCATGGACCGTGAGCGCGAAGTGGCCGATGCCCCCAACGCGCCCAATTTAAATTGTCAACACAGTGCGCACTTGAAGTTTGAATCGGTTTCATTTGCTTATGAATCCGACAGGCCCATCTTGCACAACATCAGTTTTGAAATTCCCTCTGGTAAAACAGTGGCCGTGGTGGGGCCTTCAGGTTCTGGCAAGTCCACCTTGGCGCGTTTGATGTTTCGCTTTTACGATGTGCAACAAGGTCGAATCACCATCAATGGACAAGACATTCGGCAAGTGACGCAGCACAGTGTGCGCAAAGCTTTGGGCATAGTGCCGCAAGACACGGTGCTGTTCAACGACACTGTGGCCTACAACATTGGCTACGGCCTTACAGGTGCCACCCAAGCAGAAATAGAAACGGCTGCAAAAGCCGCGCGCATTCACGACTTCATTGTTTCAACTCCCAAGGGCTATGCCACCTCGGTGGGTGAGCGCGGCCTGAAACTCTCAGGCGGTGAAAAGCAGCGCGTGGCCATTGCGCGAACCTTGCTCAAAGACCCGCCCATCTTGGTGTTCGATGAGGCCACCTCCGCACTTGACTCCGCCAATGAGCGCGCCATTCAGGCCGAATTGGCCAGTGCCGCTCAAAATAAAACCACCTTGGTCATTGCCCATCGCTTGTCTACGGTGGTGGACGCCCATGAAATTTTGGTCATGGAGGCAGGGCACATCATTGAACGGGGCAACCACGCTCACTTGCTGCAAATCAATGGGCGTTACGCCGAGATGTGGGCTTTGCAGCAAAACACGGAAGCCGGCCCAGAGGAATTAAACGCCCAAGTCTGACGCTTCAAGCCTAGCCAACTGCGGGATAATGCGGTCATGGAAACCAAGTGGCTGGAAGACTTTGTGAGCTTGGCTGAAACCCGAAGTTTCAGCCGGTCGGCCCATTTGCGCCACGTCACGCAGCCGGCTTTTTCTCGGCGCATTCAGTCGCTCGAAGCATGGGCGGGCACTGACTTGGTCAACCGCAGTTCCTACCCCACAACCCTGACACCTGCTGGCGAAGCGCTTTACTCGCAAGCCTTGGAACTGTTACAAGCCTTGCACAACACCCGTGACATGGTGAGAACGCATGGCCTGGCAGAACAGGACCTGAACGCCTTGATCGACCCCGCATGGCAAAAATCTTGATGGATACCAATTTATGACTTCAAGCATCACCCTCACACGCCCAGACGATTGGCATTTGCATGTGCGCGATGGCGCAGCACTTCAAACCGTTGTGCCGCACACTGCGGCCCAATTTGCGCGTGCCATCATCATGCCGAACTTGAAACCGCCCGTGACCACCGCCGCATTGGCACTGGCCTACAAATCCCGGATCTTGGCAGCTGTTCCCAAGGGCACGGATTTTGAACCCCTCATGACGCTGTACCTCACCGACAATTTGCCCCCCGAGGAAATAGTGAAAGCCAAAGCCGCCGGTGTGGTGGCCTGCAAGCTTTACCCTGCAGGCGCTACCACCAACAGCGATGCAGGCGTCACAGATTTGAAAAAAATCTACACCACCTTGGCGGCCATGCAAAAAGAAGGCTTGCTCTTGTTGGTGCATGGCGAGGTCACCAGCAGCGACATCGATTTGTTCGACAGAGAGGCTGCCTTCATTGACACCCAACTCATTCCTTTGCGCCGTGATTTCCCTGAACTCAAAATTGTGTTTGAGCACATCACCACCCAAGATGCTGCCGACTACGTCATGTCCGCTGATCGCTTTGTGGGCGCCACACTCACAGCGCACCATTTGCTGTACAACCGCAATGCTATTTTTACCGGTGGTATTCGGCCTCACTACTATTGTTTGCCTGTGTTAAAGCGCGAAACGCATCGTGTGGCCTTGCTCAAGGCAGCCACTTCAGGCAACCCGCGTTTCTTCTTGGGTACTGACAGCGCGCCACATCCAGCGCATTTGAAAGAACATGCCACAGGGTGTGCGGGTTGCTATACCGCACATGCCGCGCTGGAATTGTATGCCGAAGCCTTTGACAGTGTGGGCAAACTGGACCAACTCGAAGCCTTTGCCAGCTTCAATGGCGCAGATTTTTATGGGTTGCCACGCAATACCAGCAGCATCACATTGAAGCGTGAATCATGGACGCCGCCAGAGAGTTTTCAATTGGGTGAAGCCGATTTGAAACCCTTGCGCTCGGGCGAAACCTTGCCATGGCGAGTGAGCTAAGCCGAATTGATTGGTCCGCGCCTTGGTTTCAGTCTTGGCGTGGAGTGGGTGAGCCTTTGAGTGGGCGTGCGGTGCAAGGTGTGCCCTTGTATCAGGCGTGCAATGAGTCATTGCTGTCACGTCAATATCCCAAGGGACAAGTCAGATGCCCTGTTCAATTTGCGATGCAATCAGCCTTGCCAGAAGGACAAGCCTACGAGCATTTCATCCACGAAATGCACAGTGTGCCAACGCGAGAGGGTTTGCATGACTTTTTCAACGCCCTGTGTTGGATGCACTTTCCGTTGGCGAAAAAACAGTTGAATCACATTCAGGCTTCGGCCATCAAAGCCCAAGGCGTTGGTTCAGTGCGCGGCTCTGTGCGCGATGCGGCCACCGTTTTTGATGAAAATGCAAGCCTCATTCAATTGCCCGATGTGCTTTGGGATGCTTTGCAACTGCGGCATTGGCACACTGCGTTTGTCACGCACAGAGTCTTGTGGCAAGACGTGAATGTGCAAATTTTCGGACACGCGGCATTAGAGAAATTGGTCAATCCCTACAAGGCCATCACGGTGCATTTATGGCGGGTGCCACTGGGCCTGCCCCTGAGTGAATGGGATGCCTGGTTGGCGCAAGATCTGCAAGTTGACAAGCTGGCCCAGAAGCCATTTTTGCCCACGCCCGTGCTGGGCATTCCTGCTTGGTGGGCTGCCAATGAATCGCCAGACTTCTACTTAGACGACCAAGTTTTCCGTCCTCTGAGGGCAAGTGCGCCCACAGCTTAATTCCGTTCAATTTTGAGGAATTAAAGGGGCACACTTGATTTTGTGGCGGTCCCCCCTAACATTCGGGTTGTGCGCTTGGCCTTCGCTGGGCGGTGAATCAAAATTCCTCATGAAACGCATTATTTTGTTTGTCTTGACCAACTTGGCCGTTGTGCTGGTGTTGGGCATGGTGGCCAGTTTGTTGGGCGTCAACCGATTCCTCACCTCCAATGGCTTGGATTTGACAGCCCTGTTGGGCTATGCCCTGATCATGGGTTTTGGAGGCGCCTTCATTTCTTTGCTGATCAGCAAGCCGGTGGCCAAGTGGAGCTCAGGTGTTCAGATCATTGCGCAGGCTCGCAATGCCGATGAGAAATGGTTGGTCGACACGGTCCAAAAATTGGCGGAAAAAGCCGGCATTGGCATGCCTGAGGTCGGCATTTTTGAGGGCGATCCCAATGCCTTTGCCACAGGCGCCTTCAAAAACTCTGCCTTGGTGGCGGTGTCTTCGGGCTTGTTGCAAAACATGACGCACGAAGAAATTGAGGCGGTTTTGGCGCACGAGGTTGCTCACATTGCCAATGGCGACATGGTCACCATGACCCTCATTCAAGGCGTGATGAACACCTTTGTTGTTTTCTTGTCTCGCGTTGTCGGATATGCCGTAGACAGCTTCTTGCGCAAAAACGACGAAGAAAATACCGGTCCCGGCATGGGCTACTGGATCACCACCATCGTGCTCGATATCGTGTTGGGCTTCGCTGCGGCCATTGTGGTGGCCTGGTTCAGCCGTCACCGTGAATTCCGCGCTGATGCGGGTGCTGCTGAGTTGATGGGCCGCAAGCAGCCCATGATGAATGCACTGGCTCGTTTGGGCGGACTGCACACCGCTGAGTTGCCCAAGAGTGTGGCAGCCATGGGCATTGCGGGGGGCATTGGGCAGTTGTTCTCAACGCACCCTCCCATTGAAGAGCGCATTGCGGCACTTGAAGCATCAGCCTGATTCTGGCTAGCGCGTAACTCAAGGGACGCCCGAACACGCGGGCGTCCTTTATAGTCGGTGGGTGTTTAGATTTTTGCCACCCTCCCTCCTTCGCCTGTTGACTCTGGTTCGCCTGCAACAAACGCGGCGCTTTGAAAGACTGCCCCCCACTGTGCGCGGCATGGTTTGGATTTCCATGGGCGGCCTGATGTTCTCCATGCTGAACGTCATCTCGAGGGGTTTTGCCATGGAAATGGACCCCTTTGAGGTTCAATTCCTGCGCTATTTTTGTGGTTTGTTGATCATGTTGCCCTTGCTCTGGCACCAAGGTTTCATGGCCTACATGCCCAAAAACCTGAAGGGCCAATTTTGGCGGGGCGCTGTTCACACAATGGGCTTGCTGTTTTGGTTTGTTGCTCTTCCTAAAATTCCATTGGCCGACATGACTGCCATTGGTTTCACCACACCTATTTTCATCATGCTGGGCGCCGCTTGGTTTTTGAGCGAGCCCATGCAAAAAGATCGGTGGCTTGCCGCCATCGTCGGTTTTTTAGGTGTTTTGTTGGTGGTCTTGCCCAACTTGTCAGGCAAAGGGGGTTGGTATCACCTGGTTATGCTGGCGTCTGCCCCTGTTTTTGCCGCTTCATTTTTGATCACCAAGCATTTAACCCGGACTGAATCCTCCGGAGCCATTGTGATGTGGCAGTCCATCACGGTGACCGCTTTCAGCTTGCCTTTTGCTTTGTTGAATTGGCAAGCCCCAACGCTGTGGCAGTGGGTGGGCTTCATGGCGACGGGCTTTCTCGGAAGCGCTGGGCATTACTGCCTGACGCGAGCACTCTCGCTGGCAGATATTTCTGCCACGCAGTCTCTCCGATTTTTAGACTTGGTGTGGGCTGCGATTTTGGGTTGGTTGGTGTTTGGCGATGTGCCAAGCTACTGGACTTGGACCGGTGCTGCTGTGATTTTGGTCTCCACGGTTTGGATTGCGCGCCGAGAAGGCCGGCGCAATGCAAATCCTTTGGTGACGCCAAGTTCAGAACATTAAAACTTAAGCGCTGGGCTTTTCTTGGTTGCTGATGCCACTCGCCACATGGCCTGATGGTACATGCCGTGCAGCCGATTCAATGTGGCCGGTTTGATCGTCAAAGAAAAAATCCGGCTCAAATTCTTTCAAAAATTCCCCTTTGGGCAAACCGCCCAAAAACATGGCCTCGTCCACTTCAATGTGCCATTGCATGAGCGTGCGAATGGCGCGTTCGTGAGCAGGCGCACTGCGTGCCGTGACCAAGGCCGTTCGAATGCGCAAGGCGGGCGTTCCCTCTTGTTGTAATCTGTGCAGGGCCGCCAGCAAGGGTTTGAAGGGGCCTGGCGACAAGGCTTGTGCGGCCTTGGCGTGTTCATGCGCCTGAAACGCAGACAAGCCCTCTGCTTGGAAGACACGCTCCGCCTCGTCTGAAAACAACACCGCATCACCGTCAAAGGCAATTCGCACTTCGTGAGGGTGCGCCTCGGAGGCATGAGCAGAGTGAGGATAAACCTGTGCGGCGGGCACACCGGCCTCCAAGGCGGCCCTCACGTCGGACAAATGTGTGGACAAAAAGAGATTGGCATTGAGAGGCTTCAAATACCGCCAAGGCGCTTGTCCTCGCGTGAAACTGCCGCGCTGAATGGGCAGGCCATAGTGTTGTGCCGAGCGAAACACCCGCATGCCTGAGACAGGATCGTTGCGCGACAAGATCACCACCTCCACACGCTGAGTGTGCGCATCGTTGAAGGCCAAGAGTTTTTTGACCAAAGAAAATGCCACGCCAGGTTTGGCTGGCGTTTCCAATCGCTCTAGTTGGAGCTTCATGTAGGCGCGGTCGTCGCTTTGTTCGAAGACTAAATTTTCTTCTTCAAAATCAAACAGGGCGCGGGAGGAAATGGCCACCACCAACTGACCGTCTAGGCTGACTGCCATGGCATGCTCCTGTAGAAAGACGAGACGCAACAAAGGGATGTGTTCATGTCGCCAAAGCTTAACGCACCCACTGGTTCAATTCCATGATGGGCATGAGCACCGCCAACACGATGAGCATGACCACGGCACCCATGAGCACAATGAGCAAGGGCTCCAAAATGGTGGCCAAAGCCAACGCACGGCGTTGAACATCGGCAGACAGTTGCTGTGCCGCACGCTGCAGCATGAGTGGCAGTTGACCCGTTTGTTCCCCCAATCTTGCAAACATGGCAAGCAAACTCGGGAAGCGTTTTTTCTGGCTCATGGCCATGGCCAACGGTGCACCTTCTCTCACCAAGACCAATGCCTGCAGCACATCGTCTCGCATGGCCTGATTGGAAAGCGTGTCGGCTGCCGATTGCATGGCTTTCAGAATGGGCACGCCGGCACCTGTGAGCATGGCCAAGGTGCTTGCAAAGCGAGCGGTGTTGTAGCCTGTGGCCAACCTGCCAATGATGGGCAGGTTGAGAAAGGCTGCGTCAAATTGCAGCCGTAAACTGTGTTGCTTCATGGCTTGGCGAAAACCCAGCCAGGAGAGAACAAGCAACACCACGAGGGTCCAACCGTGGTGACGCACAAAATCACTCAGGGCCAGCATGGCCACCGTGAGGGCCGGCAGCTTTCTTTGGCTGCCTGCAAACACTTGCGCCACCTGCGGCACGACTGTGCTGAGCAAGAAAATCACAATGAAAAGGGCAATGGCGCTCACGATGGCGGGGTACAAAGAGGCACTCAACAATTTCGCTTTCAGGTTTTGCTGATCTTGCAAATCGTCGGCCAATTGATTCAAAACTTGACCCAAGTTGCCGCCTTGCTCGCCCGCGCTGATGACGGCGGTGTAAAGCGCAGAGAACTCTGTGGGATGCTGCGCCATGGCTTTGGCCAAACCCAAGCCGGCATTCACTTCAGCACGCAAACCGGCCACAAGATGCGCTTGTTTTTCAGATTCGGCTTCATCGCTTAAGGCCGTGAGCGCGCGCTCCAACGGCAGCCCACTGCTGACCAAGCTGGCCAATTGGCGAGTCCATACAGCCAAAGTATTGGGGGAAAAACAGCGGCTTGAACCAATGTTGTATTGCCAAATGCTTTTCTTTTCGGTGCCTTGTGTGCCCAATACTTGAACAGCCAAGGGGACCATCGATTGCGCTCGCAATTGGCTGCGCGCCGCTTTGGCGTTGTCAGCTTCCACAACACCTTTGCGCAAGGTGCCATCGCTTTGCAGGGCTTCAAATGAATAGGCGGGCATGTCGGTGTGCGTTGGGTTGGGAGTCGTTAGACATCCTGCAGTCAGTCTCGTGTGACCCGCAGCAGCTCTTCGGCTTTGGTCACGCCCAATTTCACCAGACGCTCGCCATCTTCCCGCATGAGCACCATGCCGCCTGAGATGGCGGCCTCTCGAAGAGTGGCCTCCGATTGCTTGGCGTGAATTTGTGCGCGCAGCGCATCGTCGGTGATGAGCAATTCAAAAATACCGGTTCTGCCTGCATAACCAGTTTGCGCGCAGTGTTGGCAGCCACTGCCTTGGCAATGGCTGCACAACTTGCGAACCAAACGTTGTGCCAATACGCCCAATAAAGAAGAGCTTAAAAGAAAAGGCTCAATGCCCATGTCGGTTAAACGCGTCACCGCACTGGCAGCGTCATTGGTGTGCAGGGTGGCCAAAACCAAGTGACCTGTCATAGACGCTTGAATGGCAATTTGCGCTGTTTCAAAATCTCGAATTTCACCAATCATGATGATGTCGGGATCTTGCCGAAGAATGGCGCGCAAAGCTTTGGCAAAGGTCAAATCAATTTTGGCATTCACCTGTGTTTGACCCACACCTGCCAGTTCATATTCAATGGGATCTTCCACGGTCATGATGTTGCTGCCGGCGGCGTCTAAACTTTGCAATGCAGCATACAGCGTGGTGGTTTTGCCTGAACCGGTGGGCCCTGTGACCAAAATCAAACCATGCGGCTGCGTGACCAATTGTTGAAAGCGTTGCAGTGTGGCGCCTTGCATGCCGACCGATGCGAGGCTCAAGCGAGTTTCAGATTTGTCGAGCAAGCGCAGCACTGCTCTTTCGCCATGCGCACTGGGCAGGGTGGACACGCGCACATCGACCGCACGAGAGCCTAAGCGCAAACTGATGCGACCATCTTGCGGTAAACGTTTCTCCGCGATGTCCAGTTCGGCCATGATTTTCAAGCGCGAAATGAGGGCTGCATGCAAAGCTCGGTTGGGCTGCACCACCTCCCGCAAATTGCCATCGACTCGAAAGCGCACGCTGGAGTGCCGCTCGTAGGGTTCAATGTGGATGTCGCTGGCACCGTCGCGAGCGGCTTGTGTGAGCAAGGCGTTCAGCATGCGAATGATGGGGGCATCGTCGCTGGTTTCGAGCAAGTCTTCAACGGCCGGCAACTCTTGCATCATGCGTGATAAATCGGCTGCCGATTCGACTTCACTCACCACGGCGGCGGCACTCGATTCACCCGGGCCATATTGCGCGGTGTAGGCCTGACTGATGCGTTGCTTTAAAAGCCCTGTTTCTTCTCGGGCAATGTCGAGTGAAAAGCTGTCATGCCCCCATTTGCGCATGACTTCTGACAGCGCATGGGGCGCGCTGTCAGGACACAGCCACAGGGTGAGGCGCGTGCCATCGTCTTCCAGCAACAGATTGTGACTGCGTGCAAATGCGTAGGGGAGAAAAAAACGTTGGGCCATGCCGGGATTGATTTTTTAAGGCTTGCGGATAACTTCAGGCAACACGGGTGCGCCTGTGGCAGGCAGGCCAGTGCTGGCAGCGGGTTGCGCCTGAATTTGTTCGGTGCGCATTTGCTCATAGCGGCCCATCGACAGGCCTTCAGTGGCGACGCCATCACGAACCACCACGGGTCGCAAGAACACCATCAGATTGGTTTTCTTGCGGCTTCTGGATTCAGCGCGAAATAAATTGCCAAAGAAGGGCACATCGCTCAGACCCGGCACACGTTCTTGGCTGTTGCCGTAGTCGTCTTGCAGCAAACCACCCAAGACCACAATGGCACCGTCTTCTACCAAGACACTCGATTCAATGGAGCGCTTGTTGGTGATCAAGCCTGTGGCGGAATTGATCGATGCCGGATCAAGGCGGCTCACCTCTTGGTAAATCTGCAGTTTCACCGTGCCGTTTTCGCTGATTTGCGGCTTCACGCGCAAGGTGAGTCCCACGTCTTTGCGTTCAATGGTTTGAAACGGATTGACGGCACCCGCACTGGTGTTGTTGTTGGTGTATTGGCCCGTGACGAAGGGCACGTTTTGACCAATCACAATTTTGGCTTCTTCGTTGTCCAGGGTTAACAGGTTTGGCGTAGACAACACATTGCCATCGCCGGTGGTTTGTAAAAACCGTGCCAAGAAACCCAGCACATAAGTGCCGTTGTTTTGATGCGCAACACCCAAGTTCAAACCCGAGGAGGGGGCTACGTTGCCGCTGGCGCCTTGAGCAGCCAATGAAATGAGGTTGGCGCCGCCCACTTTGAAGTTGGTGCCCAGCAGGCCGATGTTGGTGTCGCCTTTGTTGCCCAGTGAACTCTGCCACTGCACACCAAACTCCGCTGCTTTTTCGGCACTGACCTCGGCAATCAAGCTTTCGACAAACACTTGTGCGCGCCTGGCATCGAGCTTGTCAATGACGGCACGCAGTTGGCGGTATTGAGGCTCAGGTGCTGTGATGATGAGTGAGTTGGTTGAAGGGTCAGCTTGAATTTGTCCCCCTGTGGCGGCAGAATTATTGGGTGCACTGAAACTGCCACCTGCACCGCTTGCCGTGTTGGTCATGTTGGTGGTGCTGGTGGTAGCAGGGGCGCTCAAGCCGCCGGTGCTGGGTGAACTGCTTTGGGCCGTCAAAGCAGCGCGCAAGGTACCGGCTAATTTGGTGGCATCGGCATTTTTCAAATACACCACATGAATGTTGCCGCTGGCGGCATTGGGGCCGCTGTCAGAGGGTTTGTCGAGTTGGCTCACCAAAGATCGGGCCAAGGCCATGCGCGCTGCATTGGCGGCGCGAATCACCAAGGAATTGCTTCGCGCTTCGGCCATGATGGTGGTTTTGAAAGAGGCATCGGTTTGACCTGCAGCTGGCGTGCCTGTGCTGGCGGCGCCTGACTCGATCAAACGTTGCAGCATGGGCACCACATCGGTGGCCAAGGCATGCTTTAGCTGAATCACTTCAACGCCTGTGGCATTGGCCACATCAAGGGCTGCAATGATGCGCGCTAACCTTTGCAGGTTGTCGGCGTAGTCAGTGATCACCAATGCGTTGGTACCAGGGTTCACGTTGACGGTGTTGTTGGGGCTGATAAGGGGGCGCAGGATGGGCACCAGATTGTTGGCGCTCTCATGGTTCAGCTGAAAAATTTGCGTCACAATTTGTCCGTTGGAGGCAGGCACTGCACCCGCCGACACGCCACCACTTTGGAGTTTGGCCTCTGCTTCCGGTACCACCAAATACAAGCCTGCCGATTCCACCAGCGCAAAACTTTGCGTGCGCAATTGCGCAGCAAACATGCGCAGTGCTTGCGCAGGTGGCACGGGCACGTTGCTGGTTAATGTGATGGTGCCCTTCACACGGGGATCGACCACCACGTTGTGCCCCGACAAGGTAGCCAAAGTTTTGGCCACTGCATCGATGTCGGCATTGATGAAGTTGAGCGTGACCGGTTCTGGTGAAACTTTGCTGGACGCTTTGTTGGATGTTTTGCCAGCCGCTGTTTTGGAGGCGCTCGGTGCCTGCGCCAAAACATGCGTTGCCATCATTGCCAAAACGAATGACAAGGAGGAGAGGTGTGTGCGTGAAAGCATGATGTTCAACCCAAAGAAAGCAAGCTGCGCGCCCCTTGGCGCTGTCCAATGATGTTCAGTAAATTTGACAAAGCGGCTGCGTGCTCAGGCACGGTAGAGGCTTCACCCCGAAATTGAAGTCTGGTGCCCTGCCACTGGCCCTGACCACTCAGCAGCAAACTGCCCGACTGAGTGGACAGCGTCAAGCTGGGCCTGTTGCTGGGTATGGCACTGCCACCCAAACTCACTTGGTAGGTACCCATGGGCTGCAAAGTACTCAGTTTGGAAGACATGTTTTGCGCTGTCAAGGTGATCCCACCTTGAAGCCAAGTTTGTTGATTCTGAAAGCTCAGCAGCATTTGCTGAGTCTGCAGTTTCAAAACACCTTCCGGTTGCAGGGTGTTCCAAGGTGCCCCTAAACCACTCAGCAAATGCGCAGGCCATTGAGACTCGTGATCGGCCACTTGCAGACGCCAAGATGAGCCATTGCTTTGCAAAGGGTCGCTAGAGCTTGGCTGATAGCTGAGTTTGGCAGTGGCTGCTTGCGTCATGCAACAAGCCGCGAGAAGTTGCAGTTGAAGTTGGGGCCAAAGGTTGGCAGACGCAGAGACGCCCAATTGCCAGTGAATGCGTCCTGGCAAAGCCATGGCATCTCGGCTCCCTTCACCCCCTGTGAAAACCAATTTGGCGTGACCCTGCCAAACAGACCCTTGCGCTTCTTGCAACTGCACTTGTCCCTGCGATGCAAGATACACCCCACTGGCCATCCACGCAGCAGGCAAGTGCACCAACACCGACAAGCAAGCACCGACGAAAGCCCCGAAAAAGGCCCAGGTCCAAGCGGGTGTGTTTGAGATGCTGCGCTTGAATGCCATGGTCATCCGCCTGGCAAGTTGAAAATCAAGGTGCCACGCCAAAGTTCATTGGCCTTGGGTGCTGCACTCGAAAATTTTTGCAGGTGGGCTTCCACGGGCAGGGCTTGTGCTTGGGTTCGGGCTGATCCCAAAAATTGGGCCAAGGCATCGGGGGTCACACCTTGCAACGTGAGTGTGGCACGCGCACCATCCATCTGCAGACGACCTGCACTGCCTAAAATTTCTGTTGCATTTCGCTGCAATGCCACGGCCGCGTCTGCACTCGTCATGCGGGGAGATTTTTGCAAAACCTGCGCTTGCGCTTGCATGGCTTTGAGCCCTTGCGTTTGCAATTCAAGTTGCATCAATTGCGGTGGCACTTCGCGCCAAGTTTTCAAAGCAGGGGCAAGGTTCCAAGTCCACAAACTAACGGCCAACAAAATGAGCAACACAGCAACCGCACGCTGCCTGTCTTTTTCAGGCAAAGCTTTTAACAGGTGAGAAAGGCTGAAATTCACAGGCCCTCCTTCGTGCTGACGATGCGCCACGTGGCACTGCTCAGTTGTGCGTCTAAGCCTTGGGCACTCAAAGCTTGTTTGAATGACTGAGCCTGTGCGGAAGTGAGTTGCAATCCTTGCAGACGGGTTTCGCCATTCGCCTGCATTTGGTAGTCCACATGGGAGAGGTTTTGTCCCGCAGGCAAAGCCGACCCGACAGCCTGTAATACCGATTCCAAATCGCGCGACGACAGTGCACCCGCATTGCGTTGCAATTGGTCGACTGCTTTGCGCATTTGCAAGCTCGCGTCAATGATGGGAACGTTGGCAAAAGTTTGAGGGAAGCTTTGCAGCAGAATATTTTTTTGCACATCGCGTTGTGTTTTCACTTGCGCGGCCAATTGCCAAGCGGCCACATTGAGGCCCACCAACTGGGCGGCAAGAAGCAAGCCCAAGGCCCATCGCGCAGGGCGCCATGCGGCATCTTGAGACAGCAAGCGCCAAGCGCGCTGAAGGCTTTGAAGTGACCTTGCACGGCCATGTGCTGCGAATTCAAATTGCGCCAAGTCCCACTGGCTGTTGGCTGCCATGGCATAACGCTCAAGGGCGGGGCTGACCACCACGCGCCATGGCGAAAGACGTTCTTTCAGCGCGGTGCTGGCTTGCGTTTGCAGGCTGGCCAATGACTGTTGCGCAAGGTTTGCAACCGAAGGTGCTGCTTGAATCTGCAGTGTGCGTGAAACAGATTCGGGCCTTGTTTCGGCGTTCAAACGCTCCCCCCAGAATTTCAGACCGGCTTGAAGCGGCAGGCGCCAAGCGCCTTGGGCATCGCTCACCCACAACCAGGCATCTTCTGGGGTGCCGTTGATCCAAGCTGTTAAGTTCTCACTTTGGCTTAATGCGGGGGGAGTCCATTCCGGCACGATGCGGTGCACCCTGTGCCCCGTCGATTGCAGTTGCAACAGATGCCCCTGCAGCCAAGCTTTGTTGCAAGATGCCACCCAATTGGCCTTGCCGTCTTCCCATTCTGGTTGAAGCGCTAAGTGCATCAACGCAGGTTCTTCCAAAAGTGTTTCTTCCAACAGCGATTGCAACACCGGCAGCACACGTTGCGCTTGTTTGCGCAGTCCTGCTGGCAGAGTGACGAGGTGCCAAGACAAAGCAGCTGCTGGCACGATGGCCCAGATTTCTTTGTCCCGCGCACCGGCAGCCTGCGCCGACAAGATGTTGGCGGTGTAGGGAGTGCCGTTGGCGGTCTGCAGCGTCAGCGTGAAAATTTGAGTACTCATGGCTGACTTGATTGTAGGAGCGACTCGCGGCTGGGCGACGGAAGAATTCCCGCAATTTTTTGCCGCCACACAAATGTCACATTGGCCGTATCTCGCTGAATCAGGGCGATTTCATCCTGCGTCCGGTCATCCATGCGCAAGCGACCCCAAACCTCAAAAAATCGAGAACCCACGCTGTGCCACCGGGGTTCTAGGGGTTTGCCACCCAGGGCTTTGGAGGCATCGGGCAGATTGCTGAAATGCGTGGTGGCGCGTTGTTGGACAAATTGCTGGGCGCTTGGCAGGTCGACACCCGGCACCATCGCATGAATCACTTCGGGGCTGGCGGTGTTCAAGTTGACGGGGGTGGGCTCGGGTAAAAGGCTGACGAAGGGCGCTAGTCGCTGGGCTGAATTGTGGCTCAAGCCTAGCCATTGAAGTTGGGCCACCTGTTGGGGCAGCAGCGACGATTGTCCTGTCGTCAGGGCTTTGGCTGTTTGGGCCATTTGAACGGCTTGAGACGCCGTCAGCCATTCTTGGGCCAAGGTGTCTAACTCGGCTCTGGGCAGTCCCAGCACATTGAACAAGCGCAGCATGGCAGCTTGCATGGGCAGGCTCAATCGACCCACCCCCTTGCCATCACTGGTTTCGAGCCAGTTGGCCAAATTGATTTTGCTTTGCGCGTCGGTGATGTGACCCGATAAAAAGACCTCGGGATCGCCCTCGCGCAGTTGCTGGTCTTGGGCTAAAAAGGTCGACAACTTGGCTTCTTTGAGCGGCAGTGCCCAAGGCTCGGCCAAGTGGTCGGCGCCATTCGCCGAAATGGCGCCGCCAGATGAGTTGGCGCCCCCCGCAGTGCCCGATAAAGCATCCTCACGCAAGATCAGCCTAGACCAATCGAGTGCGCCATTCAGCAACCAAGACGATTGCACCCGATGGCGTTCTGCGCTTTCAACCTCGACATGGCGCCACTGCTGCCAAAGCGCGACGCTGGCCAATGTGGCCACCAAGGTGACCACCAACATGGCGCTGATGAGTGCGGCGCCCCTTTGGTGCTTCAGTCTTGACTTGCTGAGGACGCTCATTGTTTGGTCACCGTGAACGTGGGGCGCACCCAATCGAGGGTGATCTTGCCTTGAACCCTTGGGTTGTTATTCACATCCAGCACCAGTCGAATGCCCTCTGGCAGATTGCCAGCAAGTGTGGGCGCGCCATTGTTTGCGCTCGATAAAGGATTGCTCCAGGCGCCATCCCGGTGGTAATAAATTTGCCAACTGCTCAACGCTTGAATGACAACCTCATGCTCATTGTTGGGCGCGGGCTTGCCCGCTGATTCAGCCCAGACTTGCGCGTCCGTCCAGGCCTTGGACCAAGCGCTTGCGCGCGTGACAGGTGTCGATTGCCATCGGGTCCATTGCCCATTGCCCAAGGTCCAAGCCACCACCTGCATGCCGGCTTGCGTGTCTTGTGAATGTTGGCGGGTGATGCGCAGCACGCGGCCGTCCCAATCTAGGGCAGGCGTGTTGGGCAAACTCACCATGCTGTCCAAATCGGTTCGCCATTGGGCCAATCCCACTTGCAAAGTTTGTGCGGCCTCGCTGCGTGTTAGCAAGGCCAATTGGGTTTTGGACATGCCATCCAAACCTCGCCAAGAAATGAGCGCCATCAGCGCCAAAATGGCACTGGCCACCAAGACCTCAATCAAAGTGAATCCGGCCGAAGCATTGCGCGAGCGAGGCAGTGGTTCGCGTTGCATCAATAGCGTCCCATCACGGTGGAGAGTTGCAGCAAGGGCGTGTTGACTTCGGCCTCAACCTGCACCACGCGGGCATCGACTCGCCTGAAATTTGGATTGGCGGTGACTTGCACCGACAAGTTCACTTGCAAATCCAAACCCGCTTGGGGGCAACTCACGCTGCTGTTGCCCACGGCGGGCACTTGCCGCGAAAGGCGCAATCGGCTGAACTCATTTTCAGCGCAAATTTGCGCCAGCCATTGGGTGGATTGACGCGTGGCATTGCGCGTGAGTGCATCGGTCGAGCGCAGGCCCGCCATGAGGGCGATGGCCACAATGCCCAGCGCCACCAACACTTCAATGAGGGTGAAGCCTTGTTGCTTGAACCTCATGGCGCAGCTCTCTTCACGGCAAAGGGTTTCAAACCATCGGTACTGACCCAAAGTTGACGGTCTTTCACGCGCAAGAGGACCGTTTGCGGACCAATGATGGGGTCGGGCCCCAAGACCACTCGGGCGTTGACATCCACTTCAATGAGGGGCGAAAGCCATTGCTCAGAAAGCGTTGGGGTGGGAAGGCCTTCAAACGCAAAGCCGATGGCATCTTGCTTCGGATGCCATGTGACAGGCATGCCGCTGGCCCTTGAGCGGGCGCGCGCAGATTCAAACAAAGCGGCCAAGCGTTCAGCGTCTCGTTCGAGCGCGGTTTCAGAACTGTCGCGCAGGGTGAAAGTCACGGCAGCGGTGCCGATGGCAATCAATGCAATGACCACCAACAATTCAATCAAGGTGAATCCGGCAGCGCCCTCGGGCAAAAAAGCCGCGCGGCACTGAACAGGCGAAGAGATTGAATCTCTCGCTGAACCCTTCAATGAGGCCTTATTGCCAACTGCCGATATCGGCATTCACACCCTCGCCACCCGATTGGCCGTCAGCGCCCCAAGACATGACATCTACCTCGCCTTTGAGGCCAGGATTGAGGTATTGGTAGGGGCGGCCCCAGGGATCAGCGGGCAGCTTGTCCAAGTAACTTTTCCAGTTGTTGGGCACAGGCTCTGCGCTGGGCTTGCTCACCAAAGCTTGCAAGCCCTGCTCAGCGGTGGGAAAGCGTTGGTTGTCGAGCTTGTAAAGTTTCAGCGCTTGCACCAAGTTGCCCACATCGGTGCGGGCTGCTGTGATGCGGGCATCATCGGCGCGGCCCAACACATTGGGCACGACCAAGGCGGCCAAGATGCCAATGATGGCCAAGACCACCATCAATTCAATCAAGGTAAAACCGCGTTGTTTGCGCGCAGCCCTTTGTGAACCTTGAGGTCTGGTGAACAAAGCGAAATGGGTTGGCTTTAAATGGGGGGTTTCTGACTTCATCGCAAAATCACTCTCTGCTATTTCGGACACTTCTCCATCATAATCCCCTCATGTTGCAAGTCATTCGCAGTTCCTCCAAATCCTTTTGGCCAGTGCTCAGCGCGGGGCTCTTGGCCGCTGTGGCTGCTTATGGCGCTGTGGCTTGGGTCTTGCAAATTCAAAGCATTTCTGCGCCTGCCTCATCGGTACCTGTGGCGCAAATGTCCCAGCCCTTGCCTAGGCTTGGCAACTCGGTCAATGTCTCTGAAGTGGCGGTGGCTTTGGGCGCTGCCAGGCCTGCAGAGGCCCCCAGTCTTGTTGGTCAAGCCGGCAATGCCCAGCCTCAGTGGACGCTTTTGGGAGTGGTGGCAGGAGCGTCTGGCAGGGGCAGTGCCCTCCTGGCTGTTGATGGTCAGCCCCCCAAAGCCTACTTGCCGGGCCAAACCGTGGCACCCGGCTGGGTGTTGCATTCCGTAGGCCATCGCTTAGCCCGTTTGACCCGCAGCCAACAAGAGGCGCCCACGGTGACGCTGGAATTACCCAAAGAAGGCAGTTGAGTTACTGTTGCAAGAACATCCGGTACACCGGATTTTGGGTTTCTTCAACGTGGGGATAGCCCAAAGTGCTTAAGAATTTATCAAAGGCTTTGTCGTCTTTTTCTGGCACCTGCAAGCCCACCAAAATACGGCCGTAGTCAGCGCCTTGATTTCGGTAGTGAAACAAACTGATGTTCCAACCGGGGCGCATTAAATTTAAAAACTTCATCAAAGCACCGGGTCGCTCGGGAAAAACGAAACGCATCAGGCGTTCGTTGTGCGCCAAACTAGAGTGGCCGCCGACCATGTGTCGAATGTGCTCTTTGGCCAAGTCATCGTGCGTCAAATCGATGTTTTCAAAGCCATGCTTTTTGAAGTTGTGAGAGATCTTGGTGCTCTCGCCCGCGCCTTGTGTGGTGAGGCCCACGAACACATGGGCTTTGGCAGAGTCGCTGATGCGGTAGTTAAATTCTGTGACATTGCGGGGGCCGCCTGGCAAGCTGCCAATGAGTTCACAAAAGCGTTTGAAACTGCCGCGTTCTTCTGGCATGGTGACTGCAAAAATGGCTTCGCGTTCTTCGCCCACTTCTGCGCGCTCGGCCACAAAGCGCAAGCGGTCAAAGTTCATGTTGGCACCGCACAAAATGGCGGCATAGGTTTCGCCTTTGGTTTTGTGTTGGGCCACGTATTGTTTGATGGCCGCTACGGCCAATGCACCTGCGGGCTCTACGATGGAGCGCGTGTCGACAAACACATCTTTGATGGCTGCACACACGGAGTCGGTGTCGACGGTCATGTAGTCATCGACCAAACCGCGCGCCACGCGGAAGGTTTCTTCGCCCACCAACTTCACGGCAGTGCCATCCGAGAACAAGCCGACATCGTCGAGGGTCACGCGCTTCTTGGCGTTGACCGATTGAATCATGGCATCGGAGTCGTTCATCTGCACGCCAATCACTTTGACATGGGGCCTCACCGCCTTGATGTAATTGACCACGCCCGCAATCAAACCGCCGCCACCGATGGCCACAAACACGGCATCCAAAGGGCCTTGATGTTGGCGCAAAATTTCCATGGCAATGGTGCCTTGGCCGGCAATCACATCCGGGTCGTCAAACGGATGAACAAAGGTCATGCCCATTTTTTTCTCAAGCGTCTCGGCGTGCTTAAAAGCATCTGAGTAACTGTCGCCTATCAAGACCACTTCACCGCCCAAAGCCTTGACCGCATCGACCTTCATTTGCGGTGTGGTGGTGGGCATCACAATGACCGCACGGCAACCCAATTTGCGGGCGCCCAAAGCAACACCTTGCGCATGGTTGCCGGCGGAGGCACAGATGACCCCCTTTTTTAATTGCGCAGGCGACAGATGCGCCATCTTGTTGTAGGCGCCGCGCAGCTTGAAGCTGTGGACGGCTTGTTGATCTTCACGCTTGAGCAACACAGTGTTGTGCAGGCGTTGGCTGAGGTTCTTGGCCATTTCCAAAGCTGATTCTGTGGCCACGTCGTAAACGCGGGCGTTCAAGATTTTTTTCAGGTAATCGGCGGGTTTGAGATTTTTCGCAGTCATACCCGAATGATACGGGCGAAAAAAATGCCCCGAGCCTTGCGGCGCGGGGCGAATCCACCTTTTCAGAGGGTGGAGGAGACAAGCGGTGCGTGCCATTCAAAAATAAAAGCACACTTGTTCTAAATTTTACTCAAAAATTGTTGCAGTGCAATAGTTTGACAAAAGCTTTACGATCAACTCATCGGAATTTTCAGAAATTTTAAGAAAGAATCACAGAAAATGGAATGCACAGTCAGTTGGACCGGTGGCACAGGCGCTCGCTCAGGCATGGGGTTTGTGGCTGAAACGGGCAGTGGCCACGTTTTGATGATGGACGGCGCCCCTGATGCCGCCAAACCTGAGAACGGCGGCCAAAATTTGGCGCCCAGGCCCATGGAAACCGTGTTGGCTGGCACCGGCGGTTGCACGGCCTACGACGTGGTTCTCATTTTGAAGCGCGGCCGTCACGATGTGCGGGGCTGCTCAGTGAAGCTCACGTCTGAGCGTGCCGACACCGATCCCAAAGTGTTCACCAAGATTCACATGCACTTTACCGTGACCGGCAAGGGTATTCCTGCTTCCGCAATTGAACGCGCTGTGGCCATGAGCCACGACAAATACTGCTCGGCCAGCATCATGTTGGCCAAGACGGCCGAAATCAGCACCAGTTTTGAGGTATCAGAGGCCTGATTAAATGTGGTGCGCCACGCGTGTCATGACCTTTGCCGCCGCACCCATCAAACGTTTGACAGGCTCGGGCAGCTCCACGGCGCCTGCCTTTTGCGCCATGCGGGCGTGGGCCGCTTCATCTGTTTTCATATGCGCCACGATGGCTTTCGAAGCCAAGTCGTTGGCTGGCAAATGGGACATGTGGCTGGCCAAATGGGCCTCCACTTGGTTCTCAGTTTCCACCACAAAACCCAAACTCAGCTTATCGCCGCCCAGTTTGCCAGCGCCATAGCCGATGGCAAAGGCGCCCACATACCAAAGTGGGTTGAGCAAGGAGGGGCGGCTGTTGAGTTGTTGAAGGCGCTCATGGGTCCAGGCCAAATGGTCTGTTTCTTCCCGGCAGGCGGCATCAAGTTTGGCCCGCAACACAGGGTCTTTGGAGGCCAAGGCTTGGCCCGTGTAAAGCGCTTGAGCGCAGACCTCCCCCACATGGTTGACCCGCATGAGAGACGCCGAAAGGGACTTTTCAGCCGCTGTGAGTTCGGGCGCCGGCGCCGGGGCGGCCATGACCCCATCCGCCTGACGCGACAGTGTGCTGGCAGGCTGAGGCGTCGGCCTGGCTGCGTGGGGCGTGGCAAAGAGGGTGCGCAGGGCGCTGTCGGCGGCAAGGATCAAAGCATCGGCATTCATGGCGATAAGTTTAGCCCGCTTGTTGTGCTCAAGCAACAAAAAGCCCTTACTTTTGGTGATTTTCTTTGCAAAGAACGGTCGGCTCTGGTGCAATAGATCCAACTTCCCTAACGGAGGTTGGCTCAGTAATCGGGTAGTTTGCGAAAACGTGAACACTCAGTCTGAGACCCTTGTTAAAACCTTGGAGAACTTCACAAATGAAAAAATCACTGATTGCATTGGCTGCATTGGCTTTGGTTGGCGCAGCATCTGCACAAACGACGGACGGCAAGCCTGGTTTCCAGATCACTGGCAATATGAACGCTGGTTATGCTTCAAACAGCTACGGCGGCAACAAAGCCAAGGGCTTTGAGCAAAACATCATGGGCACTTCCAACATCTTCTTCCGCGGTAAGGAAGACTTGGGTGGTGGCTTGTCTGCTCACTTCACACACGGCTCTGACTGGCAGTTCATGACCAACGCTGGTGACCAAGGCGTGATGGCTTCTTATGCTGGTGCTGTGGGTCAATCTCCTGCATCCTCAACTAATAACGCTGGCGCCATGGGTACATTTGGTAACGACCAAAAATTCGTTGGTATGGCTGGTGGTTTTGGTACCGTTAATTTTGGTTCCATCAACAACCAAAGCTTGTACGGTGGCATTTCTTTGTTCAACCCCACAGTTGGCACATCTTACGGTGGTGGCTACGGCTCCATCATCTGCGCATCTTTGACTTGCGCAGGTAACACAGGTGTTCGTGCAAACAACACCATGGAATACAAGTCACCTGTGATTGAAGGATTCCAATTCTTCTATGAAAAAGTACAGAAGCAAAAGAACAACAACACAGCAACTGGTGCAACCAATGCAGCCAACTTCACAACCGTACTGGGTGCTTTGAGCCAAGCAGGTATTCAAGAGATCTCTCTGAAGTACTCCAATGGCCCATTGACAGCACAAGCTACAAAATGGTCTACAGACGACATTGGCTTGGCCACTGTTTCTGCTGCATCACAAGTTAAAAAGCACTTGGACACATACACAGCTGCCTATGACCTGGGCAACGGCCTGCGTGTAGCAGCTTTGAGCCAGAAGTTCTTCAACAACAGCAACACTGCTGCCTCTGTGTCTGACCGCACAACAACTGCCATGAACGCCATCTACACCATGGGCGCTAACACATACATGTTGACTTCTGGTCAAGCCAAAGAGAACAACACTCTGCGCGCTACTTACGGCGGCAAAACTTCCAAGTTCACTGGCGCTCAGTACAAGTTTGCTTTGAGCAAAATGACTTCTGTGGAAGCACGTTGGGAGCGTTTGGACGACCAGGCTGGTACAGTGCTTGGTGCTGCATCAGTGCCCCAGTTCACATGGGCTGACCGCATCCGTGTTCGTTCAGGCGTTGGTATCAACGTTAACTTCTAATCCATTCGCTGGCATTGGCCAGTTGAATGTCTAGAAAATAAAAACCCACCGTGGCAGCATGGTGGGTTTTTTATTGTCTTCATTCTGGCGCATCAAGATTTAAAGCACACCAGTGCTGTCGTGTTAAACGACACCCACAAAAAAGCCCGCATTGCGGGCTTTAATGATGTAACTTCAGTGGCTACAAGAAGTAAAGGCCAAACATGTCTGGACGGCCCTCTTTGCGGGCGACATCTTCAAGGAAGCCAAGAACAATCTCTTCGCCCGCCTCAATGTCATACAGTTCTATTTTGTTATCGCGCTCAAGGGAGATATTGAAAGTGTCTACTACCCTCATGACCTTAACCGTACTCTCACTTCCATCTTCGTCAGGGTCAAAATAGTAGACGAGAACGGTTTCAATAATTTCCTCAAGCGACTCTGCCTTGTTGCAATAGTTGCCTTCACCGTCATACCAACTCCATATATATTTACTCATGATTCATCCTTTTTGTAGAACTAAACTTGCCGTGGTAATTTCAGTTAGCAAGAAGCAGGTAAAACGCCACCTGCCATGATGCTTTCCATGACCACGCTGTGAGTGAAGTCACGAAGGGATCCACGAGCCTTGGAAGCAAAACCCTCAAGTGTTGTTTTGCTCACGACACCAGTTGCAACACCCATGCTTTGCAGGATCGCTTGCCCCAGCGGAACGTATGCGCTGGTTGCTGTGACCTGATTCATTTCAACAAGGTGACAGCGGTTGACGATTCCAGGGTCAATCTTGCTCAGGTAGTTCGTCGTGAAGAAGAACATACATCGCGGCAAGTCCATCGTGGAGCGCAGGGATTGTTGTGCCCCAATGGTCAAGCGATCAACTTCGTCAAAAATGAAATAGTCGTGCTTTGAGTGGTGCCAGAAGTTTTGGCGGCTGTTGAACTTCTCCACCTTCTGTGTGATGGCTGTGCTACTGAGCCCACCACCACAACGGAAAACCGCTGTTTGGCAATGGTCAGGCACAGGTGCTGGCATTTGTCCCACGCCCTGCGCCATGTTCCATGTGTCACTGTATGCAGTTTCAAGTAATCCAGACAGCAGTTTTGCAAGTGTGGATTTGCCAGTGCCCCATGTGCCATGAAGCAGAATGCCACTCTTACCCGTAAAAGGGAAAGGTAGCTTGCGTTGCAGAATCAACTCCAGCGTCTGATGATCCGTGGGGTTGGAAAACAAAAAGTCATCAATGCAGTTGGGGGTAAGTCCGTTCATATGTATCTCCTAAAGTGAGTGATCCACGGGGAGGCAAGCTCCCCGTGTGTGTTCATGCCAGTTGGGTTTCAAACAGAGCGGCGAACTGTGATTGCACAGCAGTCTGTTGTTCGTTAGCAGCCTTTTCCGCAGCAACTTGAGCTTTCTGGTGATCAGCCATCTCCTGCTTTTTGATATCTTTTTCTGCATCTTTGGCGGCTTTGATAGCAGCCTCTTCAGACTCGCGTTCTGCCTTGACTGCCTCGCGTAATTTGGCTTGTTGTTGGCTGTAAAAGGCAGCCAATGCCGCATTAACTGCGCTATCGTGTCCTTATTACTGCGTTAGCTTGGAACTCACCCGTTGGAAGGTATGTAGCAACGATCACCACCTGTTTGTCAGCCCAGTCAGCGTCAGCCGCAAACAGCTTGGGGTCAAACTTGAGCATGCCCAAGTCAGCACTGAACACCTCGCTCTTCGCCTTTTCCGCACGCTTGGTCACACTCAGTGGTTTAGTCCCGCCCAAGCGGATTTGCTCTACGCCACCGTTTTCTTCAATGAAGGTTATGAGATCTTCTACTGAAACTTCTTGCCTCAATGCCTCACGCAATGCAATGCTATATGCACTCACACGGCGACGGTCCACGCCAAATACACACTTGACCACTCGTGTCATTTCGTGCGTGGTGGGCATAAAGGTATAGCCGCGCTGGCTAATGAACTGCTCCAGCTCTTCAGAGCATTTTTTTCGCACATCTTTATCAGCGTGCTTTTTCAAAGTGAGGTAGTAGCCATAGACCTCTTGCAAGATGGAATACAGGCGCTTGTTTGAAGCTGCCAACTCATTGCCTTCCCAATTCAAGCGAGCATTCTCCAATACAGCCAATTTGTTTGTAGCCACAACTGGAGCGTTGGTTCCCACGGTAATAGTCACAGGCACTGACATCTCGCTGAGCTTGATGCTGGGGCCGTTACTGGTGTCGTTTTTCACGACAGCTGTGGGCATTGCATTGTTGATAGCTTCAGCAATGGAAGTTGAAGCGGCGATGGTGTTTACAGAATTGTGCATTTGAGTACCTTTCAAAGTAAATGCAGTTTTAAAAAAGACCTCAGCAGACCTGCTGGAGCCATCGCAGCAACTTGTTTGTGTTTGTTGTTGCGATATATGTATTTGACAATCTATAACACCGCTTGTATTAAATGAAGTTTTGTTGTTATAGTTGTAGCTATGAAGAAAACAAATCGACCTTTTTACAAAGGAATTGCAGGCTTCACAAGGGAGTTGGAGGCTGACTACGGCTTGGCCGCAGAACAAGGCATCTACGGTTGGTGGTGGCGATATCTACGCCTAAGCCCTGTTTTTTGGTTTGCTCGCAGCACTGGAATCACCCCTAAAAATGCGCAACTTGCCAATGTGTTTGAGCAAGCAGGTGACTTGGGTGAACAGAACTTCAATAAATGGTGGAAAGCAACTGGGTCACAACTTTATGTAGAGGACACGCGACCAAGAGAGGTTCGCTTGGTCGCTGAGGAAAGCCTTGAGGAATTTGTTTTCTACCCAAAAGGGAAAAGCATTGTTGTGGAAATCCCTCTAACTATCAGCCAAGGAACCATCAATAAGAAAATCCGCAAAATATTGACTGAGCATCACGCGGGACGAAGTCTTGACGTTATGGCGCACAGCACAGCGCAATGGCCACTGCACACCAAGCGATTTGATCTCAACACGATTGAACGGGAATATTGGACGCTGCTATATCGCATGCTTTACCCAGACATTTCAGCATGGCGAATTGGTGATCGCTTGAAATTATCTCCTGGGCTTAACTTGCGTGATATAGATCGTTGGAAGTTCAACCGTAGAACCAGTCCATTAGATAGAATGAGTAGCACTATTGGCCGTTATCTGTACAAAGCGCAGTGGACGTTATGGAATGCTGAGCGTGGCTCATATCCTAATGCAAATAAGGCTGTGCCAATTGAAAAGCCATTTGGTGCCAAACTGCACAACGAGTATTTAGAAGCCACTGGAAGAAGAATTGATGCGACTTCTTCTTGGCATGAGTGGGCGCACGGTGAATATCACGCAGAACTTGTGTACAGAATTAGGAAGAAAAACCAACTGCTAGGAATGAGCTCTGTGAATCCAAGAATGCTTATATTAATCCCAAAATTCATTGCTGGTGAAACTGATCAATTGACCTAGTGTCGTTTAACACGACACCTCATAACAAAACAATTACACTTCGTTGCGATTCACTCATCATTGACATAAATGATGCTGAAAAGCGAGAGCGAGTTGTCAAATACAGCTGACCTAGCGCCTTCGATTTACACGACGGTTCACACAACTTTTTTAAGCAGCAACCGCAGCGGAGGCCGTGCGGCGACTTGCGGCGGATCTACGATCAATCACACGTTTGTTACGTGGTTTTGTGATGGTGACTTCAGGGCTCATTCCAGCCGTGCAAGCCATATCCATCAACATGTCTAAGGAGAAAAGATGGATCTTCCCGCGAGTCAAATCAGAAATACGGGGCTGAGTCACCCCAAATAAATCTGCAGCATCCTTCTGCCGTAGCTTGCGTGTGTTGATGATCTCGCTCAATTCCATCATCAATTTTGATCTAGCTTTCAAGCTCGCCGTTTCTTGAGGCGTGTCAGTGATGGCGTCCCAAACGCTGGGGTAATAAATGGATTTCATGACTTGAGTCCCTGTAGTAATTCGCGAAGTCGTTTGTTAGAAATATCTAAATCTTTTTGAGCAGTTTTCTGGCTCTTCTTTTGGAAGCAATGTAAAACGTGGATGGCGTCTTTTAGCTTGGCAATGTAGATCACGCGAAATTGCCCTGTCTCGTCTGTAATTCTTAGCTCCCAAACACCTTTTCCAACGGTAGGCATTGGTTTGAAGTCATCAGGCTCAAGCCCATGCTGAACTTTATCCAGTTGATAACCCGCTTCGTTTCTCGCTGTGGATGGAAACTCTCTCAAATCATCAAGTGAGCTTCCTTCAAAGGCTATTTTCTTCATGAATAGATTATACAAATATTTGGATAAATTAATAGATCTGTCGTTTAACACGACACCACTGCATCAGATCAACTCCACCGCGTTGCGTTTCATCTCGTCATTGACATCAATGTAGCGTTGGGTCACTGCAATTGAGCGATGTCCAGCGAGGCTGGCCAAAACACGAACACCAATACCTTTGGTGGCCAAGTTTGTGATGAAGCTACGACGCATAGAATGTGAACTGGCACCAGCAATACCAGCCCGCTTGAAGAGATAGTGAAAGTGCTGTGCCATCACATTGGCACTGAATGCCTTACGACCTGCTGTTACAAACAATGGATGGTCTGGCTTTGCATCTACTCGTAACACCAAATAAGCCGCTAGTTCATCGCGGAGTTTTTGGGGTAGAAATACTGTGCGTGGTTGTCGTCCCTTGGTTTGCTCTGCAGTCAATCGCACTTCAGCCATGACTGTGCGATCAACATTCATCACGTCGCCAATGCTCAAACTACTAATTTCGCCAACTCTCATGCCAGAAAATAATCCAGTAAGTAGCATCACGCGATTGCGTAAGGGGAAGTTGCATTGAGCGATGTAGTTAAGCACTTGCTCAATCTCTGCTGGGGTGAGTGTTTTTGCTTGGCTCATGTTTTGTGTTGTTTGCATTAAATGAGCGTAAAGTTGTGCATCAAAAAAGCGACCGTTCTCTTCAAACTCTGATCCAGTTGGACACATGCTTGAAAGCCACAAGACCCCCATTTGTTGCCAAATTACAACATTCTAAGAAAAAGATTAAAAATATTTTTCTGCGTTGTAGACCTCAAACTCTACAACTTTAGAGATGAATGTAATGGAACTTTGCAGGGCATCTTATGGCACCTTTTCCTAACTTTTAGGATGATGGAATAACTGCGTGCATTGGCTGCATTGGCTTTGGTTGGCGCAGCATCTGCACAAACGACGGACGGCAAGCCTGGTTTCCAGATCACTGGTAACTTGAATGCTGGTTATGTTTCACAAAACTATGGTGGCAACAAAGTTACTGGCTTTGAGCAAAACCTCTTGGGCACCAGCAACTTGTACATGCGTGGTCTGGAAGACTTGGGCGGTGGCTTGAAGGCTCACTTCATGCACGGCAGCGACATCCAGTTCATGACATCGTCTGGTGACCAAGGCCAAATGTACTCTGCCACCAACACAGGTGCAGCCGGTACTTTCGGTAATGACCAGAAAATGGTTGGTATCACTGGCGGTTTCGGTACCATCAACTTCGGTGCGATCAACAACCAAACATTGTATGGTGGCTCAATTTTGTTCACACCTACAGTGGGCACATCTTACGGTGGCGGTTTCGGTTCCGTGATCTGCGGTTCAATTGCTTGTGCTGGCGCTTACGGTGTTCGCAATGACAACACCATGGAATACAAATCTCCTGTAATGGGCGGCTTCCAAGTGTTTTACCAAACTTCTGCCAAGCAGAACAAGGCCATCAACACCAACTACACAACTGCCTTGGGCATCTTAAACATGCCTGGTATGACAGAACTGTCTGCCAAGTACAGCAACGGTCCTTTGACAGTTCAAGTTGTTCGTTTTGACCAAGATGCCACAGGCGTGGGTACAGTGGCCGCTGCTTCACAAGTGAAGAGCTCATTGGACACCATGACTGCTGCTTATGCATTGAGCAATGGTTTGCGTCTCTCTGTTATTCGCCAAAGCTACCAGCGTGGCAACACTGCAGCAGCATCTGAGTCTGACAAGACTACAACAGGCTTAAGCGCCAACTACGTCACTGGCAACAACACATTCATGTTGACATCAGTTAGCGCCAAGCAAAACAACACTGCCTTGGCTTCTTTCGGTGGCAAGACATCCAAGTTCACAGGTGCTCAGTACTCATACGCTTTGAGCAAAATGACTTCTGTGCAAGCTCGTTGGGAGCGTCTTGATGACGCTGCAGGCACACAGGCCTTCTCTACATCTTTGACAACAACTGACCGCATCCGTGTTCGTTCAGGCGTTGGTATCAACGTTAACTTCTAATCCATTCGCTGGCATCCGCCAGTTGAAGATCTAGAAAATAAAAACCCACTGTGGCGACATGGTGGGTTTTTTATTGGGTAGAAGACTTGCATCGACCGAAAACTATGAAACGTTTTATCTTCAAGATGGCCACCTTGTTGACTTTCATTTGGAGTCTTCAGGCTTGCTCTATCTTCAAAATGAGCACGTCTTCAAGCACAGCAGCGCAAGGCAATTTAGCTGCCACGCACATTTCTTTACCCCACACCTGGCAACCAGAAGAACAAATCAAATGGGAAGCCGTGAAGCTGCCCGGAAAAATCACCACACAATATTCTTTGGTGAAAGTCAAAGCACATCAAACCGTCATGGCCAACGCGCAGTCTTCTGCCAGCATGCTGCGCCTAGACCTGAATGTGCCCCCTGAAAATTTCAATCGGCTGGCCTTTGCTTGGCAAGTGCAAAACCTCATTGAGGCAGCCGACATGGGACAGCGTGAGCACGATGATTCGCCTGTGCGCTTGGTCTTGGCCTTCGAGGGCGATCAAAGAAACTTCAGTCCTCAAAACGCCATGCTGAGCGAGCTTACCCATGCCATCACGGGCAGACCCATGCCTTACGCCACACTCATGTATGTGTGGTGCAACAAGCGCCCGCTCAATTCTGTGATTCTCAACCCTCGAACCGATCGAATTCGCAAAGTTGTGGTGGAGTCTGGCAAGGGTCGCCTTGACCAGTGGCTGACTTATGAGCGTGACATCAAAGCCGATTTTGAAAAGGCCTTTGGAGAAGCGCCTGGCGCGCTCATTGGCATTGGACTGATGACTGATACCGACAACACACGCAGCAACGCCAAAGCTTGGTATGGCCCCATTCAGCTCAGATAGGTTGAAATAGTTTCAACGTGGGGGTTTCCCTCTCGCCAAAGCGGGCCTGCTTGTTGCATAGTTCAAGTCTCATTTCTCGGGAAAGCGAATGCTGGCTTTTGTGTTGCAGCGCCTGATTCAGGCGGTTTTGGTCATGGTCTCGGTCGCGTTCATCGCGTTTCTCTTGTTTCAATACGTGGGCGACCCTGTGCTCTTCATGTTGGGACAAGATGCCACAGCGGATCAAATCACGCGGCTGCGCAAAGATTTGGGGCTGGACCAACCCTTTTTTGTGCAGTTTGCGCACTTTTTATGGAATGCCGCGCATGGTGAGTTTGGCATCAGCTTGCGCCAAGGGGCCAAGGTGTCGCAGCTCATTGCCGATCGGTTTCCTGCCACGTTAGTGTTAGCGCTGATAGCGGCCGGAATGGCCTTGCTTTTGGGCATCCCTATGGGTGTTTATGCCGCTCTCAGGCGGGGCACTTGGGGCAGTCAGTTGCTCATGACCTTGTCGTTGTTGGGCGTGTCATTGCCCACCTTCCTCATTGGCATCTTGCTGATTTTGTTTTTTGCCGTCTTGTTGGGCTGGTTCCCCAGTTTTGGACGAGGTGATGTGGTCAAAATTGGCGGATGGAGCACGGGCTTGCTGACTGCCAAGGGTTGGCATCACATTGTGTTGCCGGCGCTCACACTCACAGTGTTTCAACTCACACTCATCATGCGTTTGGTGCGTGCTGAAATGTTGGAAGTGCTGCGCACCGATTACATCAAGTTTGCACGTGCGCGCGGCCTGTCCAACAACGTGATTCATTTTGGCCATGCGCTGAAAAATACACTCGTTCCGGTGATGACCATCACGGGTTTGCAACTCGGCGGCCTGATTGCTTTTGCCATCATCACCGAGACGGTGTTTCAGTGGCCGGGCATGGGCTTGCTCTTCATTCAAGCAGTGACCTTTGCCGACATTCCTGTCATGGCCGCTTATTTGTGCCTCATTGCACTCATTTTTGTGATCATCAATTTGATCGTTGACTTGCTTTATTTTGCGGTTGATCCGCGTTTGCGTGTAGAGAAACCGGGAGGACATTGAGCATGGTTTTGAATCAGCCTTCGGGCATGACGCACAAAGAAGCCTTGACACAAGGGGCTTCGCTCCAAAGTGCTTTGGCACAAGGGCGTGTGTTTGCGCGCATTGCAGCGTTTCACCCCGAGCTCACTGCGTTTCGCCGTGACTTGCACGCCAACCCTGAGTTGGGGTTTGAAGAAATTTACACCTCGGCCCGAGTGGTCGAAGCGCTCAAAGTTTGCGGTGTCGATGCTGTGCATGCGGGCATTGGCAAAACAGGTGTGGTGGCTTTGGTCCACGGCCAAGGCCGATCAGCGCAAAACCCAGGGCGAATGTTGGGTCTGCGTGCCGACATGGATGCCTTGCCTTTGCCAGAGCACAATGACAGCCTTTGGAAATCCAAAACCGCTGGCTTGATGCATGCCTGTGGGCATGATGGCCACACGGCCATGCTCTTGGGTGCTGCGCGTTATTTGGCAGAAACACGCCAGTTTGATGGCACTGCAGTGCTGATTTTTCAGCCGGGTGAAGAAGGCTACGCAGGGGCTCGCGCCATGATGGAAGACGGTTTGTTTGATCGCTTCCCATGTGAGCAGGTGTATGCGCAACACAACTCGCCAGAAACCCCACTGGGTGTGATTGGTGTGACGCCAGGGCCGATGCAAGCTGCAGCAGACATCATTCGCATTCAAATTGCGGGCAAAGGTGGACATGGTGCCAGACCCCACCAGGCGGTCGACCCTGTGTTGGTGGCAGCGCACATCATCACGGCGGCGCAGAGCTTGGTGTCGCGCAACGTGTCGGCATTTGATCAAGCGGTGGTGAGTATTTGCGCCATGCAGGCAGGCAACCCTGTGGCTTTCAGCGTCATTCCGGGGGTGGCCACGTTGGTGGGCACGGTGCGCACCTACAACGAAACCATTCAGCAAGACATTGAAGACAAGTTGCGTCGTTTGTGCGAGTCCATTGCTCAAGGCTTTGGCGCGACGGCTGAGCTCATTTACGAGCGTGGCTATCCTGCCACTGTGAACACAGTGCAAGAAGCAAATTTTGCAGCCGATGTGGCCACCACCTTGGTCGGCGCAGAGCGCGTGTGGCGCAACATGACGCCCAGCATGGGGTCAGAGGATTTTTCTTTCATGTTGCAAGCCAAGCCCGGCGCGTATTTGCGCATTGGACAAGGTGCGGTCAATGGCCCCGGCCCCTACCCCTTGCACAACAGTCGATACGATTTCAACGATGCCATCTTGCCTTTGGGTGCGGCTTTGCATGCCAGTTTGGTGGAGCATGCTTTGCCCCTTGCGCAGAAAGATTAAGTGAGCATGGCAAATCCTATTTCTCGATGGCTGAACACGGATGTGGGCTACAGCTTTCAGCAATCTAAAACTGCGATGGCTGCTGCGTTGATTGCGTTTGTGTTTATTTTTTGCGCAGTGTTCGCCAAGTGGATTGCACCCTACGACCCATTCGATGCGGCCAGTTTGGAATTGACAGACTCACGCTTGCCACCTGCTTGGGCCGAAGAAGGAAGTCTCAAATACTTGCTGGGTACGGATGATCAGGGGCGCGATATTTTGTCGGCCTTGATGTATGGCACGCGCATCTCTTTGGTGGTGGGTTTGGCTTCTGTGTTGCTGTCTATTTTGGTGGGTGTGGGCTTGGGTTTGGTGGCTGGCTTTCGGGGCGGGTGGTTGGATGCAGTTTTGATGCGCTTGTGCGATGTGATGCTGTCATTTCCTGCCATCTTGGTGGCGCTGCTGATTGCCGGTGTAGGTCGAGCTTTGTTTCCTCAAGCAGATGATTCCTTGGCCTTTGGCGTGCTCATCATTTCTATCTCGCTCACCGGATGGGTGCAATATGCTCGGACGGTACGCGGTACGACCTTGGTGGAGCGTCAGAAAGAGTATGTGCAAGCGGCACGCGTGACAGGTGTGGCACCAATGCGCATCATGTTTCGGCATGTGTTGCCCAATGTGCTGGGACCCGTCTTGGTGCTGGCCACCATTCAAGTGGCCACGGCCATCATCACGGAGGCCACCTTGTCGTTTTTGGGGGTGGGGGTGCCGCCCACGTCACCTTCGCTTGGAACGCTCATTCGAATTGGCAACGACTTTTTGTTTTCAGGTGAGTGGTGGATCACCATTTTTCCGGGCGTCACCTTGGTGCTGATTGCCCTGTCTGTTAATTTATTAGGCGACTGGTTGCGTGATGCCTTGAACCCGCGTTTGCGTTGAACCTTTTTTTGATCACTTCATGAGCCTTTTACAAGTTAAAAATTTGGTGGTGGAATTTTCCAGCAGGCATGGCGTCTTGCGAGCGTTGGATGGTATTTCCTTTGACATTGCCCCTGGCGAAATTTTGGGTGTGGTGGGCGAATCGGGTGCGGGCAAATCACTCACCGGTGCTTCCATCATTGGTTTGCTTGAACCCCCTGGCCGCATTGCCAGTGGTGAAATTGTGTTGCAGGGGCAACGCATCGATCAACTGAACAACGATCAAATGCGCAGCATTCGCGGCCGGAAAATTGGCGCAATTTTTCAAGACCCGCTGACTTCCTTGAACCCGCTTTACTCAGTGGGCAAGCAGTTGGTGGAAACCATTCAAGCGCATTTGCCTCTGTCCGATGCAGAAGCGCGACAACGTGCCATTGGCTTGCTAGAAGACACGGGCATTCCTGCTGCTGCAGAGCGCATTGATCATTTTCCGCATCAGTTCTCGGGCGGCATGCGTCAGCGCGTGGTGATTGCATTGGCCTTGGCAGCAGAGCCACAACTCATCGTGGCCGATGAGCCCACCACCGCATTGGACGTGTCCATTCAAGCGCAAATCATCAGCTTGTTGAAAAACATTTGCAAGCAGCGTGGCGCGGCCGTGATGTTGATCACGCACGACATGGGCGTCATTGCTGAAACCTGCGACCGAGTGGCTGTGATGTATGCAGGCCGCATCGTGGAGGTGGGGCCTGTCCAACAAGTGATACACAAGCCTGCTCATCCCTATACCGCAGGTTTGATGGCCTCCATTCCCGACATGTCGGTGGACCGTGAACGCTTGAATCAAATTGACGGCGCCATGCCGCGCTTGAATGCGATACCCAAGGGGTGTGCATTCAATCCCCGATGTCCTCAAGTGTTGGAGCGATGCCGACACGAACGACCTGAATTGATCCAAGGCGTACAGTTGCAAAACCAGTTACCAACGCAGGTTGCCTGCTGGCTCACATCCACACCCCAGACGGAGGGTCGGTTATGAGTGCAGAAAAAAAATCGCCAGCATCAACTGTAGATCAACCCTTGGTAGTGGCGCATGATTTGGCAAAAACTTTTGACGTGTCGGCGACTTGGTTAAGCCGCGTCATTGAGGGCAAACCGCGTCAACTGCTCAAGGCGGTAGATGGTGTGAGTTTTGAAATTGAGCGCGGCAAAACACTGGCCTTGGTGGGCGAGTCGGGTTGCGGCAAAAGCACGGTGGCGCGCTTGTTGGTGGGTTTGTATGAGCCAACGCGTGGTGGCTTCCAATTTGATGGAAAAGATGCCTACGCAGCTTTTAAATCGAATGATGCAAAGGCCATGCGCAAGCGCATTCAAATGATTTTTCAAGACCCTTATGCCAGCTTGAACCCAAGATGGACCGTGGAAGCCATTGTGGGAGAGCCCTTGCAAGAACACGGCTTGATTCAAAACGAACAAGCCTTGAAAGAACGTGTGGCTGAGTTGTTGCAATCAGTCGGCTTGTCTGCCCTAGACATGGCGAAGTTTCCACATCAGTTTTCTGGCGGACAGCGACAGCGTATTTCCATTGCACGCGCGTTGGCGTCAGCGCCTGAATTTTTAGTTTGTGATGAGCCTACTTCTGCGTTGGATGTGAGTGTTCAGGCACAAGTGCTGAACATCATGAAAGACTTGCAACGCGAGCGCGGCCTCACTTATCTTTTCATTTCACACAACTTGGCGGTGGTGCGGCATGTGAGCGACAACGTGGGGGTGATGTACTTGGGTCAGTTGGTAGAGTTAGCGGACAAACACAGTTTGTTCCGAAATCCACAGCATCCTTACACCCGCATGTTGCTGGATGCCATCCCCAAAATGAAAGACACAGGCCGTGCGCGCACACCTGTGCAAGGCGAAGTGCCCAATCCCTTGAATCCACCCACAGGTTGTAGCTTTCACCCGCGCTGCCCCTTGGCGAACGAACGATGCAAAACGGAACGACCCGTCCTCAAGAGTTTGCACGGCATCAAGGTGGCTTGCCATGCGTCGGAGGAGGGCCGGCATGAATGAATCGATTACTTCACAGTAACGTAATACATTTTGGGTGCGTCATTGGAGTTGTGCGACATGGTGATATTCTTCTTCATAGCCCATGGCCGCATTTGATGGTGCAAGGGGATGTAGAGCACTTCATCACGGGTAATGGTGAGCGCAGTTTTGATCATGGCCGCGCGCTTTTTCACGTCGAGTTCAGTTTTCATAGACTCAACCAATGCATCGACCTTGGCATTGCTTACTTTTGAATAGTTAAAGTTGCCATCGGGTCCTTGGGTACGCGTCATGACCAATGATTGCAATGAATACTGTGCGTCATAAGTGGCGACACCCCAGCCCAGTAAATAGGCGCTTGTGTCAAAATTCTGAACTTTGGCAATGAAGGGTGCAAAGTTCACTGCATTGAGTTTGGCTTTGACGCCAATCTTTGCCCACATGTTGACTACGGCCTGGCAGACTTCTTCGTCATTCACATAGCGATTGTTAGGGCAATCTAAGGTGAACTCGACACCATTGGGGTAACCGGCATCGGCCAGTAATTTTTTAGCCCCTTTCAGATCGGGTGCCGCGACCTTGTCCAATTCTGTGGCGTAGCCATTGACGCCAGGCGCAATGATGAGACTTGCAGGAATAGACAGATCGCGCATGATGCTTTTCTGAATGGCTTTGCGGTCAATGGCCATACTCAAAGCTTTTCGGACGCGGACATCCTTGAAAAAGTTTTTACCTTTTTGACCATATTTGAGTTCATCGCTGCCCATATCGAGGCCCAAGAAAATAGTTCGAACTTCTGGACCATCGAGTACCGACAAATTCGGTGTTGAACGAAGGCGAGCCACATCTTGCGTCGGTAAATCTGTCACAGCATCGACGTTTCCAGCCAGCAAGGCGGCAATGCGAGTGGGGTCAGATTTGATGGGTGTGTAAGTAATGTCTGTGACGTTGCCTTTTAACTTGTCCCACCATGCAGTGTTGGCAGCCATCAGCAGTCGTTGTTCCGGCGCCCATTCTTTGATTAGGTAAGGTCCAGTGCCGTTTGAATTGGTAGAAGCGTAGGTAATTTCCTTGGCTTTGTAGTCTTGTATATTTTCTGCTTTGTTAGCAACAGCCCATGTCTTGCTCATGATCAAGAAGGTAGTGAGGCTGTTGAGCAAAGTGGGGTTGGGTTTCTCCAAGATCATGTCAATCGTGAATTCATCCACTTTTTTCATCTCTTTGATGCCAGCCACATAAATTTGCATCGTTCCTTGAGGTTGTTTGATTCGATCAAATGAAAATAAAACATCATCTGCACTGAATGATGAACCATCATGGAATTTGACATTTTTACGCAGGTTGAATCTAACGGTTGTGGGGTTGGTGATCTTCCACGTTGTAGCCAAAGCGGGCTCTACTTTGTAATTCTTGTCATAGCGAACAAGAGGCTCATAAGTGTGACCCAAGATGTTGTTGGTGGTTGCGTGATTTTGCGAATGGGGGTCGAGCGTCAAGATATCGTTTTGAGCAGCCCATTTGAATTCGACGGCTTGCGCGCCAGTGGCACCCAGCAGGGCTGCCGAAACTCCGAAAGCCAGCGCCAGGCGGCGCGATTGCGTGAGGAAGCGGTGGTACATGCTAAATCCTGTCAAAGTTAAGTAACCGATTCATTCTAGGGGGGGTGGTGACGGACCGCAAGTTGAATCAGGGTTTCTGCCAACCCTTATTTGAAACCCTGTGAAGCCGAGGTCAAAAGACCTTGGAAAGACTGGCTTTGAATCGTCAGGTGTACCGCTTGTTGCGTAAATTGTTTTTCATCTCCCGCAGCGCGGGCTGCAATGACTCGCCAATGCGCAAGGCCACGGTGGTGGCCAAGATGTCAATGATCAGCAAGTGCAAGAGCCGAGAGACCATGGGGCTGTAGCGGTCGTAGCTTTCAGGGTGATCGGCGGTGAGGTGAATATGGCCTGCCGTGGCCAGGGGTGAGCCGCTGGCTGTGATCACAATGGTGGTGGCGCCGCGTTTTTTTGCAATGTCGCAGGCGTCCATCAAATCGCGCGTGCGGCCTGAGTTGGAAATAACCACCACACAGTCGCCTTTGCTCAGCAGGGAGGCGCTCATGACCTGCATGTGGCCATCGCTGTAGGCGATGGTGTTCATGCCCAAGCGGAAAAATTTATGCTGCGCATCTTGCGCCACGATGCCCGAGTTGCCCACACCGAAAAACTCGATGCGCTTGCCGGAAGCGTGTGTTCCGGCAAGTGCTTGTGCCGCTTGGTCTAAAGCATAAGAGGAGGCATCGTTGCGGTATTTCAAAAACGCCGCCACGGTGTTGTCAATCACTTTGACGGTCACGTCGCTGGTTTTGTCATCGGCGTCAACGCTTCTGTGAATGAAGGGCACCCCTTCGCTCACATTGCCTGCCAGTTTCAGTTTGAAATCGGTCAGACCGTCATAGCCCACGCTTCTGCAAAATCGCACCACTGTGGGCTTGCTCACGTGCGCACGTTCGGCCAACTCAGTCACTGGCAAATTGGCAAATGCGCGGGGATCGAGTAAAACCAATTTGCCCACTCGCTGTTCGGCAGGGGCCAAGGAAGGCAGTGAGGCCTTGATGCGGTCAAGCATGGTTTAAATCTCTTCCGACCAGCAAAAGCCGTCGCGTGCAATCATGGCGCTAGAAGCACTGGGTCCCCAGGTGCCAGCGGCGTAGTGACGGGGCCCCTGGGTGTCTTCAGACCAGTGCTGCAAAATCGGTTCGACCCAGCGCCAAGCTTCTTCTTGCTCATCACTGCGCACAAATAAATTCAGGCGCCCCTCTAAAACATCCAAGAGCAAGCGCTCGTAGGCGCCCACGCGCTCACTGCCAAAGCGTTTGTCGAAGTCAAGGTCGAGTTGAACTGAGCTTAAATTGGTCGATCCTTGATTGCCCAGCTTGATTCGTTTTTGTTGGCCTTCTGCAAACAGATGCAATGCCAAGCCATCCTTAGGCTGCAAGTGAATGATGAGCTTGTTCACGCCGCCAGCAGGCGCCTGAAAAATGGCGTGCGGTGTAGGGCGGAAATTGATTTCAATGTAACCCTCGCGCGACGCCAATCGTTTCCCCGTTCGAATATAAAAAGGCACACCCGCCCATCGCCAGTTGGTGATTTCCGTTCTAAGCGCCACAAAGGTTTCGGTGTTGCTGTTGGGGTTCACGCCGGTTTCTTCCAAGTAACCTGGTACGGCTTGACCCTGCACATTGCCTGGGCTGTATTGACCGCGCACGACATGTTGGTTCAAGCTTTCAGGGGTCCATGGTTTAAGGGAGCGCAAAACTTTGAGCTTCTCATCGCGAATCGCATCAGCATGCGCATTGATGGGCGGCTCCATGGCAATCGCGCACAACAATTGCAAGGCATGGTTCTGCACCATGTCGCGCAGCGCACCAGTGTTCTCATAAAACGCGCCACGCTTTTCAACGCCCAGTTCTTCTGCGATGGTGATTTGAATGTTGGCAATGTGTTCACGGCGCCACAGGGGTTCAAACAAGGCATTGCCAAAGCGCATGGCAAACAGGTTTTGCACGGAAGGTTTGCCAAGGTAATGGTCAATGCGAAAAATTTGCTGTTCCGCAAACACTTTGCGCACGCTTTGGTTGATGGCGCGATTTGATTGGAGGTCATGGCCGAGTGGCTTTTCCAAAACAATGCGGGTTTTGGCCGTGTTCAGTTTGGCTGCGCCCAATTGCTCGCAGACCGTGTTGAACAAGCTGGGTGCCGTGGCCAAATACATCACAACGTGATCCGTTTCGCGTTCTGCCAGTCGGGTGGCCAATTTGGCGTAATCAGCCGCATTGGACAAGTCCACGCGTTCGTAATGGAGCATGGCCTTGAACAGGGCAAATTCTTCGTCATTGGGGCGTTTGGCGCCTTCCACCTGCTCAAAACGAGACTGGATGAGAGTTCTGTATTGCTCATCCGACATGCTGTCGCGAGCAACCCCAATGATTCGACCGCCCTCAGGCAGGGTGCCATGGCGAAAAGCTTGGAAAAGAGCGGGCATCAATTTGCGCCAAACCAGGTCGCCCGTGCCGCCAAAAAAGACCAAATCGAAGGACATGTTGATTGGTTACATAAAAATGACTTGGTAATGTAACTTTGTTTCATCGATAATTCAAGCCTAGCCACAATTTTTTGCCATGAACCAACTCGACGCCCTCAAGACACACACCACCGTGGTTGCTGACACCGGTGATTTCAAACAACTGGCCCAGTTCCAACCGCAAGATGCAACCACCAACCCGTCGCTGATCTTGAAGGCTGTGCAAAAGCCCGAATATGCGCCCCTGCTTTCTGAGTCTGTGGCCGCACACAAAGGGCAGCCTTTGGATGTGGTGATGGACCATTTGTTGGTGCGCTTTGGTTGTGAAATTCTGAAGACCATTCCGGGTCGTGTGTCTACGGAAGTCGATGCGCGTTTGAGTTTTGACACAGCGGCCACCTTGGCGCGTGCGCGCCGTTTGATGAGCCTCTATGAAGCGCAAGGTATTTCGCGCCAACGTGTGTTGATCAAAATTGCAGCCACCTGGGAGGGCATCCAAGCGGCTGCTGAATTAGAGCGCGAAGGCATTCACACCAACCTCACCTTGTTGTTCTCTTTTGCACAGGCGGTAGCTTGCGGTCAAGCCAAGGTGCAGCTCATTTCGCCGTTTGTGGGGCGCATTTATGACTGGTATAAAAAAACGGCTGGCACTGTTTGGGATGAGGCTTTGAATGCAGGCGCCAACGACCCAGGTGTGAAGTCTGTGCGTGCTATTTACAACCATTACAAGAAGAACGGCATTGCCACCGAGGTCATGGGTGCAAGCTTTCGCAACGTAGGACAAATCGTGGCTTTGGCAGGTTGTGATTTGCTCACCATCAGCCCTGACTTGTTGGCTTTGCTGTCCGCTAATGAAACTGCTTTGTCGCCAGCCTTGAATGCGGGCGCTGCGAAGTTAATGGACTTGCCACTGGTTCAATACAACGAAGCAGAATTCCGCTTTGCGTTAAACGAAGACGCCATGGCCACCGAAAAATTGGCAGAAGGCATCCGTGCTTTTTGCGTCGATGCCATCAAGTTAGAAGGCTTGATGTTGGCGGCACAAAACACCTGATGGCAAGCCAGAAGAAAATGACCAGAAGGGGCAATCATGCGAGCTGACCAAACTGCAGCTTGGAAAACCTTGACCGAGCACGCCAAGGCGTTTTCTAGCTTTGATTTACGGTCTGAATTTGCACGCGATGCGGGTCGTGCGACGTACTTCAGCCAAGCAGCGCCCGGTGTATTTGCAGACTTGTCGAAGAACCTTTGGGATGCCAAGATCGAATCGCAGTTGTTGGTGTTGGCACAGCAAACCGGCATGTTGGTCCACCGCGATCGCATGTTTCAAGGCGAGGCCATCAACACCACAGAAAATCGTGCGGTGATGCACTGGTTGTTGCGCCATCCTTCGCAGGGTGCAGCAGTGGATGCAATGCCTGCTTCGGTGAGGGCATCTTTGAAAGATGTCCACGACACCTTAAGTGCCATGCTTTCGTTTGCCGAAAAAATCCGTTCAGACGAACAGATCACTGACGTGGTGAACATTGGCATTGGCGGCTCTGACTTAGGCCCTCAAATGGCAGTGATGGCTTTGCAGTCATTTGCTTTAAAGGGAAAACGGTTTCACTTTGTATCCAATGTGGATGGCCATGAACTCGATGCGGTATTGCAAGGCTTGCAGGCTGAGAAGACTTTGTTCTTGGTGGCTTCCAAAACTTTCACCACTTTGGAAACCATGACCAATGCCTTGTCGGCCAAGCGTTGGTTTGTAGCACAAGGCGGCTCTGATGTGCCAAGACATTTTGCGGCGCTCACCAGCAACGTAGAAGCCGCAGGTCAGTTTGGCATTCAAACCTGCTTCGGATTTTGGGATTGGGTAGGGGGCCGATACTCTTTGTGGTCTGCCATAGGTTTGCCTTTGGCCATTGCCATTGGTGCAGATAAATTCCGTGAATTTTTGGCAGGCGCGCACGCTATGGATCAGCATTTCCAGCATGCTGATGACGCGCAAAATTTGCCTGTTCGATTGGGTTTGCTCGATGTTTGGTACCGTAACTTTTTGCACTACACCAGTCGTTGCATTGCGCCTTATCACAACGCTTTGAAACGCTTTGCGCCTTACCTGCAGCAACTCGAAATGGAAAGCAACGGCAAGCAGGTTGACCATGAGGGGCAAGTACTACCGTATGGCACATCCCCTGTGTTGTGGGGTGAACCCGGCACCAATGGGCAGCACGCGTTCTTTCAAATGTTGCATCAAGGGACCGATGTGGTCCCGCTAGAGTTTGTGGTCGTCAAAAACGCCACGCATGCATTGCCCGATCACCAAGCTTTGTTGTTGTCCAATGCGCTGGCGCAGGCGCAGGCTTTGATGGTCGGAAAGTCAGATGCTGGGGGGCACAGAAATTTTCCTGGTAACCGGCCCAGCACGTTTATCTTGTTGGAAGACTTAACGCCTTTCAATTTGGGTGCCTTGATTGCACTGCAAGAACACCGTGTGTTTGTCAGTGGTGCCGTTTGGTGCATCAACAGCTTTGACCAATGGGGTGTGGAGTTGGGCAAGGTGTTGGCCAAAGACATTCATGCCCGCATTTTGTCGGGAGATGTTGCGGGGCTTGACGCTTCTACTGCGCAATTGCTGCAGAAGATTCGAGCTGCTTGAATTTGAAGAAGGCCTAGGCTTGCGAGTCTGTGCTGTCTTTTCAGTGCTTGTGGCTGCTGTGATCGTGTGGGTTCGCAGGCTTGTTCGTTGGTGATGAAGAAACTGACGTAACTTTGTCTTGCACAATCACTTGCCCCTTCATGCCCGCTTCAAAATGGCCCGGAATGAGGCACGCCATTTGTAAAGTTTGGGCTTGGTCAAACCGGATCACCCATTCTTTGGTTTCGCCAGGCTTGACGCTAAGCGCTAGCAATGCATTGCCAGAAGCGTGAGCATGTCCGTCTGAGTGCCCTGCAGATTGTTTCATTTCAATCGCATGGGCTTTGAGGGCGGCTTCAGAGCCCAACACCATTTCATGCGGCAATTTGCCGCTGTTGTAAACGACCAATTTGAGCGTTTCACCAGCGGCCACTTGCAACAGATCGGGCGTGAAGCGCATCGTGTCATTCATGTCGACTTGGATTGTGCGATCGACAACCAAGGCGCTTTGCATGGGTGTGTTGGAGGCTGCATTGTTTGTGTCATGCGCGTCTTCTGCCCCATGTGCATGACCCCCAGCAGCCCATTCGGGGTTGCGCACCAAGGCCTCATAAGCGGCCCAACTGCTGGCGCAAACCGCAAGACCTAAGCTCAGTGAATAGACCATCAATGCGCGCTGCATGCGCATTTTGAGTGTGAACATCAGGGCCAAAATGGAAATAGCGAATCCCAAAGGCACCACCCACGCACTGCGCGCAGGCGAGTCTGGAAAATGTTGCAGACCACCCGTAAAGAAGCCCAAGCCAATCGACAGCAAAGTGCCCACCCAAAGTGATTCAATCAAACTTTGCGTGTTGTTTTGACTGCGGTGCTCCATCCAAGCGCCGGCTACAAAAAGGACGATGCCTACTGCTGCCGTCCAGAGTGAGCGTTCGCCACTGAAAAAACCATGGTTCACTGCGCCCGAGATAAAGCTGATGCCCGAATATTTGAGCAGCATGGCGCTGTGTTGAATTTGAAACGATGAAGTCATGGTGCCTTGTGAATTGGTTCGAAAGTTATGAACCTTGAATGGCTCTTATCTTAGAGGGCTTACATTCAATTTGCACAGGCGAAAAAAAACCCCGCAATCTCTTGTGGGGTTTCTTGAGCGAAGTCAAAAGTCTTTGCAGACCCTTGAAGCAGCGGGTAATTACATGCCCATGCCGCCCATACCACCCATGCCGCCCATGTCAGGCATGCCACCGGCGCCAGATTCTTCTTTGGGAGCTTCTGAAACCATGCACTCTGTGGTCAACATCAAAGAAGCCACGGACGCTGCGTTTTGCAAAGCAGTGCGTGTCACTTTGGTGGGGTCCAAAATGCCCATTTCAATCATGTCGCCGTAGGTGTCGTTGGCAGCGTTGAAACCGTAGTTGCCTTTACCGGCCATCACAGCGTTGACAACAACGGATGGCTCGCCACCTGCGTTGTACACAATCTCGCGCAAAGGCGCTTCGATGGCTTTCA
>Ga0214919_10000175_pt1 | contig 108670 bp, 140 predicted proteins | sample LL1503_MetaG_FD_177994 | JGI IMG/M metagenome (GOLD analysis project Ga0214919, IMG submission 177994) | Freshwater microbial communities from Lake Lanier, Atlanta, Georgia, United States - LL-1503 | ecosystem: Environmental > Aquatic > Freshwater > Lake | place: USA: Georgia | collected...
CCACCCGCCCACCGAGTAGCCCCCCGTAGGCTTGCGCTGCCGACCTCTATCTGGTGTGTATTTATGCGAGCGTGCAGGCACACGGCCTCGATGCACCCCCCCACCCTCCGAGTTTTGGAACGGCAAGCCAACGACAGGCCCCCCGCCGCTTGCCGGCCCTAATCCAAAACACGCACACGCCCCCCGCCCATAGGGAACGCCCAACCCCCTAGCCCTGCTGCCCTACGCCCCAACATCGGCGCGCTCGCGAGCGGCACACGCCCCCCCCTATGCCAACGGGCATCGCCCGCCCATCGCATCCCGCCATCGCTCGATACATCCTCGACACGCATCCAAAACTCACGCCCACGCACGGACAATGCACGACTTATGCACAGGGGTAGGGGGGAGGGTAGGGGGGAGGGAGCAGACCGCCGCCGCCACCGACGACCCGCCGCCGCTCAGATATTTCAAGCGGTTTTAGTGAAATGGCTGGCTGGACACCACCCCACACATCTTTCCAAAACTTTCATCCAACTAAACCCCCCTCTATCACCATCATCCCAACACACACTCCCCTACAGTCGCTAGGATTTCACTATGGCCGACAACTTCCCCAACTGGTTTGAGCAAACCGCAAAAAATAACTTCACGATGTTCGCCCTTCTCCCTTTGGATGTCAGCAAACCACTGTCTTGTCTCCAAATCGGAACTTTCGCTGGACACGCAAGCGAGTGGATGGCAAAGAACCTACTGAAAAACCCCGACAGTTTCCTTGACGATGTGGACACTTGGGAAGGCAGCGATGAGCCTGCACATCACCAGATGGACTTTGGAAGCGTCGAAACAGCATATGACGAGAGAATGTCCCGATGGCTGGCTACGGGGCAGGTACGCAAGCACAAGGGGTTCTCAGGTGATTTCTTTCGCACTTGCGACACCCAATACGACTTCATCTACATTGACGGCGACCACACCGCCGAGGGAGTGCTGAAAGATGCGGTTGATGCAGACCGGCATCTGAAGCCAAACGGCATTATGGCGTTTGATGATTACACTTGGTCACTTGGTCTTGACCCCTTGCTTGACCCAAAGCCTGCGATTGACGCATTTATGACGGTGTACGGCCTCCACTACGCAATGATGGCGGTGAATAACCAAGTCTGGCTTCGGAAAAAGCCGTAGGCGATTTTTTTCCCAAAGGGGATTTCACCAACTAAACCCCGCTCTAGGAGTTGATGGAAGCCCGAAGTTTTTTAGCGAAATCTTTGAGCATTTTTGCGTCGTGAGGCGTGGCCGCTTTCTTGGCTCCCTCGTGGAACGCTGCAACGGCGGATTTCACATCATCCATCCCCAAGTGGCAGAAACCCATCCGCTCCAAAGGCAAGTGTTGGTAGGCGGGGTAGAAAACCGGCGCACCGTCAGTCGTCGGAACAGCACCGATGCAGGCTCGGTAGAAGGGCAGAGCCTTAGCAAAGGCTTGGGACTCGTAAAAGAGGTCGCCCATCAGCACCCACGCTTCGGCTCGGTCTGGGGCGTAGTGCATTGCCTGAAGGAGGAAGCCTGAAGCCTCCATCTCTTGCTTCAGACGAACGTGGCACTTGGATAGTGAAAGCAGAGCCTCGTAATACTCCCAAGTGAAGTGCTTCATCTGAAGGAAGTGGTGATATGCCTCGATTGCTTCCTCGTTGCGTTCCAAATCTCGGAGTTCGTTGGCGTAGTAGTAGGCGGTGCGGGTTGAGGTATCACCGTTATCCAAAAGGCGTTGCAGGATTTTGATGTTGCGGTCAGTGGCTTTTTGGTTGTAGCCGAAGGGGTCGTTGATGTAGCCATCAGCAAAGTACCAAGAAACGCCATTTTCGGTTCTGACAACTTCGTGAACAGCACCTTCCCATACCGGGTTGTCGTGGCGGTAGACGAGGCGGGGGACAGGGTAGTGAAATGTGACCCGACCCGTTTGCGGCTCGATGCAACGGTTCATTTCAGCCCAAATCATCGTTTCGTTTTGTGGCCGCTCGTTGATGACATTGGTTGATTTGAGCCACTTCCACTTTTCACCACTTTCAGGGGTCACAATGTCCCCTGTGTCTAGCCACATAATCCAATCACCTGTTGCTTTGGAAAAGGCGAAGTTTCTGGCAGCAGCGAAGTCGTCAATCCACTCAAAGTCGTAAGTGATTGCCCCATAACTTTCAGCAACCTCTTTCGTCTTGTCCAGCGAGCCGGTGTCTACGACGATGATTTCGTCAATGAAGGACTTCACCCCTTTGAGGGTCTGCCCGATGATGGCTTCGTTGTCGCGGGCGATGATGCAAAGTGACCACTTCATAGTTATTCTCCAAACAGGGTAGGTTGAGTTGCTTCAGGGGTTTGTTCGTTTTGTGCGTTGCGCTCTTTTTCAGCCCACGCCACTCGTGCCTCAATAATCGGCCAATAGTCCTCGGTGAGTTCGCAGCCCACCCAGTCAAAGCCTTCCAAAACGGCAGCCACGGCGGTAGTTCCCGAACCGAGGAACGGGTCTAACACCACGCCATTTGGGGGGCAGACGAGGCGAACGAGGTAGCGCATTAGGGCGAGGGGCTTCACCGTCGGGTGGAAGTTCTGCTTTGGCGTTGCAGTCTCAGGGTCGTGTTCTTTGCCGCCAATTCCGTTGTTCATCGTAGGCGCAAACTGTGCTGGCAAACCCTCTAGCCCAGCATTACGTTCGGCCTTGCTTGCCTTGGCACAGTAGAAAAATCGAGCGGCGGAGCCTGAACCCATCTCTGTCCGTTCACCATTGTCCACCGCACCCCAGCCACCCTCGTAATGGCGACCAGTTGGCACATTGGATTTCTTTGGAAATGCGCCGCCGTTGCTTGCTGGAAAACCTTCCAAAACTTCATCGGAACCATCGTGAATCACATTTGCGGGCCAGCGACCTTCAGCATTTGCAGGGCCACTTCGCTCTTTAGGTTTATCAGTGTAAGAAGATGCATTTGGGCGTTGATAACCTTTTGCCGTACTTGCAGAGTTGCGGATGTATTCACCTTGCTCAATGGCAACTTCATCGCCAAGACCAACTCGTGAAGCGTCAATGTTCAGCGCACCAGTTCCCCACTCCAAGACATTGTTTGCAACTGTTCCGGTAAGGGGCTTACGAGCAACGACGATGGGTTCGTGAGCAGGTTTGAGAGCCGTTCCCCAGCCCGCCCACTCGTCTTTGAGGTTGAGCGACTTTGGGAAACCTGAGCCGTAGAGCCACATAATCTGGTCACGCACCTCAAAGCCAGCATCTTCGACAGCGCAGGCAAGGCGGTGATAAGTGCGACTTCCGCCGAAAGCGAGCAGGTGTCCGCCCGGCTTCAGAACTCGCAGACACTCGGCCCACAGTTCTACGGAGTAAGCGATGCCGGAGTTGTCCCACGACTTGCCCATAAAGCCAAGTTCGTATGGCGGGTCAGACACAACGCAGTCAATAGAGTTGTCTGCCAGCACTTTTAGTTGTTCTAAACAGTTTCCACGCAGTAGCACGAAGTCATACTAGTGAAATAAAACAACCCGTGATGGGCATCCTGTTAGGCTGTGCCGATGCAGACGCAATCCTCGGTGCTACTTCTTGGTGATACTCACGGCGACCCTCAATCTTTGGCTGACGCTTTTGCTCGCGCCTACGCCGAGAGGGTAGAAGCCATCATCCAACTTGGTGATTACGGTTTTGGATGGTCAGTTGGCGACGATGGAGTGTGCGACTACTCGTACTTGACGAACGAGATGGTGAAAAAGTCCGGTATTCCCTTCTATTTTGTTGACGGGAACCACGAGAACTTTGACCGCTTGTATGAGTTGCCGCTGAATGAGGCTGGACACCGGCCTGTTTTGGAAGGCGTGACCCATTTGCCACGAGGTTCGGTCATCAAGTTTGGTGAAACGACCTTTATGGCGTTCGGCGGGGCGTATTCGGTAGACAAACCCCACCGTGTTGAGGGCAAATCGTGGTGGAAAGATGAACTTGCGAGCCAAGAGGACATTGACCGAGCGTTATCTGCTGGAAAAGCCGACATTTTGCTCACACACGATGCCCCGTGGGGAACCCAGACCGAAGGCGACTTCGTTTGGCTAGAAAAGACCTTTGACAACGATGCCGTAGTCCTGTCGCAGGCGAACCAGCAACTCATCAACCGAGTTTTGGAAAGTTGCGGAGCCAAAAAAGTCTTTCACGGTCACCTCCACCGGAACTACACACGGACTATTTCGGGGACTGACATCGAAGCGACCTGTCTGAACAAGGAAACCTCCGAGGGAAGCATCATTATTCTCCCCGTGTAATGCCCACATTCCACTACACGGGTAAGTAGAGTGTCGTCTATGACCACACCTCGTCAGCAAGTTGACAATGAGTTCTGGGTCTTGCGCTCGCTCCTTCGTGACCGCAAGGTTTTGGACTTGGAACTTGACAAACACCTCGAACGGGTGCAAATCCTTATCCAATCTCTGCTGCGAAAGAACAACACTCCGTAAGGGGTGTAGTGAAAAGGACATCTATGAACATCATCAAGGGCTTTTTGTCCCTCATCGCCATCATCGTGATTTTGGCTGTGCTGTTAGCGGCGACCATTGGGCCGGCAGTTGCCTATTTCGTATGGGGTTGGAAGGTTGCGCTTGGCTGGTTCTTTATCAGCACCGGACTTGGCGCGCTCATCCAAATCGGCAAGGCGCTCACCACCACTGATGAGTGACCTTTGGAAAGAAGTCAGTGAGTGTGCGAACTGCACAGATGAAATGCCCTGCGAGGTTCACCTCACGGCTCTCGCCAAAGACTTTATGCAAGCCGGAGTCACGCCAGAACGCCTAATGGATATGGCGCTAGGGATGGCTAGTGAAAGCCCCGACCCCTCGACCCAAAACGCTGCGTTCCTTGCGATGCCAAACGGCTCGCCGGTTTTGGAAACAGCGTCGGTCAACGCCTTTCCTCGTGGTGTAATCGCCCATCCGCAACGGTGGCAACGACCTGTCAAGTATGACTTCGTGGAACACGCCGAGCGCAACGCCATTTTCGCTGCCGCTCGACACGGCATCAGCACAGATGGCCTGACGATTGTGGCGGTTTGGGCTGCTTGCGCTGATTGCGCCAGAGCGATTATCCAAAGTGGCATCAAGCGGGTCATCCGCTATCACCACGAGAACGAGCCTGTTCATTGGCATCACACGAACTTGAACGCTCAGGCGATGTTTTCTGAGGCGGGCATTGAGGTGATTACCCTCGTTAGTGAGCATCCTCACGCCCCGCCACTTCTCTACAACGGCGAAAAATGGCTACCTAATCAGCCCGCTAAGGCCGACTAGATAGCCACTAATCACGCAAATAGTGTGAGGTTTTTATCGGCAAATAGCCGGAAAATCACCACCAACTTGTGTAGTAGATTTCCAAACCATCTGCGATTTGCTTCCTTGCATTGGCGATGAACAGCAAGTCATCGGCTTTGTCCTCGGGGCCTGATTGCCCGAAAAAGAAGCCGGTTGTTTCCGGCAGTTCTTGTCGGTTCACCGCAGTTTCCAACTGTTCCAAATCGGTCAAAGTGATGCGAATGGGGTCGCAGTTGAACACCACAGTTCCGGCAAACCAACCTTCGGCTTCGGGTTGCGGAGGGTCGCCAGCAACCGTGCGCTTGGTCAGCCAAAGGTTCTCCATCCAACCCTGTAGGTCGGAGTGTTTGCGCCACTGAGCGATTTTGGTGACCTTGCTATCGTAATCTTGCTCGTGCGCTTCCCACCCCCACTCGAAGTCAGTGTTGTTGGCGTGGGGGCGAACAGCATAGGCGTATTGGTCTAAGCCCATCAGTCTTTCCTTTCCTCAAATGCGGAGCATCCGCAATCCTCGCAGGGGGCTTCAGCACCTACCGGCTCGTCAAGCCCGAACAGAAATGCAAAGTGCAATATCTCATCGTGACCGCAAATGCACACGGGCATCTCCTTGTAGCCACCACGCAGGGTCAGCCCAAGAGTCGTCTTGCCTGACACCTCGCAGTAGACACGGATGATTTCCCACAGTTCACACGCTTCCTCGTGCGTGTCCACCATCATCGCAACGGTGTACTTATCGCTCGTTCGTTCCCAAAATCTCATCAGCCAACCATCCCTTGCTTCTTGTAGAACTTCAGTTGTCGGATACTGCTCTCAATGTCCTTCATCGCTCGGTGAGCAACCTTGCCCTTCTTGGCGTAGAGGTTGTCGTAGGCGACCTTGTTCCAACGCTTCACGCAAAGCCCCACGCTCGTCACATCAAGCGTCTGATGGCTAAACCGCTTCATCAGCGTCGGCATAAAGCGGGAGAGGAAGCGGACATCAAAGTGGATGCTGTTCCCAGCAATGGTCGAGCGTGAGGTCAGCCCGTGCTTGTCCATCAGGGCGATGATTTCCTTCTCCACGACCTTCACCGTCTTGTCGGCGTTCTCTAGTTCAGCGAGAAGCCCTGACTCGCCGTGAGTGGTCTTGCACCACGCATCCATCTCACGCAGAGCCTTCTTGGAGGTCTTGATAACGGAGTTGTAGCGGTCAACAACTTTGAGGTTGTCGGTGGTGATGATGACGGCAACTTCCAACAACGCATCGTTGTCAAAGTCAAGCCCTGTTGTCTCGGTGTCAATCCAAACAAGCATCTTGTTCTCCCTTAGTCGCTACACCGTAGTATAGCGTGTCAAGCCTGTCCGTGTGCAATAAGTTCGTAATCGGCGTGTAGACCTTCATCGGTCAGCCCACCAACCGGCTTCAGTTCAGCCCAATAGCCCTCGTGGTCAGACATAATCTCCCACGCCCCATAGACGGTGTACGCACCAAAGGCGACCTTCAGGTTGCCTTCTTCGGTGACCTTGTAAACCTCAACATCACCGTCGTACTCATCGTTGGTAGGCAACGCTTCACCCACATAATCAAGCGCAACCTCATAGTTGAACGCTTCCTCTACTGCCTTCTTGTCAAGTTCCATTTCGCTCTCCTTAGTCGGTATGGTCAACTTACTTAGTGCGTGTGACATTCGCCGCAAACAGCCAGCCAGCCCCATTTCCTTCAGGGTCTTGGCTAGGGATAAGGCAAGAGCCGTCAGTAAAGATGATGACGAACCCTTCCTCCCCCTGCCAATACAAGTCCTTCAGTTCAGTATCGGTCAGGGGGCGGATTTTGGCGATGGTCTTGCCAACGAAGTCTCCAAACTCGTTGGCGATGTAGGTGGCAAAGTTGTTCGGCATTAGAAGTTCACCGCCCGAACCACAGGCTTTGGCGTAGTCCAAAAAGCGACATTCTTGGACTTGGGGTTGGAGAGGAACGCAACGGCAAGTGCTTCACCAGCGGCGATGGCATCCCATTCGGAGCGGAACGAGCCACCCTCCTTGAACACCTGACGGTTAGGTGCGATGACTTGGTATCGGAAACCGTTGCCACCCTTTCCCCAGATGCAGTTGAACTCCCAACCTTCGAGGTTGATTGCTTCGGTCATAACTTCACTTCCTTAGTCGGTGTAGTCGTTGTTGACTACAAGGTGAACTATAGCAGGGTTGTGTGACAAGTGCAAGTCAAGAAATAAAAGTGACCCTTGTGCGGTGACCCTAACCCTAGTAAGGTGTCGCCTTGTGACCGATGAGGATGACGAAAAACTTGTAGCCGATTGGCTACTCGCCCACTTCAGCAATGAGGACATTTTGATTGGCATTGACCAATACGCGAATGTCCTTCTTGGGATGACAGGCGAAGCCTTCATTGCGATGGTGAAGCGAGGCGACAAAGTGAGTCACCTCCACTTCCGAGCGCAAGCCGTTGCCGACCTCGTGCCACTACTTGACAGGGAGGAAGCCAGCGATGGTTGACAAGCAATGGCAAAAGTTTGAGCGGGCTGAACGACGCAAGAGAAAGCGTGAGGCTTGGAAAGCCAAACCGACGAGCGACAAAGCCGCAATCATCTGGCTCTATTCCATTTTTGGATTTCTTGCCTTCATCGTAATCACCGGATTACTCGGCGTAATGGTCGCCTGTAATCTTTCCGATTTCCGACACGCTTGGCCGGTGGATGTTGCGGCATTGCTCGTAGCCGTGTCGCTCGCCGCTGCTCAAAAGTTGAGTGACTGATGCCAGACATTCCAAAACGGAGCGAAATCACCATTGACTTTTCGGGTGAGGAACTTATCCAAATCGGTCAGGCTTGCGTAGCAATGAACTGCACCTTTGGTGAGTTTATTGACAAAGCAATCCGAAACTTAGTAGAGAACAGCACGAAAGAGAGTGGCAATGGGCATCTTGCTTGACATCATTTTTGGCATCATCAGCATCAACATTCTTTGGATTGGGATGTTTGTTGTCGCCCATTGGTATTACAAAATCAAAGCCCGTCGAGCAGGCAAAAAAATCCAAAACAGCACAGCGCCAGAGCCGACGGTTAGCGAGCCGTCAAGCGAACCTGACACGGGCATCAGCACCTACCTGTTGGCGATTGAGAACTACGGGGCATCCATCATCCGCTTAGGCGAGGATGGATGGGTCACGGCTCAGACCTACTTGGGCGATGCTGAAAACGAAGTCGAGGCGGAAGTCCTCGCAAAGCAAGCCGGTTGGCGTGTTGAAGGAGATTGGTCTGCTGAAGCCGACATCAACACGGTTTCTGTCGTTCCAAAACTCGCCGCCGCTTCGTTCGTGGCCTCTAGTGAAATCGAGCCGGAGAAGGCGCTCTTTATGGCGAAACTCGCCGGAATGACCGAAGTTGTCTCGGTGGTGAAGCAAGAAGTCCTTGCCGATGACGGCAAAGTGGTCGTCTACTTCTCTGTGGGCATCCCGCAGGGATGGGTGGATAGTGAAATCGTTGCGTGGGCCTGAAATGGAGTAGGGTGAAGCCGTGATTACGCCGACTTCGCTCCTGCAACGCATCGTCGCCAAAGCGCGCCGACAACATTTCACTACGGTTGCCGTGTGGCTGCCGAGCGAGCAGGATGAGTGGGATGAAATCCAAATGGAAGTCGCCACAGAAACAGCAATGCTCGCTGCGATTGACATTATTCGGTGGCAAGCCGATGCTTGGAACGACCTGATTTCAGCAGTTCAGAAAGTCGGGGTCGAGGTCGAAGTGAACGAGGAAGCGCATCAAGAACTTGACGAGATGATGGGTCGCCTCAGGGCGGCAATCAGCGTCGCCCAAGATGTGCTAGGGATTGACGAGAACTACTTGAAAGGCATCAACAATGAGCGATGAGCAAATCACCACGCCAGAGGATGACGGCGTTCCAAATCCGTTTGACGACGGAGTGGTGGAAATCGCGGCGGTGCAGGCTGGCATCGAAGCCATCAAGAAAATCCACGCCATTGAGCGGGAGTTGCTGGCGAGGGCGGTTCAGGTCATCTGCGAGTTGACTTCCAACTCACCACAGGATGTCATCGCCAACCTGTCAAAGGGTTTGGATGGGGAATACGACAAGGCAGTAGACACGGCTACGGCATCAGCAAAGGTCGCTCGGTTGTATGTTCCAAATCAGGGGCCTGATGGCAAGCCCACCCTGAAAATCACCAAGAACCTGCGTGGTCTGACGGACTAATCACCACGACAGGGCTACCCGTTTGGGCAACCCTGTCGTAGCAACATCTAGTCGCCTTCGGTGGCGATGGGAACGAAGCGTGGGCATCCTCTATCGTGGTGATAGGGCAGGAACTTTTCGGGGTAGCGCCCATCAGCATCCTCGTTGACCCACTCAATGAAACTTTCGCAACACGCTTGGTAAGCCATCGTTGCGTAAGCGGAAACAGCAAACCCGCCTGAACTGAGCAGAGCGTTCCAATCCCATTGCGAGGGGTGAGCGAGAGTTTGCCCACCAACGATTTCGTCGTGGTCAACCTCGATTTGGATGGTGACTGTGTATTTGGTCATTCGGGGTTCCTTTCGCTTGGCCGCCACATCATAGTGGGGTTTAGTGGTGATGTCAAGCCAAACGCCCCAAACTCTTTATTGGCAATCAGCGTGATACCCGTCACTTTTGGAAGCCTGCTAGCATCCATCGCTCGCAATGTCGCTCGGCGGTTTTGCTGATACTGACGCATCCCCTCACGGCAGATGTCGCAACGGCACTTGTGACGGAAGTAGCAGGACAAGCCGTGCTGAACGACCCGTCGGGTCTTGCGGGTGCAGGTCGGGTTCCCGCATCCGCATTGCTGAACGACGGGCTTCCGATACTTTTGACGGTAGAGCCGGTAAGCCTCCTTGCAGAGTTCACAGCGACACTTGTGGTTGGTGTACATCGAATATCGCCCGTGTCTCCCTCGCAGGGTCACGGAGCCTTGTGTGCAGGTGGTGTTCCCACAGGCACAGGGTCGGGTTTCGGTTTCCATCATTCTCCTAGTAGACAATCTCAAAGTGATGCTTCACCACTTTTGGCGTGACCTTCTTGGCGAACCGTGAAGGTGCTGAGTACGGGTTTGCTTTGACAGCCACTTTTGGAGTAGGCTTCGCAGTCGCTTTTGCAACTGTTGTCAGTGGTGATGACACAACTTTGGGTTGGTTCAGTTGACGCTCAATCTCGTAGTCAATGTCAAACCCGATGTCATCAGAGTCATCAGCAAAGTAGTAATCCTCGTCAACGAAGTAGTCAACGGTTGACGCAAGATACTCGTCAAAGGTTTCCTCGTCAAACAGGTAGAAGGGCAACTCGCTCTCCCCGCATCCGAGAAGGTTCGCCCAATCAGCGTCGGTCAACCCTCGTGTGAAGTCAATCTCAAACTGATACTTATTCGCGAGGAAGGCGATGTCAGCATCGTCAAGTTGCTTGGAGTAGAAATCCTTTTCGGCAGTCATTAGAACCTCCACCATTCGGTGCGCTCCACGCAACACCAATCGTTGTTCGGGATGGGGTCACCGAGGAAGTGCGTGTTGCTATCGGCTAGGGCGCAAACGATGACGCTCACGGCTTCACCATTGACCGTTGCCTCAGCCTCCACGATGGAGTAGCCAGCGTTGGCTTCCATCTGAAGCATTGACAGCACTTGGTCACTCAGGGGCAACTCGTAGACCTCGCCAACGGCGTTTTCATTCGTGTTGTCGGTCATCACCAAATACGGAAATGCTCGGTGGTCACGGCCATAGAACAGTCGAGCAGACGGCATCACCGCAAGCCCTACATTCTCAATGACCTCGCTCTCAATCCAATCGTGCAGTCGCTCGCCTTTGCGGAGTGTTCCGTAGGCAAAGAACAGCACAGTTTTTATGTCTGTGGTTTCGCTTGTCGTTGTCATAGCAAACAGTGTAGCACACTCAACTAAACCCTGCTACACTTTTCGTATGAACGAGGACAGAGTAGAAGTTTCCTTTGTGTATCAAGGGCGACAGATAGAGACACGGTTCTGCCCACGCTCGCAGGCTGACAAGTGGGGCCGGCAGATGGTCACCATCTACGCCGGAATGTTGAACGGTTCCTACCGTATTCGGGAACTGCCAAACACCAATGAAATCAAGGTCAATCACTATTTCATAGAAGTGACTTGACACGGGCTATCCAGCCTGCATAGAATGACAACGAAGCAACACCGACTAAGGAGACAGCAATGCACCAATACCAATACAACAAGGATGCCGTTCTCGCTCAGATGCGTGAGCGTGGCATCGCCAACTTCCAAGAACCAAACAAGGTGGATGTGGTGACCGGCTCGACCTCGGGCTACCTCGTCAGCGACCTCTTTGATTTGGAAGTGACCGAACTTGGCAACCGTCGTGTCAACATCACCGTTCACGATGTCGCTGAGTTGCGCACCCTCATTGCCGAGGCTCGTCGCACCGCACCTGCCAACCATCACCGTTCGCTCTTTCGGTTCAACTCCCAAATGAACAAGGCAGTTGCCGAAGCCACGCGGAAGGCTGAGATGAAGGCTCAGACGCTCTACGCCTACTTGCTGATGGACAACTACGCACCTCGCCTCCACGAGGGCGATGCGGGTTATGTCGCTCAGGACTACCCCCTCTCCGTCATTGGTCTTGACGAACTCATCTCTGCTTACAACCGAAACCAAGAGATGCTGATGAGCGACTTTGCGTGGCAAAGTGGTCGTCGCAATGGGCGAGATGTGGCGTTCCTCCGCACGAGCCTCTACGACGAGAACGCTCAATGGTCAACCACCGCCTACGGCTTCTCGGTAGCGGTCACCGCTAAGGCAACGGTTGATGTGGATGGTGAACTCGCCGTCAAGTATGAAATGGAAACCCTGCAAGACCACTCATCGCGGATTGGTGAAGCCATTATGCGCTACTGCCGTGATTTCGCACCGTTGATGTTGACGTTCAATACTGACCGTGACTTGCGTATCGCAAAAGAGTTGGCGAGCAACAAGTTGCACCTCATCCTCACCAAGTCAGCCCAACTGTTGCACCACGCCATCACGATGCGTGAGCGTGAGTTGCGAGGCTTGGGCTTTGACATCCAAATCGCCTACAACGATACGATGGCGGCATAAGAAAGAGAGAAGCGATGAAAGCATTGACCATCACCACCGCCGGAGGGGTTTCCGTTTTGGAAATCCCCGATGGCGACAATCTTGACGAACTGCAAGAGAGCGTCGGGGGGCTGATTGAACTTATCCGCCTCGGCTCCATCGGTTGCGACCTTTGGTGCAACGAGGAAGGCAGGTTGCTGAACCTGCCCGTGAACAACATCGCCACCGCTCTATGGTGGCGTGAGAGCATCGGCAATGGCGTGATTATTGACGACGCTCTCGTAGGCGATGTCATCATCACGGGTGGGCCTGATGCCAATGGCGACACCCTCGGACTGACCGACGAACAGGTAGCCGGCCTTCTTGCGTTTATTGCTGAACGGTGCTAGTCTCTCGCTTCCCAAGCGAAAGGAAGCCGATGCCTCTACAAGTGGCAGTCACCATCCCACCCCATCCAAAATCGGGGAGGATACACATTGGCAATGACACTTCACCTGTTGAGGAAATGGCGGAACTTCCAAAACACCGACTTGACATAGACACTTTCACGCCGGAGATTGCCTCGCAGGTTGAGGACATCTTGCTGAAGGAGGGCTATGTCGTCATCTCGGGATGGGACTACCTCATTGAGATTTCGGTTGCCAACATTGAGCCGTTGCGTGGCAAAAATGGATGACCAAATCAGCAGAAGGTATGTCTACCAATCCCAACACGACACTTCCAAACACAAGGGCAAAAAATCAGTCTACCTCGTTGAGCAAATGAGGGGAAGCAATGTCATCGCCCGCGTGAAGCCTCTCGGAATGGTCAGGGAAACCACCGCAGTCGAGGAAATCACCATTGCCCTTATCAACGAGAGCATCACAGTCGTTGGCAAATGGGCTAAGACCAAGCGTGGTCATCACAGTCGTAGTCGTGCAGTTCTCGGTTCAGAGTTTGAGGTGAACTAATGCCAAGGCCCGTTTACAGCCAGCGAGAAGTTTGGCTCAAAGATGCCAGATGTCGGGGGATGAACCCAAATCTGTTTTTCCCGATGGATGCTGATGGGCGAATAAAGTTCAAGGTTGACCCGCAAGCCGTAGAAGCGTGTGCCAACTGTCCGGTCATTGAGCAATGTGCTGATTGGGCGACCCGCCACGAAGCCTACGGGTATCAAGGTGGAATGACGGAAACCCAACGGGCGCAACGCCGACGCAAACTGAACATCTTGCTTTGGGAACCGCAACACAACATCACCACCATCAAGCCAGCCGTTCGTTCGTTGCCGGCCCATATCGTTCACGGAACACCAAGCGGATACAAGATGGAAATCAAGCGGGGTTTTGAGGCTTGCGATGCCTGTCGAGCGGCGCACACGGCGCAGGCTAAGGCGAGCAAAGCAAAGGTGAAACTGCTGAAACAAGAGCAAGAAGCCGAACGCCAAGCACGGATTTCAGCACGAATGGCGGAACTTGAAGCCGAACGCAAGGCGAACGCCGAGAAGCGAGCGGCGGAAAAAGCGAAGCGAGCAGCGAGGGCCGCAAGCCGCTGATTTTCCAAAACGGGGGATAACCTTGTGTTGTGAAAACCTTTCTCGTCAAAGCAACCCGTAGCATTATGATGGCAGTCGTGGCGCTCGCTACAGTGGGCGTTTTCACTACGCTCCCTAGCAGCCAAGCACAAGCGGGCGTTCAATCTGCCTGCTCCACTTGGGTTCGCCTCATTGACATTTCTAGCAACAACGCTCACCCCATCAACTGGACTCTGGTTGCCCGAAATGGCGTTTGGGGCGCATACATCAAGAACTCCGAGAACACCACTTATGTCAACGAGTTTTGGAACGAGGACACGGCAGGGGCTACGAAGGCTGGCGTTCCGTGGGGTGGCTACTACTTCGCTCGACCCGGACACGCATCAGCAGTCGCTTCGGCACAGTTCTTTGTGAAATCCGGTGGCGCTAAGGGCCAACTCCCTCCTGTTTTGGACTTGGAAGTGAACGAGTTGTCCGGTGCGGCAACCGTGAACTGGGCGATGACTTGGTTCAACACGGTGAAATCCCTTACGGGTCGCACCCCTGTTCTCTACACGGGTGGCTTCTATGCCTACTCATCAGCACCGTCGTTGGCGCAGATGAACCTTTGGCTCGCCGCATATCCAAACGGCTACAAGCCCACTCCTAGCGCCTGTGGTCTGCCACTCCCTTACACGCCTTCACCTTGGGCGGCTAAGGGTTGGAGCATCTGGCAATACACGAGCGTTGGTCGCATCGCCGGAACCTCAGGAAACATTGACGTTTCAGCAGCCGAGCAATCGTGGTGGACTTCTGTGACCGGCTCTGGCGTGAAGCCCCCGCAGCCCGGTATCAACAAATACCCAGCCCCCATCTACGCAGGTGGCTCGCACGGAACAAAGGTTGCTGAAATCCAGCGCATCCTCATCAAGCAAGGACTCCTTCCAAAAGGCTCCGACGACGGCTTCTATGGCCCCAAGACCGTTGAAGCGGTGAAAAAGTGGCAGGTCATCATCAAGGCAAAGCCCGACGGCTTGTGGTCTAGTGAAACCGACAAGTCCACGACCTATTGGCTTCACCACTACCGCCCCCTTCCCCGGAAGTGGAACTACCCACGCTTGACTTTTGGAACGCACAACTACCCGTGGGTTCGCACCGCTCAGACGCTCCTGCGTCGTCACGGCTACAACATTTCAGTAGATGGCGTGTGGGGCAAGCAGACGCACTTCGCAGTAGCGGCTTTCCAAAAGCGGCATCACCTTCCGCCAAGTGGCGTGACCGGCCCGATGACTTGGGTTGAACTGTGGAAGCGGTAGCAGTAGCCGTCACCGTCAGTCAAAACACCTCAAACCTTTGGCATACGCTCGCTGCGATGGTCGCTGTGTTCGGGGCGATGGCAACAGGGTTCGGTTGGCTGAACCGCAAAATCGCAAAGAAGTCCGACATCCAAAAGTTGATTGGCGAGTTAGCCGACTACAAGGATGGGAACACCAAAGAGAACACCCGCATCATTGCGCTCGTTGAGGAACTGAAGCACGACACCGAGCGCACCGAGAACCGCTTGGAGCGACACATCGAGTTCGGCGTTCACGGGCGCTCGCGTGTTCAGCGCAATCCGCTCGACGGCGAGGGTGAATGAAAAGAGCCGAGGCCACCCGATAGGGGCATTTCCCCTACACCGTCCGGCGAAAGAAAGTTGGTGACCTCGGCGGGTCGCAATGCTATCAGCCCGCCGAGCCTCAGTCAAACAACAAGCCTGCACGCTGCGAGCCTCGTTTGGAAAGAAAATGTCAAACTTTTTTTGGGGTATTTGTGTTTTCCCAGATGAGAGCGCATAAAAAATATTCACCTCTGGCTTGACTTTGCTACTAAACGCCACTACAGTTGTTCTCGTTGGGATAAGCCAACACCGACTAAGGAGTGCGATATGCAAACTTTCCAAGAAGCCACCGAGAAGCAAATGGCTTTCATCAACGACCTTCTCGCCAAGCGAGTTGTCCCTACCGATGTTCAGGGTCGCATTGAGGCTGAGTTGCTCTCACGGGCTGATGCCTCCAACTTCATTGACCTTCTCAAGGCGATGCCTTACAAGCAACGCACGAACAGCACCCCTGCCGCCTCACAGTTCATCGCTCACCCTGCACAGGCTCGTGAGTTGGCTAAGGGCTTCTACACGGTTGCTGACGGTCAGGGCGGTTGGGTCACCTTCCGTATCACGATGGGCAACAAGAACTTCGCTGAAGGCAAGACCATCATCGGCGTTCTCGTCGGCTCTAACAACGAGCGTTCCTACAAGAACTTCGGTTTCGTGGCTGACGGTGGCATCCGCAAGTGGGGTTCAGCACAGGTCAGTGAGCGGGTCATCGCTTCGGCGCAGTTCCTTCTCACCGGCAACACCGACGAGGCTCGTAGCGAGTTTCTGAACCAGAGCGAGGCAAACGCTATGGCATCCAACACCTGCCTTGCCTGCCTCAAAACCCTCACCGTTCCTGCCAGCGTTGGTCGTGGCTTGGGGCCTGTCTGCGCTAAGCAGATGGGACTCTAAGCCTCAGATAGGCTTGACACCGTGAGTAAGCGTAAGCCCCGACAGAGCGACACCACCGCCCTGTCGGGGCTTCGTCGCGAACGCCATTTTGCTGATGGTGGGTCGCTCCACGAATGGCGTGGGGGATTGGCTCACCGCTTCACTGACCGTAAGCGCGAGAGTGAACGCAAAGCCTGTCGCCGGTTCACCACCGACGATTAGAACTTGCTTCCTGCGTAGCGATTGACTAAGATACTCCACCTACACCACCCTTTAGCGTTGCTCATAAGCACGGAAAGAGACACGATGAACCAATACGAAATCCAACAGGCAATAGAGGCTGAACTAGAGCGGATGGAAGGCTTGGTGGATGAACTTCAGCGAGCCGGTATTGACCAAAGCCGAGCGGAAGCCGACTACAAGGTGAACTTCGCCAAAGAGCGACTTCGGGCAAGGTCGGCAGGTGTCGTCGGTGGCGTGAAGGTCACGCAAGACCACGCTGATGACCTCGCAGTCGTGGCGACGGAAGGCGAGTTCCATAACCGTTTGCTGACGAGCAACAACCTGATGACCCTCCGTGAGGCTCTACACGCCTCCAAAACACACCTAGAGGCTCTACGCACCCTCGCTGCCTCATATCGGGTCACACCATAACTCCGCCCCGTTTTGGAAAACGGTGTAGGGTGAGTTCAAGAGTGCATTGGAACTTACCTATGGATGACTTGCCACCGATTACAGCAGATGAAATCAAACTCATCGCCTTAGAGGAAGGTCTGCGCTCTGCGGTCTTGCTTGACCAACTCCGGCTAAAGATGCTTCACCAAGCCGTTGAGTGGATAGTCGAGTTGACCGACCTGCCGGTGATTGAAGTCCGGCGAGAACTTGCTCGCTACAAAAGTGGACAGATGGCACGAAGTCTTGCTACAATAAATGCAGTTCGTCACCTCTTGAAGGGGACAGACTAATCCAATCAAGCCCTGCTAAGGGCTTCCAAACCGAAGGACATCCTAATGTCAGCAAACATCACAGTAGTAGGCAACATCGCATCAGACCCCGAACTGAAGTTCTTTGATAGTGGAACCGCATATGTCAACTTCGCAGTTGCCGTTGGTTCACGCAAGAAGGATGAAACCGGAACTTGGGTTGATGGTGATACCTCTTGGTTTGACTGCACCGTGTTTGATGCACAAGCCGAGAACTTCGCAGTTTCCCTGACGAAGGGAACCCGTGTCGTGGTGACCGGAACGCAAACTCAGCGTAAGTACACCGACAAGGAAGGCAACGAGCGCACCGCTTTCAACATCCGTGTTGAGGAAGTCGCTCCATCCCTGAAGTGGGCATCAGCATCAGTGACCCGCAACCCCAAGAAGGATGCGAGCGAAAACACCTCTCGCTCCGCTCAGGCTCCCGCACGACGCGCAGAGCCACCTCGCTTCAACGACGAGCCTTTCTAAGGCAAGATTGGTGCTGAACCCGCAAGGGTAGGCAACCGAGGGGCGTAGCCCAAGTCGCTGTCGCAGGCTGATTTGGGCTACCCCCAACCCCTCGCCGGTATTCAGGCGCAGTCACATCGAAATGTTGTACTATTTGCTTTCGTGGCGAACCCTGACGACGAAAATGGCGACGACGAGTTTAGTGAAATGCACGACCCGTTCATTGGTGCGCCGTTATCCGGTCACCTCGTTGTCGCATTTGGCGAACTCTACAACTCCTTCTCCGCACTTATGGAGAGCGGTTTCACCGAAAACCAAGCCCTAAAGTTCCTCGCCTTCTGCTCTATTTTTGAGGGCGACTTTTGACCTACGCCAATCCGAACTACGACGGCACGAACGACTTTTTTTTACCTGAGGATGTCATCCTCATTGACCAACAACTTGCTTTAGCAATGAAGCCCCCTGCGTGGGCGAAAGACGGAGAGTGTCGAGCGCCGAACGCAGCGAACCTAGACAAGTTCTTTCCCGAAAGCACGAAGCACGGTGGCAATCACCTAAAGCCTGCCCGTGAGATGTGCCTCAGATGCCCTGTGCGCTACGAGTGTTTGGAATACGGGATAGACGAACCTTGGGGGGTTTGGGGTGGTCATTCACCAAGCCAGCGCCGTCGCATCATTTCCCTAGTGAAAAATGGTAGTAGCCTATGGGAGGCTAGCCAAGTCATAGATGCACGGAGTAGGGATGCCAGAGGATAAAGAGGTTTTACCACAGGTAGATAACTTCACCGAACTGGGTGCTACAGGTCTGTGGCGCACAGGTGGCTTCGTCATTGACGACATTCTGCCTCAACTGCGAGGCAAGCAGGCTCAAATCGCTTACCGCGATATGGCTGAAAACGACCCGATTATTGGCGCAATCCTGTTCGCAATCGAGCGAGTCATCCTTCAGGTGGACTGGCGTGTAGACCCGTTTGACGACATCACTGACGGCTTGCCTCCTTTGGATGCTGATGTCAAAGCCGCAGCGTTCGTGCAAGAGTGCATTGACGATATGAGCCATTCGTGGCACGAGTTGATGATTGCCATCTGCTCGTTCTTGACCTACGGCTGGTCATACTTTGAGATTGTCTACAAACAGCGCAAGGGGCCGAACCAAAAAGACCCCGCACTGCGTTCCAAGTTTAGTGATAACAAGGTCGGCTGGCGCAAGATTGTGATGCGAGCGCAGGACTCCCTGTGGCAATGGCAGTTTGACGAAAGCGGCGGCATCAAGGCGATGGTTCAGCGTGACCCCACGACAGGTCGCCTGAATGTCATTCCAATCGAGAAGTCGCTACTTTTCAGAACAACCGCCGCTCGTGGAAACCCTGAAGGCCGCTCCATTTTGCGTTCAGCGTTCAAGGCTTGGTATTACAAGCGGCGCATCGAAGAGTTTGAGGCTGTCGGCGTTGAGCGTGACCTCGCCGGATTGCCTGTCGGTTATGTCCCTGCTGAATGGATGGCATCTACCGCTACGGCTGCTGAAAAGGCTTCATTTTGGGCGATGCAGAGCATTGTTCGTGGTGTAAAGCGCAACGAGAGCGAAGGCATCATCCTGCCGATGATGTTTGACGAAAACGGCAAGCAACTCGTTGACTTCAAGTTGCTGAACTCAGGTGGCAGTCGTCAGTTCCAAACCGGAGCGATTATTGACCGCTACAACAACCAAATCGCAATGACCTGCCTTGCTGACTTCATTATGCTTGGTCACGAAAGCGTCGGTTCGTTTGCTCTCGGTGCTTCCAAGATTGACTTGTTTATGGCTGCGGTGGAAAGTTGGGTGCGCCTGATTGCCGAAGTGTTCAACAGCCACGCCATTCCACGCCTTATCGCTCTGAACGGCTTGGACACATCTCGTTGCCCCACCCTCACTTACGGTCAGGTGAACGCTATTGACCTGAATGAGTTGGGTGGCTACCTCTCTAACCTCACTTCAGCACAGTTGCTCACGCCAGACAACAACTTGGAGGAATACCTGCGAGAAATCGCTGGACTGCCCGGCTTCCGCCCCGATGCCGAGGGAACTGCTGAAAACGCACGCTACGCCGACGGACAAACTGCCCCCGAACAAGCAATGACTGAGCCAAAGAACTTTGTTGGCGTGTCATCAGCAAGCGCAGGTGCGGTTGCAACTCCAAACCCCGGCACGAAGGTCAAAGCCCCCCAAAATGCACAGGGCGGCAAGAACGACCAAAGTGGCGGTAGTGGAAACCAAACGGATATCTCATCTGCCGGATACACGGGAGAAGCACCTCCATCTGAGAAGGGGCCGACGAAAAACACCACCGGACAGAATGGCCCCCTGACGAACAATCAAGGCTCAACAACGTGACCCTCCGTATTCGCAAGACCAAATCATCTAAGCCGAAAGGCAAGCCTGTATTCCGAGCGACGACGGGTATGCCTACGCCATCACCAAAGCGCGGCAAATAACTAAACAGAGTTTTGGAAAGCGTGGAGTAGCATCTATGTCAAAGCGTCAGGGGAACTAAATGGAACAAATGAACGTCATTTCTGCCATCACGGATATTGACCTTTCCGAAGTTATGGTGAACCCCGCATTGCCAACTGATGTGTGCGAAGCGGCAGGCGAACTGCTGAAAAAGGGTTGCTACAACGCAGACCTCCTTGCAATCTCCGACGAGGAAGGCGACACCTCTCTCGTCATCGTTCCAAACTGGCCGACGAGAAAGCGTCTATTCCGTTCCGCCCCTAGTGAAATCCTTTCCCCCGATGCAGAGCGTCGTTTGATTTCTCGCAACATCGCTAAGGGACTTGCCGACGAAGCCCACCCCTTCACCAAGAGTGTCAACGACTTCGGCGGCGCTCACCCCTGCACCGTTTGTGGTTCAGTTTTGGAAAAGTCAATGTGCGAGCCTTTGGACAAAGCCATCGGCTTCCCTTTCACCTTCGCTATGTCCCCCGTTTCCCCTGATGAGAACGACATTGTTGAGGATGAGAGTTCAGAGGACAGCACGACGGACGGTGCGGTTCAGGTGAAACTTGACCCAGCAACCGTCGCCGCAATCCTTCAAGCGGTTCAGGCAGCGAATGGTGATGAGGACAGTTCCTCGTCAAGCACTTCCTCGTCGTCATCCTCGTCTAGTGAAATGGATGGGGAGAGTTCGTCAAGCAGTTCATCGGTTGATGACAGTGACATCTTGGGTGAAAACTGGAAAGACGGTCTTGACCCTTGGCAGGTTCAACTTGCTGAAAGCCTTGACGAAATGGTTGAGGATATGGGTCGTGTTCCGACCACCGACGCTTCATACACAGATGTTTCACCATACGCAGGGCAGAACTGTGGCACTTGCATCGCAATGGGCGAAAGCGGTTGCGATTGGGTTGCTGTTTCTTGCTCGCCTGAGGGTTGGTGCAAGTTCAATGTGACCCCTGTTCTCCTTCGTGCGGCTGGTGAAAACGAGCAGTATTACAAGGCTCGCAAGGCGGCATCGCCAGATGAGCAAAAGGCAGCGCCCGAAGTTTCACCAGAGAAGCAAGACACTTCCGAGGACACGAGCGACGAAAGCACTTCGTCAGGCGGTCAAGACCTCGCCCAAGGTGAAATCGAGAAGGGTGGTCCCGGTTCAGGCCCACAACCCGGTCACGCCTTTTATGGCAACCAATACCAAGCCGGTTCAGGTGGCGGTGGTGGAGCCGACAACTGGGGCGACAAGAACAATAGTGAAAAAGCCTTAGCGGATGTAAAGGCTGCCGATTACTTGACCGTTTGGTCTGACGGTCCAATGACCGACACCGCAGCAAAGGTGATGGAAGCCGAAAGTCGCCACCCTGATATGGAAGCGGCATACCAAGGCAAAGAGACAATGAGCAACGATGAGCGTTCAGCAGATGCCATTCCAAAATGGCTCGTGAACCAAGCGACTCCTAGAGATTTGGACATTTTGACTGACCACAACTTCCACTCGTCAGTTCGCTACATCCAATCCCAACGACCTGACCTCGTTGCCAAGTCGGTTGGTGAAATCCAAAAGGACAGCCCAACCGTTGAGGGCGTTCACGTTGATGGCGTTATTGGCGCAGTTGGTGTTTTGCCAAAGTTCGTTCCTGTTGAGTTGGACATCATTGAGGAACAGCAGCCCGAAGTCCTCGTTGCCGCCAAGTCTGCTGAAATCCCCGGCACAATCCAAAAGTCAGATGAAAAGCGATACACGCTCGGCCCTTGGTATGTTCCAAACCAGAAAGACGCTCACGGAGAGTGGACTGACCCTGAGGAACTCCAAAAGGCACTTTGGGGCTATGTCGAGAGCGGTGACCGTGACATCCGACTTCAGCACAATGTCAATGTCGTTGCCGGTAAGTGGGTAGAAGCAATGATGTGGCCTCACGCAGTTGAGGTTCCAATGCTGAAAGCCGACACGCAAGAAATCGTCAAGACCACTTTCCCCGCCGGAACTGCCTTCTTGGGTGTTCAGTGGGAGCCTTGGGCTTGGGAACTCGTCAAGAAGGGCGAAATCCGAGGTTTCAGCATCGGTGGCACAGGCTCACCTATTGAGGTTGACCTGCCATCGGAGTTTGACGACCCCAACCATTTCCCGTTGTTTGGGAAGTAATCCCAAATGCCACAGCCGCCCGATTTCACTACCGACGGTTTGCTCAACAAAGCGAACTCCGGCTTAGAGCCTCCACGCACGAAGCAACCTCTAAAAATCACCGACAGCCACCCTCAGTCAAACGGTGCAGTTTGGATGTCATCGGGGCAAGCGCCACGCATCGGTGGTGGAACTGTGTCGTTCAAGGATGTGAGCGGCCCCGGCACTCCCTCGCACCCGATTTGGACTGTCACGAAGCCGGATGGTGAAAAGACGGTCTTTGAGGGTCTAGGCATCAAAGATGGCAGACCTACCGGGATTGACGCAAGCGGTCACGGCAACTTTCAGGCGACCATCACCAAGCCAAATGGCGAGAAGGAAGTTATCCATCAGCAAGGCGCTACAGGAACTCACACTCGCTTCAATGCTCGTGGTCAACTTGTGACCCGTTTCACCACAGGGGCAGGTCGCTTTACGGGTCGTGTGACAGGCGCTCACGCACCGGCGGTCAGCAATGGAAAACACGCCTTCCACGGCAATCAGTTCACCGCCCACGGCACAGATGTTCCGGTGCAAGGCCCCCAAGCAAGAAACAAGTCAGTTGACGCAAATACACCCGAAAGGCCCCTAATGCTAAACGATAGTGAAACCCTCCAATGGCTCCGCAAAGCGATGGACACTCCAAAATACCCAGATGTCCAAATGCCAAACAACTTGAACAGCACCAACAACTTCGTTGAGCGTGCAAAGGTGCTAGAGGCAAAGGCTCGCATCCTTGACGATATGCACGAGAACCGTGCTTTTGATGGTCGTGAACCATTCACCGACGAGGACTACGCCGCTTTTTCAGCGGCCCACAAGGACTTGGCAGACTCCCACCGTGTTCTCGGAGAGGACTTGAAGGCAGCAATGCCTGATGCACTCCAAGCGATTTCAGCACACGGCAACGCAATGGCCTACCACAACGGGGCTTCCAAACTTGCCGAAATGATGGAACCATCTGCTGAACTTGGCGAACGCAATCTGATGTGGCCGCATATGGACAGCAACCAGTTCCGTTTTGGACACAAAGGCCCTTGGGACACCGAGGAAAAGAACTGGCGAAAGGCTCACCAAGCGTTCATCGCCTCACAATACGCAGCCCGTCAAACCGCTTTTGACACGGGTGTAGTGGAAAAGGGTATGGATGAGAGCCTTGCCGACATCCTTCGTCACGACAAGGGCCACGATGACTGGCACGCAATGCACGGTGATGAGCCTTGCACTTCAGAAGCCGACTGCGCCGCTAAGCGAGCCAAGTATGCCGAGGTGAAAGCCGAGGAAGCAGCAAGTGTTTCCAAAGGTGGCCCAGAGGAAGCCCCACGCCGAGGCAAATACACGATGCGTGATGCCCAGATGAAGTATCTGCGAGAGCGTATGGCGGAGCGCAGGGCTTCTGGTGAAAAGGCAGGCGATGAGGGTCGGGGAACCGGCTCACACACCGTTGGCGACTTCCCCGGACACCCATTCCGAGGCAACCAATACTCCAAGTCAGTTGAAGTGGTGGAAAAGGGCGATGTCCCCGGTCACATTTTCCACGGCAACCAATACATCACAGGAACCACCTCAATCCCTGACAACGTTGGTGGTCGTGACTTTGATGCCAAGTCCACCCTTGGTCAAATCGGGCAAATGAACATCCTGAGCGTGAGTGGTGGAAAAGTCCACTCTATTCACGACACTGATGGTGCAGTCGTAGGTTTGGAACTCCCCGTCAGCAGCGGCTACAAGGTGCGTGTTTTCCTCGCAGATGACGACACCTACACCGTTCAGCGTGTCCACCGTGACAATGTGAAGGGTGAGCAAACGGGCGTGTATGCCGACGAGGTTGGTGAAAGCGTCTACCAAGCCGGTATGTACAAGTCCAATCCATTCGGCGGACACTCTCCCCGATAAACCAACTTTTAGAAATAGTGGGATAGCATTATCCCCATAAGCCTCTACGAAAGGTAGAACCTATGTCAGAAATCAGCAACGCAGATGTGGCCGAATGGGTCGTTTCATTTTGGAAGCAAGCCCCTAGTGAAATCGCCAAGGGAGGCCCCGGTTCTGGCGAGGGTCCCGGACACCCATTTCGAGGCAACCGCTACACGGGTGGCGTTCAGTCTGCCGGTCACCACGAAATGCGTGAACACTCTCGTGGCTGGGGTCACGGTCAGCATATGACCGGCGCTGCCGCTCGTATCGCCGCAGGTCGTGTTGCGCTTGCTCACGGTGACCACGGACAGGCTCGCGAACACTTCAACGAAGCCGCCTTCCACGCTTCACAGGCTTCATCACAAATCGCTCACGGCGCTGGTAGCCGTGAACTTGGTCACCACGCAGAGGCCCTGTATCACGCTGCTCACCACGCTGGCGATGCTGCTGAAAAGGCTGGCTACTTGACCAACCGCCACGGCGAGGCTATTGGCAATGGCCGTGAAACCACTGTTGTGACCCGTGACCAACTGCTGAACACTGAGGCTGGTCGTGCCGTTGGCTCAACAAGCAACTTTGACCGTGGTGGTCGCTTCGGCCCCGTTGACACTCGCCTCATCCCTGAGGGTCGCTCAACTGACCGTGTTCTTACGACGGCTGAACTTAGCAATGCCGCCCAAGGCGCTCGTGACAACGCTGAGCGTGCCGCCAACCTTGCCGGTGCTGCCTCGCACGCTGCGACTTCTGCTCGTGGCTTGATGAGTCCAACCGCTATGGGTCGCGCAGCCGGTCAATAAGGGATTTCACTAATGAACATTTCCAAAGAAGGTGCTGGCGCTTTGGCATCAGCACTTGCTACTTGCCTTGCAAACGCAACGATTATGTATCACCGCGTTCACGGCTTTCATTGGAATGTCGTTGGCCCAGACTTTCCGCAATGGCACGACAAGTTTGCTGAAATCTACGATGATGTCTACGGCTCACTTGACCCCATTGCTGAAAACATCCGCAAAATCGGTGGCGTAGCCCCATTCCGCTTGTCGGACTTGGCTGTGCGCGCCACCGTTGCTGATGACAATGTTGGCGATTACTCGCCACAAAGCCTTATCGGTAGTTTGCTTTCCACCAATGCTGGCGTTTTGGACAGTCTTGACCGGGCTTTCCAAATCGCCACCGACACTAATCAGCAAGGCATTGCCAACTTCATTGCAGAGCGCATTGACGCTCACCAGAAATGGAACTGGCAACTGTCTGTCTCTAGGGGATAACACCAAATGGACAATCTTGACCAGTCAATCATTTCGTGGGTCATCAAGACCGTCGGCTTCGTCACCAAAGGCGGGCCTGAGGATACCCCTGAGGGCGGCAAGATGTCTTGGCAAGAGTGGAAACTCAAACGATATGCCGAGCGGCGCACCGCAGAGCGGCGTGCGCGCTACGCCAACAACTCATCAGGCGGACACACCGTTGGTGATTATCCGGGTCATCCCTTCCGTGGGAACCAATACCAAAAGGCCCTTACTGAAATCTTGAAGGGCGACTTGCCCGGTCACACTTTCCGAGGCAACCAATGGACTTCCCTTGGTGGTAAAGCCGATGCACTTAGCGGTGCAGTTCAGAAGTTGTCTCTCAGTTCCACCCCAGAGGAAATCCGTAGTCTTGCTCGTGTTCACCAAGGGCTTGCGTTTCAACACGTCAACGTTGTCTCACAACACGAGGAAATGCCTTACCTGACGACCCCGCAGGAAATCGGTGCTGAAGCCCACCAAGACCTTACGAACAGTTCTTCGATTGCACAAGGCGTTCACGACGAAGCCGCCGAAGCCCACCAACACGCCGCCGCAGAACTCAACCACGTTGCTGAAATGATAGAAAGCGGCAGAAGTCAGGGAAGTTTGCGCCTCGCAATGGCTACGGCTAAGGGAGCAAGTCTTTTAGCCGCCGATGCCAGCCGTGAAGGTGACAAAACCGCATTGCCTCACCCTGTAGGCGACCCAGAGTTCCGTGACCACGAGGCCAAGATGGATGCTGAAATGGAAGCGGAATACCAAGCGAAGTTTGGCAAGTCCGTTGATTTCACTAAGGGCGACCTCCCCGGACACCCTTTTAGAGGGAACCAATACGCCACTGGTCAAGAGTTGTCAGACAAGGCAACTAACCTCCGCAACACCGTTGAGAGGGGCATTGACCCTTACAGCGCCAACCAATATTCGGTCACATCTTTTCACAACGATATTGCCGACAGGCATCAAAACTTGGCCGCAGACCACAGAGAAGCCGCTGAAGCACTACAACAGTTGCAAAGTCAAGTAGCGAATGAGGGGAATGTCGCTTTGACGGAACACCTCACCCGTGAAATCGGGAGCCACAGAGAGGCCGCCGCTATTCACCAACTTGCCGCCGACAACCACGACAAAGTGATTGACGCTGCAATCAACCCTCGTGGTGCTGATTGGTCACAACAAGCGGATGCTGCTGCCGATGCCACCCGTGCCGCTGACCGTGCTAGCGCAAAGGCGGCAATCGTAGAGAGACAAAGAGCAATGATGCCAACGCTAAAGTCAATCTCTTTCACTAAAGGCGATTATCCGGGACACCCTTTTCGTGGCAACCAATACAGTCACGGTGAAGCCGCCGCCGCTTTGCGTGACCTTGCTAAATCAGCACGAGCCGCCAATGCGAAGTCTCGCCTAAAGACCGATGTTTTGGGCATTTCCGGCGCACGCTCGGACAAGACGGGGAACTACAACCGTAGCGTTCCCACCTACTCAACGCCTCGCTACCTGCAAAGCCAGACGGAGAACGCAAAGGAACACAACGAATACATTGCCTCTCACGCCGAAGCCCTTGCAAAGCGTATTGAGAGCGACACTTCCAAGCCAGTAGAGCAGCACATTGCTGATTTACAAGATGCCGTCAGTGGCTTGCGTAGTCAGGGTCAGTTCCACACCAGCGTTGACAACTACGACACGGGTGGCAACTACTACCGTTCAGCAAACGCAGGACAAGGCATTGTTGACCACCTCTCGGGTATGAAGTCTGAAGCACCGGCTTCCGAGCCTGACGAGCCACAGTATGCAGGTGGCACGACTAGTGAAATCGCCGCAGGGCTTCAAGAAGGTATCCGTAGTGGGCGTATTAGCACCCCAATGGATATGGATAACTACCTTTACGAGAGCGGCTTTGACGGCGACCCAACCGAACTGTTCTAGGAGAACTAAATGAGCAACCCTTTTCACCCCGACAGCCTTGACCCAATCGGCGCTGAGGCTATGCGTATTCTCAAAGGCGATTATCCGGGACACCCATTTCGGGGTAATCAGTACACCGAAGGCTCGCTCTCGGATACCTCAACACGCTTATCCTCATTTGTGGCTAAAAACCGTAGCAACCTTTCACCTTCGGATGCACAGGACATTGCAGACAGCCACGATGCACACGCCGAGATGCACGGCTTTGCCGCCAAGCAACTTCGTGACCACATAGATGCGATTACCTCGCCAGAGAACCTTCACCGTGACGGTGAGGCAACCAAGGCGCAGGTTCAGGCCACGCTGAAGCAAGCCGCCGAACTCACCAAGGCAGCCGAAGCCCACGAAAAGGCGGCGGATGCACACGGCAAAGCCAGCGACACGGTGCTGAAATCACAGGGCGAGTGGGGTGGTCGTTTGGGTGTAAACGAAAAAGCCCCGACTACTTCGCAAGTTTCTGCCGCTTCTAGTGCCGCTTCCAAAGCCTCTGTTGCTGCTGAAAACATTGTTCCCTTCCCAGATGCCGGAGTTCAGTTGCCACTTGGCGCTCCCTACTACGGCGGATAGCGGTACGCAGTACAAGTATTTCCAAATAACGGTGTAGCATTTCAGCAGAACCCGAAAGGATTAGCCATATGATTAGAGTTCCGGGCGACGACCCAACGACTGTATCTTTCATTCAGAAAGGTGTCGAAGCAAACAACGGGCGTATTGCCTCCGAGCAAGTCACGAAGGCCGCTGCCGCTGAAGTGGTCGCTCGCACCGCTTTTGAGAACGCCAACTACCGTTTGGAAAAGGCTACCGAAACTCTGAAGGCTAGTGAAATCGCTTACCAAGAGGCCGTTGCCAAATCAGCGTGGAACAAGGAACAAGTGCGAGCCGTCTACAACAACGCTCTCGCAGGCTTCCGTGACGCAGACCGCAATGCTGAAATCGCCGCAGAACAGTTTTCTTTGGCTAAGGCTGCTCTCGGTGGACTTCGTTCAGTCGCTAAGGCTGGCATCAGCAACGGCAACGAACTGAAGGCCGCTGTCAAACTCGCTAAGACCCCAGAGGAAAAGAAAGCCTGTGTGGATGCTGCTGAAAAGTTGAAGTTGGTCTTTTTCCTGCCTAAGGGTTGGAAGGCCGAAGCCGACAAGATGGTTGCAAAGTCAAGTTTCACCTCAGCCGAGCGTGCATCGTTCGTTGAAGCCGAGCGCAAGGCTCTGTCCATCAAGGACAAGCAACCGCACATCGCTTTGGAAATCTTGAACAATGTTGCTGATGCCTACGCTATAGAGGCTGGCGATGCCAAGCAAAAGGGCGACCTCGCTACTTTTCAGCGCCTCGCTGCCGAAGGTGGTCGTGTGCGTGGTTTGGCTACCCAAATCCGCCAAGAAGGTTTTGACAACAAGTATCCCGTTCAAGATGTCAAAGACATCACCAACCTCCCTTTGGAAGTCGTTGGTAAAACTGCAACTACTAACATTACGAAAGAAGTGATTATGCCCGATGCAAAGATTTTAGTCGTTTGCCCTTCCTGTGGTGGCGACGGCCCCGCCTCTTGCGAGATGTGCGGTGGTGAAAAGATGGTTCCTGAGGCTGCATACCACGCCGCTTGGGGCAACAGCGACTATGACGACGAGCCGGGAATGGCCTTCACCACGAAGTCCCTCTTGACCCGTGACTTCCAAAAGTCCGTCGGCTACCAGAACTACATTTTCACTAAGGGCGGCCCCGGCTCAGGCGAAGGCCCCGGTCACCCGTTCCGTGGAAACCAGTGGACTGGTGGGCAAAGCGCAGGTGGTCGTCTTATCCACGAACGCGAGGGCCACAAGGTCACGATGAAGCGTTATGAGGAAGGCGCTGCCGCTCACAAGGCTGCTGCTGAAGCGCAGAAGGCTATCGCTCGTGGTCACGAGAGTCAGGGTCGCCACGCTAAGGCCGCAGAAGCCCACCGTGCCGCCGCCGAACACCACAAGGCCGCTGCCGGTTTCCACGAAGGCATTGCCGGTATTCACCAAAAGGTTCACGGCGACGAAACTGCTCGCTCGGAACACCGTGGCGAAGCCGCCAAGCAACGTGTGTATCAGGGTCGCTCCACCGCCGAAGCCGCACGCTTGGAAGCCTTGGCTGCCTAGTCAGTTCCAAAACTCACGGCTAGCCGCCACTACTGAAATCCCGAAGTATGGGATAAAGTAGTGGCGGTTAGTCATTTCTAAGGGGAACCAATGCGTAATCCATTCGAGACAGCAGAACTTACGAAGTCGCTGGGAGTGTGGATTGCGAAGGCTCGTGAGGTGGAAATCCACAAGGCGGGGAACGCACAAGGTCTGATTGACTGGTACAACAACGGTGCTGATGGTCAAATCAACTGGGGCGAACACGGGGACTTTGATGCCTGTGTCGCTATTGCTGGAAAATACCTTGACAACCCCGAAGGGTTTTGTCAGAACCGTCACATTGACGCAACCGGCGAACCTGCTGGAAAAGCACCCGGCGAAGCACAGGAAAAGTAGTTCCTGATGGAAGTTAGCGACTTTTTCAGTGACAACCTCGCGCCTAAGACCGCTAAGACTTTGGAAGCGGAGAAGTTCACCAAGGCTACGGCGAAAGGTTCTTGGGACTTCAGCACCAATGGGCTACTCAAAGTAGTCATTCCTACCCCTGTTTCCAAAACTAAGTCGCTGGATTTCAGCACGTCCGCCCTTCTCTCGGAGTAGGAAATGTTCCAACCGAACTTCGTCACCTTCACCAACACTGACATCGCAGGTCGTGAACCCCTAGAGGGGAAGTTCATCGGCAACCAAAATAACGGTTTCTCGTTTGTTCGATTTGCTGATGGCTCCGGCGGTTTGGAAAAGGAGATGAAGGACTGGGTTGGGAACAAGACGGGTCGGCTCTACCCTGCTGAAATCTTGGCAGCGCAGGAGTATCTGGCTGGTCGTGTGGGCAAGGCAATGAACGCCCCCATCCGTGATTGCTATTTCACTAGCCCCACGAAGGTCATTATGCCCTTCATCAACGGAACGCCTGCAAACGAAAAATACGAAACTGAACTTCCAAAAGGCGCTCAGGGAACAGCACTCAAACTCTTTGACTACTTCGTGGCAAACGCAGACCGCCGCCCCAAGAACTGGATTACCACATCAGATAATCGCATCGTCGGCATTGACCACGCTCTGTGCAACTTCCGCCCACGCACTCCACAACCGGAGTTCGTTGCTGAAATGTGGAATAACGGCTTGACACTTGAAGGTTTGGAACGCCTCCGACCAAAGTTCGTCGCCCTTGCCAACGAGTTCAGCACATTGGGTATGGCAGACAAGCACCAAAACCTGATGGACAACTTTGACCGCCTGTTTGCCGCTTTCCAAATCCTTGACCAAGTAGCCGTTGTGGTGAAAGACGCACTCACGCCACCGAAGGGTGTGCAAGAAGCGGCTCAGCGAGCATTGGGCTGGTTGAAGGAAGGGAAGGCTGGCTCTGGTTTCACCCCTGTGGGTCGTAAGCGTGCATCTGACCTCGCTAACGCCCACCCTGTTTCACTAGACACCCTGAAGCGGATGAAGGCATACTTTGACCGCCACCAAGTAGACAAGAAGGCAGAGGGCTTTCAGCAAGGCGAGGATGGCTACCCATCTGCGGGTCGAGTCGCTTGGGATGCTTGGGGTGGTGATGCCGGTTGGTCGTGGGCAAAGTCAGTTTTGGAAAGCGAAGTCCGCAAAGAGGAAATCGGTCACGAGTTTCACGGTAATCAGCACACGGGTGGCATCGGAGGCGGAGGGGAAGCACCACGCCAAGTAGACCCGGGGCGCAATCAAGTCGGCCCCGGAAGGAACCAAGCCTCAGTCGCACCGGAGGCTGCTGAAAAGCCTGCCGAACCAAAGGAAACAGCAGAGAAGCCAAAAGAGCCTGAGAAGCCCGAGGACAAGAAATCCGAGGACAAGAAGCCTGAAGGTCAAACCAAGAAGGAATGGGCGCAAGCACAAGCGCAGAAAATCCTTGATGGTGAAATGCCGACCATCCCGCCAGACCAACTCCTTGACTTCTTTCGCCAAGTCACCGAACTTCCTAAAGAGTTCCAAACCGTTGACGCTACTGAAATCAAGACCGGCACAGAAGGGCCGAGAGGCCCACTGTTGGGCGACGAGGGAGTAGGCGGTGGTATTTCCCGCAAGGAGATGCCGCAAATCACAGAGGAACAACGCCCAGAGTTCCTAAGTATGCTGGAAACTGAACACGGCGTAAAGACCACCGAGGAACGGGTTGACCCCACCACGCTCTCCCCCTACCAAAAGGAGATGGTTGCTGGAAACATCGGTGGCATCATCGCCAAAAACCCGACGGGATTGCCAGACAGCAGCCGTATTCTCGTGTCTAGCGATGGCATCGTGATTGACGGTCACCACAACTGGGCGGCGGCAGTTGCCCTGCACGAAGGCTTGGATAGTCACCCCACACTTCCAATCTACCGAGTGGATATGCCCGCTTCCAAACTCATCCCCATTGCCACAGCGTTTGGTGATGCAAAGGGCAATCCCCGTATGGGAATGGTTCGCAAGGCCGAACTGCGTCGTGTGCTGAAAAAGGCATACGGCAAGAACGCTCACGGGGCTACCAAGTCTATTTTGGAAATGATTTCAGCCCACGCTCGCAAGCGTGTCAAAAAGTCGTTCAACTACACAAACTTCATCCCCAAAAAGGATGAGCAGTCGTGGGGCAACTTAGGTGAAGGCATCTCCGTTCCAAAACAGGAAGCCGCTAGCCCTGCTGATGACTTGGCGCTCCGAGCCTTGAACCTGCGTGAAAAACAGCGTTATGAAAGCGCCGGATTTATGCACGAGCGAGCCGCAGCGGCATATCGAGCGCAGGCTGAAAAAGCAAGTGATGAAGCCGAACGCACATTGCTAGAGAGCAAGGCGAAAGACCAAGACTACGAAGCCAAAGTTGCACATTTCACTGACCAGATGGGAGAGGGACACTCCCCCTCCGAGGTCAACAAAGGCGACACACCCGGACATCCTTTCCACGGAAACCAATGGACAGGTGGGAAGGGCGGTGGTGAAATGCCTGACAACATTGCCGTTTTCGCCCGCAACCTCAAAGAGTTCTACGACGCTGGTGGAAAAGTAGAGCGCATTGACAACTACGACAAAATGCAGGAAATCCAAAATCAAGTTCAGGACATTATGAGGAAGCCTGAATACAAGCAAATGGATGCTCGTCACCAACAAGGCATCCGCTTCTTAGCCGAAGCCGCCCTTCACGCCAAAGCCGGTGTCAATAACGCAAATAGTGAAAACTATGGCATTACTTCGTCACACTTGTTCGTTGCTCGCGATAAAGACGGCGAGATGGTATCTGCCGTCAACATCACCACTCACGAAAGTGGCGTTCGTTTGGGCGACCTCAAAGGCCCTGAAGTTCCACACGCCTCTATTGGCTATCTCGGCTCTACGGGAACGATGCCGGGTGCGGCAACAGCCCTTATGGAGCAGGCGCTCCAACTTGCCGCTGAAAAGGGCTTGACCGTCACCTACGAGACAACCCCTGACAGCCAGCCATACCACGACAAGTTGGGTGTCCAAACGCTCAACTACCGAGGTCTACAAGGGTTTTCACCAGAAAGTGCAGCCGAAGTCGCAGCACTTCCAAATCCAAAACCGACCATCATCAAGTCCAAAATCACCAAGGGCGATGTGCCGGGTCATCCGTTTCGTGGTAATCAGTGGGAAACAGGGGAAGGCGGTGGTGAAAACCAACGGTTTGAGCGATTTCCAACGCCTAACGAGGTAGGCGGAGAAGCCCACTTCAACTACATTTGGACCCGTTCACGCAGTTGGTATCCCAACGAAGGTCAAGACCCCACAAAAGCCCTTGTTCCAAGAACACCAACTCACGATGATTTGATGAACGCTGCTAGGCAATGGAAGGGCGACCCAAAAGTTCTACGGGCAATGTTGCCAGAGATTGTTGGTGGAATAGGCAACCCACCTTGGGTTTCGTCTGTGCAAGAGGATGACCGTGCCGCCTGTGCCGCATTACTCAACGAAGTCACCACGAACGCCCAAGAAAGCACCGGAACGCTCTGGCGTGGAATGACCCTTGGTAGTTCCAACTCCACGGTAGAGGAAATAATGCAACGCTTCACGGTTGGCGAAAAAACCGATGTTCCAATCTCCGGCTTTAGTGAAAACCGCAACCACTCAATGAGGTTTTCTGTCGGCGGGGCGGGGCGTGAACGACAACCGGGGGTTCCGGTAATGTTTGCCCTTAGTTCGGGCGCACAAGGACTACCGCTAGACGGCAATCTTTATCGTGGGCAGTATGCCTACGAGAAGGAGTGGGTCGTTGGTGGTGAAATGCGAGTGGACAAGGTTGAGACAATGGGTTCAGGCAACAAGCAATACATCAAGGTTTCTATGACCCAGACACAACCACTAACAGCACCGGAAGGTGGCTTCCGATGAACCTCACCAAGTATTACGAATGGGGCTTTGACGAGCCGTTGTTCCCACGAGACGGCTCAATCACCAAGGGCGACCTTCCCGGACACGTATTCCACGGCAATCAGTTCGTTGAGGTCGGTGGCGCTGGCACAACCACTTCAGCACGGAAGCCACGAGCCAAATCCCCCACCATCGCTGGTCTACCGAAGGGCTGGAAACTGAAGTCCAAGGATGGAAGCCGCATTGTCCTGACTTCCAAAAACGGCAACACGGCCATCTTTGCCACCCGCTCACGGGGTTGGAAGCCTGCTGAAAAGTATTCGCAGATGGTTTTGGAAACTATCGAGAACCAAACCTCCGGCAAAACTGTCAACTTCGTTGCTGAAGCAAATGTCGGTAGAGATGCACTTGCTTATGTGACAAGCGCAGACCCAAATATCGTAAATATGGGGCGCTACTCGGAGGTTGTCCAAACCCTTGACCATCAGCGTGAGCAGTTTGAGAAGCAAGTGACGAATACAGCACTTGTTGGCGCAGACTTGTCGCTGGCGCTGATGGAAATGGCAAAGGGAACGCCTGAGCGTGAGGAACTTATCACCAAGATGGCGGAGTTGTATGACCAACAGCCACGCACCGAAGCGATGACGAATAACCTCCACAACTCCTGCGCCTCCTTCGTTTCACCACAGAAAATCATTGAGACAATGGTGGCGCACGAACTCGGCCACTCGGACTTCTTTTCCGAGGGTCACAAGATTAGTGAAATCTATCCCGCACTCACCGAAGCGGTGCAAGCGGCGGGGGTAGCAAATCGTTGGGCTATCTCTGGTAGTTATGCTCGTTTCACCGATGCAAGTGCGTGGGAGGCTAGCCAACGGGATGCTTACGCGGAAGTCCTCAGGGGAACACCAAGAAAATACACAGGCTTTGATGTGGGCAACGGGGTCGTTGTTAGCCGTGCTGATTACATTGACTACCGGATGAAGGAGGGGAGCGGAAGTTATCCTGTGAGCGTTTCCACCCAAAAAGTATTGCGTGAGATTGGCGTGACGACTTACGGTTCCACCAAACTCCAAGAGGTTGTTGCCGAAGCACGAGCGATGTATTCCGTGCCACAACTTCCAAAATCAGCCCTGACGATGCGGATTGCCGGAATACTTGGTTGGGATAAGACAAACAAATCTGCTAAACTGTGGTTTATGAAGTCTGAGGATGACCTTCCACCTGTGAGCGCCAACGAATATTTGGACAAAGACGGCAACTTGATTGCTCGCGTCTTTGACAATGTTGATACCTCGGGCGTTGCCATCACCATCGTCGGGACAGTCGTGTTCCTGCCTGATGGCACGACGATGAGCCTTGCTGATTACAACGCAACTCACTAACCCCTAAACCGCTACGGGCGTTCACAAAGCCCCCGCAAGTGCCATTTCACTAGGGAAAACACGCCACCCGTGTTCCAAAGTTGCCATCGAACAATCGTTCGGGTAAAGTATTCCAACCCCCAATGGCTACCCAAAGGAGGCGTTGTGCTTCACAACACCACTAACAGCAACGGCTACCAAGCCGCCAATGAAGTGAGCAGGGTTGAAATAGAGCCTTGTGTGTCCTATCCCTCGTCAAAGGCAGGCGCGTGGTAGTTGCGGTGCGAGGAATGGCTCTCGCACTCACAGTCTCGCTCTGCATTTTGCTATCGGGAGGAAGTCAGGTTTCACCACCCGCTTCCGCCACGCCCGAAAACTGCAATCACGGATGTAGTTGGACAATCAACGGTTTGACCTACAAGGTTCCAAACCGAACCTTCAACATCAGGCCGACGACGACAACGACAACTCCCCCCATCACCACTACAACGGTTCCACCTGTCACGACAACGACAGTGAAACCGTATGTCGCCCCTCCGGTTGTTCCAAAAGTCACTACAACGACTGTCGCCCCAAGCCCCATCAACGGTAATCCCTATGGGGTCACGGCTGCTGATGTGGCTGCGTGGACACGAGTTGCCATTTGTGAGGAAGGTGGCAACTGGCACATTCGTGGTGGAATGTACTCAGGCGGTCTTGGCATCAGCAACTACAACTGGTCGTATTACTCACGAGGTATGGGCGTTCCTGCCAACGCTGCTGATGCAACGCCAATCCAACAGATTGCGGTTGCTAAAAAAATCAACGCTGGGTATCAGGTTCCCGACCAATACGGGTGCGCCGCTTGGTGAAAAGTAGACCATAGGCACGGCATCCAAAACCGTGTCTATGGTACTCTTTCGCTGTGCTGAAACCGACAACGGATTTGACCGCCGTAAGCCTCTTTGCAGGGGTTGGCGGGTTTGACTTGGCATTAGAGCGACAAGGCGTAAAAGTCGTCGCTGCGGTGGAAATAGACAAGAACGCCAGAGGGGTTCTTGCACACCGTTTTCCAAACAGCACGCTCTTTCCCGATGTCACGGAGGTCACAGGTGAGCAACTTATTTCAGCAGGATTTGTTCCCGAACGAGGCATCCTCACCGGAGGCTTCCCCTGCCAAGACCTCAGCGTTGCTGGAAAACGGGCCGGTTTGGCTGGCAAGCGTTCTGGCCTCTTTTGGGAAATCGCTCGCCTCATTGACGAACTCACGCCGCAATACTTCATCCTCGAAAATGTCCCCGGTCTTTTGTCATCTAACAGAGGACAAGACTTTGGAGCCGTTCTCGGGGCGCTGGTTGAGCGCGGGTACGGGGTCACCTACCGAGTTTTGGATGCTCAATACTTTGGAGTCCCCCAACGCCGCCGTCGAGTGTTCATTGTCGGAAGTTTTGGAGATACCGGGGCCACAACTAGTGAAATACTCGCTCTCTCCGAGGGCTTGTCAGGGTATCTTGAACAGAGCATCAAGAAGGAACAAGAAACTTCCACCACTCCTAAACGCCGCACTAGAAGCGGTGGCGCAGAAGGAAGCGTGACTTCACCACAAACGCTGGCATTTGACACGCAGTTTGGGTCTAACGCAAATGTGTTTGAGGACATTTCACCAACCCTGAAGGCTTCGCAGGCAGCGCCAAGTTTCACCGAAGTCGGTATGGAGCCGATTTTCTTTGACAGCGCCACTCACGGGGATGGCGCTCGTATTGCTGAAAAGACCATTCCAACTTTGACTTCCCGTATGGGAACGGGCGGGAATAACACCCCCCTTGTCGCCTACGCCGACCCAATCATCGGCATTGACCAAGAACTCAATGCCCGTGAGAACATCATTGGCTCGCTCGTCGCCGGTGCAAATAGCGGAACGCAAATACAGGCAGTTGCCTACTCGGTGCGTGAGGATGCACAGAGCAACACTTTCAGCGCAACCGAACTCTCGGCAGTCAACGCCTTGCAAGCCCACCAACCATCACCACAAAGTCATCACGCTCAAACCTTCATCGTGGAAGTCGAGCCGACGATTTTTCCAATCCAAGATGGTCGAGAGATGAACCACCAGCAGAACGGCATCGGCGTGGGTAGTGAAAACGACCCCGCCTACACCCTCCTTGCCACAGGCGGTCAAAGCATCGCAACAGTTTCGCCCGCAATCACCTCAACCGTTCGTCGCCTCACTCCAAAGGAGTGTGAGCGGCTTCAAGGATTTCCCACCGTAGAAAACATTGGTATTATTGAGTGGTGTTCAGACCCTCTAAAGAACTATGTGGATGCGGAAAACCAAAATCCCAAGTCGCCATCACCTGCTTTGAGTGTCGCAAACGAACAGCCGAGCGAGACTGCGAAATCTGCGGAAAACATTTCACCTACAAACGCTCATCAAACCGCCGAACCTGCTCTGGTCAATGTGGAAGTCAACTGCGAGGGCGAAATGCTGGAAATACACAGTCAAGGAAAGTTGATATTGTCTGTGAATACTGCGGAGAAGTCAAGCAGGTCAGCCCATCCTCTGCTAAACGCAGATTTTGTTCCACGGCTTGTGCTTACATTGCAAACTCTGGGTCTAATAACGCTCAATGGCAAGGTGGCATCACCAACGAGCGAGACAAGTTTGACAACAGTAAAGAGTGGCGTGCCGTTCGTAAGGCTGTCTGGCAACGAGATGACGCTACTTGCCAAAGATGTCGTATCCGATTTGACCATACAACACCCACCTACCACACCCACCACATTGTTCCTTTCGGACACGAACCACTTAGAACAGAACTTACAAACCTTGTGTTGCTCTGTAATCCCTGCCATCATTGGGTTCACTCAAACGCCAACCAACGGGGTGACTACTTACAGGTTCCACCTACGGGCGAAGCAACCGTGGACAGAGTTCCGCATTGACGAAAAGAAGGGTTTGATTTCACAAGCCGACGCTCCCCGCTACAAGCAAATGGGAAATGCCGTTGCTGTTCCCTGTGTCGAATGGATTGTGAAGCGGCTCGTTGAGATTGACAGGGCTACGAGGTGAAATCAACCATCCTTCTAGGCGATGTTCGGAAGCGCCTTTTGGAAATCCCTGACGAGACAATCCAAACCGTAATCACCTCCCCGCCTTACTTTGGCTTACGGGACTATGGGGTAGACGGTCAGATAGGTTTGGAAAAATCACCTGAGGACTTCGTGGATGCACTTGTTGAGTTGTTCCGTGAAGTCCGCCGTGTGCTGAAATCTGATGGAACAGTCTGGCTCAACTTGGGCGACAGTTATTGGGGCGGTAAGGGTCAGTCTGCGAATGGCGGTGCTGAACACCAAGCGGAGAGAGCGAAGCGTGGCGCAAGCCTCAACCAAGCGCATCAAACGCTCGGTGGTAAAAACCAAACCCGACCAACCGACGGGAAACACCACACCATCAAGCCCAAAGACCTCATCGGCATCCCGTGGCGTGTCGCTTTTGCCCTACAGGATGACGGCTGGTATTTGCGCTCAGACATCATTTGGTCAAAACCGAACCCAATGCCTGAAGCAATGAAAGACCGGCCTACAAAGGCTCACGAGTATCTGTTCTTGCTTTCCAAATCACCAAAGTATTACTACGACCACAATGCCATCAGAGAACCGCTTAGTGAGGCCACAAAAAAGCGTGACCTTGCCCCAAGGGGGCGCTCCCAAAATGGAGGCGGTAGTGAAAAGAGTATGGCTGGATATTCTTACACACCCGAACTTGGAAATATGACGAGCAACCCACTAGGGCGCAACCGCCGTTCGGTTTGGAGCATCAACACAAAACCATTCAAGGGCGCTCACTTTGCGGTAATGCCCGAAGCCCTTGTAGAGCCGTGTGTCCTTGCCGGTTCAGCACAGGGGGACACAGTTCTTGACCCCTTTATGGGAAGCGGAACGGTTGCTGTTGTGGCGAACCGTTTTGGAAGGAACTTCGTGGGAACCGAACTCAACCCTGCATATGCTGAAATCGCCAAGACGAGGATTGTGGATGCAGCCCCCTTACTCAATGAGGTGAACATCGTTGACTAATGCCCGTATCCTCATTGGCGATGCCCGCAAGCGTCTTGCTGAAATCCCTGATGGCTCAGTTCGTTGCGCCGTGACTTCACCACCCTATTTTGGATTGCGTGACTACGGGACTTCAGATTACGAAGGTGGCGACCCGAACTGCGAACACACGATTTCAGCGACAGATGCGGATGGGAAAGCGGTCTTTGCCGAGCGTGTGACCCGTGGTGATAGGTCTGCTTGCCTGAAGTGTGGGGCTACCCGTGTTGACAGCCAAATGGGTTTGGAACAAACTCCTGCCGCCTATGTTAGTGAAATGGTTGGCTTGTTCCGTGAGGTCAAGCGTGTTCTTGCTGATGACGGAACCCTGTGGCTCAACCTCGGAGACTCCTATGCGGGAGGTGGTGGTGGAAACTACAACAAGACCGGCATCTCCCAAGCGGGCGGTCAGCACATCGCCAATGTCCGCAATCGCCCAGATTGGTTGCAAAACGCTGGTGTAAAGCCGAAGGACTTGATGGGTGTTCCTTGGCGAGTGGCTCTCGGATTACAGCAAGACGGTTGGTACCTCCGCAGCGACATCATTTGGCACAAGCCCAATCCGATGCCTGAGAGCGTCACCGACAGGCCGACCAAAGCCCACGAGTATGTCTTTCTCCTTTCCAAATCACCTAAATACTTCTACGACTACGAAGCGGTCAAAGAGGATGGCGTGATGCCCGCCGGATACAAAGCGGCAAAGGGAAGTGCTGAAAGGTATGGGATGGAGGGCGTGAACGCTCGACCACCGGAATACAAGGTCTATGACGGGAAGCGGAACCGCAGGTCGGTTTGGACAATAAACACCAAGCCGTTCAAGGGAGCGCATTTTGCCGTGATGCCAGAGGCGTTGGTGGAACCGTGCGTCTTGGCAGGCTCGGAAATCGGGGATACGGTGCTTGACCCTTTCACCGGAAGTGGGACTGTAGCCGTCGTAGCAATGCGTTTTGGAAGGCACTTCATCGGCACAGAACTGAACCCTGAGTATGGTGAAATCGCTCGCACACGGATTGAGGGCGACCAACCTCTAATGAACAATGTTGTTTTGGACTTCAGCACAAAGGCGACAAATGACTGAACTCAACGAAGGCGAGAAGCGGCTGGTTGGTTTGGAAGTAGGCCCACAGTTCAGCGCAAAAATCTATGAGGAAGTTGACTATTCCTTCCACATTGTTTTCACTAGCGACGACTTTGCTAGCCTTGCCGAAGCCCAAGGCTTCATTGAGCGTGTGGCGAAAGGATTACGGAATGTCTAAGTGTGCGAACACCAAACACAAATGGATTGTGATGACGATGGCGGGGAATGGGAACAAGGTCTTTATCACCTGTAGCCTCTGCCCAGAGCGGTTCCCGTTTGGCGTTGAGCAGAATGGCGTTCGTTTCACCGGAAAACTCCCACAGAAATACTTGGTTGACTGATGCGTAAGAAAGCCCTTCAAGAACAAGTTGCCGAAAATCAGCAGACCATCAAAGCATTGGTTCGTCAGAATGAAGTCCTCACGATTGCCGGAAGTGAGATGCGGGTCATCATTGGTGAAAAGAATGATGAGTTAGCCGTCTACAAAAAGGCGTTCCAAAACGCGGCAGGGCGCTTGGCCGCTCACAACGGAGTTTCACCTGACGATGCCTCGGCGTTCGCTGCACAACTCCTTCAAGATGTGGTTCTCAATCCTGAGTTCTAAGATGTTTCAGCAAAGGCCCTGTTTCAGGGGGGATGAAACAAACCTTGCTCTCTTTCACCAACAGGGATAGGATTTGGCTATGAGTGAAACCGTTGAGTTATGTGGGGCTTGCGGCGCTGCGGTTGAGGAAGTTCTTGGCGAACTTCGTCATCAGCGCACCCGAGCCAAAGCCTGCGACCTTGATGACCCCTCTAGCCTGAGCGCCCAAAGAAAGTAGTAGATGTCTAGTTTCGTTTGAGTTTTGGAAGTAGCATCAGGCTCATCTAGTGAAAAGGATGCCTGTGCTTCTGAACGGAGACAACTACACCACACGAACGGGCAACGATGTTGTTCGATACATCTCGTGGCATTGGAAACAGTTGGGCTATCCGCCTTCCATCCGCACCATTGGCAAAGCCGTCGGTATCAGCAGTACCTCGACAATGCAACAGGTTCTCAAAGATTTGGAACGGCAGGGCAAGATTATCCGTGACCCCTATCACCGGAGCGTGAAAGTGGTGAACGGAAAGACCCCCGAAGTCTGCGAGCACGATTGGCGCACCCAAGATACAAGTGCTGGAATAATCCGTGTCATCTGCGTAGCCTGTTTCCGTGAGACTGAGTTTGAGTTTCAGCCCGACCCTGAGCAACCTTCAACTTGGATGCGTTTCGTGGGTGAAGTGCAGTAAAGCGACAGGGGTGTGATAACATCATTACAGCAACCCCCCTACAAGGAGTGGCAACTATGTCCGAACCATTAGACGTTCTCGTAGACCGCGTTCACAAGGCACTTGTTCACGATGCCTACGAAACGAACGACATCACCAGCCTGCTCAACATCGTGCTTCGTCAGAAAGACACGATTGGCGAGTTGGCCGCCGACAATCAGCGCCTCACCGAGGCTCTTGGCATTGCCGGTCAGCACATTGAGAAGTTGGAAGGCAAGTTGGACTCTATTGAGCCAATGACCCACCTCGTTCAGTATGCCGAGGGTAGCAACTGATGTTCAGCAAAAAACTGAAGTGGTCGGAACTTGACAACTTTGGGCAGCGTGAGGCAAAGGATGACCCTTTCACCTTTATTGCGTGGCAGGGCAAGGAATACGCCGAACTGCGTCTTATCCGTCGTGACAACGAGGGTGGCATCATCGTCTACCTGCAAGATTTCAGTATCTACTGCCGTGACTTGCAAGCGGCGATGAGGCTTGCTGAAAAGGTCAACAAAGCCCTCCGCAAATCACGGGAATACAACAAGTTCCAAACCCTGTTCTAATCCTTGCCTTCGAGGTATCACCTTGCTAGGATGGCTTGATGTCATCCACCCCTCTGTATCTCGGCCCTAAGCCCGACGGTGTTTCACCAAGCCGAGTGAACCAGATTGAGACTTGCCCTCGGCAATACCAATACAGTTCAGTGGAGAGACTTCCCGAAGCCAAAAAAATGGCGACCTATCGGGGGACTGTGTTCCACGCCATTTTGGAAACAGTGTTCCTCCGAACTGCTGAAAACCCCGAACTGCGAACGATTGACTACACGCTGGATGTAATGCGTGAGATGTTGCCCGAACTTGTCAGTGACGAGATTGCTGCTGAAATGGAACTTGATGAGATTGCTCGTCAGGTGTTCACCCGTGACCTCGCCAAATACATCCGCACCTACTTCACGATGGAGAACCCTGCTGAAATCCAAAGCGAGGGTATCGAAATCAGGTTGGATTTGGATATGGGTGGGTTTGGACTGCGTGGCATCCTAGACCGCCTAGACCGTGATGCTGATGGCTCCCTCGCCATTGTGGACTACAAGACCGGCAAAGTGCCTCAGGACAAATACAAGGCTTCAGCACTCCTTCCTGCCAAAATCTACGCCTACCTGTGCGAGCAAGTCTTAGGTGAACGCCCCAAGCAAATCCGCTTGCTCTATGTGCAGTTTGGAAAAACCCTCACGGTTGATGTCACTGATGCTGATGTTGCCTATGCTGAAAAGCGGGTTCGTGAAGCGTGGGAAAAGATTGACGGCTGGTATGAAAGCGGTCACTTCCCTGCCATCAGAAACAACCTCTGCGACAAGTGGTGTTCGTTCAGGAACATCTGTCCGCTCTACTCCACAGCCGACGACTACCCGTTCTAAAGAGCGGTTGGGTGTGCTGAAAACACTCAACGGTTGACAAATCCAAAACAGCCCCTACTCTTAGAACTGTCAAGACCATTGGGTGTCATACCCGTGGTAAAGGTCGTAAGGAGTAAGAGTGGCACGCAAACTAGTGAAACTCAACATCAAGGAGACATCGGGTGTTGACCACCCGGCGCATCTCACTGAGGGTTGGGTAGTAATGAAGTCTGCAACTCCCTCCGATGTGACTGCGGTTCTTGACGAACTGCGCTTTGACGATGAGGTGGGTTCGCCTACTGAAATCGTTGAGGCTTCCAAGTCGGTATCCACCGATGAGGTAATCACAACCCCTGTTTCCAAGGAGGAAACTATGTCTTTCACCCCAGAGGTGTCGGCCCCAGAGGTCGTCATCATTCCTGAGGCTGCGAGCGAGGCTGAAATCATCAAGGCTATGCCTGCGGCAATCCGCAAGATGCTTGACGACGCTTCAGCAAACGCTGACGCAGCACTCCGTAAGGCCGCTGCAAGTGAAGCCGCCCTCATTGCCGAGCGTGAGGCTCGCGCCGACGAGGCCGCTGTTATCAAGGCTTCGCAATGGTCGCACCTTACCTTTGACCCATCCATCGTCGGCCCTGCGCTTCGTCGCCTTGCTGAGTCCGATGGTGTTCTTGCGAACGAAATCGTGAAGGCACTTGACAGCGCCAACGAACTCGCCGCAACCAACGCAGTTTTCACTGAGGTCGGTTCAGAAGCCCCTGTTGCTGCTGACGACGCTTTCAGCAAGATGGAGAGCCTTGCCAAGTCACTCGTGGCTGACGGCGTTGCCCCTTCGTTTGAGAGCGCCCTTATGTCAGTTGCTCAGAGCAACCCTGACCTCTACACCGCTTACATCAACGAAAAGGCAGGTCGCTAATGGCTTGGGAACAAAATCCATACGCAGTCAAGATTTCACTGGTCGCTAACGGTGACCTTTCGTCATCGCAATACAAGTTCGTGAAGTTGGATGGAAACGTGCTTACCGGCACTCCTGCCTGCGTTGTCGCTACCGCCGCAACGGACTACTGCATCGGCATCCTTCAGAACCAGCCTAAGAGCATCACCTCAGGTGGTTTCACTAACTACGGTGAGGCCGAAGTGACCATCTCGGGTATCACGAAGGTTGTTGCAGGTGCAACGAACATCGCCATCGGCGCTCGTTTGTCGGTTGACTCATCGGGTCGTGCCGTTCCTGTGACTGCCGCTGCCGCAACTACCAACTCCAAGTACATCTTTGGTACCGCACTCACGGCTTCGGGAAGTTCGGGAGCCACTGGAGACATCATCACGATGGTCGTTTCCACCACCGCCGCCGTCTTGTCGGCATAGTCAGGAAAGGACTAGAAAATGCCATCACCTAACGTAAACAACGTTCACATTGACGCAATCTTGACCAACATCTCGGTTGCGTACTTGCAGAACACCAACAACTTTGTCGCTGACAAGGTTTTCCCAATCGTCCCTGTGGACAAGAAGTCAAACATCTACTTCAAGTACACGAAGGATGACTGGTTCCGTGACGAGGCTCAGCGTCGTGCTGATGGAACTGCCTCGGCAGGTTCCGGCTACGGCTTGACCACCGACAACTACCTTGCGGATGTCTACGCATTTCACAAGGACATCGGTGACCAGACCCGCGCCAACGCCGACAACCCTCTCAACCCGGATATGGAAGCGACGCAGTTCGTCACCCAACGCCTCCTTCTCCGTCGTGAGGTTCAGTGGGCCGCCGACTACTTCACCTCCGGTATTTGGGGAACCAACATCACGGGTGTCGCATCATCAACCAACTCCGCACCTGCCGCAACGCAGGCTGTGAAGTGGAGCGACTACACCACGGGTGTCACCTACACCTCAAACCCAATCGTGGATGTTGAGTTGGGCAAGACCACCGTGCTTCAGAACACCGGATTTGAGCCGAACACGCTTGTTCTCTCTTACGCCGTGTTCCAAAAGTTGAAGGCTCACCCAATCCTTGTTGACCGCTACAAGTACACCCAAGCCGGTGCAATCGTGACCGAGGACTTGCTCGCTGCCCTGTTCGGCATTGACCGTGTTCTCGTCGCAAAGGCTGTTGTCAACCCATCCAACGAAGGTCAGACCGCCGCGTCTTACAGTTTCACGGCTGGAAACAACGCCCTGCTCTGCTACGTTGCCCCGAACCCGGGTCTTATGACCCCATCAGCCGGATACACCTTTATGTGGACTGGCGTTTCGGGTGGCCTCGGTACGACGGTTGGCGTTAGCCGCTTCCGTATGGAGGAACTGAAGGCAGACCGAGTTGAAGGTGAAATCGCCTTTGACAACAAGGTTGTCGCCGCAGACCTCGGCTACTTTTGGACTAGTATTATCTAAGCCAGAAGTTGCAGTCAGTGAAATCCCCTCGGCCTTCGGGTCGGGGGGATTTTGCTTTGTGGTGATACGATTTCCTTTATGGAAAACGAACCCATTTACCGCATTATGCACCTGTGTCAGTTTGGTGGAAAGACTTATGCCGAAGGCGACACCATCCGCTTCTCCGAGATGACAAGCCACGAATACAACTGGGGCAACGCTTACGGCCACATCCAAGAGGTTGTTGCTGAACCTGAAGCCGTTGAGGAAGTTGCTGAAGTCGAGCCAGAGGCAGTTTTGGAAATCAAGTCAGTCGAGAGCGTTGAGGTTGAGAAGCCTGTCGCCGCCAAATCACCAGCCAAGAAGCCTGCGACTAAGACGGTCAAGCGAGCAACCAAGTAGGAAGTCGTATTGCGCGCATAGCGTGATACGATTTCACTATGTCGCTAAAGGATGCCGAGCAACGACTAGAGCAGGTATTCACCTGCAAGTTTGTTGACTTCCACGAGGGATTAGACAAAGACGACCAAACGACTTTTGCTCGTTGGGTTGGTGAAATCAAGCCCGCAGGTTGGATTTCCCGTGTCGTGACTGCCGACGGAAAACACCTCAACGAAAAGACCCTCAAACGGCACTTAGATGGGCAATGCAAATGCCCCGAGAACACCATCCACAAGGGGGTTTATCGTGGCGCTTGACGACGCAGCAAAGCCGTTCACCAAGCACAATGTTCCAAAAGGCAACGAGCCGGGTATCAAGTGGGATGGTGAAAAGGGCTTTATTGACAGTCCGGCCCTCCCCGATGAACCCGACCAAGCCTTATGGGAAACCATCATTGCCGATTGGGGACTTTCACCTGAAAAGACGGAAATCGTTGACGGGTCAGTTCACATTCGTGCGTGGGATGCCGCTATTGGCGGTGGTGAAACACAAAGGATGCGCTACTACCGAGCGTCTATCCGCAAACGACAAGAGGATGGCTTCCTTTCTGATGAGGTGAAGCGTCTATTCGCTCACATCCAAAACCGCAAGCCAACCAAGCGTAGTGAAAACGATGTGGACTACGGCAATCAAGCCTTACTTCTTTTGGCGAGCGATTGGCAGTTGGGCAAGGGCGAAGGTGGCGGGCCGGAAGCGGCCATTGAGCGCATCTGTTCAGCACAAGACAAGTTCATCGAAAAGGTGCGGTTCCTCCGCAAGATGGGTCGTGGGCCTTCGGTGATTTATGTCGTCGGAATGGGCGACTTGGTGGAAAACTGCGACAACCACTACGCAATGCAACGCTTCACCGTTCGTTTGGACAGGCGAGAGCAAAAAGATGCAGTCATCTTTCTCCTTGACCGCCTCATTGAGTTGTTGGTGAAAAACTTTCCTGATTTGGAAATCGTGATGGCCGCAGTTCCGGGTAATCACGGCGAGAACAGGTCTAACGGCAAAGCGTTCACCTCTTGGACTGACAATGACGATTTGGATGCGGTGGCAATGACCTACCGTGCTTTCACTAAAAACCCCGAGCGATACGGCAAAGTCTCAATGCCACAGTTTGATGGACTCATCCAAGAGGATATGACTATCACACTGAACATCTGTGGTGTAAATGTGGGTTTTGCACACGGACATCAGTTCCGCAACGGCACAAACGCCTCGGCCAAAGCGGAGGGGTGGTGGAAAGGTCAAGTAATGGGCGAGCAACCTATTGCTGCCGCCAAACTCTTGTTCGCCGGACACCTTCACCACGCAGTCGTTTCTGAAGCCACAGGTCGCACCTTTTTCCAATGCCCTGCGATGGATGGCGGTTCAGCGTGGTTCACAAGCACTTCGGGCGCATCATCGCCTGCTGGAATGTTGACCGTTGGCGTTGGAACGGGATACGAACGCAACGGTTGGGGTGATTACGAAATCCTATGACAAACAAGTTCTACATTGCCGGCCCGATGAGGGGTCTGCCGCAAAACAACAGCGCAGCATTTGAGGAAGCCACCAAACGGCTCCGAGAGGCTGGCTACGAGGTTTTTTCACCATCTGAGGGAGATGACGCACCCGCAACGGATGAAACCTTTACAAACGCAATGAAGGCCCTCCTGCCGGAACTACTGAAATGTGATGCGGTAGCCGTGTTGCCGGGTTGGGGTCGAAGCGAAGGTGCGAAGTTGGAAGTGTTGGTTGCAGTCAGCACCGGCAAGCCCATCTACTCCTATCATCAGCACCGCCCTCAGTATTTGGAACTGATGCCCACCGTCAAAATCATTACCCGTGCCGAGGCATTGGCGAATGGCTAATCACCATTGGACTGACGGAACTGACACAGGCTGGGATATTTCACCTTGGGAACTACTCCCCGGCGTTCGCACAGGCGAGGAACTGTCTCGTGGTGAAAGAGCCGCAGACATTGTTCGCAACAAGATGGGTTCGTGGGGCTTTGTTTTCACCTTCACGACCTTTATGTTCATCTGGGCAAGTGTCAATGTTGTGGTGTTCGCCAATCGGGGCTGGGACCCGTATCCGTTCATCCTGCTGAACCTGATGCTTTCGGCTCTCGCCGGACTCCAAGGGTCAATCCTTCTCATCGCAGCGAAGCGGGCTGATGCCGTTGCCGCAGAACAAGCCCTCTCGCACCTCACGATTTCCAAAGCAAGTAGCGAAATCATCAAGGAACTGCGTAGTGAAATCCGAGCGGTCAAGACATTGGCCGAGCAAATCCAACACCACATCAAGGAGGGCAAATGAGCAAGAGTTATGAGGAAATCAACGAGTTCCTTGCCGAACAGGAACGGCTTATCACCTCAGCCAATGCCCCCAAGAACCGACTTGTCATAGATGGTCGTCGGATTGTTCGTGCGGGTTCAGGTCGTCGTGCGGTTTTCACCTTTGCCGAGTTCCCTGAAGGCGGCGACCCCCGTTTCCGTGCCGTTCTTGCTGAAATGTTGCGTATCCACATTTCCAAATCAAGCGATTATGGGACTGGCGCTGACCTTTACGCCAACTATCGGTCTGCTGAAGCCATCGGTATTCCGGCGTGGAAGTCGTGTTTCGTTCGTGCTTTGGAAAAGGTGCAGCGTTTGACGAACGCGGCTGGTGGAAAAAAACTCAACCACGAGGGCATCTCGGACAGTTTCCTTGACCTCGCCAACCACATTGTCATCAGCAAAGTTCTGTATGACGAAACCCAAGCCAAGAGTGGCGTTTGCGGCAACACTGATTGCGACTGTTCCTGCTGAAAAGGCAAGATTTTCCAAACCTTGTGGCAGACTAGGTGTGTCCGACCAACCCTTCTAGGAGACAAAAGTGGCGCAGATTTTCCCCAACGATGGCTTGAACTACCTTTTCACTCAGTTGAGTATGGGTGGAACGAACGCATCTGCCGTCAGCGCCACCTACTACGCCGGTTTGCTTTCTGGTGGAACCACTACGACTGTTCCCGCCGCTACCGCAGTTCTCGGAACGCTCGGTGGAACTTTCGTTGAAACGACTGGCTCGGGCTACGCTCGCCAAACGGTGCAGTTCAGCACCATCGCTACCTCTAACACGGCAGTTCTCTCCGGTGCGACCATCTCCGCCGGTGGTGGAAACGGCTCTTGGGTCGTGACTGTCGCTTCTAACACTAATGTTCGTGCCGGTATGACCGCAACCCTTACGGGCGGCTCGGGAACGGAAACCAAAATCGTGACGAACACCATCGGCTCAACGCAAATCGTGTTGTCCTCGGCTATCGCTTCGGGAACGCAGACTGCGATTTCAGTAGGCGACCTCTACGCAGGTCGTAAGGTTTATCCGGGTTCAGCAATCTCTTTTGGGCCAGCAACGGGAACTTGGACAGCCGCAACGGGATACTTCATTGCGACCACCTCAGATAACTCGGGTAAGTTGTTATATGTGAGCAACTTTGCTGATGCCACTTCGCCAACCCTCGGTGCGAACGACACTCTGACGGTCACCCCAACTATCCTGTTGAGCAACTAGTCGGGGAAGCCCGACAATGGCTACCCTTGTCAGCGCCTTTGGGTCCGCTAGTAGTGCGGCACTAACGGCTAGCGCCGCTTTCACTGTCCCCTATACCAACCTTCTAAGCGTTGCCCCTGCTGCGGGTGATTATGTGTTCGTTGCCCTTTGGCTGACTCGTAATGCCGCCGCCACGCAAGCACAGTCATCAAACGGCACTTACGCCTCGGTAGCGTGTGGCTCGGTCTACCTGACCTGTATGGAGAACACCTCGGTTCCGACCAACCTCTCGGCAACCTCAACGACGCTATTTCACCAATATGGCGTTCCGGGCAACCTTTCCGCCAATGCCGTGAACCTTGCTGTTTTTGGAGCGCCTTACACGGCAGGTATGGCACGAGGCATCACCGTCACAGGGTTCAACGCCGGTGCTGCTACCGCAGTCCTTCTCTGCACCGCTATGGCAGTTCAGGGCATCTACACGCCCCCAACAAACCCTCGGACAACGTGGTGTAAAACCATTGAGAACGGTGGAGTGGTTGACACGACATCGGGTTCCGGTTTGGCTTGGGCGAGCAATGGCGTGACCCCAAGTATCACCGCATTTGGAAGCACGAAGGTCAATAACAGCAACTTGACTTCCGCCATCGTTGATGATGTTGTAGCCGGTGCGGTGACGGGCATCTTGAACCTTGGCTCTGCTGGCTACCAGACCACAGATTTTTCCACTAGGTATTCCAATCAAGAAGGTCTTTTTATTGGGAACCTAGATGTCATTGGCTTTGGCGGCAATGGTGGCTCAGCAAACGTCATCGTCACAAACTCCAACAACCCCGTTCCGCCGGCCCTTTCAGGTGGCCCTAGCACTTGGACTGGCAAATACCTTGGGATTGGACAAGCGATATCGGGTGCGGATATTCCACAAGACACTTACATCACAGGCTTCAGTTATGACCCGAACTACTTGGGCTTTTTAGGCCCCACTTGGTTCGTCAACACCAATAATCTCGTCACCCCCTCCGGTCAGTTCTGGGCGGGTGCTGAACAGCCTGTCCTTGTCGTGATGTTCACCAACAACTCAACGACTACGGCTGCTACAACTTCGGTTGGAAACACCGGAGGAACCGTCAACAACGGTCTGACCTACCTTGACCCCCAAGGGTCAACGATGTATTTCACCTCATTTGGGTCGGCATCGGGAACTGTGGGAACGGGAACAAACACCTCGTTGCCAACTGCGGGCAGGGTGGTTGTGCCGACTTATGGTGGAAACACCACTCTTTCGTGGACTTCCAAACCGTCTAGCACCTCCCTTGCGGGTTGCACCGCTCCATCATCACCACTTGATAAAGACCTCTATCAGTTGTGGATGGACAATGTGCAAACCGGCTCGCAGTTTTGGGACTGCACCCCCGTCGTGACGAATAGTGGAAACGCAACCTCTCCTGCTAGCGCCCCTCCGGGCATTGAGACAGTCAAGACAGTTCTTGCTACAACCACAACGGGTTTCCAAACCGGAACTTTGGTGATGGCGTATGGGGCGAACCGTTCAGGAATAAGTCCGGTATCCCTTTTCGGACACCTTCGGCACGGCTCGGTATCATCAACCAACTTTGGATTTGGAGCGGCTTTTTCCTTCAAGCCCAACAAGTCATCCATCATTGGCACAGTGGGCGAAGTGGTGGAAACAAGAACAACTCCCGGCTCTGGCGTGTCTCGTGGGGCTATCCGCTCATCGGAAGTCATTGAGTTGGACACAGGTGAAAGTAGCGGCGCTGCTCGCACTTTGCCAAAAACCTCGGAACCATCACTATTGGCAAAAGGTGAAATCCAAAACTCAAAACAGAGCAATGTGGCATCTCAGGTCAATGAAGTGCTTTCAGCACAAGACAAGCGTGGCACAAATATTGGCGAGAAGGGCGCTGCAACTTATGGAACATTGTTCCAAGAAGTTGTTAGAGCCGTGTTATTCAGCAAATCTAATACGGTCACGGAACTGCTTGACACGCAAAGCGTGAGAGCGCAAACGGCATATCGCCTGAGCGCCGTTAGTGAAATCTTGTCCTCAACCAGCCAGAAAACCCTGCTGCTCAACACCCTCACCAAAGCCGTCACATTTGCTCGCGGTGGGTATGTTCCAAAACTGAACAGCATCACCGGACTCGGCATCTTGGGTCAAGAAGCATTGGGCTATGGCAACTTCTACCCGACGAACAACTGGTACAACACCACTCTCGCCAAGAACTTCACGAAAACCTATGTCGAGGCGGGGGCGGTTTATCTGCTTTCCACTACCGAAAACACGAAGGCTACGATACGAAATGTCATATCAAGCGTTGCTGATGTTCCAACCTCAGCCAGCCAGCGAGCAGTCACAATCCCACGCTCTGCTGCGGTTGCTGAAGCGCCGACAACCACATCTCAACGGTCTACCATCCGTTCCTTTGTCGCCGCCGTTGCTGAAATCTTGTCAGGAGAGAACACACGCAGCGTCAACAAGGGCAAAGTAAGCGAGGTCAACCTCACTCCAAGTGGTGAAAACCAACGACAAGTGGCGGGCAATGTCGTCGGCTCGGTTGCTGAAGCCCCCAAGAGCGCAAACGGAACTTCCAAAACTCTCGCTCGCATCACCACTGTTGTTGAAGCACTCAACACGGTGGCAACCAAAGTCCTCGTCATAAATCGTGCCTCTGAAGTTGCTGAAAAGCCATCAGAAAGCAATACGAAGTCATCGGCATTTACTCGGTCAAGCCAAGTCTCGGAACGACCCACAACCACATCGCAGCGTTCAGCAAGTCATTCATTTGCCACAACTGCCAACCTGTTGCTATCAGCAACCGTCACTCGTTCTGTTGGCGTGGCGAGGGCAAGTTCGGTTTACAAGGCGATTTACACCACCGCCTTTGCCATTCTCATCAAACTGACAAGCGGGTTCGTTGCGACCTTCACGGAATACCCAAAGACTGAGGGTTTCACCGAATATCCAAAGACGGAAACGATGATGGATGCCACAAATGCCGTTTTCACTACCTCAAATACGGCAATCGGTTTTCAGGATGATGGGGTAGCCTCTTACACGGAAGGACAATAAAATGACCACGGTTGCCACTTATCCAACACCAGCATCAAGCCTGCCAGACCTGACATTCGTTTGGACTGATGCAACGCAGACCCTCATCAACTTCGGAGTGGCGGGTTGGTCATACAGTATGAAAATCAGTCAACCTCCAAATGCCCCCACAATCACCAAGACGACGGGCATTTCTGGCGCTTCAACTTCACCAAACATCACGGTTCAGTGGAGCGTGAACGAACTTGCAACCCTCACACCGGGTCGTTGGTACTTCCAACTGACCGCCACTTACGGCCCTAGTGGTGGAAAACAACGCATTATGACGGGTTCTATCGTCATTGACCAAGCGATTATGGCGTAGTGAAATGAGTTGGACTTACTCTGCCGACCCAAGTTCCTCAACGAAAGATGCCGTTCGTTTTCTCATTGGTGATACCGATGAGACAGCCCAGCAGATGACGGATGAGGAAATCTACTTCAACCTCACCGAAGTTGGTGGTGAAATCTATCGTGCCGCTTCCAATACTTGCTACAACCTTGCCGCCCGATACACGGGTGAAGCGCAAAGCACGAGCAAGAGCGTTGGTGGGTTGTCTCTAAGCAAGAGCCTTGGCGACAGAGCGCAACGCTATGAACGCCTTGCCAAAGACCTGTTGATACGCTCACGCCGTATTTCACCACCCGTTCCAAATGCCGACCCAGATGCCCTCGGTGCGGAACTGTATGTGGGCAAGTTTGACCGCTACTACGCCACCCCGAACTATTGGCCGTCTAGCAGCGTGACGGGCGTTTCCACCACCTATGGCACAAACTACGAACCCGGTGAGGGAGGCGTGGCCGGAAGCGGTCAAGAGCCATAATGCCCATTGAGCCGGAACTCTACGAACTGTTTGGGCAGACCGTCTACTGCGAGAACCCTCTGCCTATCACCACTTACACAGCGCCCGGTGCAACCAACCCGTCGCCTGTTTTGGATGCGTATGGTCGCCACGTTCTTGCTGATGGAACAACGCCATCAACCTCAGCCGCCGCTTGGACTTCAGCAATCGCCTACAGATGCCGTTTGGAATACTCCGAGCAAGTCATCACTGATGCTGAAGGCAGAAACCGTGTGAGTAAGGGTCGTGCCTACCTGATGGGCGTTTTCCCTGAAATCACCACAGAAAGTCGGGTCACGGTTGATGAAGTCCAGCCGGCCCTGCAACATCCTGTCCTCATAAATGTCACCACTGACAACGACCAATACGGGCCGCAAAACACGACCCTCCACTTTGAGTAGGAGAGTAGTGAAATGGATATCACGGTTCAGGTAGACACGAGCAACCTCGTGCTTCACCAAAAGTCACAACAAATCAACGAGATGATTGCTCGCAGCGTAAGCGATGTCATCGAGAAGGTCTTTGCTGAAAGCCAAATCCTTGTTCCCGTCAACACGGGTGCATTGAAAGCCTCCGGTCAAGTGGTGAAAGAGTCGCCTGAGGAAAATGGGGCGCTCAGTTCCTCCTACATCACTTATGGTGATGCAACCGTTGATTACGCTGTGTCAGTTCACGAGGACTTGTCTATGCCTCACGCTGCCCCAACGCAAGCCAAGTACCTAGAAACCCCGTTAGTGAAAAATGTGCCGCTTTTGGAAAGTCTCATCCGAGCGCGGCTGAAAGTGATTTTGTATTCGTGACTACCCTCCTAGATGCACTTGGAACCTATCTGCCGACCAGAACTGCCACGCTGCCCGCCGTTCAGCAGTTGCACTTGGGGTCAAACCTATTCTTGGCTCGCATCCCAGCCGAAGCGCCTGATGCTTGTGTCGTCGTTCAGCAGTATGAGGGTCAGAACCCGACCTTCACAATGGGGCCTGTCGTCAGCGAGTTGGAACATCCCCGTATCCAAATCACCGTAAGGGGGATGAGAGAGGACTATCCGGGCGCATACGACCTCTCCATTGCCATCCGCAACATCTTGGGTGCAATCACCTCTACGACCTCGCTAAGCGGCATCAGCGTCATCCGTATCGAGCCTTTGGGACTTCCAAACCCCATCGGCTACGACCAAGTGGAGCGACCCCGTTTCACTACCAACTTCCAAGCGCATTACAAATCATCGTGAACGAACTTGACCTCGTAATCCAAAGCATCAAAGCGGCCAAACAAGCCTGCCTTGCATCAGTTCACGCATTGGAGGCAGTCGAGCGGCTTCTCGGTGCTGATGACATTTCCAAAACTCAGCCAGTCGAGGCTGCCGAGGCATCCGGTTGTCAGCACAAAGATGCGGCTAAAGTCACCACATCGGAAGGTGTGTTTCTTGTCTGCGGATGTGGCGAACAAAAAGAAATCCAATAAATGACTTGTCGTGAATACTCAACTGTGCTACACTTCCAAAACCGACTAAGGAGTAGCCTATGACCCGCAGAACACCAGTAGCCGAGGTCGTTCCGAACTACACCCCCACTTGGGTGACAGTATTGGAATGGAACGGCTTGACACCGGGCGACCCCGTGAAAATCACGGGCGAGCGAGGGGACTTCACCTTCGCCTCTGTCCACGAACGAGATGGCGAGGTCATCTCTGTCAATGTTCACGGCGGGATGAACGGTCACCAAATGTGTAGGTCGTTTTATCCCCAAAAGGTCAGCAAAAAGGTCGCCAAACGGTCACGCCTTCGCTCGGCTCCGGCTGGCGACTGACTGAGATGGGCTAACCCCCATCTACCCACAGGTGATTTTCCAATCGGGTGCTACGATTTTAGTAGGCATCATACGGGAAGGCACTATGGCTAAGGCTAAATCACAGGCGTATCAAGTCACCGATAAGTCACCTTTGTCCTACAACGGCAAGGATGTGTCTTGTGGTGAAGTGGTCACTGACATTCCCGGCGAAAGCATCTCTTGGCTTCTTGCTGATGGTTTCATCGTTCCCGTCGAGTCAGTCGAGGAAGCCACTCCCGCAGTTTTGGATGAGGCTCCTGCGGATGGTGAAAACTAATGCCCACCTTCCTTCACGGCAAGAATACGCGCGTGGTGCTTGTCAACCCGAACTTCACCTCGCAGACCTTCACGGCTACCGTCACGAGCGGTACTGCAGTTATCACCATCGTGAGCGCCAACTTGTCTTTGGTGCCCGGTATGGGTATCACCGCAGCCTCAGGCTTGCCTGCCGGAACCGTCATTCTCTCGGCTTCAGGGCGCTCTCTCACCCTGTCCAACAACTTCACCGGAACCGGAACGATTACTTTCACCGCTTCTAGCACGGGTATCGCCTACGACATCTCGCAGTTTTTCAATGATGTTTCGGTTTCCTTCGCGAGCGAAGCCGCTGAAATCACGACTTTCCAAACGGCAGGCTTCAAGTCTTACATCGCTGGCTTGCGTGAAGGCAACATTTCACTAAACGGGTTCTACGACGGAACCATCACGGGTGTTGACGCAATCCTGTACACAGCCATTGCTAATACGGGCGACGAAGGCTGCATCGTGTTTACCGATGGCAATAACTCCGCTACTTCTGCCTCTCGGTGCTACATCACCAGAGGTATTGAGACAAAGTATGACCTCAAATCGCCTGTTTCTGGCGTTGTTGCGGTTGATACTGAAATCCAAGCAGACGGCGGTGTGTGGCGTGGCATCGGTCAAAACTTCACCCAAAGCGGTGCGGCAACGACTTATGCACCGTCAACAAATGGCTACGACGGCGGTAGCGCAACAACGAATGGCGGGTTGCTGATTGTGGGCGTGACGGCATTGACCGGCACAAGCCCAACTGTGGCCTTGACTTTTCAGCACTCCCCAGACCAATCCACTTGGACTGACCTCGCAACAAGCAACACGGGTGGCGCTGTCACCATCGTCGGGGGAAGCATTTATCGCTACACAAGGCTCAGAGTTGTTTTGGGTGGCACAAGTCCTTCAGCAAACATCTACTACGGGTTCGCCCGCTTCTAAGGAGTAAAAATGGCAACTTTCCAGCACGGTAAGAACGGATTTCTGGCCCTCGGCTACGAAACCGCAACGACTATCCCGACCCTGACCGCAGGTATCTCGGCAACGACGGCATTGGGAACCATCGGCGGTTTCACTAACTCGCTGCTTGATGGCAACAAGGCAAACCCCGTTATCACGGGTGGCTCGACCTACGGCGTGTTCCTCGGTGGTGTTCCAAACTACCTGACCGCTTCGATTGCAGCCTCGGGTGGAACGCTTGCTCAGGCCGCAACTGTCGCCACCAGCGCACAGGTTCTCTCAATGGTCAACTTTTCACCATACATCAACGACATTTCGTTCCCACAGGCGATTGAAACCAACGAAACCACCACGTTCTCGTCGGCGGGTGTCAAGACCTACATCGTCGGTCTGAGGGGTTGGACTATCTCCTTTGGTGGAATGTTGGACTTGACCGTTGGCGCGACGAACGCTCCGGGTGGCGTGGACAAGATTATGTCTGACATCATCGCTTTCCAAAATGTTTCCAGCGCAAACCTTGTCTCGTTTGTCTACGGCCCAGCATCGCCCGGTGCTTTGGGTGGTGGAACCGCCGACCTGAAGTATTACGGTCAGAGCGTCTTGACGAAGTACGACCTCAAATCCTCAGTCTCGGGTGTGGTCACTTTTGATGGTGAACTTCAGGTCACTGGTGCTGTTTACCGCACGACGACTCTCTAGTTGATACGATAAGTAGAAACTAGCCCAAGGAGTATTGGTGTCAAACCTTTCAGCAAAGATTTTCGCAGCATCCGACATTGAGAGTGAGTTGGTGGATGTCCCGCAATGGGATGTCACGCTGTTAGTGAAATCCATCACGGCGAAAGACCGTGCAGTAATGATTTCGGGTTCTGTCGAGAACAATGGTGAGTTTCGGTTGGAGGAAATCCTCCCCGACCTCGTTATTGCCGCTTGTTATGACCCCGAGACTGGCGAGAAGGTTTTTCAGCCCGGTGACCGTGATGCGCTTATGGCAAAATCAGCCGCACCCATTGAACAGTTGGCGCAAGTCGCTATGCGTTTGTCGGGTATGGAGGAAACTTCGGTGGATAACGCGGGAAAAGATTTTACGCCAACCCCGAGCGACGCTTCCTCTTTGAGTTAGCCGAGAAGTTAGGGAGAACGGTTGGCGAACTCCTAGAAGGTTCTCCCGCACATAGGCCGATGTCCGCTAGTGAAATGGTGGAGTGGCAGGCAGTTTGGAAAATCCGAGCGTATGAGCAAGAGGAAGCAATGAAGGAGAATGGCTAACTGCTAAGAGGAAGGTGGTGAAAAATGGAAGAAAGTATGCGTATCCGAATACTCGGAGATGCGTCTAGCGCCCAAACCGCTTTTCAGCAAGCAGAGAAGGCCGCTCAACTTGCGGCTGACAAAATCAGTCACTCTTTCAATCACCTCGGAAGCCTGTTCAAGCGAACCATTGGCTTCGCTGGCATCGCCGTTGGTCTTGATACCGCGCTGGAAAGTGCATCGCACCTCATCAACGCTCAGAAGGCACAGGCTCAACTCCTGTCCAACCAAGCGAAACAGCAGGGCAGTATCATCAAGTTGCAGGACTTTGAGTTGGAAGGCAATGCAAAGGCTTACGCTTGGAAGTCCAAAACGCTTGACCAGATGGCGACGCAGTTATCACTAAACAACGCCATTTCCAAATCAGACATCGTTCAGGCGCAGAACCGGCAACTCACGAACACGGACTTGCTGAAGTTCTACTCCAAGGGCAACGCTGCGCTTTCACAACAGAACCAGACTTACAAAGACATCGTGAACGAAGCCCGCCTCCACGGGGTAGCAATGTCAGGTTCTCAGGCAGCAATGGCGACGACGCTGACCACCGCAGCCAACCTTGCTGAAGTCACGGGTCAAGGCATCAACGGCTCAATGATGATGTTGACTCGTTTGATGGCTGACCCTGCCAAGCGAATGTCGGCAATGTCCCGTATGGGTATCCAAATCGCCAAGTCTGACCAAGAGCGCATCAAGGCGCTGGAAAAAACCAAGGGTCTGATGGCGGCTCAGGGTGAGTTGCTGAATGTTTTGGATAAGACCTATCACGGGATTGCCGCAACAGCAGCCTCGCCGGTAGAAATCCTGAAAAACGCCTTGGCAAACGTTTGGACTGCATTGGGCGAAGGTCTTATGCCTGTGCTGGAAAGTTTGTCTGCCGTTGTTATTGAGGTGGTGACACCACTTCTCCCTGTCCTTCAGAGTATGGGCAGCCTCATTGAGGAAGTAGCAAAACGACTCGGTACATCGCTCGGTTCGTTGATTTCCGACCTCATCCCCTTCATCGACCTCTTAGTGAAAGGGATGCTGCCCGCATTTTTTGACCTCATCACGCCTCTCGTGCAGATGGCCGACAAAGCGATTACACCACTTGCCCAAGCGTTCTCGCAGTTGGTTGGTGAGGGTGAGAAAATGGGCCCCCTTTCCCAAGCGTTTTTGGATATGGGCAAGACCATTGGTGAAAACTTGAAGCCTGCGGTGGACTTCATCGCTGATGCCTTCAAGAAAATGTCCAAAGACGGCACTCTGGACAAGATGATGAAAAGCCTTTTGGATACCTTCAAGGCTCTTGCTCCCATCCTTCCCGACCTCGCCGTTGCATTGGCGAACTTGGTGATTGCGATTACTCCCGCCTTCATCGCTGCACTTCCCATAATGGTTGATGCCTTTGCATTGTTCGTGCAAATCCTGACTGCGATTACACCACTCGTCGTGGATGTGGCAAACGGCATTGCCGACTTGGTGAAAAAGATTACGGACAACAAGGGCTTGACCGGCGTTATTGGCACACTCATCGGCCTTTGGTTCACCAAGAGCCTGTTCATCACTCCACTCGTCGCCATTACTTCGGGTATTGGAATGATTATCACCAAAATCATTTCGGCTGGCTCGGCTCTGAAGGGCGTTGGCTCAATCGCCAAGGGGCTTTTCACTAAGGGCTTTGGCGGGGCTTCGGCTGCACGACTCGGTTCATTGGATAGACGAGCCGACATCGCCACGAGCAAGGCAACAGCGGCATTTGGAATGTATGGTGGTGAAAGTGGTCGCTACAAGCGAGCAGCCGCCAAGCAAAAAGAGGCAGTTGAGCGCGCTGAAGCGTTCCGTGGGCGGGTCAACACAGTTGCCGGTGCTGGCGGTGGTGTAAAAGGACTCCTGAAGTCGGTATTCGGTTTTGGACTTGGAACAGGTTTCAAGCCCGCAAGTGAAGTTGACGCAGTAAACCAAAACACCCAAGCACTCATTGAGTTGACCGCAACCCTCGGTCGAACAGCAGGCGGTCTGTCCGGCGGTTTTGGAAGTGGGGGTAGTGGAAAATCTAAGCCGATGACTGACTTGGAAAAGACTTATGCTGAACTTCACGCTAGGCAATATGGCGGAAGTAGCGGAAGGGGAGCCATACCGGGGCTTCAGTCTTTGCAAACCGCTCTTGCTGAAAATGGCTATGCCGGTAAGAACGGAAAGCCACCGTCAGGTGGAAAGTTTGGCCGCTTCGGTTCGTTTATGAAAAATGAGTTCTCGGCTATGGGCGAGGATGTCAGGAATGGCGCTGCCCGAACCAGTAGGATTGGCTCAAAGATTGCCGGATTTGGCAGACTTGGAAGGTTCAGCGCCGGTTCTGGCATTGTCGGTGGTCTTGCCTCGGCTGGTATTGGAATGGCAATGCCTCTCCTTCAGAAGGTGATGCCAAAGAAAGCGGCAAATGTCCTTGGTGGGGTCGCTCAGGGCGCTTCTATGGGAATGATGTTCGGCCCTTGGGGTGCAGCCATCGGAGCGGCAATCGGCCTAGTGAAATCCTTGTTCCAAAACTGCAAGCCTTTCCACGACTTCGTTATCAAGGTCGGCCACAAACTGATGGAGTGGGGCAAGATTATTTGGACAAAAGTTCAGCCTGTCCTGAAGGTGGTTTGGGAAATCATCAAAAAAATCGCCACCATCTACATCAAGGCAATGATTTTCGGGTTCAAGATTGTGTGGGGTGTCATCAAGATGGTTTGGAACGTGCTGAAAACCGTCTGGGATGTTCTGTACGCCATTGGTAAGTGGGTCGTTGGCGTGCTGATGGCTTACTTCAAGGGTTGGTGGACAATCATCAAAGCGGTTTGGGGCATACTGAGTGGCATTTGGGATGGCCTTGTATCTGGTGGAAAGACCGCTTGGGGCTGGCTGAAGGGTATGTTTGGGTGGATAAAAGACGCAGGGGGAAACGTGTGGGATGCGCTTTACAACGGTTTTGTTTGGGCGGTAAACAAGATTATTGGTCTTTACAACGGAACCCTTGGCAATCTGTTGAGTTGGATTGGCGTGGATGCCAAAATCGGCACACTGACGTATGTTGACCACCACAGCAAGCCCAAGAAGCACCACTCCGGCGGTATCGTTCAGGGGCCACGAGGCAAGGAAGTTCCGGCCATCTTGCAGGCGGGTGAGGCTGTCACTTCGCTAGCCCAAATGAACGCAGGTCGCAACAGGGGAGCGGGCAACACCCTCAATGTCCAACCAAACGCTGTCACCATCGTGGTCAACGGCAATGCCGACGCTGCGACTACTGCTGAAATCAAGAAGCACGTTGATGCTCAGTTCAAGGAACTGCACCGCACCCTGAGGGGTATGGGTCGGTAAATCCCGACTTCGTGGGGTAGAGTGGTGATTGAGCGAGATGAAAACTTACTACGCCAATCCAAACTACGCCGAGGCTGGCAACTCCGATAACTGGGTAGTAGTAGGGGCGCAAAGTGCTGATGTTTCCGTCAATGACTTGACACAGTTGGCCGTTGGCAACATTTCAGCACCAACAAGTGCCTCAACTACCGGGTATTACTTCGCCCAAGTAGAGGATTTGACCCGCCTGACAAAGGGATGGTCATACCTCACCAAGACCAATCTCGGCCCTCGCAACCAAGCGAATGACACCTTTCAAGGCAACCGCCCGCAAGCGCCTGTCTCGGAACCCTATGTCTATGTTGCTGAAATCAACGGCTTCCTCAATGGCGACACTCTGGCAGTTTTGGAAGGTCAGCAAGAGAACCAACCTCCATTTTCCAATGCCGCCACTTCATCTGACTATGGGACAAGTCAGTGGTCAGTCGTTCGCAACGCCGGTCTTATCCCGCTCGTCAGCACCGACCCCGGAAACTCCACCACATCGTTCTTGCAACCCGAGAACTCGTCATCCCTCGCTTCACGCCTCATCGCCTACAACAACATTGACTATGGCGACACGAACTACGGAAACACCTACACGGATGACGGTGGCAACACTCTGCCTGTCCCTGCAACCAAGAACTACGGCTCAAAGTTCACCCCAACTCCCGACAACTTGGGAAATGGAACAACGCAGAACTGGTATCTCGTCGCTTCAGGTGATGACACGGCTCAGGCAAACCTTCTCACGATGCTGCCGGATTTCACTACCGATGGCGAGCAAGTTGTCAGCGTGCAGGTTGGGCAGACCGCAACAACCGTCACTTTGAGTGCGGCAAACTCCGCTTTCACCGTCGGTCAGACCTTGACGATTGTGACGAACAGCACAGGGGTGAGCAGTTCGCTGCCTTACCTGTCTACAAGCGCCCCGATGGGTTGGTTTGCTGGAAAGATTACAAGCATTGCCGGTGCGACCCTCTACACCGACCTCAACGACACCACTTCCAATACCGGAACGCTTGACCCCCTGCCCGGAAGCCTCAATAATGCTTTGACATTCACCGGCACAGTTTTGGGAACGAACACGATTACGATTTCAGCAGTTGGCTCAACATCCAACTATGGCATCGCCGCCGGTCACACCCTGACTCTGACCAACACGATTTCCACTATCAGTTCAACGGCCTCAACCTTCACGGTCACCACGAGCGCCACGCACTACATCGTTGCAGGTCAACAGGTCACCATCGCTGGCGTGACAGGGGCTACTTACACTCCTTACAACGGGACTTGGACTGTCGCTACGGTTGGGGCAACCACTTTCACCGTGACAAGCACCATCAACCCCGGAACGGTTAGCCCTGCGAGTGCAACGGCTTCGCAACAGGCGTATGTCGGCTCAATCATCGGAAACGGCGTGGGTGCTGTAATCACGCTAGATGCCTATGGTGGGCCAATGGGACTCAATACCGCCATCACAAACGGCTCTGGCATCTCGTTTTCAGCAAACTACCTTGACAACAATGTGCGAGCATACGCAGCGACAATCACCAACTACACGCTCCGTGTCAATGACGACGGCAACAAGTTGGACTGCCAATACTCAACTGCGCCTTATTACGCCCAAAACTGCAAACTCTCCCTCTCATCGGCACTTTCCACTACCGGCGCTACGACGCAGGTTGTTCTCCGCAACAACGATGTGTATGACTACACCATCTATGGGGCGACGAACGGTGGAGTAGTTGTTGCAGTCATCTCAGGCGACAACTACCAAGAAATCACCGTCACGAGCGACACAACCATCTTGGGTTTTGGAACAGCAACCGCCACGGCTACAAGTTTCACGCCAAACTTCGCTTACCCCGCTCGCATCACCTCGCTTTACGATGTCACTCAGACAAAAAGTGGTGATAATGACCGATACGGCAAAGTTCTTGTCCTCCCTGTCATCCCGCAGATTTACCGCAACGCCCCAATAGCGCAGTTCAAGAGTATGACCGCTTTGAGTGGTGGAATAACCGAAACGATTTCCGGCTCTACCTATTACTACGGGACAGTTGGAAGCACTTACTTCTCGTCTGACCCCTACACGGTTTCAGTAGATGATGTTTCCAATATCAACGTTGGCGACACGCTTACTTTCCGCAACGACTACAACCCGTGGTTCAGCAACTACACGACCAAGCCTCCGACATCCTCTGAATGGTCAACCTATGGCGACAATGTGCCTTGGAGTTGGACACTCACCGATAGCGGCGCTTCAGGTTTCACCTGCACGAGCGGGGCGACCTTCATCATCCTTCCTGATGCAAATGGCTACTCCCTCCCCCTAGTGAAAGGGCAAGCAGCGTTCGGTGCGCCAACCTATGTTCCAAATGGGGCAAAAGTCACGGGTTGGAACGCCACGCAGATTTTCTTTGACCAAAACACCACAGCAACCGTCGCCACCCCTGCCCAAAACATCCGCTTCTACCCCGGAACTTCAGGCTTCAACTATTGGAAGGTTTACTCGGTCAACACGGCGGATAACACCTTCGTCATCTACGGTTCGTCGGGGGCATACGAGCAGATTTCAGCATCTTACGGAACCAACGGCGACAGTCAGAACTACATCTTTGACTACAGTAATCACCTCTACGCAGGGAATACTGTAGACATTTCCAGCACGATTGGCGTTGGAGCGGGCGTTGTCGGACTGTCAAGTGCGGTAAATGTTGGGCCAGAAGTCAACCTTTCTTGGCACACAACCAACACGGTGATTGCCTCATACGCAGAGGGTGGGCGCTACATCGGTAGTGAAAGCCTTGGCGACCAAGAAGTAGCAATCCCTTACCGCCTCGGTTCGCTGATTGGCTCAACCCTTGCAGTTGACATCATCGCTCAGACAAGCACCGCCATCGTGGTGAACGCACTTCCAAATACGGCTGCATCGGGTATCTACAATCCGTCATACACCCTTACGGACTACAACCAATATGGAAACTCGCCAGCGCAACTTGCCAACCTCGGCCAAAACGCAGGCTTCGCCATTTTGTCAACCGAAAGCGCATATTCCACCAACTACTCAGTGGGCAATGTGTTCCCTCTTGTCGTGGGTGGCGGGGATACGCAGGAAGTCGTGTTGGTTCAGCGTGGCACATCCAAAGTCCCTAACCCCATTGACGGTGGCACGAGCCTCAACTCTCCGATGGTTTGGAACTTGGCTTCGGGGCAGTCTTTTCAGTATGACCACGATGCGGGCGACCCAGTTTGCCTTCCAAACTTCATTTACAAATCAGCAGGTACGATTAGTCACGCCGCCAATGCGCCAGTAGTCGGCCTACCAGATACGGGAACTGTTTATGGCTAATACCTCATACACCGCAGCGCCATCTCTGGTTGCCACGAACACCACCAACAAACCGACTATCACGACGAATACAAAACTCAACATCACCTCGCCGTGGCTCGCCTCAGGAAACGCCGGTCAACCGGACATTTCCACCACTTTGTCTGCAACTGCTTTGGAAGGCGCTTCGACGCTCTCGATTGTCTCAGGTGAAAACTTCCCCACCTCCTATCCGAGCGTGTTCCAAAGTGGCATCACCTACCTCCCACCGAGCATTGGCCGCTTGGCAGGCTCAGTCATTTCCGGCACGAATGTCATCCCGTTCGTTGCTGATAATGAACTGCCGACCCAAGCCCCTACCTTCGTGCGCTTAGGTAGTGAAATCCTCCAAGTGTTGAGTTTTGGCAATGTGACGGTTGGAGCCACAAACTACAGTTGCCTCAACACGGCAACAAACACGGCTTCAGCACACCCGGACTTCACGCCCATCCACCTGAACTCGCTGCCGACCAACACGCAATACACGAGCATCACAGTTCCGCATTTTTACCTCGCAGATGTGAGTGCAACCGGAACGATGTCGGGAACGAGCAATACCATCACCACCGCCGCTTTGCCAGCAACCCTCGGCAAGGGGCAAACGATTACGACGGCAACAGGCGGAACAACCTACCTGCCTTCGGGAACGACGGTTGTGGACTATTCCACTAACTCGGGTCTCATCACGCTTTCCAATGCGTTCAGCACAGCCGCAGCAGGCATCACTTTCGTCAATGCGGCGAACTTTACAGCAAATATGAACCCTGTGATGTTGTCATCTATCGCCTCAGTGACAAGCCCTGCCGGTGGCACACACACCATAATGTCCAGCCTTCCAAACATCGGTTCGGTGATGACCGGAACGGGTATGGCATCACCTACTTACATTGCCGCCATTGACACGACAAACTTGCGCCTTCAGGTTTCAGCAAACCCGACCTCGTATGGAACGACTGTTGCGCTCACTTCGACGCTCACTTTCACCTGTAGCACCGTTTCTGGTAGCAAAATCCTGACCATCAAGAACATCACCGTCAACGGAACTTCATATCCAAAAGTCGGCTCGACCAACCCAACTTGGAACGGGAGGTCGCTCGCTTCCTACATCAAGGTTGGCGCTCCTATCACCACTACGACTGGCGGTGGCATCGCTGCAAAGTATGTGACTGCAATCAACCCAAGCACGGGTCAGGTCACGATTTCAGCAAACGCAACCGCAACTGTGGCTACGGCAACAGTCACCTCGGCAATCACGATGACTGCCAACACAGGGCGTTCGGTCAATGTCGTCAACAACGCAAGTAGTGAAATCAACAAAATCATCGCTGCGGGAAGTTCATTCTCGGACACCGCAGGTGTGACTACCTACATCGCTGCTGGCACGACAATCACCAAAACCCTCGCCGTCAGTTCTACCCAAACTGAACTCACGATGTCTGCTCCATCTGGCACAACGGGTGCGTGGGCAGGTCGTGTGGCTCAACTTTCCACCACTTTCACGGGGACATCAAGTTTTTCCAACCAAATCACGGGAGTCGTCAACGCCTCCACCCTGTATCAAGTCGGCTCGGCGGTCTATGGGAACCAATACATCCCTGATAACACCACCATTACGGGTATTTCGGGAACGACGCTTACTCTCTCCAACGCTTTGACCAACGGTTTCACCACTTACACGGGGCAAACCTTCAAGGTGAGTAGCAGCCTGAGTATTGGAAAAACCTATTCAAGCCTGCCGGTGACACCACTTCCTTGTTCAATCCCCGTCGGCACGACGCTCTACCTGTCTTTTGGAAACTATGTCCAAAACTTGACGGTCACCTCACTCGGAAGTGCGGGCGACACAACCCTGTCGGTCACGGCGTTCCAACCTCGCTACAACTTTTCCACTACCTCTTACTCCTATGGCGTTGCCGTCGGCTTGACGGGTGGGTATGGCTATGGAGCAAGCATCACCACCGGCCTGAACGCCGACCTCTACACAGGTCAAGTCATCTTGCTTCAGGCGAACAACAGCACGGATTTGACCACTCCTGTCACAGTCAAGTCGTACACTCGGATGACTTCACGAACCATTGAGACAATGCCCTTCGTGTCTCCCTACGCCTATGACGGACAAAGTGTGGGCTTTTCCACCACAGCGAACTTCACGGGCGGCAGCGACCAAGTGACGAGCGTTGGGTCAACGGGCGGATTGACGATTGGGCAACAGGTTTTCAGCACTTGCCTGCCGACGACGGCTCAATGCTTCATCACGGCCATCTCTGGCACGACACTCACCATCAGCACTCCGGCCACTTCGGGTGGAACGGGTGCGACCCTTTCGGTCTACTCAAACACCTTCCTTGCATCTATCCCATTGACTTTGGATAAGGGCAAAGTGCAAGAGGTTGTCTACCCGATTTCACTACCGACGAGCAATGGTTCGTCGTGGGACATTAGCCTCGCTAGCCAGACAACTTATCAGCACAACAACAACGCATCGCTCGTCTACTACCACTGGCCTACGCCAATCAAGACTGGTGATGTCACTTACCGACCCGACCTTGGCAAGTTGTTGATGTGGGATGGCTTCGGTTGGAGAACAGCACGAGTCAACTCCGTGAGCGGCGTGTATTCCATTCTCGGTGCAGTTGGCGGTGGTGAAATCTCAGACATCACGCTCTACGACCCGACGACCAACAAGGAAACAGCAGCCGACACATACAAAGGCTCTCCTTCAACCAAGTATTCCACCTATCACGGTGGCAAGCGGGCGGTTGACCCCAACGGCAATGAGTGGACAGGGGCAACGATGTCCCGTATTCAGTTTCACCTCAAAGTCAAGGTTCCTCAGGGCAAGTCGGTGGGCTTCCGCAGTCTGGCGCTCCAAAGCGAATACAAGGCAGCGCCGTCGGTCAGCAGCGTCCACTTCACTCCGGGCGACAACTTTGAGATTTCACCTTTCTACACGGGCAACTCCGTATTTTGGTACTACTCAGATTTGGAAAAGGAACCCCAGACCGGATGGCAGGTGAACATCTATGACGACTACACCTACAACCGACCTGACTTTGACCCTGACAATGCGGCGATTGTTCCGTTTTGGAAAGCGTCGGGTGCTGATGACACGACAGATGTAGAAATCACGGGCGCTCACGGGTGGGTCAATGGTGAACGCTATTGGGCGTTTGTCCGTGTTGCCAAGCAGTTTCACCAAAAGCAATGGTGGGGGGATTGGAACTCTCAGCGTTTCATCGTTTCGGTTGACCAACCTGCAAGACCGATTATGTCCATCTACACGGATAGTGAAAAATCTGTCAACAAGTTGGCAATCCAAACCACCGACAACCTTCTCGGCTTCAACAACGGCACATTCGTTCAGGGCTTGGGTCAATGGTCACGGTCAGTCAACGACACGGTTTCCAGCACCGTCACTGACCTCAATGACGGCATCCCATTGGGTGCGACATTGGCGGCAGGCAACCACATCACCTCTTTGCCTGTGGGTGCAACCGGCTTCGTCATCGTGCAGGGGGCGTTGAGCGGTACGGGAACTGGTACCTTCAAGGTTTCAGCAAGCACCGCAGGTGGGCAAGACGCACTCGGCTTCCCGCAATCAGGGCGTTTTTGGGTCACCATCGGAACCGAGAAAATCCTCGTTGAAAACAAGAACGACGGCAACAAGACCGGCGACACTTTCACTATCATCACTCGTGGCTACAAAGGCACAACTGCCGCATCTCACGCATTGAACAGCGCAGTCTATTTTGGACTTCAGAACGATGTCTATGTTGGCTCGGTAGCGACAATCAAGTTCACGCAGCACAACACGGTTTCGTGGAACACCAAAAGCACCGCAACGGTTCGGAACTACAACGGCTACGGCGGGTCTTGGGAGAACCGAACAAGAACACCACTTTCCATCCTTTCGCAGACGCAGGGCGCTCACAAACATTCCACTGACCGTGTGATGGTCTACGACGGCGCTGGCTTGATTTCGCACGCTGATGTCGGCTCAACAGTCGTGTTGAGTTTCCGTCACTGGCACGATGCGAACAAAAAGAATGTCATTGGTCGAGATGCTCAGGGCAACCGCACGGTGAAAACAGTCAGTGTCCCTGACAAAGTTCTCACGGGTGGCGATGTCCGTGAGGTGGAAATGAAAATCAAGGCTGTCCAAGACATCTGGGATGACACCGCACACAAAGCCATCAAAATCAACATCGGTGCGACGGTCAACCAGATTGCAGGTGGCCCCGGCGACCCAACCAACCACATCACCATCTACCCGTGGCTCAACAAGTCGCAACAGTTTGACTTTTCCACTAACCAAGTCTGCATCTCACGGAACTACATCCCTGCTGGGCAGAAACTCACGATTTCGTCAGTCGGGTTCCGCGACCCCAATGCACCGCACAAGAATATTCCCGCCGCTTCTATGTCGGTTTACCTCACCAAAGACTGGCACCCCACCGATAAGACGCTGCACATCCGGGCAATCACCAAAGCACCCGGCTGCCAAGTCGGAAATGGCCAGTGTTTCATCATTCCAAAAAACTCGACAATCAGTTGGCAACCGCCTACGATTTTCACCTCACGCAAGGTCATCCACTTTGACGGCTCCTACCGTGACAAGAAGGGTTTTGAGGCTCAGAAACTTCAGCCCGGAGATGGACTTTATGTTCTAAAGGGTCGCTACTTCCCCGGCAAGGCGAACACCGCAACAGGAACCCACCAAGTCACCACCGTTGTCCCTCACACAAAGAGGGTTGATGTTGACAGCACCCAAGCCTTCGTCGTGGACTTCCTCGTTCAGCCGACCATCTCAACGGGTGGCGTTCTTGGAACTCTGACGGGAAGCAGTTTCACTATCGCCACAGGCGCTAGCACCCAATACAACGCCATCGCATTTTCAGCGACACCCGGCTCGATTGCAGGTGCTTTCGCATCCACTCCGGGTCTTTCACCAAACTCAACGGTTCGTGCGGTCACGACGGTTGTTGGCGGAACCTATGCGGGCTACTACGCAGTCACCTTCAACAACAGTTCGCTAACGCAAACCACTGTCAAAGTCCAATACACCAATGTTTCGGGAAATGCGGTTTCATCACCTACCTACACGGGCATCAACGCCACTTTCTCGCCCTCTGACATCCTAAAGATTTCAGCAGGCGCACAAAGTTTGCCGGTTCGACCCGCCATTCCAAACTTCGCTTACCAGAAGTATCTCCCCATCAAAATCACCTACCCACCCATCTATGGCGACAATGTTCTCGCAGTAGACCCGACTACGGGTTCGGGTGGCTCGGGCGACATTAGTGAAATCTCCCTCTACCCCGCAGGCTGGTCGTTCACCGACCAAAACCCTGTGAGAGTCAATGCCGGACAGACTTATGGACTTTCCGCTTACAGCAAGTTGGTTGTGGGCAATGGAACACCAACCTTTGCGCCACACATTGACTGGTACGACGAAGTGGGAAGCCTGCTGAAATCCTCGTATGGAACCGAGAGCCTGAACAACCCCGGAACCATCAACTCGGTCACCATCGGTGTCCAAATGAACACAAGCGCAAGCCTGTGGGGTCAGGGTTGGCATCCGGTGGCAATGGTCGCAAAAGCACCAACTGTCACTCTTGGAACGGCTACTTTCACCTCAACCTCAACCTCAACGGGCAACTTCGTTATTGGGGCGCAGGCAGGTTTTTCAGCAGTCAACCTGAAGGCGGGTGCGTCGCTCGCCGGTAGTAATGGAACCACTTACACCTTGACAACGGATGTGACCGCTACAAGTTCTGGCTTCACACTTCCGGTTCGTTTTACTGCTGGAATAACTGTGCCAAGTAGCACCGTCTTGACCATCAAATCCACTCGTGCCGTGCCGGTCTTGCGCTGGACAAATGTGAACAGCACCGATGCGTATGGCGTGTCGGGCGTGTTGTTGAAGGCTTTGGAAGCACCATCGCTCGGTAGCAACGCAACTTCGTCTACTGAAATGCCAAAACTGACGCAACCCATCACGGTTGCCGATAACAATGTCAACAACGCATTTCCAATCCCCTCAACCACGCCGATTGCCGGCCTCAACACCTTGTATGTGTTTGACCCTGTTGGTGATTATGGAACTTATGAACTGCACTCCGGCGGAACGATTGACACGCTTTGGACTAGCAGCGTCGGTGCGGTGGCGATTGGAACCACCCAAGTCACGTTGAACTCGGTTGAAGGTCTTGCTCCGGGCGTTGCGCTGATTTTCCAATATGGCGGCGACAATCAAGAAACTGTGTATGTGGACAGTTCGTGGGCGGGCGGTGCGATTGTGCCGATTGCCGCTCCGTATTTCACTAGGACTCATCCGAAGGGAAGCCGCGTTTACTCCTACACGGCTGGATTGGCAAGCGAAGTCATCACCACCCAAGCAACCAACACGCCGGTTGCCGTGTTCAACTACGGGCCAGATGGCTACATCGCCTCAGACAAGAACACCTACTACTACACGGTGCAAAAGTCGGAGGATGAAGGTCTGACTTGGACAACTCTGCGTCACGGAGATGCGGTGAAATCCAACGACACCGGGGTGGCTTACATCACGGACTACGAGGCAGTTGCAGGAGTCACCACCTACTACAGGGCGAAGGCAACTCACTATGTTCCACCAGACCCCTCTAATCCTGATTACACGGTCACGGGGCCGCCAAGTGTGCAACTCGCTGCCAATGTCATCACCAATAGCAACTGGTGGCTTACAAGCACGAGCAACACTTCCTTGCGCTTCCCTCTGCTAGTGAAAACCGGCTACTCAGAAACGCAGCGCCACCCATCCGGCGTGTTCTACCCTCTTGGCTCGTCACGACCAATCACCACGGCTGGCGTTCCGACAGGTCGAGATGGCAGTATTACTGTGACTTGGATTGACGACAGCACCTTCCAAGACTTCCTTGACTTGCTGAATAAGGGCGAAACGCTAGTGTTGGTCAACCCAGTAGAGAGTGACCGCAAATACATTTTCATCAACCAAGACATCAGCATCACTCACAATGCCGCCGCAAACCCTTGGCGTGAAATCAGCATCAACTATGTCGAGGCAGCGCCGCCCGGTTTTGGATACACCTATGGGAGTTAGCCTTGTATCCCACTAGTGAAAAGTTTTTGCGCTCGGTAAGCGGCTCGCACCGCCCGTTCATCGTGGTGAAAGCAAAATCCATTGACGGCTCGTTCGTCAACTTGCCGGTTGTGAGTGGAAGCGTCACCATTGACCGCACCAGTCAGGACATCCGCCGAACCTGTAGCCTCACGCTGAACAGCGTTGACCTCGTGCCGGTTTTAGCAACCGACCCACTCAACATCTACGGCAACCACATCTATGTCTACCGAGGCGTTCTCTGGCACGCTGGTGAAATCCCATCGCAACTGTGGGATGCTCCGCCCCCGCTCAACAAGTACCTAATGCGCTTTGATAACCTCACTTCAACAGCGCCGAAGTGGGCTTTGCAATACCAAGATGACCCTCCTTACGAACTCGTGCCGCTTGGTGTTTTTCGCATCAACGAAGCCGACACGAGCGAGGATACGGATGGAAATGTGACCATCTCCCTCAATGCTTCAGACATTTCAGCAAACATCTCCAAGAACGCTTGGACAGGGCCGGTCACGGTTTGGAATAAGCCCTACAAGGTTCCGGTGGCAAAAACCAAATCCAAAACTCAGGCCCTTCCTGAAGTCACCTATGTGGCAACGGGTGTGCAGGAAGCCATCAAGTTGCTCATCAACGACAGGTGGGGCAACCGCAAGTCAACCTTTGGTGAACCACGCTTTGAGTTTGGAGGCGTTGCCAACAAGCCGCTTACGAAGCCCGTCGTGATGGGTTCTAATACGGTTTCCACTAGCGGAAGCAACTCCCCGTGGACTGACATCACGGGCCTTGCGGCAGCCATCGGTGCTGAACTCTTTGTGGATAACGAAGGCGCATTTCGTCTGCAAGCAATCCCTGACCCCAATACGATTTCACCTGTCTGGGACTATTTTGACGGGGAAGGCGGTCTACTGACGAACGCTTCTCGCAAACTCAATGACTCCAAAGCGGTCAACTATGTCATCGCAAGTGGTGAAAATACAAGTGCGAAGCAACCCCTAAAGGCCATTGCCTACGATGGCGACCCTGCATCACCAACCTATTACAAGGGCGAGTTTGGAAGGGTTGTCGGGCGTGAGAGTGGCAGAAAGAAACTCAATACGCAGGCTGAGGTTCAGCACGCCGCAGACACTTACCTGAACTGGTTTGTCGGAGGCGATGAGACAGTCAGCATCGAAGGCATCGTGAACCCCGCTTTGGATACAGGTGATGTCATTCGTGTCCGCCGCAAGAGGATTGGCATTTACAACGCCGCAACCGTAATCACCGAACTCAACGCCGACTTTCCAAACAACGCCGAGAACATCACGCTTAGTGAAATCGTCGTCGCTCCCCTCAAAAAGGGCTTAGCGAAGGGGCAACAACTTGTGATTTACACCACTTCGGCTTACGACACGGTTGTTCTTACCAACGCAGTCGCCACCGGCGGGACAACGCTTGCGGTTTCACCATTCCGCCCGCAGCGCCAATACCGCAAGGGAACGATTATTTTTGACCCCACCGACCTTTCCAATGTCGGCTCGGTTCCGCACTACATTGACAGTATGACTATTCCACTAGACATAGATGCGCCAATCCAAATCACGGCTCGCGCCCGTCGAGTGGGAAGCCGCCAAGACGCTATCCGTGTTGCTGAATACAGTCAGGGCTACTAATGGTTGATATGCGTGACCTCGCCAACTCTCTCGTGGCGAATGGGCAGTTTCACCTGCCCCCCAACGATGTCATCCGTATGGGAGTGGTGATTGGCTACGACCCGAACTGGGACAGCGACACCGGCTCGCACGACCATCCCTACCTCACGGTCACAATGGCTGGCGATGACACGCCGATGCACGGAGTCCGGTTTGCTGATAACTACACGCCGAACATTGACGACACGGTTTGGATTGTCGTTTCTGGCACAGACGCTTGGGTGATGTCCAAACTCACCGATGTTCCAAATGGCAATGGCACAGTCCGTTCACCATCCACACCCGGCGTTGCAGGACACGGTTATTCCACTGACACGACATCCATTACAAGTAGCACGGCGACTACCTTGACCGGCTCTGGGGTCACCACAGCCCTCCTTCCAAACCGGCTTTACAAGGTGGAGGCTTCATTTGGTTTCACCATCTCCAATGCCGATGCCACCGATGTTTTCTCGGCAACTTGGGCGAACAACTCCACAACACTTACCATCACTGGTGGCAGCACCACAGGGCTTTACGCCAATATGGGGATTGCTGGTGATGGCATCCCATCAGGCACAACCATCTTGACAGTTGGCTCGACAACCATCACGATTTCACAACAAACGACCAAGGCGCAAAGCACCGCCACGCCCATCACGGTCACCTCGTCGCACTTCTTGTCGGTTGGGATTGTGACCCCATCCGGCTACTACGAAACAAACACCAGAACTGTGACCAACGGGGCCTACACCTCAAATGGAATGACGACTTGGGCGAACACTTCCACTAGTGGAACTTATCCCTACAACTGGACAGACACCTACCCCGATACGCAGTTCACTTGGTATCTAGCGGCAAAGGTTTCAGCAGTTGGCGGCACTCCACCCACCGCAGTTGGGGTTTTCCAAAACATCACCATTCACGACTTGGGCGTACACAGTTAGAGCCTGAGTTTTGGAAACGCTGGTCTAACATCGTTGTATGACCGTAGCGAGTTCACCATACATTGTCGCTGCGATAATCACCGCTATTCCCGCTACGCTCGCTGCGAGCGCAGGCTGGTATCAGGCTCACAAAGGGCGCAAAGAAAACACAGGCGACCACGCCAAAGTTGTCGCTCACCTTCAGCAGTTGGACACAAACATCCAAAGGGTAGACATCCGTGTAGAGCGGATGGATTTGCGATTTGACTCCATCGAGGATAAGGTTGAGCGCCACCTTGGATGGCATCGCTCCGAAGCAACATCAGCAAACCGCCTCAACGAGGCACTAACAAAGGAATACAAAGGTGACGAACCCGACTACCGACCCATCAGCCGAGCCGACGACATCAGCACCGAAGGTTGACCCAAAGGCAGTCCAAGCGGCGGTAGTTCGCTACGCGGTTCCCGCTCTGGTCGGCGTTGCCGTAGCCCTCGCTGCAAAGGCTGGCTTCGCCCTATCACCACAGGAAGCGTTGGGGATTGTAGCACCAATCGTCGGCACAGTCTATTCCACGCTCGCTCACATTTTGGAAGCCAAGTTCCCCGCTCTGAAGCGCGTGTTGGGGTCGCCACGCCCATCATCATTTATCAAGTAGACTTCACCACCCATTATTGGGCATAGCGAAGCCCCCCGCCTGCCCGAATAACGGGTTGGCGGGGGGTTCCGTTTTGGTGATTACTCAGCGACCTTGACGGTCACGGAGATGCCACCTTCGGTGTGCTGAAGCCCGTCAATCGGGGTTCCGGTTGCGGGGTCGAGAACGGTGTCGCCCGCAAAGTCAGCAACCTTCTTGATGCTGGCGATGTCGGCTTCACGCTTCACACGCACCCACTCAGAGTGACCGTTGGCATCAGCCCAAGCGAGGAACGCTTCAGCGTCAGTCACGGCGACCTTAGATGGGGTCACACGGCTCGTGGCAACACCATCGGGGAAGTCAAGCGACTTGCGACCATCCTGCTCGTTCTGGCGAACAGCAATCAGGTATTCGGAGAGAGCGAGGTCAAAGAAATCAACCTCTCGTCCGTGAGTGACCGTGTTGCTCTCAACCCAATGGTTGATGCGGTCAATCTCAATCTTGGCTTGACGCTTCACCTCGTCAATCCGACGCTGAGCCTGAGCCAAACGACGCATTGCCCAAAGAGCCTCGTCGTCGTTGGTGATGACAAAGGTGCGCTCAGTGAGTTCACCATTTTCATCGGTGTGGTTCTCGGCAAAGCCCTCAGGCTCACCAAGAGTGGACAGGAATGTGGACAAATCCACGATGTCGTTGCTCATCGCAACTCCCCTTTCGCTTGTGTTTCGGTAGGTTCTGACACTTGGATGGTGACCTTGCCACCCAATCCAAATGCGTCGTAGTGGGCCTCGTATTCAGCCTCAAAACGCTCGTCATAGATTTTGACTGCATCCTTCAGGATGAAGTAAGCATCATTGCTCTTGTGGGCTTCTAAGGCTTCGAGCGCCTTGTTCACCAGTTCCAATACTTCCAAGTCCATCGTTGGCCCCTGCTTTCTAGTCGGTTTCTACAACAGAAAGAACTGTAGCACCCTCTAGTGGACAATGCAAGCCAATCACCAACATTTTTTCCAATGTCAAAACACCCTGAAAAATAAAGGGCATTGGCTTGACACGGGTTTAGTGACGCATTAGTATTACGCCACCGATACCAGAACCGATGCCGTGTGCATTGACAACAGAAAGGCAGGGAACCTATGAGTTCACTGTTCACCAAAGCGACTAAGGCGGAAGCCAAAGCGCGTATTGCCGTGACAGGCCCATCAGGGTCAGGCAAGACTTACTCATCTCTCCTGTGGGCTACGACGCTCGCTGAGGGTGGCAAGATTGCCGTCATTGACACCGAGCGAGACAGCGCCAAGTTGTATGCTGACCGCTTTGACTTTGACGCTCTCTCGATGTCTGCCCCCTATCACCCAGACCGCCTCATTGAGGCTCTGAAGGTCGCACAAGACGAAGGCTATGCCTGTGTGGTGATAGACTCCTTGACCCACTTTTGGAACGGTCAGGGTGGCATCTTGGAAATCGTTGACCAAGCGGGTGCGGCGGCGAAGGGCAACAACTTCGCAGGATGGAAAACAGCAACCCCCATCCAACAACGAATGGTGGATGCCATCCTCGCCTTTGATGGTCACATCATCACGACCATCCGCTCCAAGACCGAATGGTCGTTGGAGAAAAACGAATACGGCAAGATTGCTCCCAAGAAGGTTGGACTTGCTCCGCAACAGCGTGACGGCATTGAGTACGAATACACGCTCGTTTTGGAAATGGACACCGAGCATCGCACGCTGATTGGCAAGACCCGTTGCGAGTTGATGGCGGACAAGGTGTATCCCCCAAATGCGGCTACCGAAGGCGCTACCACTTTCCTCACTTGGCTGAAGTCGGGCGACCCACTCATCACCGACACCGAGCGTGACGCACTTGATGGTCGCATCCGTTCGCTCTCCCCTGAGCAGCGCCGAGCATTGAAAGACCTTTGGGGTGATGCCGGTCTGCCGAAGGTCGCCTCACTGACCAAGACCCGATACCCCGAAGCGATGTCGCTCGTGGTCACCGTTAGCCTTGACGGTGCTGATGACGAACTGACCGCCGAGGAAGCCACCTCCTAATCACCTCACCGCAGTCGAGTTGCTAGCCCTGTCATCTCTACGGAGGTGGCAGGGCTAGTCGTCGTTGCAATGTTCCGCACGCTGGCGAGCCGGTTGGTGTAATGTCGGCGCTCTCTCTCGCAACGACAAGGAGTGGTCGTGACCATCCGCCGCAGCCCATCACCAATCCGCAAGAACTTCACCATCCTGCCTAATGCAACGCTCAACGACAGGCGACTGTCGTGGGAAGCGCGTGGGATGTTGGCCTACCTACTTTCCAAACCTGACCATTGGAAGGTCGTTCCAAAAGCGTTGGTGAACGAGACATCGGCGGGTAAATCCGTCGTGTATCGAATACTCAAAGAGTTGGAGGAAGCGGGCTACATCACCTCCGAGCAAAAACACGCCGACGACGGCACATTTAGTGAAATCGAGCGTGTTGTTCACGAGATTTCGTGCGTTTCCCCTGATGACACCGCATCCCAGTTTTCCGTATCCGGTTTAGCCGGATACGGTTTAGCCGGATACGGAAAATCAGGTCACATAGAAAGAACTGAAGTAGAGAAAGAACTGACTGGAGAAAGAACGGAAAAAAACATATTGCCCACTTCTGTCGAAGCGGGCAGCGCGGAAAAGGGGGTGGCTAGTGAAAACCTCCCCTACAAAGCCGAGTTTGAGGAACTGTGGGCGCTCTATCCGCGCAAGGCCGCTCGCAAAAAGGCATACACGCAACTCATCGCTACTCTGCGTCGTGGCGTTTCACTAGACGACCTTCGCGTGGCAGTCCAAAACTATGCTGATGCCCGCCGAGGTCAAGATGCGGCCTACACTCTCCACGCCGCTACATTCTGGGGGCCATCAGACAGGTGGGAGGACTTCCTTCCAAATGGCGATGGGCTGAAATCTGCGAAGCCCGAAAACAAGCCAAAGGGCTTCAACGCCATCCAAGACTTCTTGAACCGAGGAAACCAATGACCCGTGAGGAAACAGCAATCGTCTGCGCCACTTTGTCGGCTGCGTTTCCAAACTGGGTCGTCACTAGTGAAACCATCGAGATGTGGCAAGCGATGTTGCAGGACTTGGATGGCTCTGTGGTGTTCCAAGCGGCACAAGAGTGGGTTTTGACCGACGAGCGGTATCCGAGTATTGCTGGCATCCGCAAGAAGTGTGCTGAAATCACAGGCTCGCTCGCTCCAAGCGCCTCCGAAGCGTGGGCTGAGGTCATTGAGATGGTGGAAAGATACGGGAGCAGTCGAGGTCATCGCCCCGATTGGACACACCCCCTCGTCAGCAAAACCGTCAAGGCGATTGGCTACCGGCATATCTGTATGAGCGACAACATCATCGCCGTCAGAGCGCATTTCACCAAAATGTTCAACGAGTTTGCGGTTTCATACAACAACGACATCATCACCTCAAAGCGATTTGAGTTGGGTGGCGAAATGGTTGCGCTGCCATACTCAACTATGGTAGGGTTGCCAAGCCAGAAAAACCTTCCGGCATCCGACCAAGGAGTATTGGACTATGAGCCAAGACACACCACCCGTTGAGCCAACGCCAACGCCGAAATCCAATGGCCTTATCACCACTTGGAACTCACTTTCCAAAGGCGTGAAAATCACCATTGCCGTCATTGCTGCCTTCGTCATCATTGTTGCCATCGCAGGCAATAGCGGTGGTGGAAACCAGACCCCATCAACCGAGCCAACCACGCCTCCTACAACGATTGACACCACGCCGACTACCATCGGCCTGTCTGAGCAATGGAGCAGTTGGAAGTTGGAACTTGCCCCTGTTATCAGCCAAATGCAGACTGACTACACGCAAACCCAAGCCGACCTGTCAAACACGGATTTCACCGCCTCTACGCAAGATTTTGCGACCCTCTCGCAAGATGCAACCGAGATTGCCAAACTTGCAACGAGTCTTGACAGCACCGTGAACAGCGACCTGATTGACCTCGCTTCGTCGTTGCAGGAAATCGCCTCCACAGGGATTTCAGCAATGAACAGTGGCGACCTGTCACAGTTCACAACTGCGCTGAACCACTACCGCACAGCGAGTGACACCCTCGCAACGGACATCACCACAGGCAACGACTTCTACTAAACCGAAGGGTTCTCGGCACTTATCGTGAGCGACATCAAAAAATGCGGTAAGTGTCGGGAAATCCTGCCGGTCAGCGACTTCATTCCCCGAAGGGACAAGCCAGACAAGTATTTGCCCAACTGCAAAGCCTGTCGTGGTGAAATCCAAAAGGAAAAGTCCCTGAAGCGTGGAACTGCGCTGAAACGCACTCCGATGAAGCGTGGCACTTCGCAACTGAAGCGAACGGCAATGAAGCCCATCTCCGACCATCGCCGTGAGGTGAACAAGCAACGCAAGATTGTGCTGGAAACGCACTTCGGCCCACGAGAGAAGTGGGTATGCTCGGTATCTCATCTGATACCAACTCCTTGCTGGGGAGCGGTCAATGGACACGAAATCACCTCACGAGCGAGAGCGGGTCGCACCGACGAGAACTTGCTTGATGTGAGTGGCATCATCCTCGTCTGCAATCACCACAACACTTGGATTGAGGACAACCCCGCCGAGGCTCACCGACTTGGCCTGACGAAACACTCTTGGGAAGCCTGAGTTTTCAGCACCTAACGGGTAGTCGCTCAACCCCAACTGTCGGGCTGAAAAAAAATCGTCACTTACAGTTGATTGCTCAGACAAACCAAGTGGGGGAAATAAGTGCCGGAAACGAAAGTCAACAAGCCTGCAAACGCAATCCGAGTAGGTGAAATCGGGTTTGCCCGAACCAAAGGTGCGATGGCGAAACTCATTCGTGCGAGCGAATGGCTGAAATGGCGTTCGTGTCAGTTCAACCACACCTTCGTTGTGGTCACGGCAGGAAACACCTACGAGGAAACTTGGATTGTCCAAGCCGAACTTCGAGGCGTGACGCTGCGCCGTTTGTCCGAACTCCTGCCGGATGCTAGTGAAATCCACTTTGTCGCCCCGCCGGAAGGCGTTGACCGCAAACGGGTTGCCCTGTTCGCCCTTGCCGAACTTGGTCGCCCGTATGGGATTTTGAGTATCATCTGCATTGCGCTGGATATCACCACACCGGATTGGTTCCTTGCGTTTCGCCGCAAGAACACTTGGATTTGCTCGGCTCTTACAGCAGAGGCTTGTCGTTATGCTGGTTGGTTCTATGACTTCCCCGACATCTACCTCGTCACCCCAACCCGACTTTGGCAAGCCCTTCAGGAAGCGAAGTAGCGTGCTGAAATCCTTTCTGTCAATCATCACGACTTTGGATGTGAACTTGCCACGCACCAAACCATCATCTAGTATGGCAATCACCAATCGAGCCTCCCTGCGAAAGAAAAACGCAGAACGCACAGAGGCTCATCAAGCAATGAGAAGGGTAGTGAAATAACTATGACGAACAAGATGTTCATTAGCCGCCACGAACACAACTTCAAGTCAACTTTCGCCAATGAGGTTGCCAAAAGCCAACCGCTTCGTGGTGCGATGATTTACACCCCACACGACTGTGAGATGCCCGACCCTTGGGAAACACCACTTGGGTCAATCTGGGCTTGCTACGGCTTCCGCAATGGAAAGATGTGCTACGACCAATGGATTTGTGAGGACAACTCCGGTGCGAAGCGTTGGGTGCTATTTCAGCGAAACCTGAGCGTCTGATGCCCCCCAAGAAAAAGGTGGCGACCCCAAGAGTTGCTACTGACCACGACACTGAAGTGGTGGAATACAAGTCAGCGATGATGATGCGAACCTTCTACGAGCCAACTTGCTCGTGCGGGTGGGGAAGCCTGCGGTATTTGACCAAACCACAGGCTTTGGCCGCTGCTGAAAAGCACGCCAAAAACCCCGTTTTCTAAAGAGAAACACTCTAAGGCTGTTAGTGAAAAAACGCTAGTAGCCTGTGGGGTATGACCGTCATCGCTGGTTGGCACGACAAAGAACGAGCGTGGATTGGCGGCGACAGTGGTGCGTTTGACGAGGACAGCGTAAGCCTCACCGAGACAAAGGTTTGGAAAGCCGACGGCTTCCTTCTTGGCGCTTGTGGGGGGTTCCGCCTTGCTGAAATCGCTTACGATAGCGGTATTGGAGAGCCATATCGCCTCCGTGACCACTTGGAGATGTGGTGGAAAGACCTCGGCTCAGGGGAGAATGACACGACCTTCCTGTGTCTCAACACACTCGGGATTTGGATTATTGGCTCGGATTTCAGCGTCATTCGTTGCCGTGAGAACTACGCTGCCATCGGGGGCGGGGGATTGTCTGCGATGTCAGCACTTCGGGCGCTACAAGATGTGTCTATGGGGGGCAAAGACCGCATCACCACCTCCCTCAAAACTTCCGCTTACCACACGAGCAAGGTTCGCACCCCGTTCCGGGTGATTTCACTATGAGTAGGAAAATCCAAAAGTCTTACACGCTTCGCTACGATGTCCGACCCGACTTCACGCTCAACAAGGAACGAACGGTGCATCACCACGCTCGTGCCAAAGTGGTCAAGGAGTGGCGACAGGCGTTTGCTGATGCCGCCCAAGCCGAGATGATACCGAGATTGGAACAAATCACGGTTGAAGCGCAGCCCTATGTGCTGAACGCTCGCTATCGCCAAGATGTCGGTGCGTGTTTCCCTGTGGTGAAAGCGGCGATTGACGGACTTGTGGATGCAGGCGTTCTCGTTGACGACCACGCAGGGATTGTGGTGAAACTGACGATGCTCGCTCCCATTTTTGGCAGCGACGCTTTGGAAATCACGATTGCTAGCGTAGGATAGGTGCTGAAATGGATTTTCCTACCTATGAAAACCCGACGGCTTACCACGCCCAAGCAGTTTTGGATAACACCGACCTCAAAGCGGTTTCGGTAGCCCCAAACTTCACGGGTGTCGCTTCCGGCTGTGCGGTTTCAGCAAATGCAACGATGGGTGTTGCCATTGCTTCGGGAACCATCCTCATCAACGGTGCGCCCTACACGACTGTTGGTGGAACTTCTGCCGTTTCCTCCGCAAGTGTGGGTGACCGCCGTGACATCGTTTACGCAACTTGGTCTGGCTCGGCTGTAGTTTTCACCACCGCAGCCGGAACCCCTGCAACTGCCGGATGGACTTTTGGAACGCAGGGAACACCACCCATCAAGCCAACTCTGCCCGACAACGCAGTTTTGCTTGCGGAAGTGTATGTCGTTGGAACGGGGGCAACCCCAACAACTGTCATTACAAGTGCTGAAATCGTAGACAAGCGATGCTTCGTCACGCAGTTCACCAACGATGTGACTGCCACGACGGGTGGCTCAATGACTCTAAAGGCCGTTGGAACCGCAGGAACTTACGGTGGTGGAAACGCCCTCCCATCCATCACGACGGATAGTGCGGGTCGGATTTCAGCAGCAAACAACATCGCCGCAATCCCCTCGACCTACACGGCTGGAACACCAACTTACATTGGCTCTGCCACTACCCCTATTACGGGAGGAACCTTCACCTCAGGGTCGTGGACTTTCAATGCGTCTATTACTCCGACGGCGTGTTCATCAACAGCAAACTTGATTACATTCTCTGTGAGCGCCACCACAGGTTTTGTCGTTGGGCAAATGATTACTGCCGCCGGTTTCGCTAACGCTGCCTACAACGGCGTGTTTTATGTTGGAGCAGTTTCAGCATCGGCAGTCACGGTTTATGCGGGAACTAACCCCGCTTCCATCCCATCAAACACCACAGGCAAGTTGTATCCGACGATTGGAGTTGGCTCGCAAGTTGGCGTGGCGGCGGTCAACGGCTCTGCAACCATTCCTATCGGTGGTATCACCACAAACGGAACGACTTGGACAGTCACCACTTCGGCTGCACACGGCTTTGTCAACGGTGCTTCGGTCACTATCGCTGGTGTCACACCCTCCGGCTACAACGGTTCATTCACGATTGCCTCTATTGGCTCAACGACTTTCACTATCACGAACGCCACTCAGCCCGTTCCAGTCACGGTTGCAGGAACGGCAACGGCCACAATGGGGGCGATTTCTTTTGCCCCTGTTATTGCTTCATCTCTAGGCTCGTTCACAATCACCACTCAGCCAAACGGTATTACGCCTGTCAACTCGCCTGCGAGCGGAACCCTGACCTATCCTGTGCCGCTTTACAGCGCCGCATCGCCCGCAGTTGGGTATTACCAAGCGTGGTCGGGAACTTCGCCTGTCCAAGTCCCAACATTTGGTGGTGGAAAGAACGCCCTCATCAACTCGGCAATGGACATTTGGAACCGTGGAACTTCCATCGCCATCAACACGAGCATTGGTGCATCAGCATCGGCGTGGACAGCAGACCGTTGGTATGTGACCGCTCTCAACGGCAGCGTCACGGCTTCGCAAGACGGCACGGCAACGATGCCGAACAACGCTCCTTACGGCCATCGCATCACCACTGGCTCGGCAGGAAACGCTGGCTACATTATGCAACAGGCTTTAGATAGCGTCACCTCAAAGGCACTCGCTGGTCAGAACTTGACTGTTTCGTTCAACGCTCGCTTCAATGCCAACAACAATAGAACTGCCGTATCTATTTTCACCTCTAGCATCTCCAACTCCATCACGGGCAACACTTGGAACCACCTGTCAACCGCTAGCGCAAATACGCCAACGACCTATGCCACGACCCTTCCCCTACAAGCAGTTAGTGGCATTATCCCAACCGGAACACTTGGCGTGATGGTGCAGATTACGCCGGTTGCTGCAATCAACAGCATTGCAAACTCTGGCACAACGCCCAATATTGTTTGGACAGTTACAACCGGAACGGTTCACGGTCTTACCACAGGCGATACGGTTGTCATTTTTGCGGCTAACGCTTCATACAACGGAACTTGGACAGTCGCTTCAGTCCCATCAGGAACAACTTTCACCATCGGTAGCCAGACCACAAACCCCGGAACAGCAACCGGATACGCAACTGCCGCCTTTTCTCCGGTTATGTCGGTTTCGGCTTTCCAAATCACAAGTGCCACCGTTTTCACCTACACGGCTGCGCTGCCTGCCGCTTCAGGTGGCAGTTCGCCCTCTACTTATTTTCAGCCCGGTCAAACAGTCACGATTGCGGGTCTTACAGGTGGAGCCGCAGTAGGCAATGGAACTTTTGTCCTTGCTTCAGCCAGCGCCTCAGGCTTTACGGTCACCACTTCTGGTCAGACCGCAGGCTCTTTGATTTCTGGTCAGGCAGGAACGGCTACAGCCGTTACCACGCACGATGTCACCAAAGTGCAGTTGGAGTTTATGGGCGGCAACAACATTTACTCCATTTACAACCGGCACGGTGGGGCAAATGAAACTGCTGAAATCATTACAAATGGGCCTGCCGGAACCAATGGCGTTCTTGTCACGACGGGCGCTCTTGACTCAGGAACGGGTCAAGGAACACCATCTTGGCTCACAGTCGGTGCAACCAACACGGCTTTGATGTCTAGTGGAACCCAATCCGTCTTTGCCTACAGGCAGACACAGGCTCTCGCCTACACAACAAGCGGTGGAGTTATTGGAACCAATGTTGGTGAAACTATCCCTGTCTGGGGGGCAAATGCCGTCTACACAACCGTCGCTTCCAATATGCGTCTTACCGCCGTTTACCTCACCGCGGGGCAACAGGTCACCAACTTGACTTTCTTTGGCATCGGGGCGGGGTCGGGTCTTAGTACCGCTTGGGGTGGGCTTTTCACCCTTGCATCAGGTTCAGGCTCTAGCGGGGTGACAACATTGGTCGCTGCTACTGCCACGCAAAGCATTTCCACTACCTCCGCTACGGCTTTTGCGACTTGGGCATTATCAAGCCCTTACACCGTTCCGTCTACGGGTCTTTACTATGTGGGTTTTCTGTTTGCAGGAACATCACCTACTTTTCCGACCCTTGCGGGAGCAAGTAGCCAAATCTCGGCGGTTCTCAACACGCCACGCCCATCGGCACAAATCACCACCGCACCGGCAACTCCGCCCGCTATCGGCGCAACATACAATGTTGGTGGTAGTGCTTGGAGCATCTACGCCGCACTTACCTAAGCCCTAGTTATTTCACCAAACAACTTGACTTTATGACCCTCACGCAACCGCAGTTGTTGTAGTAGGGTTTCCAAAACACGAAGGGGTTGTGATAGTGAAATCCGACGACGACGGACATTGCCTGATTTGCCGCATCAAGACCTACCTGATTTCGGGGGATTGGTTTCACTACAATCAAGAGGCCAAGCGCGCCGCTTCCAAACTGTGCCACCCCTCGCACCCCAAGCCTGCTGATAACTAAGTTCTGAGAACAAGGAGAAACCTATGGAACCCGTCACCCCGCTTCCAAAGCGCCAAGAAGTTGACACAAACTTTTCACCAGAGGTCGCCTCGCTGCTGCAACACATCAAGGATGTCTGCAAGCAGATGCGTGACCACGAACGAGCGGTGATTGACTTGGGCGTTGAGCGTCGCCAGACCGTCACTCGACTCCGTGACCACGGCATCACTTGGCGCAAGATTGCTGAATGGGCCGGCACGACTGACCAAGCCCTTTACAAGCACCACAACCGAGACAAGTAGTTGACATCACCACTCGCACCTACTAAACTAGGGTGCGTATGCCGACACCTGACCCAACTTTAGTTAGAGCCGTGCAGACGCTTGCGGGCGTTTGCGATGGAGCCGCCACCCAAGATGGTGTTGGCTTCAATGGGCCTGACAGCAAGTTTGGGAAGTCTCTTGGTGAAGCCCCTGTAGAGGTTTGGACTGATGCCCTCGCCAGAGATGCGTGGGAACTCATCGCCAAGTATCGGGGGCAACTCAAAAGGGTTGGCATTGACTACGACAGCATCCCAGAGCCTCCTAAGGCGCACGGTGTCAAGGGCGTAAGAGCCGTAGATGTCCGCTCAGGCAAGGTTTTGGTGTTCCTGCCCTATGGGGACTCAGCCTATCCAAAACAGGCGTTATCAGCAACTTGGAACCGTGACCTGCGGGGTTGGCAGGTAGCCGTATCCAAGTATGGCTCAGTCTTGTCGTGGGCTGAAAGAAACGACATCCCCGTGACCGACAGGGCGAAGGCAATCCTGTCATCAGCACCTCAGCCAGACAAGCCAGACTACGGTGGCACAGCCCTTTTGGAGTTTGGTGAAATCGTGTTGAAGTTTGACTACAACCCCAAACTCGTAGATGCCGTTCGTGCCATTCCCGGTAGGCATTGGAACGGTCACGAGAAGGTTTGGATTATCCCTGCCAAGTGCGTGAGCCTCGTTCGTCAGTTGGCGGAGGACTATCACCTCTTTCTAACCGAGGATGTCAAGCGCCTACCTGACCACGAAGTGACCACAGCACCGACTGTCTCCGTCAAAGGGAAGTCGTTTGCCATCTCGTTCACCTACGATGCCGACCTACTTTCCAGCGTTCGCCAAATGCCCGGTTCTACTTGGTCACCTAAGGACAGAGTTTGGCTTGTTCCGATTGAGAGCGTTGAGGAAGTTCAGAAGTTTATCGCCCAATCAAAGGCAAAAACTTCACCAGAAGTCGCCAAGTTGGTCGCTGAGGCAAGTGTCGTTCAAGCGGTTATTGACGCATCAGCAGCGCACGATGCCGAAATCCAAATCAAGGGATTTGGCTCAGAGAAGTTCCAACTATTCCCATTCCAAAGAGCCGGTGTCGCCTACGCTATGCGTCAAATGGGCTTCACCTGCGACGATGATGGAGTGTGGATACAAACCGAAATAAACTCCGGTGGTGTTCTTATTGGCGACGAAATGGGGCTTGGAAAAACCTCGCAAGGTCTTGGTGTTCTGAAGGCTACGAACTCGTTTCCTGCGGTGATTGTCTGCCCTGCCAGCCTCAAACTCAACTGGAAGCGTGAAGCCGAACAATGGATACCGGGCGTTCAGGTGAAGGTTCTTTCAGGCACTAAAGGCAACTTGCCTGATGCCGACATTTACATCATAAACTACGATATTCTCACGCATTGGACAGATAAGTTCGTGAGTATCAAGGGCTTGGTTTTGGATGAAAGCCACTACATCAAGAACGGTTCAGCACAGCGTTCCAAAGCCTGTATTCGTATGGCGGATAAGGTTTCCGAAGGTGGCGTTAGAGTCTGTTTGTCAGGAACACCAATCGTCAATCAACCTTTAGAGATTATGACGCAACTCCGTGTCATCAACCGTTTGGATGAGTTTGGCGGAGCCACTTCATTCCGAGGAAACTACGGGCGGGCATCAGCAAAGAGCCTCGCAGCACTCAACCGGAAACTCCGTAGCACTTGCTATGTCCGTAGGCGTAAGGCTGATGTTTTGACCGAACTGCCTCCGAAGCGTTGGGCGCACTTGGTCGTAGAAGGCGACCCTGTGGTGATGAAGGAATACAAGAAAGCCGAAGCCGACATCGTGAAGTATCTGTCGCAGTTGGCGATGCAACTCGCTTTGGAAGCCGGTGCTGATAACGAGGAAGCCCGACGAGAGGCTTGGCAAAAGGCGCTACGAGCCAGAGCCGCCGAGAACCTTGTCGCCATCACCACCTTGAAGCAACTCGCCGCCAAAGCCAAAATGAAGGTCGCTAAGAGTTGGATAGATGACTTCCTCGCCAACGACAAGAAGTTGGTGGTGTTCGGATGGCATCGTGACATCGTGGATATGGTTGCTGAAAACTTCAGTAATGGCGTGAAAATCCAAGGCGGATTGACCGCCGAGAAGCGTCAGGAAGCCGTTGACCTTTTCCAAAACTCAGACGAGCAGAAGGTGATTGCCTGCAACATCAAGGCAGCCGGAGTGGGTCTAACCCTGACCGCAGCCAGCGATGTGCTGTTCGTTGAGCAGGGATGGACACCGAGCGATATGGAGCAGGGTGCTGACCGTTGCCACCGCATCGGACAGACCGACAGCGTGACCGCTTGGCTGATGCTGACCGCCGAAACGATTGACGAGGATATCGCCACGCTGATTGACCACAAGAGAAGCATCGTGGACAGGGCGATTGACGGAAGCGATGACGACGATGACGAGGAAACCTCCATCATTGGTGATTTGCTTGTCGGCCTTGCCGAGCGTGGGATGCAGGAAGCGTCGTAGTCGCCTTACCCTTGCTGAAAAGTAAGGAGAGGGTTAGAGCGTGTTGCCCGCAGCGTTGTCGGTAAAGCCTGTGTTCACAGCGGCAGTTGCACTCTCGGCGGCGCTAGAGGCATCAGCAGCCATCTCAATCGCATCTTTGTGCGTGTCGTCATCTTTGCCTGATGTGATTTCAGCAGCCTTGTTGTGTGCCGTAGCCGCTTGGTTGTGCAGACTTGCGGGGAAAATAAACCCCTTCTTGGTCAGGATTTCAGCAACCTTGCGATGATACTTCGCCTTTTGCTTGTGATGAGCCGCTTGCTCTCTCGACTTCTCGACGGTTTCACCAGCGATTTTCAACACACCCACTGAAGCCCACGAGGGCAACAGAGCGTCGGTGGCGAAAGGATTTGTCATAACAAAAGTCTATCCTGCGTTAGTGAAATCCCTGAAGTAGAGTGGCATCTATGAATATCAACGTGAGAGCCGAACTTGTTGCGATTGACAGCATCAAGGCGCACCCGCAAAACCCCCGACTTGGTGATGTCGCCGCTATTGCCGAGAGTTTGGAAGTCAACGGTCAGTATTCACCAGTCGTGGTTTGGAACGACACGATTATTGCCGGAACCCACACTTGGAAGGCCGCAAAGAGTCTCGGCTGGACAGAAATCGCCGTCACCTACTTTGAGGGCAGCGAGGATGAGGCGCTTCGTGTGCTGATAACCGACAACCGCACGAGTGACATTGCCGTTTACAACAACGAACTGCTCCTTGACCTGCTGAAATCCCTGCCGGATTTGGAAGGAACGGGCTTTGACACCGAGTATTTAGACGAACTTGACGGTCTACACAACGACACCTCCGGTGGCATTTCCAAACCTCTCCTTGACGACGAGCCAACCGACGACCCAACACCACCTGTTCCAATCGTTCTTGGTGACTTTCGGGGCTACTTGGACTACGGACTGCACGACATCTGGCTCTCATCTATCCAAGATGCGGTTGGTGAAAAGAAAGCCAAGATTACTAAGGAAATCCGCAATCGCTTGGACATCCCCAACGACCCAAAGCCGCCAAAGACGGAAAAGGTCAAGACTTCCAAAACTGCCGACCAAAAGATGACGATGGTGGAAACTACTCTCGTTCCCATCAAAGAACTGAAGCGGTATCCAAACAACCCTCGCGAGGGGGACATCGGGGCGATTAGTGAAAGCCTGCGGGTTCTTGGGCAATACCGACCCGTCGTGGTGAATAAGCGCAACAACCAAATCCTGAAGGGCAACCACACGGCTGCCGCTGCATCAGCACTTGGCTGGACTGAAGTTGCCGTCGTATGGGTGGATGTGGATGACGAAGCGGCGGCAAAAATCGTGCTTGCCGACAACCGAACAGCAGACAAGGCGACCTACGACAACGACCTGCTTCTCTCTGCGATTTCACTACTGGACACTTTGGAAGGTTCCGGGTTTGACAGTGAGGATGTAGCCGACATCGCACAGGGCAAGAACAGCACCCCCGTCATTGCAAAGGTCAAGTTCCAAATCGGGGATTACTCGTTCTCGACTACACAGGGCGCTTACGACGCTTGGGCTGCTGAAACCAATATTCCTGATGAGGCGCTTCACCAACTTGGCTTGCCCCTAACCGCACTTCTAAGGGAAGCAGACTGATGTAGAATGGTCGTATGGGCAAAGACAACCTGACTGTTATTTTAGCAACGCCACTCGCTTATCCAAAACCGAGCAAGGCTCTGTCCGATGTCGTTTTCTCGTTGTCACCCGACAAAATGCGTGACTTCTACGCATCTTTAGACCAGACTTTCAGCAAGTTCGGGAACAACGCAACCGTTGGAAACTTGCCACCTGCGCTGCAAACAGCAGTCGTCGCCAACTATCCGATTGACTAGTTGTGTCAGGCTTCACCACTGAGGCATTGCTCTACCCTCTTGCCAAAGGGGACATCAGAGGACACGCCTTCCACGGGAACCAGTACGAAGTGGTCGCTAGCGAGGGCCAAAGCGAAAGCAGACCGCCGACTGGACAGTTCCAACTCTCAGGTAGTGAAATCCGTGAGTGGGTCAAGTCATTTCGTGAAGAACGCCACGTTGCGGGTATTCTCACACAAGAAGCCATCCTTGACTCAGGAGCCGTCGCTCTTTCCAAAATGCTCGGGTTTGACAAGCCGGCCCAGCAACCCAAAACGCCACCCAGCCGAGAACCAAACCTCTATCGGGGATGCAGTCCTGAAGGTGCTGAAAGCCTGTTGCGACCTTTAGAACACTACGGGAGTGGCGGTGGGGCGGCTTATGGCAACGGGGTTTATTCCGCAGAGAACCGTTTGGTGGCGGAGCAATACAACGTCGGCGCAATGGTGAAAATCTGGCTTGACCCCGATACAACGATTGCAGATGGCGAGGATGTGGAAAAGGCTTACAGGGCATTTGATGTCATCTTGCCTAACGAGTTTTCATCGTTCGCTTATCAGCCCGTCAATGCAGCACTTCTCTTTGGCTACCAAGCCATTGAATGGGGTGGAACATTCGTCATTCTTGACCGTTCCAAAATGACTATCAGCACCGAGTCGTGACAGGCGGATTGGGCAAGTCGTAGTAGCATTAGCGGAAGGAGGTTCCCTATGTCTATCAACCCTTTCCATTACGAAAATCTGCTGAAATCTGCTGGCAACTACCCCATTGCAAAGGGAGATTTGCCCGGACACCCGTTTCGGGGGAACCAGTACCAAACTCTCAACTCTGCGCTAGACCACATTTCACAAACGGCTTATCGGAGCGGCGGGAGGATTGAGAGGGACTCGGTTGCCGATGCCCACCGTGCAGCGGCAAAGGAGCATTACAGCAGAGCAGCCGGACTCCTTCAGCACGCCCAAAACCAAGTTGACGCTGGATTGTCAAACACGACTGAGCAATACAAGCAAGATGTTCACGATGCGATTGGCGCTCATCTGCTTGCTGGAAAAGCGCACGATGCCGCCGCTGATGAAAACTCACGAGGGGTGGCTTATGGCCCCGGAGAGGTAAAGCCGTACAACGCTGAACAATCTGCATCCGCCTCAAAGACGGCTTTACGCCGTTCGGGTGAAGCACGAGCCACTACAGAACTTCTTTCCTAAGTAAGTAGTGGAATGTCTGCCAATCCTTTCCAAACCAGCGAGTTACTGAAATCGCTATCAAACTACCCCGTTTCCAAAGGTGGAGACTTACCCGGTCACGAGTTTCACGGAAACCAACACACAGGTGGCATTGGTGGTGGTGGTGGGGATGCCCGTCAGTCTGACCCCGGGCGCAACAGCAATCCGGGTCGGAACCAAGCCAGCACCCAAAGCAACGGACTTGGAAGCAAAATCCGTGCCAAACTCTCCCAAATCAACCATTTCGGTGCTACGAAAGAGGAATGGGATAAAAAACAGGCAGCCGCCGACAAGATAAGTAGGGCGCACCACGCGGCAGAGGCAGAGAAGGAACGTAGGATAAACAACGAGTTGGCTTACCACGACCGCCTCGTGCAGGTCGCTGACAAATACAAAGAAGAATGGCGACGGACTGGTGACAAAAGGGCGCTTGACAAACACGACGAACTGAAAGCGGAGTTCCACGCAGGTAAGCACTTGGCCTTCACCTTGAACACAGACAAAGAGCGCAAATACGGCACGAACATAGACTTCTCGGTGGGTGAAGAAATCACACCAGACAAAATGCCCAAGTATGTCCCCTTCTCGTGACTCAATGGTGGTCGTGGTGCTTAGACGGCCTCGGCTTGACTTGCACCTACCTAGTTGGTAGAAAGTTCTGGTGGGGTTGGCTCTGCTATCAGGGCTACAACCTCATTTGGATTACTTACGCCATCACCACACGGCAATGGGGCTTCATCCCCGGCTGCATCGTCTATGCCACCCTCAACCACAAGAATATGAGGTCTTGGCGCAAGGGCGCTTGACAGATAACACTAAACCCCGATAGTGTGAGGGGCAATGACCTCCCCCTTCAATGAAGTGCCGAGCGAACCCGAATACCCTGACCCCTCGCTGATTGCCTCGATTGAGCATCAAGCCGAGAAGTTGGGCTACCTAGTGAAAAAGGTAGAGGACTTGTTCGCCAAGCGTGCGCGTGAAGCACGACACATTGCCCTGTTTCAGCACGGGTTAGAGAACATCTACATCCTTCGCAAGTGGACTAATGGTGAAATCAACGACGAGGAAGCCGCCGAGTTGCAGGCTCAACTTGCCGAGCGCACCTCTGCGATGCACGATGAGGTCAAAGACCTTTTCACCACGAATATGAACCGCCTCAACGAAATAGTGCTTCGCCATCTTGATATCGGCAAGGGTTCAGCGAGCGAGTTGGACAACTTCCTCAACGAGATGTTCCGAGGCGAATAATGAGTCAGCAAGAGAACACGGACACTTGCCAACTCTGCGGCCATTTGCTTTATCACCACAATCCAAAATGCGGGTTCAATCCGTGGTGGGTCAACAGCAATGGCGAAAAAGTCAACCCGTGTCAATGTGAAGGAGAACAACAATGAGCCTAGAGAACGACATCAGCCGCATCAGGGAACTTTTGGAAGTCGTCACGGAGGTTGTAGTGGAAAAAGCCGACAACAAGCCTGCTTGCCTGTGCCAGCCACCGGAGAACAACGAGGCAAACATTGAGTATCTGTCGCCATACAACGACGGTGCTGAAATGATTGAGGAACTTCGGGATTGGCTCGCCAGCCAAATCAACTTCGCCTACCAAGCCCAATCAGACACCCTCGCCTTCCAAACCACTTTGGATATGTTGAACGAAATCGTGAACAAACGGGCGCTGAGTCACTGATTTCGGCAAAGAAAACACAACCCCCCTATTGCATAGGAGCGTGGATTTGTGTATGCTTCACCTCTAGCCGACTGCAAAAGGAGAACCAATGACCATTGCATCACCTTGGAACGACGAGAGCGACTACCACACCCCACAGTCGCAGTTTGGGGAGTTCATCGTCGTCACCCCCGCAGGTGAAGTGAGTTTCCTCCCCGAAGGAAGCATCATCTTGCCTGTTGCCGAGATGAGCGTTGCCGAAAAGAATGAAGCGGTCACGCTCATCAGTAAGCCAACCGAGGCTCGTCACACTTGGGCGCTGAAGGCTCGTACCGACGCTTGGGTGCGGAACGGTCACTGACCCCGAATGGCAATCACCACTTGTATCTGTGGCGAGGAAATCGCAACCGTGTATGGCGATGGTGAAAACCTGTCCGTATGGTGGCATACCGCATACGCACGACCTGAGTGCCTGTCCTCCCAAATAGCAACACCAGCCGTTCCCGAAACATTGCCAACTGTTGAGTGTGAGTGTGGTGAAAAGTTTGTTGGCTCAACACGAAAGCACGACCTCGCAATGCACCGAGATGCCTGTAAATGGGGAGATGAATGGCTGACCTCGTAAATCACCCACCGCACTACACGAGCGACCCATCAGGCGTGGAGTGCATCACCATCACCCAACATCGGAACTTCTGCGTCGGCAACGCCATCAAGTATCTGTGGCGAGCAGGACTCAAAGACGACACCAAAACCATTGAGGACTTGCAAAAGGCCGTGTTCTACATCAACCAAGAAATCAAGCGGCTAGGAGGCAAACCGTGAACAGAGAGTGGTGGAAAGTTAGACAAGAAGCCGAGGCAGCAGCCCAAACCAACCAGCCATCCGGCATTGACGGACTGAAGGAACACCTCCGCCACAAAGAAGCCGAACTCGCCTATCTCAAAAGGCAGAAGGCAATGGTCAAGTTTGAGGTCAAGGCGCTTCGCCGGTTGGTGGAAAACTATGACCAGCAATAGTATGCAGCGCAACAGTATGAACCAAGCCGAGCGTAGTGAAATGCGAGCCAAGCACATCTTGGAGACATACGAGGACAGAGTAACTAAGCAAGAAGTTGAAACCTGCGGTCATTGCTGCCTTGATGAGTGGCCCTGCGATGTAATCAAGGTGCTTGACGCTACTGAGCCACCGTGCGACCACGTTGAAGGTGGCGAAATCCCTCACACCACCGAAGGCATCAACGTTTGGCTCCACTTCACCTACTGCCCCTTGTGTGGAGAGAAACTATGAACCAGCAAGAACAAAATGAAGTTCGGGCGTTGTATTATTTTTGGGAAAACAGCCTGAACAACCGTACACAGGAAGCGTCATCTGTAGACGCTTGGGAAGCCGTAGCGAACACTAACCCCGATAATGTTAGCCAAGGCGACCTAGTGAAAAAGGCGCGGCGTTTGCTCGCAGAGGTCACGCCAGAGGAATACGGCCTTGCTTACGCACAGGGATACCAAGTGGCAATCCAAGACCTTTTAGGCGATGTCGTTTTGGAGGAAGCCACTCCTACAGGTGCAACTTTCTCCAAAGGCGAACACCAACCCCCTGCAAAATACCCAACTAGGGGGGAGAAGTAATGGATACGCCTTCAATGATTTTCACCATCTGCATTATCTGGCTTCTTGTTATTGCGGCGATGCGATGACAACGGCACAAAATCGAGCCGAGGAACTCCTTTTGGAACTCATCTATGAGCGAGTGCTGGTTAGTGCGCCAACCAAGATTGAAGAACTGGATTACCCGGCTAGTGACCATTACAAGGGCTACTACGAAGGTTGGTGGGAAGCGGTAGAGGCGCTACGGAACACCATTGACAACCATAACGAGGGCAACGGGTATCGCAAATGAGCCGCCAACAGGACATCGCCAACGCACAGAACCCTGAAGGTGAAAAGCGCCTTGCCCGCATCCTGAACCGCCACATCGGTTGGTCGGAGCAGGGTTGGTCATCCATCTCTTGTGAAAAGTTGCCACCCTCCTACTACCTTGACTTCTGCATCGTGCGTGACAACCGCTATGTCGAGGCGTGGTTAGAGGTGAAAGAGCGTGGAGCGTTCTACGGCGACTGGCTTTTCCCGCTTGCAAAGTGGATACGAGGTTTGGAACTTGCTGAAATGAGTGACAAACCGTTCTACATTTGCTTCTCTTACCCTGACAAGATTTCAGCAGACGAGCGCATCTGCTATTTGGAAGTCAACAAAGAGATGAAGCCACCTGTGGTTTGGGCGGGGCGCAAAGACCGAGGCTACGAGAACGATATGTTCCCTCACATTGAGTTGCCCCACAAGTGGTTCACAGATATCTCAGACTTGGGATAGGGTTTCACCACTGAACTAAAGGAGAGTGAGGCAACCAATGTTCACCATTTTCTGCCAATCACACGGCAAAGAGGAAGTCTGTCCAAGCGAGCCTTACAAGGTCTGCCCTGAGTGCTTCCACATCTTTCATACCCCTGAGGCGCTGCTAGCCGACGCAAACATCGAACGCTTGCAGATAACCCCGAGTAGTGAAAATGTCACGCTCATCACGGACACGGAAGCCGTGTTGTCCTGTCCGCATTGCGTTCACGACTTCTAAGGAGGGCTTGATGTCTGCTGAAATGTCTTACGAGGACTTGGCGCTTAGGTTTTTGTATTTAGCCAACAACAGCGGCGTGAACTACGGGCAAGGAAATCGCTATCTAGCCGAGGCTCAGGTCTGGGCGACCCTTCACCTCGCAAAAGCGATGGGCAACATAGCAGAAACTCACCAAACTGATGAGTTTGCGCTATGTCAGCACCGCACCCTCAATACCCATAAGATTGAGAACGATGTTGCCGACGGGTTTTGGACTGAACTCAACACTTACTGCCCGCAATGTGGTGAAAAGTTATGACAAGCCGCTTGATGAGAAACTTCTACTTCTTTGCGAAGCGCCAAGCCGCACGAGTAGCCTGCCTGTTCGGTCACCACAATCACAAGATGGGCGTTCCGGCTAAGGGTGGCGGCGGTTTCGGATGCCTGTGGTGTAAAAAGCCCCCAAAAAAGTAGTTCCGCCCCACAAACAGGGCAAAACTATGCTGAAAACGGTATTGTTCTGGCAAAAGAGCGCCGGAACCGATACTCTTTTGACCCACGAGGGGGAATGATGCCGAGTATTCCAATCAGCAAGACAAGCAAGAAATGGCGCAGAGAAGGATGGCTGTCGCTCTCGCTGCGTGACTTCGGTTTTGGATTTCACCTCTACTTTTGGCGACGAAAGAACGCGTGGGGAACATCCGGCTTCTCCGTCAACTGCTACTTGCTTTTTGTGGATTTTCACCTAGAGGTTTGGAAAACTAAATGACGGTTCAATCCAACTTCAGCGAAGGTGGACAGTTAGAGATAGTCCAACACCCACATCCAATCCTCGCCACTGTTGCCACTCCCGTCACGGATTTCAGCACTATCCCCGCTCTTGTCTTGACAATGCGCCAAGCAATGAAGGAACACCGTGGCGTTGGGATTGCGGCAAACCAAATCGGTGACCCAAGAGCCGTGTGCATCGTCAAGGGAACCGTGATGGTCAACCCAACGGTAGTGAAAACCAGCGGCAGGGCGTTGTTGGCGTTAGAAGGCTGCCTCTCTGTCAAGGCGAGCGGCGAAGCCTATCCCCGCACGGCTCACGACTTCATCACCGTGGCGTTCCAAAACTCCAAAGGTGAAAAGGTTGTCCAAACCTTTAGCGATTGGGATGCTCGCATTGTCCAACACGAACTCCGTCACCTCAACGGGAAAACGATTGCCGATGCCTGAAGCACCACCGCCCAACAACCCTTTGGCGACTTTTAGTGAGTGTCCTCATTGTGGTGAAATCCTCACGCCAGAACACGCCCACTTCAAGTGCCGAGGATGCGGTTGGCGTGATAGTTGCTGCGACTAGAGAACAGAAAAGTGACACCCCTGCTGTAATCTAGGGTCTATGGCGACTAACCCTTTCTCTCTTGAAAACCTTGCACCAACTTGGGTGCAGGCTACTGAAATCCTCAAAGGTGACTTCGTTGGTCACCCCTTCCGTGGCAATCAGTGGGAACCCGGCAATAACCTCGGACTAAGCGAGATGACTTACACCGGAAGCGAAAAATGGAAAACAGTTGACCCGGCGCAAACTTACCAAGTTGGTTTTGGTCGAGATGACATTGGTACAACCCTCACCAGTAAAGGCGATGTTGGCATTTCCATTTACGTTTATGACGATTGGCACGACGATATGGGTCAGTTGAATGTCCTAAAGAGCAGCGAACTGAAGTGGGTTTTGGATGGCATCAGTGGCGGAGAAGCCACTTGCCGCTCTTGCGAAACGACTTCCCCCCTCAAAGATTTCACTACCCCCGAAGTCATTGCTCCTACCGAAAAAGTTGTTCCGGCAAGCCTCGTCAAGGGCGGTTGCCCACATTGCGCGCAGGAAACGAGCATCGCAACCGTCGGTCAACTCCTTACGGCCTACACCAAAAACCCAACCAGCAAAGAGATAGACGACCTCACGGATGCTGTTCACGAGTCAATGACTGGAAACTACGGCGGCTACGACACAATGGATGAATACCGCAGCAGTAGCGGAGACTACTAAGTCCAATGTCCGGTTTCACCACCAACGAACTTCTCTACCCCCTAACCAAAGGCGACCTACCCGGTCATCCCTTTCACGGAAATCAGTATGAGGCTGGCGCAGGTGAACTGACCCCTGATGACAGGGTAGACATTGAGGAACTGATTAGCGAACATCAAGGGAGCATCGGTTCGGCGCGTAGTGAAATCTCTGGGTCAAACCAATATCGGGACTCTGTTGGCGCAGGTGAATACCGGGCGCAACAACTTGAAAACGACATCGCTAACCACGAATACGCCATTGACGCGTTCAAGGTGGCGCTGCACTCTGGCAAAAAAGAAGATTTGGAATGGGCAAAAGCCCTTTCCGCTAGTGCATACAAGTAGGCAACCGTGAGTGATTTCACCACGACCTCCCTACTCAAAGGTCTTTCTCGCTACCCCCTAACAAAGGGGGATTTACCGGGGCATCCGTTCCACGGGAACCAGTGGACAACAGTTGGTGGAATAACCCCCGATGTTGCCAACTTCCTTACGAAAAACGCTAACAAGTTTTACAGGGCTGGTGGAAAGGTTGAGGTTGTCAAGTTCTACCAACGCAACCTTGCCAATGGTCGCAGCCGTGGAGATGAAAGACAGCGCCTCTCAAAGGTGCTGGACAAACTCTACGACGAGCAGCGCAAGGAATACGAAACCTCAGGGGATAGTGAAAAATACAAGGAGATTGAGCGCCTGATTTCGGGCTACTCCTTCACCAAACTTGCCTTGATGGGTTTTGGAAGCGCCATCGTCGCCACCGATAAAGACGGCAATGTGGTCGGGGCAATGAGTTACACCACAAATGACGAAAGAATGAAAGTCGGCATCCTCGGCTCATCTAATGAACCTGATGGCGTGGCTACAGCCATTGAGGTGAAAGCGGCATCATTGGCAAACGAAAACTCCCTAAGGGTTGATAGCGAAGCCACTACAGACGCAGAGCCATATCACCGCCTCATCGGGAGAACCATTAGCGACCCACAAACCCTTGGGAGCAGTTGGTCAGCAGAGGAAGTCAAAGCAATCGCAGGCTTACCCGTCGGGCCGGAACACATCTAATGACACGCTTGGATTTCACTACTGAAGGCTTGCTCTATCCCTTGACCAAGGGGGATAGCCCCGGACATCCCTTCAGGGGGAACCAATGGCAAACCGTTGGGGGCATCACGCCAGAGGTAGCGGAGTTCATCACCACCAATGCAAACAAGTTCTACAAAGCGGGCGGCAAAATCGTCAAAATCAAATCGGGGGCAACAAAACTCCGCAACGGCAAAGACCTTACAGAGGCCCGCCAAGAAATGACCGCCAAGATTGAGCAACTGTCCACTAGACAGATGACCCCCGAAACAGAACGCCTCATAGAGGGCTACAAGATGATGCGCCGCAACCTCTCTATGCTGGACAGGGAAAAAGGCCGTGAAGCCTATGTCGCCTTAGACAAAGACGGAAACATCGCTGGTGTAATCGGCGCAATCCAACAACGCGCAGGGAAAGATTGGAAAATCACGGAGTTAGGCTCCACTAACGAAATCCCCGGAACCGCAACCGCTTTGGAACACTACATCGCTTCATCGGCAGGGAACACCAACTTAGAAAGTATCTCTACAGCAGATGCCGTCAACTACCACACGGCTATTGGTAGAACCCTTGAACCCATCATCCACCCTTATGACAAAACCCCTACAGGAGACTTCACCTCAAACTGGTCACTCTCCGAGATGCAAGCGATTGCCAAACTCCCCATAGGCCCGAAACACATCTAACCCTTCCATATTTCACTACAGGGGTTTAGACTCATCACTATGTCCGACACTTCCAATACTCCCGAGTTCACCTTGCCGCCCCTTCCCGAAAAGGGTAAGAGGACAGGCAGAAAGACCCTTCTCACCCCAGAGGTCACCGATGCCGTTGTAAGGCTTCTCAAAGCCGGAAACTACCTCAGTCAAACAGCACGGTATCTCGGCCTAGACCCAACCACTCTGAACAGTTGGAGGGCAAGAGGGAACGAACTGATGGCAAGTGGGAGGGAGGATTTGGATGAATACGAACAAATGTTCGTAGACTTCTCCATTGCCGTAGAGAGTGCAAAGGCTGAGGCTGAAATCAGGGCAGTAGACATCATCCGCAAGGCTATGCCGAAAGATTGGCGAGCAGCAACTTGGTATTTGGAAAGAACCAACAACCGAGATTGGGGAGCAACCCAACGGACAGAGGTATCAGGCCCAGATGGAGGGGCTATCCCGATAGATGTGGACAGTGTGTATCGGAAGTTGGAAGCGGTCACCCAAAGGGTCGTTTTGGAAGCCGAGATTGCATCTCAGCCGACAGAGAGTGCGGAACTACCAGAGAGTGCCGGAGATGGTGAAATAGAGGCCAATGAGCCGGTTGTAGAGAGTGAACCGAATAAGGCGTTATGACCCAATATTGGCGTTATGACAGCCCTGCCCTTACGAGCCTCGGAACTTCCCTTCCCAAAACTCAACCGTCGTTTAGTGAAATCCAATAAAAGACTTGACTTTGGATGTGGGTTGCGTTAGCCTGCGTTTGGCCGCAACAAGGCGGCCCAAAAACATAGAAGTTCAGGGACTACACACCCTGCACCTCTACCGCAAACAGCGAACAAGAGCCGGCCCCGCCACAAGACTGACCTGTCCAAGTCAGAGGGGTCGGCTTGTTGCGTTGTAGGGCATTGACGGTTAGTGAAATGTGCGATTACGCTCTTGGTTGAAGTGGCCGCTACAGAAACCCATAGGTCTAAAGGGTCTGCAACCTTTACTGACGAGTAGGGCGCTGCTTCTAGGGCAACAGCAGACCCGCCTCCCTTTTGCGACGGCGGGGAGTTTTTGGCTAAGACCTCCGCACTATGCGGGGGTCTTAGTTATTTCACTACGATGCGCTCGCTCGACAAAAAACCCCGAGTTTTGGAAAACTCCGCAGATTTCAGCAGATTTTCGTAGACGAAAAACCCCCCGTTCCAAAACGCAACACGGGCAGACAAAAACCCCCTCGCAAGCGAAAACAAGGGGGCTTCGTCTTAGTTAGGGAGGGCAACACCGCAGCCGTCGTCGAATGAATACCGACTAAGGAAAAACAGAGAAACGACGACTACGGGTTGCCGACTCACATCATAAAGCGAACACAGGTTCGTGTCAAGCGGTATGTGACACCCCCCTCGTAAACTTGTTCCCGGAGGGGTCTGTCTCCGTACAGCGCAAGACCCCCACCGGAGGTCGGTGAGGGTCTTATGCGCCCGACTAAGAGCGAGCGGCGGCGACGAAGTGGGGGCTTCATCACCTGCAACTACTCTATCACGGTTGAGTGACCAATGCAAATCGGGCAAAGAAAAAAGCCCCACCCCGAAGGGTGAGGCTCTGTCTCGCAAGGCTACTTATCGGATTTCCCTTTTCCTCAGGCTAACCGCTCTCGCTCCCCACTTCCTAGACAGCGCGGCTACACCTCCTACGAGTGCCACTTCTAGGCTTGCCCGCACACTTGCGCGATTGGGCTTTGAGTATTTGTGACCCGATGAGTCTGGCGTGTCACCCTGCTAGCCCACACGCCTTTGGATGGAAGGTCAAGCGCAACCTGCCGGCCCGCTATCGCTCGTCATCCTCCGGCGCAGAACGCACATAGGGATTTCCCTTTCTAAGAGGTAGACCCCCCCAAACTGCTCAGCCTTAGAAGCCCGCAGCCCAAAGTGACACAACACACCCATCGGATTTCGTTGTCAAGGAACTTCGTGAGGTCTACCGCCCCTCACGCAACTACCATACACCACTCTAGTTTGGAAGTCAAGTCATTTGGAAAGAATATTTCCAAACTCAACAACCTTCCTCTCGCATCTGGCTCAACAGCATCTCATCTGCGAGTGCTTCCAAGTCCTCGTCGGACATACCCTCGAAGTTGCTCGCTACCATCTCATCCCAAGTCATCATCAGTCACCTCGTTCTCGTTGTATCTACTACACCACACTCTATCAAGAGGGTGTCACATAGTCAAGTCATTTTGGAAATATTATTTGGCGGCCCCTTGCTCGACACCACCCCTCCTTGTATTTTGGAAGTATGAGCGCATACAACGGATTAGACACGACCACAGGAAACATCACCCCACTCTGGCTCTGCGATGAGGCAGGCTGCAATCTCGGATGTGAGGTTGGAACACCAGAGGCCGAAGGCTGGCTTGCCACCGAGGAAGCACACTTCTGTCCTACCCACGTCATTTCTCGCTTCGGCAGCAAGTAGCAGCGGCCCAGCAGCGAGTTTTGGAAAACTGGGCCATACCCCCCTATTTTTTGTCCGAGCAGGGCTACGATAGGGGGATGAAGCATTACCTCCCATACCTCTACTCCTTCTTGGCAGGCTTTGGAACTGCGATGACCGTCGCTTTCTTTCGCCGTAGGTAGTGAAATGAACCAAATCATCCAGCGGCTTTTGGAAGCCGGCCCCGAACAGAAGCGGCAAATCTTGTCGAGTCTGTCAAAAGACGAGTTAGCAGTCGTCTACCGTGAGTTGGAAGTCATCGAAAGCAGCCCAACACGGCGTTGGTATTGCCCCCGTGAGGTCTGCAACGGCGAGCCACACGCAGGATTTCACTGGTGCGACCACCCGATTGACGGGAACCACACGCCATACTGCAAGCACGCTCGAACACCACAGCGCCCGCCGGAGGAAACGGCAGACAAGCCGTGGCTTACTTGGTTCTTTAGCGGCGGTCGAGGAACGGGAAAGACACGAGCCGGAGCCGAGTGGGTTTTGGATTTGGTATGGAACCAAGGCTACAAGCGCATCGCACTTGTCGGTCGAACACCAGCCGATGTCCGAGATGTGATGATTTACGGGGATAGTGGAATAATGTCCGTGAGCGACCCCCATCCCCGCCCCACACACGAGCCGACCAAGCGCAGGCTCATCTGGCCGAATGGGGCGCAAGCCTTCACCTATTCCGCCGCCGCTCCGAGTCAGTTGCGTGGCCCTCAGCACGATGCGGCGTGGTGCGATGAGTTGGCCGCTTGGACTGACGCTCCAAAGGGCGATGTTTTGGACACCTCTTGGAACAACCTGATGCTCGGCTTGCGTCTGGGGACAAATCCAAAGGCGCTCGTCACCACCACTCCAAAACGAGTCAAGTTGGTTCGACAAGTTATGGAGCGTCGAACAACCGTGATTACACAAGGAACGACCTACGAGAACCTTTCCAATATGGCCGCTTCCTTCCGTGAGAACGTGCTTGCGGCCTACGAAGGCACACGCATTGGCGAACAGGAGTTGATGGGAACCCTCCTGACAGATGTTGACGGTGCAATGTGGACTTTGGAAATGCTCGAAAATCGAGCCGAACTTGTCGCAAGCGTGCGAGCGGGGCTAGATGATTAGAGTCACGCCAGACGATTTCACTCGCATCGTCATAGGGGTTGACCCATCCGTGACTTCAGGCGAGAGCGCAGACGAAACGGGCATCGTTGTAGTTGCAGCCGGCCCACACCAGCCCGATACTTGCGTGATTGAGACTTGCGACAGCCACGGCTATGTGCTACAGGATGCGACGCTCGCCAAGACCAACAAGAACAGCGTTGACGCTTGGGTGCAACGGGTCATCGAGGTCTTTGACGATTGGAACGCCAACCTTGTTGTGGTGGAAAGTAATCAGGGCCACGAACTTTTGGAAATGGCGCTGCGGACAAAGCGGCCTGACCTACCCATCAGCAGACCGAACGCCAAGGAGAACAAGAAGGCACGAGCCGAACCCATTGTGGCGCTCTACGAGCAGGGTCGAGTTCACCACGTTGGCGACGCTGCGCAGTTCGCTCAGTTGGAGGAACAGATGACGACTTGGGTTCCATCACCAGACGGCAAGCGGCGAGGCAAGTCACCTGACCGCGTTGACGCTCTTGTATGGGCGCTCGCGGAACTGAACTTGCAGGGCAAGAAATACCGCAAGCAGTTGGAAGCGTTTGCTCCGGTCAACTTCGAGCAACGCAATATGTGGCGTATCTAACACCACACTAAACGGGGGTAGTAAGATACCGGCCCGATGATTTGAGAGCCTTAGAAGGCATCACAGAGCGAGGCTTTTCGCCATCACCACCCGAAAACGGGCAAAGCCGTAGGGGGCAGGGCATCTAGCCCCACCCCCCTCGACTTCAGTTGCTCGGGGCAGTCGCCACTTCCAAAGCCTTTTGGAAGTAGCGGTGCGCTGTCGGGTAGGAAACGCCAAAGTTCTTGGCGATGGTCGGGATGCTGTCACCGGCTGCAACACGAGCGTTCAGGTTTGCAACCTGAGTCGGGTTCAGCGCAGGGCGACGACCACTTCCCTTTTTGCGTGGCTTGCGGGTGGCAGTCACCACAGGGGCAGGAGACTGCGTGAGGCTTTGGAGAGCCTGTGCCGTCAACTTGGTTGCCTTGCCGTGGTCATCGGCCATCACCGCCACGATTGCTTCGGTCAGAAGCGATACCGTCTTTGCGTTGTGCTTGTTCATTGTTCACCTCCTTTTGGAACATAGGAAATGAATAGCGAGTAGGTTCCATCGCCGTTGCGACGGGTGCGACCCTTGTAGTCAAGTGTCTTGCGACTCACATAACGGGCGGCCCCACTTGGATAGCCAGAGAGCAACAGCATCACCTTGCCGATAACTTGGTCGCTATGGGCATCGTCTTGCCAGAGAAACCATTTGTGCGGGTTCTCACGGAGTTGCTTCCGCCTCGCCTCATACATCTCGGCATCATCACCTAGCAAGCCTGCACGCTGCGGAGGGGTTGCCTCTTGCATTGTGTAGTCGGTCATTACTTCACCTCTTTCGGTTGGAAGTTCCACGCCTCGGCAAACTCCCACGCCTCTTGCAAGAGGTCAGCAGGGGCTTCCTTAGCCGTGATGGTCAACTCAATCAGGCCAAACTCAGCCAGCCTCATCAAGAACGCTTCATCGCTCATCTCATCGTCAATGAGGATGCGATACTGCACGAACACCCGATAGGCAATGCCACGCTTCGGGTATTTGTGGTCCATCGGGTTGTAAGACCGCTCACCAATGATGGCGAGGATGTCAAACGCTGATGGTTGGATGATGATGTCCTTACCCCACCTCACCTGCCATACAGCAGATGAGGGGGAGAACAGAGCATCGTTGGGCATCTCGGGCATCACGCAATCGCCTTTCTGCTCTCGCCAATGGCGAGGCTTTCCAAAATCTCACCGTTGCGAACACGGAGGTAAGTCATAGGCTCAATGTCCTCAGCCCACGACAGGTCAACCCGTGCGTCAGCACACGCGGCGACGAGCAGAGGCATCGTGGAGGCAAAGAACAATGATCCAGTTTTGGTTGCTCCCACCGCCAACGGAGAGCCGTCAACACGAGCGAGGTGGAGGTCACGCTTGTCCTTAGCGTCAAGCCACGCCAGAGCCGCACGACCTTTGAGCGAACGCAACACCTCAGATGGGGCGTAGACCGTTCGGTTGAGAAGTGCGAACGCAGCCTCACTGTCAACCTGAGCCTTACGAGCCTCACGGAAGTAGTCAAACACCGCCTTGTCGTTGGAGAGGACACCGTTGTGAACACCAACGATGCGACCACTCACGATGGGATGGTTGTTCAGGTTGTTCTCCGGTGAGCCTTGCGTCGCCCAACGAGTGTGCAGGATGACCCGCTTCGTGGAGGATGGCATTTGCTTCAGGTAGGGGTCAAACGAGTAAGCGGGGATTGGCGCTTTGCTGACGGCTATGGTAGCCTTCTTGGTTTGCTTGTTGCTTTGCACCCAAGCCGCTCCTGTCGCATCCTCACCACGAGAAACGATTTGGTTGAGTAGTGCCATAGACACCTTTCGAGCGTTGATGCTCTCGTCTTTGTGGAGACAAAATCCAGCGATACCACACATTTTCTTTCTGCTTTCTGTAGTCGGTTTGTTGAGAGGTTGGTCACCTCCCCCCGCCCGCAGGAGAGGGGAGGTGAGAGCGATTAGGAACGGCTACCCGTGAGGCGAGTGGCACGACGGTTGAGGAATGACTTGGTGTCATTCCCAAGTGAGGTTGCATCCATCAGCGCCGAGAGGGAACCGAAGTTCTCGGAGGCAACCGGCATCGCAACGGCAGACTCAATGAGAGCCAAGACGAACTTGACCCACGAAGCCACCTTCTCGCCGTTCAGGGTGCCTTGGTGCTGACGGAACTCAATCGTTCCGTACTTGGCGTAAGCGGTCAAGTTGATGACCGAGTAGCGACCAAAGTTGCGAGAGGCATCACTGATTTGCGATGGGGTCACCGCAGAGCGCACGGTGGCGTAGTTGCCGTAGCGAGTCCCGACACCCAAGTTGAGTGGCGAGCAGTAGCCGTTGGTCTGGCGTGACCGAGCGATGATGGTGTTGATGTGACCCTGATTTGCAGAGTAGAGGTCAAGCACCTTCATAATGTCAGCACCCGTGAGGTTGTTCATCCCAACGTGAACGTGAAGTCCGCAGGTGCGGTCAACACGACCACCGGCACGAAGCAAGGTTGAGACTGCCAACGATGCCTCAGCGAGTCCAGCCTCGCCCTGAAGGATTGGCGACACCAACTCCAAGCCACCGACACCCGTGCCGGTTCCGGTCACCGAGCCATCGGTCACGATTTTCCAACCGGACATCACACGGTGCGTGTAGCCCTCGTATGAAACCGAGATGCCAACGGCACGGAGAGCGTCAACAGCAACCGTCGGGCGGATGCCAAAGAACTCAGCCTCGATGCCGAAGGTGCGGTTGGAAGGCATTGCCCCCGTGACCCGAACGGCAGGTGCAGTCTGAGTTGCCACCGATGCCACAGCACCAGAGGCAAGGCGGGCGGATGCGGCTCGGCAGGCTTCAGCCGCACCCTGAGCGGCTGCGTAGCCAAGTCGGTTAGCGATTTCGGCGTAAGCCAATCCACGCTGACGAAGTGCAAGCGCCTCGTTCTGACGAGCGTGCGTTGCGGAGATGGAACGGTTGCCACTGAGGTTGCTGCGGCGGTAGTTCGTTGGTCGGTTCGTTGCAGGCATCTTGCCCTCCTTAGTCGGTGTTGGTATTTCCCAACAACAAGAACGATAATGGGGTTGAGTCCAAAAGTCAAGTCAATGTCAAAAAAAGTTTGTCCCCGATATCCCTTGCAAATAAAGGGCTTTCGCCGTGTGTCCAAAAATCTCTAAAAAAAACTTTGGCGAAGTCAGCCTGCGGGCAACGAAAAAACGACACCTCAAAACAGGCTCTAAAACTTTCTTGCGAAATGACTTGACAACTAAACACGGGTAGTGCATAATGACTACATCGCAACAAGGCGATACCGACTAAGGAAGTGCAGTATGACCGCAACCACCACCCGCCAGCAACGGCTCATCACTTGGATTGAGCGTGTGTCCGGCAAGCCGTGTGACCTCTCAATCGTTGAGGGAAAGATGGCATCATTCAACGAGAGCCGTTTGCGCTTTCGCATTGAGCAGTTGACCGGCAAGAAGTTCGTGTTCGGCTTCGACCCAACCGACGACTCAATGGCCGTTGACAAGCCCAACACCTACGATTGGTTCCTCTCCGACACGGACATCGTGATGGAGTGGACTGACGAGGATTTGGAACTTGCCACCGACTGCGATGGCATTGACCACTTCCACACGGTCAACATCGTGACCGACCCCTACGGTTGGACACGACAGACTTGGGAATGCGAGAACGCCGATGGCGACATCACCGAATACTCACAAATCTCGTTGGACTTCGTTCACGAGTTGGCTTACATCGTGGGAGGTGGCTTCTAATGACCACCACCTTTGAGCCTCGCACCGAAGTAGTGGAGCGCATCATCGGCTTGCTCAGTGAGCCAGCCGTTGATTGCTCCGGCAATGTGACCAAGCAAAGTCGCTCACTGACCGCACCAACTTTGATGGCATTGCTTCACGACATCGAGTTGCCCGAAATCCGAGTGACCCTCTATGCCCTCGTTCAGCGAGGCATCGTGAAGTGGGATGGCTTCGCCAATCCTTACGGCTCGCCACGAGGCACGATGCGCGAGCAACGCTTCGCCCTCGTCGCAACCGACTGCCTTGCGTGTGGTCACGACATCGCACACCACCAGACGGCTCGCTACCTCTACCCCGAGAGCGAGATGGATGGATACGAGCAACACTCCTGCACGGAGTTTGACTGCGTGACCTCTGGCGACCCTCACGGGTATGGCGAGTACACCTCACGATGCGATGGGTTCGTGGGGGAGGATGAGTCGTGAACGCTAACGAGGTTCTTGCCGACATCCTTCATCACGCCTGCCCTGAGAGCGTGAGCGATGATGGAGTCTACACCTTCCGCATCACGACGCATTGCGCAGAGTGGGTTCTCACGGCACGAAGCAACGGAGTCTACTCCTACAACATCTTGACCGCAACTTTGGAAGCCGAATAGGAGGCTTGATGCGACACCAACCCAAACACGCACGACGACGGAGGCGGGGCAACGAAGTCACGCCCCTCCTTCACGCCCTCGCTCTTGTGGCGGCGTGGCCGATGACCCTCGTAACGATGCAGACGCTCACGAGCGGGATGCTAGCCCATCTCGGCACACCTCTCGTGACAATCATCGCTCTCGGCATCTTTGCCGTCTACGAGATTGTCTTTGCGTTCGTCATCGCCTTCGTATGCGTCGTGACTGAGCGATACGAGGAACGGCGCATCCAACGGATACTGGATCGTCGCTAGCACACCACACCACATCTGTCAAGTCAATCCGTAGCGATACGGCATCTCGACCCTGCCCCTACATCGGGGGTAGGGTCTTTGCCGTGACATCGGACATCTCTTGGTTCTCGCCATACGCCGACCAATGGGAAGGCTTCGACTACCGATACGAACGCTTCCATTTCCTCGTAGAGCGCGTAGCGCCTACCGCCTACGCCCTGAGTATCCAAAACTCACACGACACCGCCTACGGCATCACGCTTGATGAGTTTGGTTCGCTGGCCGCTGCCCAATACGCCGCCGAAAGATTTGGTGCGCTACTGCGTGACCTGACCGCCCCTCAACCGCCCACCGAGTAGCCCCCCGTAGGCTTGCGTTGCCGGCCTCTATCTGGTGCGTATTTATGCGAGCGTGCAGGCATACGACCTCGATGCACC
>Ga0214919_10000176_pt1 | contig 108441 bp, 102 predicted proteins | sample LL1503_MetaG_FD_177994 | JGI IMG/M metagenome (GOLD analysis project Ga0214919, IMG submission 177994) | Freshwater microbial communities from Lake Lanier, Atlanta, Georgia, United States - LL-1503 | ecosystem: Environmental > Aquatic > Freshwater > Lake | place: USA: Georgia | collected...
TTGCATCATTCGTTGCCTTTGATTTGCTGAATTCATTTGCTTCTCCTGAGATAAAAATACTGTAAATAAAATTGTTTTAAATATAATTAGTTTCGATTAATCATTACTGTTTTAAAAACCAAGCCTTTAATGCGGCGAATTGAATCGGCCCTGTTTTGCGCTGCCACTGCCCATTTTTATTAATTAAAATGGTAATTGGCGTTTCGCCATGCCATTGAGGATCAACCTCATAACGCATCGCGTCATCAAAGGGTTGAAAAACAGAAAAATTATTTGCGTTCTGTAACTTTGCCCGCTGTAACATTTTTTGCACCATCTCTGGCGGAACATCGTCGACTTGCACAAATATCACTTTAGCTTGTTTATTTTGACTGAGAAATTTACCCCATTGGGGCATTTCTGCCATACAAGGCGCACAAGTCACTCCCCAAAAGTGTACTGCTAGTGGCTCACCTAAGTTAGCTTTACTGAGCTGTGCCCAGGTGCCATTTTGATAGGCCTTTACTGACTCACTTGCTTGCACGGCTTGCAGCATAAAAAATGTGGCTGCTAGCATTGATAAATAACGCTTCATTCGGCTTGTCCAATCGATAACAGTTGATAACCCTGAGCGCGCGTCAGCCAGGATAAAAATACGTTTTTGTTTTGATTAATGAGTAAAGGATGATCGGTATAGCCTACTGCCTCAGCAATCGGTTTAGCAATCGACCAAGTCTTGCCATCGTCCTTTGAGTACTGCAGATAAATAATTGCCTTTTCGCCATTAAATTCTTTCCACACCAGCCATACTTCTTTGCCTATAGTTAATAAATATGGGCGAGCAACATTCCTATTCGCATTACCTAACTGACGTGGCGGTGAATAAGTTTTGCCTTCATTATTCGAATTGGCATAAAAGACACCTTGTCGCGCACTCCCCTGGGTAAACCAAGCAACATGTGTTGTTCCAGTATCTGCAATCGCTATTGCTGGCCCATGGTGTGGACAAACATCCGTTTTCCAATGGTCGATCGCCACCCGCTGAATTGGGCCTACACCATCATTCGCTTTCGTCGGTAAGCCCTGTGAGGTCTGCTGCTTGAAAGAGAGAACTTGGGTCGCCTGATCACGCACCCCACCTGGAAATATTCCCCGATAGGCCAATACAGGAAATTGTTGCGGGTTTAAGGCCATGCCTATGCGACAACATTCGCAGCTTTCTTGATTCACAATGGTTTCAGCTTGAAAGCTCACGCCGCCATCGATTGAGCTAGCATAAGCAATCGAACCACCCAATTTTTTATTGCCCTGCTTATTCGCAGCCTGGACCACGCGCTTATCAATCCAGGCAAGATGAATCTTGCCCTTGGCATCAGCCGCCAAGATCGGAAATCGTTCACTAGCCCCACCCTGAATCAGCGCTTGTGCTTGAGTAAACGTTTTACCACTGTCTGTCGAACGCGCGGTATTAATTTGCGCATTCCAATTACTATCTTTAAAAAAAGCATAGGCAATAAATATATTGCCTTTTGGGTCAACCGTTATTTGCGGCCTTGCATCGCTGCCTACGTCAAGCTTCTTTTGATGGTTAGCAATTTCTACTGGCGTACTAAATGTCATACCTAAATCAGCAGAATGGGATAGAGATACAGCGCCGCCTGCAGTCCAAATTAAAAAGAGTTGTCCCGCGCTCGTTAAAAATGGTGTTGCTGCATTGGCACACTCAAGACTAGTCCCCTTGCAGACTTCCATCTGCGGGTGCATCATCTGATGTGACGCTTTATCCATCATTTGACTATGATCATGTTCGGGCATTTGCGCAAAGGTCCCATCGCTAAGCAAGCAGAGCGTCCAAATCAAGATTCTGCAGGAAGCTGGATAGGTCAATTTCAAAATAGCTTCTTTCACAATTACTATTCTCTTCATCATCACCGATCGACTAAAAAGTAAACTTGCCACCAACTGTGAATGCTTGCGGCATTCCCAGCACATAGCTATTGTTATTGCTACCCGAGCCAAAAGTAATGTACTGCCGATTTAACATATTGACTGCAGTAGCATATAAAGTAATGGCTTGATTGATTTCGTAATTAGCCCTTAATCCAAAGATTGCATAGGCTGGTACAGGTAAGGTATGGGCGGTATCCATCCACGAGTTTCCCACATAGCGCATGGTGGTAGTGATGCTCGCCTTAGGCACTGGAAACCAAGTTACTCCAAGATTGCCAATATTCTGCGGTACGCCGGCGACTTGACTGCCGGTTGGATCGCTTGTCGAGCTTGCCGTTAAAACGGTATTAGTGAGTGAATAACCAGCATCTACAGCCCATTGAGGGGAGAGATTGTGATGAAACTGCATTTCTAAGCCCTGACTTTGCAGATTTTGATTATTCGTATAGTAATTAATACTAGTTGAAACACAATTGCCTGCAGCTGCTTTCAACGGATTACTGCCCTTTGCCGCGCCACACAATTGCTGGGCTAAGGCCACGTCTGTCGCATTATTGGCTTTTAAGTTGTAGGTCGTAATGGCATTAGTTATTTGATTAGTAAAAGCGGTTAGCTGCAAAAAGCCTTCTTTCCAACGGTAATCTGTGCCAGCTTCAAAGCCTTTCATAATTTCAACAGTTAAATTTGGGTTAGCAAAATTATTGCCCCCGCTTGATGAGGCATAAGATCTTAAGGTGTTATTTAAGCCTGGTGCATGATAGGCTTGATAAATAGAGCTGCGTAAGTTCCACTCTTTAGATAACTCGTATAAAAAACCTAAATTCGGACTCAAAATGGTTTTATTTTGATTCGAGATATTTTGATAGCTCGCGTTTTTACCATCGGGACCAGTGTTGTAATAGGTCGGGGTTGAACTGCTCCAGTTATCGACCCGTAAAGCTAAGGTAGTTTGTAGTGGAATGAAGCTAGTAGTTGATTTCGCTTGTCCCATTACGCCATAAAAATTCTGCTGCCCCTGGGCATAATTTACTGAGCTTACAGCGCCAGTAGTGGTTAAATTATTAGTTAAGTTAGAACCAGAAATATTCCGTCCATCTACCCCTACTAAAACTTGGTCTACCAAGCCCTTCATATCCTTAATGTATTGCACTCCAGCACCTGTAGTGGAATATGGGTCATAGTAATTTGAACTAATGTAAGGGGTGTTAGTGGCCAACTTCTGTGCATTAAAAACCGAACTTACTGCGGCATTAGAACCATTTTGTTTATTAAAAGCCGTATTTTGATAAAACAAATTAACAAGCACCTTATCGCTCTCACTTAATTTGGTCGTCGTACCAGCAGCAATATCGGTAGTTTGTTTTAAATTGGTAGCGATACTCATGGCATTAGAGTAGTCAGCCATCGTGCCATAACCTATCCGCACAAACCCTTTTGTATCACTACCAGCCTTAAAGTAGCTTTGTAAACGGACGTTGGAATTTTGTGCGGCCGCTGCCCCCATGCCAGGCTTAACACTATTTGCTGCGGCTGGGGAGATCGTCGCGATATTCGTGTAGCCGCCAGTATTTAAATAGTCGGCCGATATGCGTAACTGCATATTCTCGGTAGCCATGATATCTTTCGATGCTGCTAGGTTCACAGTGTTGAAAGTACCGTAATTGGCCGAGACTTCTTGCTGGCTATTTTTAGGTGTGCGGGTATTCATATTAATTACCCCACCCATACCCCAGTTACCCCATAAGCTTGAAATACCCCCACGTATAAACTCAACCGTATCAATCGAAGAAAGTGGCACTAAATTCCACATAATCGTGCCGTAGAAAGCATCATTTAAGGGCGACCCATCTGCCAATACCAAAGTACGAGCATTGCCTAAACCACGTACGTTCAAACTTTGGCCCGTTGGATCTTTCTCGTAATAAGGCTGATCATTTAAAAAGACACCTGGCTGATTTTTTAAAATTTGATCGATGGTTTGATCTGGCGCTAACTCCAAAACCTCCTTGGTCAGAATGGTGGTGTTTAAGGGAATTTGATCTAATGGTGTATCTGAACGGGTAGCGTTAACTGTCACGCCACTTAATTTTTGATCGTAATCGGGTGGTGGCGCAATTTGCGCTTGCGCTAGACAAAAGTACCCTACAGTCCACAGAAAACCTGCACTATTTATGGCTACAGTTTGTAAGGTGCGCTTTTTGAAGTGTCGCGCCCCCTGAAAATGACGGAAATGCATTGCAAACTCCCAGAAACTAAATTAAGCCTACTTGCCATCAATGCGCAACAGAGCGCAATAAAAGCAAGAGAAACCTCTAGGCTTTAGGCCAAGAGGTCAAGTTTTAGATCTGGGTAGGGGGTGCCCGAGCGGGCTGAGAAGTCCAAACAAAAAGTGTTTTGGGTGAAACATAAAAGAGCGCAGGAAAAGCTTGTGTAAGCGCGCCAACTGGCACAACCGACGTTGCCATACTGATATTAATTGCAACTGGGGCATGGGACATGATACAAAGTGGGCAATCGTGATTCATGCCAAGAGGATTGCTCGGCGCCGACTCTGCGGTAGTACTAAGATCAATCGTTAACGCCGCTACTTTATCCCCTTGCGCCTGACAAATTTCCATTGTCAGGCTGGTGGCCGATGCACTTCCTGTTCGCATGGCAGCTACAGCGGGCGACAAGCTACCGACAAGCAATGCAATTGCTGTGCAGACTGCAGCAAAGGAACGCAATCGTTTCATCGTAACAAAGCCATTAACAAAATGAGGCATTCAACATTCACTTAATTGAATGTATGTGAAACTCAAATTATTTTCGATTGGGTTTCACCATTCGCATGATTGTGATCACTGAAACAACCAACCAGACAATAAACAAAATTTGCACAACGCTCATGTTAAGTCTCCTTATGATAGGGTTAAGCTATTTTATAAGAAAATAGCTTAGGTACAACTACTTCGGGTCCGTAAAAGCGGCAGCATTGCCAAAATTGTAGCGATTAATAAGACAATTTCCAAAGCATAAACCAAGGAATAGCCAATTGCCGGGCCATTTAAGGCCTCTGGTAGAAGCTTGGCATTTTCTAAGGCCACTACGAGATCGCGAATCACCCCGCCCAAGCCGACCGCAATCCCTGCTGCCGAAGCCTGAACAGCACCCCAGGCTCCTAAAGCCAAGCCCCGCTGGTCGGCAGGCGCAAAGTTCATCGTCGCCGTAAGGGTGCCGTGACTAAAGAGACCACCGCCAAAGCCTATTAAAAAAGTACCGATAATAAAGACAATGGTGGCCTGCAAAGGCGCAGCTGCAATGACAAAAATAAATGCGGGAATACCGACATAAGCACCCAGCGTTGCCATCCGAAAAGGATCGCTGCCGCGACTTAAGACCCTAGAGGCCCAAGTAAAGCCCCATAACCCGCCAATGGCTAAGGTTGCAGTTAAGGCAGTGGTTGCACTCACACTCATTTTCAACAACTCACCACCATAGGGCTCTAACAGCACATCATTCATACTAAAAGCCATGGTGCCAAAACCTACTACGACCAAACGGCGTACGGCATGACCACCGGTCGTAAAGGTGCGCCATGATTGCATAAATGAAGGCTCGGTCTGATTAACGCGACTACGCACTTGAGCTCGGGTTTCTTGCTTCCATAACGCAATCACATTCAACACGATGGTGATCACTGCCGAGGCTTGAATTACCTGAATTAAGCGTGCAGGGCTAAATTGTTCGAGTGCTAAACCAAAAATTAAGGCGCTGATAATCATGCCGAACAGTTGCATGACATACATTAAACCCACAACCTTCGGCTGCGCTTCAACAGGCGCTAAATCGGTAGCCAGAGCAAGCCCTACCGTTTGCGTTATGTGTACGCCTGCGCCAACAAATAAAAAGGCTAAGCCCGAGGCCGCCCAACCAATCCAGACCGGCGCTTGACTAGATTGACCACCGCCGGATAAAACTAACAAAGCAAATGGCATGATCGCCAAGCCGCCAAATTGCACTAAGGTGCCCATCCAAATATAAGGCACCCTTCTCCACCCTAATGCCGACTGGTGGTTATCTGAACGAAAGCCAATTAAGGCACGAAAGGGGGCAAACAGAATTGGTAATGAAATCATCACCGAAACAATTGAGGCGGGCACATGCAGCTCGACAATCATTACGCGGTTTAGGGTGCCAACTAACAACACTAGAGCCATACCAACTGAAACTTGAAACAGGGATAGTCGTAAGAGGCGAGATAAGGGTAAATCGGCTGAGGCGGCATCAGCAAAAGGTAAATAACGTGAGCCTAGCTCAGACCAACCTTGAATTAACTTTTTGGTAACTCGGTTCATCTAAAAAATTTTACCTTAGCGCTGCAATGAAAAAGGCTGGGATGTGCGATCCCAGCCTTGCACGAAAAGCTAAAGTACTTTACTTCTTCGCTGCAGGTGCTGCCGCCATGGGTGCTGCCATGGGTGCTGCCATCGTTGCTGCTGAACTCGCCATCATCGGTGCATTGCCTTGTAAAAAAGCTTTGACCCAAGTGGTGTTAGAAACAATTGCTAAGTGAACGCAGAAAGAGCTAATCGCTACAGCTGCAATAAAAATAGGAATGCCAACAGTGGGTTTTACAACGGTCCACATTTTTCCGTAAATCATATTGATCTCCTCTTTTTATTTAAGCCAAGGCGAGTAGATATAAGCCAGTAAATGGGCAAGAGCTGCGATCATGCCGAAAAACTGGGTCCCTTGAATCAGATTGCGGTGCAACTCTTCCGATTCAGCGTCGTTTAAGCCCGTAAGGCTTACATTTCCGTTTGACATTGTTTTTGTCTCCCCTAGAAAGACGAACTACTTTCGTGCCAAACCCGCACGAGGGTTTTATGACTAAAGCCAACTGCATGAAACTGTAAAACCACTTCGACTACATGTGTAATATAAAAATTACACTTCGACTTGTCAACAAAATTTTACAGATTTTGCAGATAAACCACCTAGGGGATATACCTATATAGATAAAGGACAATAGCCCCGCTGAGGGGCTATTGTCTGTAGGGCGCTGATGGGGGAGGCTGGGTCTTGTTGGGGGGGATTAACTAGCTAATACCCGCTTTTACAGCGCGTTTTTTGGTGAATTTGCCAATTAAAGGCCAGATTAAGAGGCCTAAGGCGAGGGCCGTAATGGTACCAACTAGGTAATTTGAGAAAAAGATCTCTAAGCTACCCTGGGAGAGCAACATCGACTGGCGGAAGGAATCTTCAGCTCGGTCACCCAGCACTAACGCCAAAACCATCGGTGCCATTGGGTAATCTAGCTTCTTAAAAAGATAGCCCAAGACACCAAAACCCATCATCAACCAAACATCGAAATTCGCGTTATGAACGGTATAAGCCCCGACCGCACAGATCACAATAATGACGGGTGCAATGATCGAAAAGGGAATACGCAAAATCGATGCAAACAAAGGTACGCAGGTTAAAACGACAAATAACCCTGCCAAATTACCCAAATACATACTGGCAATTAAGCCCCAAACAAAGTCTGGTTTCTCGACAAACAGTAAGGGACCCGGCTGCAAACCCCAAATTAATAGGCCACCCAATAACACGGCTGCCGTGGGCGAACCTGGGATGCCCAAAGAAAGCATTGGCAACAAGGCGGCAGTGCCAGCTGCATGGGCCGCTGTTTCGGGAGCGATAATACCCTCCATCTCACCCTTGCCAAAGTTTTCGCCCCGCTTAGAAACCCGTTTTGCCACGCCATAAGACATAAAAGAGGCGGGAGTTGCCCCACCAGGCGTAATACCCATCCAGCAACCAATTAAACAACTGCGTAAGGAAGTAGCCCAATATTTGGGTAACTGCTTCCAAGTCTCCCAAACAATTTGACTACGAATCTTGGCGGTTGCCCCAGAAAATGACAGGCCCTCTTCCATCGATAAAAGAATTTCGCCAATGCCAAATAAGCCGATCACCGCAATTAAGAAATCAAAACCACGCATTAATTCAGGATTGCCAAAAGTTAAGCGTAATTGACCAGTAACTGTGTCCATGCCAACCGTAGCCAAGGCAAAACCCAGCATCATGGCGGAAATCACTTTAAACGGTGAGCCTTTATTCATACCCACAAAGCTACAAAAGGTTAAAAAATAAACAGCAAAAAATTCAGGTGGCCCGAATTGCAAAGCAAACTTCGCCACCAATGGCGCCAAGAAAGTGATCATCACAATGGCAAAAAATGCGCCCACAAATGAAGAAGTAAAAGCCGTGGTTAAGGCAGCCCCTGCTTTTCCATTACGCGCCATTGGATAACCGTCAAATGTCGTTGCCACCGACCATGGTTCGCCAGGAATATTAAATAAGATCGAAGTAATTGCCCCGCCAAACAAAGCGCCCCAATAAATACACGAGAGCATGATGATGGCTGAGGTAGGTGGCATCGTAAAGGTGAGCGGCAATAAAATCGCAATGCCGTTGGCGCCACCTAAACCTGGTAATACGCCAATGATCACGCCCAACGTTACGCCAACGAGCATCAGCAATAAATTAAACGGTGTCATTGCAACCGCAAAACCCTGAAACAATAAATTAATTTCTTCCAACGTAAACTCCTAAAAATGCCGTGCAACTATCTATGTAAATTTTTATTGCATACCTAAAAAGGCTAAGGGGTTAAACCAAGAGCCATGCGGTAGTGGTACCTGAAACCAGATTTCAAAGAGGACATATAAGGCCACACTCACCCCCACACCAACGGCAATCGCCTTCCAGTAAGCGTACTTACCTAGCCAAACCATAAATACGGCAATGTAAATTGCAGCTGACACATAAATGCCAATGAGTTGCACGCCCAAGACAAAAACAAGGGCTGGAAGAAAAACCGCCATCACTTGACGGAACGGCTCTTTTTCAACAAAAGCGTCGTCTTTTTTTTGCTTGTTTTGAAATACTGCTTGATACAAAGTAACCGTACTTGACAGCAAAATAATTAAGCTAATGTAAAAAGGAAAGTAGCCCGATTGTGGTCCATCACTGCCCCACGATGCACCTAACTTAATACTGCCAGTCATCACCACAAATCCAAATATTAAAAATAGTAAGGCAGTAATAATTTCCATCGTTCTAACGCTAACGACCATTTCTTGCTTTGCAGGTTCAGACATAGTTCAATCGATTAAAGATAAAGTATTTAAATAAAATAAAGCTTCTAAATATCGCAGTAGAAGCCTTATTGACTAACAATGATTACTGCGCGATAAAGCCCGCTTCTTTCATGAGCTTGACGTGTAAAGCCTCATTTTTACCAAGCCAATTTACATATTCCTGACCAGTCATAAAGGTTTGGTTAAAGGCGCCGTCAGCCATAAATTTCTTCCACTCTGGCGTCTCGCGTACCTTTTTGAGAACACCAATGAAGTAATCAACTTGATCTTGGGATACTCCAGGCGACATAAAAATACCGCGCAACATCACATAGTCGGTTGGTACGCCAACTTCTTTACAAGTAGGTACGTCATACCAAGATTGAGTAGGAGTAATTTTTTCTTTATAGGGCATGCGCTTTTCATCAAATACGCACAAGGCCCGTAATTTGCCTGCTCGCCATTGCGCTACTGCTTCAATCGGATTATTGACGGAAGAGTCAATGTGATTACCAACTAACTGCACTGCCACATCACCACCCCCCTTGAAAGGAATGTAGGTAAATTTAGCGCCGGTAGCCTTTTCTAAGGCAACGGTAATAATTTGATCTTCTTGTTTAGAGCCGGTACCCCCCATTTTAAATTTACCTGGGCCGGCAGCCTTAGCCGCATCAATAAACTCTTTCGCAGTTTTATACGGTTTTTCCGCGTTATCCCACAAAACAAATTGATCTAAAGCCATCATCGCTACTGGCGTCATATCGCGCCAATTAAATGGCACTCCGGTTGCCAAAGGCGTAGTGAATAAATTAGAAAGCGTAATAACAATTTTATGGGGGTCGCCTTTAGCTTCTTTCATTGCCAAGAAGCCTTCTGCACCTGCGCCAGCTGCTTTATTGACTGGAATAACTGATTGTTTCATCAAATTATTTTTAGTAATGATGCCTTGAATCATGCGTGCCATTTGATCGGCCCCGCCACCTGGGCCGGCAGGAATAATAAATTCAACTGGTTTAGTAGGTTCCCAAGCTGCCCAAGCTGGGTTAATGCTAATAGTTGCTACTGCGACACTAATAGCTAAAAATAACCGATTTTGTTGTTTCATGAATCCCCTCCATTAATGTTAGTTCCCAATCTTACCTTGACTGTTAAGAACTGATGCGCTGATTTTTCTTTAAAAAATGCAAACTTCTGTTGACCAGCATCAATAAAAAAAACTTCTGTGGCTGGCGGGGGGCAATACTTAGTAAAAACCCCTACTTAATTGAGGACCTTATAACCACGACCTTTTAGGCAATTAGTCACCACGGCTTCTTGCGCCTTATTGCCTTGATAAAGTCCATAGCCACCGCCAACAATGGCACCAACTCCGGCAGACTGAGCAATATTAGAGCCCGTGCCGCCTGCCACTAACCCCAATAAAGCGCCAGCAGCTACTCCCATCGCCGCATCAGTAAGACCAGACTTTGCTGCCCCATCTTGCTGAGTTGCATAAGCCTGACACTGCTGTAAATCGGTATCGTATTTAGCCTGATTAACGCCCTGCATATCGACGATCGGCTTGACATTGGCCCCAGCGCAGGCCACTAAAAATAATGGGGTGAAAAAAAGTGCAAAGGCTTTCATGTCTATTTCCTTTTCTATCGCAGATTAAAACGGCAGCCTAATTATTTCAGCCTAATTATTTAATACGGTGATCAACTCTCTTGGCACTAGTATATTGAAATTGGTGCTAAATGGTACTAACAGGTGGTGCCGGAAAGAGGAATCGAACCTCCGACCTTCGCATTACGAATGCGCTGCTCTACCAACTGAGCTATTCCGGCTTAACTCTAATAGAAATTTTAGCTTAGGGGTAAATGATAAGCACGCAACAGTTCAATTTCTTCGGCCGCGCCCAGCATTACTGATACCCGCTGATGAAGCGCAGTCGGCTGAATTTCTAAAATTCGCTGTTTACCGTCAATTGCCTGCCCGCCGGCTTGTTCCACTAAAAAACTCAGTGGATTTGCTTCATACATTAACCGCAACTTTCCTGGCTTATTGGGCTCACGCTGATCCCATGGGTACATAAATACACCGCCGCGCATCAAGACTCGATGCACATCGGCCACCATCGAGGCGATCCAACGCATATTAAAATCTTTTGCCCGCACCCCAGTTGTGCCAGCTAGACACTCTTCAATATAGCGTTGCACTGGTTTAGCCCAGTGCCGTAGATTCGACATATTGATGGCAAATTCTTTGGCAGCTTGTGGAATGCTGATGCCCTGTTTTATTAAAATAAATTGGTCTGTTAATGGATCCAGCGTGAAAAGGTCAACGCCCGCGCCTAAGCTCATTACTAAAGTTGTTTGTGGGCCATACACCACATATCCCGCAGCGACTTGCTGCGAACCTGCTTGCAAGAAATCATTTGGCTCTAGTGGCACATTAGGAGTAGGTTTTTTTAAAATAGAAAAAATCGTACCAATCGATACATTCACATCAATATTAGAAGAGCCATCCAGCGGATCGAATAAAATTAAATAATCCCCGCTACCCGACCCCACGGTAATGGGCAACTCCATTTCTTCTGAGGCAATACCTGCTAGAGCGCTACAGCCGCTCAGCTCTGCAATTAAGGCATCGTTGGCAATGATATCTAGCTTTTGTTGTATCTCACCTTGCACATTGTCAGTACCAGCCGTGCCCAACAAGCCAATGAGGGGGCCTTGGGCAACTGCTTGACTCAAGCCGATACAAGCTTGGCTTAGCGCCAACAATAGCTCTTGTAATCCCACTGGCAAAGCTTGATCTTGAAGACGGAATGCGGCTAAATAGGATTTGAAATTCATCTGCTTATTCTAGAGCTTTATTCACTACCTCTCGCACATCAGCCGAAAGATTAGCGTTTGCTGCCACCTGCTCTAAAGCTGCCCGCATCTTGCTTTGATAAGGCTCGGCAAAAGAACGCCAACGGTCAGCAGCGCGCGCTAAGCGGGCTGCTACTTGCGGATTAATTAAATCAAGCGCTTGCACAGTTTCTGCCCAAAAAGCATAGCCGCTACCATCCCATTGATGAAACCCTGCTGGATTAGCTAGACAAAAAGCATGTATTAAGCTCCGCACCCGATTAGGGTTAGTCATTTTAAAAGCAGGATGATTTCGTAAACTGCGGATTCGCTCTAAGGGGGCATCAAGCGAGCACATGGCCTGCAAAGTAAACCATTTATCTATCACTAGTGGATTATCAGCAAAGCGCTGATAAAAATCAGCTAAACAATCTGTCGCTTTAGATGCGCCCTGCAATACCAAGGCAGCGAGAGCACCAAAACGATCGGTCATATTGTTGGCTTGCTGATATTGATCAAGCGCCAATTGCTGAATACTGAGGTCTTGCGGATTCGCTAATAACAACATACTTAAAGCAAGATTTTTTAAAGCACGCTTGCCTACACTAACTGAATCAGGCGAGTAAGGCCCCGAAGTTTGCATCTGTTGATAAGCACGGAGCCAATCGGGCTGCAGGGTTTTAGCTAGGGCTAGGCGATACGCCTGCCTCGCTGCATAAATTTGTAAAGGCTCAATCGATACGCAGTGCTCGTACAAATAACTTTCAGCAGGTAAGGTAAAGACCAAATCTTTAAATGCGGGATCTAATTCCGCGTCAAGCAGAATGCTACGATAGGCGGCAAGAAGACGCGCATCAGGCAAACGTCCAGCTAAGATTAATTCTAATGCCAGTTTCTGTGCCGCCTCCCAACGATTAAAGGGGTCATCGTCACCTGCTAGCAACATCAATAAATCGGTTTCACTCTGTGCAAAATCTAAAATAATGGGGGCAGAAAACCCACGGTTAAGCGACAGAATGGGCCGTTGGGGCACATCATAAAAAGTCCAAGTTTGTGAGCTGGCACTGAATTCTAATAGTTGTTCTGTGCCACATGGTTGTATTTGACTGGGCTGTGGATTTGCTCGTGTATTAGCAGATAAGTTTTGTACGGGTACAAACAAACGCATTAATAGTGGAATTAAAAATGGCTTAAGCTCTGCCTGGCTTGCCTTCGAGGTGCAAGTTTGGGTTAAGGTTAATTGATATTGCTGCGTAGTTGAGTCGTAATTTTCTCCGACCTTTACGCGTGGCGTGCCAGCTTGGCTATACCAAGCCTCAAATTGACTTAAATCTCGTCCATTAGCATCTGCCATCGCAGCTAAAAATTCATCGCAAGTGACTGCTTGTCCATCATGTCGTTTAAAGTAAAGATCCATGCCTTTACGAAAACCATCGCGACCTAATAAAGTTTGGTACATGCGCACGACCTCTGCGCCTTTTTCATAAATCGTTACGGTATAAAAATTATTAATTTCTTGATAGGCATCAGGTCTTACTGGGTGGGCCATTGGACCAGCATCTTCAGGAAACTGCGCCGCTCGTAATAAGCGCACATCGGCAATGCGACTAACTGCCCTACCCGACTCACTACCAATTTGATCAGCTGAAAATTCTTGATCTCGAAAAACAGTTAAGCCTTCTTTTAATGACAACTGAAACCAATCACGACAAGTGACCCGATTGCCAGTCCAGTTATGAAAATATTCATGCGCAACCACACTTTCAATGCCTGCAAAATCAGCATCGGTTGCTGTCTCTGGCTGGGCCAGCACATACTTGGTGTTGAAAATATTTAAGCCTTTATTTTCCATGGCCCCCATATTGAAATCGCTCACCGCCACAATCATGAAGCGCTCTAAGTCAAGCTCTAAACCAAATCGTTTTTCATCCCATTGAATCGCATGTACCAATGAATCCAAGGCATGTTGAGTTTTTTCTAAATCGTGAGGCTCAACCCATACCTGCAGTAGCTTACTAGCACCGCTAGCCGCAGTGAGTTTTTTTTCTACGCACGCTAACTTACCAGCCACCAAAGCAAACAAGTAGCAAGGCTTTGGAAAAGGATCTTCCCAAACTGCACTATGCCACCCATTTTCTAAGCGCTCGGTACTGATTAAATTTCCGTTTGAAAGTAATACCGGAAAATCAGCTTCCACTGCACGCAAAGTGACGCGATAGCGTGCCATCACATCAGGTCGATCTAAAAAGTAAGTAATCTTTCGAAATCCTTCAGCCTCGCATTGGGTAAAAAAATTACCATTCGAAACATACAGTCCCATCAAGGAGGTATTTTTAGCTGGCACACAAGCGGTGATGATTTCTAAAACAAATGCATCTTTACCTTGATTTGGTAAAGCGTGAATGGTTAATAATTCGGGCGTAATTTCAAATTGACGATGGGGGGTGCCATTAATTCGCAAGCTAATAAATTCTAGGTCTTGCCCTTGAAGCACTAGAGAAGTGTGCTCACCGGTTGTAGGTTCAACTGAAATTCGACTCTTCACAATGGTGCGCTCAGGATTAAGCGCGAAATCTAAAGCGACTTGCGTAAATGTAAAGGGTGGAGGGGTGTATTCAAGCCTGCGAAAGCTTAATGGCAAATCGTTTTTCATCACCGTATTGTAGGCTTAGGCGAAAATGAAGGTGCCCACCCCTAAGGCGATAAACACTACTGCTGCTATGGCATGCACCCATTGAATTGGTAGGCGCTCGGTAAATTTACGCCCCAACCAAACTGCTGGAATATTGGCTAACATCATCCCTACTGTGGTACCTAAGGTTACTGAAGTCACGCTGTCGTAACGAGCGCCGAGCGCAATTGTCGCAATTTGGGTTTTATCACCCATTTCTGCCAAAAAGAAAATAGTCGTGGTAAAAATAAAAACTGGCCACGCTCGATTCGCGACGCGCCGCTCTTTGCTTTCATGGAAATGATCTGGAATCAGCAACCAGAAACCAATCAATAAAAAACCGACCCCCAAAATCCACTGCATGACAATGGGGCTCAGTAAGTCTGCTACCCAATGACCCGCCAATGCAGCGCCTGCATGATTAAACAAGGTGGCAAGCAAAATTCCACCAATAATGGGCCCAGCTTGTTTGGGATATCGCGCGGCCAACATTAAAGACAGAAGTTGCGTTTTATCGCCAATTTCAGCCAAAGCGACGACCGAGCTTGAAATGATGAAGGCTGAAAAATCAAACATATTCGACTATTTAGTTAATTACTATTGAGATCTTTAATTAATACAATTTGGCTATTAAGCTGAAGAATCATACACTCTCCAATATTGAAAAGCATATTGAAGGATAGTAATGGCAATGACTGAAGGTAATTTAGAAGCTCCGACCCGCCACCCCTTGGATTGGCAAAATCCTGAGTTTTATGATCAGACGAAAATTGATGCTGAATTAGAGCGCGTCTTTGACGTTTGCCACGGCTGTCGACGCTGTGTCAATCTTTGCGGATCCTTTCCAACTTTATTTGATCTCATCGACGGCACCCCCGACGGCGAACTCGAACAAGTGAACAAAGCCGATTATCAAACGGTGGTTGATCAGTGCTACCTCTGTGACGTGTGCTACATGACCAAATGCCCCTATGTGCCGCCCCACCCTTGGAATATTGATTTTCCGCATTTAATGTTGCGGCAAAAAGCCAAAAACTTTCAAGATGACAAAGCTACTGTTCGCGATAAAGTTCTGTCGGCCACCGACAAAATGGGTTTCTTCGCGGGCATTCCAATTGTCACCCAAGCCGTTAATGCGGTAAACAAAACTGGACTGGCGCGCTTGATGTTAGAAGGCGCCCTCGGCGTTCATAAAGACGCCTGGCTTCCAGAATACGCCACAAAAACCTTTCCTCAATTGGCAGCAAAATCATCTACCTTTCCAGTCATTGATGGCAAGAAAACACCGGGCAAAGTGGCCATCTTTGCCACCTGTTATATCAATTACAACGAGCCAGGTATTGGACAAGATCTCATTAAAATTTTGCAACATAATGAAATACCCTATGAACTAGTTGAGAAGGAAGCTTGTTGTGGCATGCCTAAACTTGAGCTTGGCGATTTAGAGTCAGTGGCAGCTAATAAAGAAAAGAATATGCCTAAGCTAGCCGAACTTGCTCGCGCTGGCTATGCGATCCTCACCCCAATTCCCTCTTGTACCCTGATGTTTAAACAAGAGCTGCCACTGATGTTCCCAGGCGATACTGCCGTGCAAGCCGTGAAAGAGGCGATGTGGGACCCATTTGAATACTTAGTCGCACGCCATAAAGATGGCTTACTGAAAACCAATTTCACGACTGAATTAGGTCATGTAAGCTATCACCTTGCTTGCCATTCACGAGTACAAAATGTGGGACAAAAAACTGCTGAAGCTTTGCGTTTAATTCCCGGTACTGTAGTTAATGTAGTTGAGCGTTGCTCAGGCCACTCTGGCACTTGGGGTGTTAAAAAAGAATTTCATGAAATGGCGAAAAAAATCGGTAAACCGGTTTTTAAACGGATGGCGGAAGAAGAGCCTAATTTTATTAGCTCGGATTGCCAACTGGCTGGTCACCATATCGAGCAAGGGATGGCTGAGTTGGGTTTGCCTCCGACTCCTATGGCGCACCCATTAACTCTCATGGCTAAGGGCTATGGGCTGTAAACTAGCAGAAAGATAGGATAAATCAACAATGGGAATGATTACCCGCAGTAGCCTTTTAAGCCTCGAGGCTTATCACAAGGAGCGCCCAGAAATGCGCCACAAAGCCATTGAAGAGCGCCGTATCCGCACCGTGCATTTAGGTGATCACTTGACAATGATTTTCGAAAATGAATTTCTGATGCGCTATCAGATTCAAGAAATGCTCCGCGTTGAAAAAACCTTCGATGACGCGGGCATTCAAGATGAGCTCGACGCTTACAACCCATTGGTACCAAACGGCTCGAATTTCAAGGCGACGATGATGCTCGAGTATCCCAATGAAGCCGATCGCAAAATTGCCTTGAGTAAATTGCTTGGCGTTGAAAATCATGTCTTCATTGAGATTGAAGGCCAGCCACGGGTTTACGCGATTGCCGATGAAGATTTAGAGCGCAGCTCTGAAGAAAAAACGTCTGCAGTGCACTTTATGCGCTTTGAGCTCAGCGACGATATGAAAAAGGTTTTGCAAGCGGGAGCACAAATGATGGTGGGCTGTGACCATAAAGGCTACCCCTTCCACATTGAAACCCTCGCTCACGAAACCTTAGCCTCTTTAGTTAGTGATCTGAGTTAACCTTTTAGTTAAGTGCAAGCCTCAAGCAATTCATCTGCCGAAATATAGTTCAAACTTTGTGCTTGCGCCACAGGTGCAGAGGTTAACCTACCACGATAAACGCTTAAGCCATTGCGCAAATGCGGATCGAACTCTAAGGCGGCACTTAAACCGTGATTAGCCAAAGCTTCAACAAATGGGAAAGTTGCGTTGGTTAAGGCCAGAGTTGAGGTTCTGGCCACAGCACCTGGCATATTAGCAACGCAGTAATGAATTACTCCGTCCACTTCAAAGGTAGGATTGGCATGAGTAGTGGGTAGTGAAGTTTCAAAACATCCCCCCTGATCAATTGCCACATCGACCACCACCGCACCCGATTTCATTTTGCCGACCATTTTGCGCGTGACCAATTTAGGCGCTGCGGCACCAGGTAAAAGTACCCCGCCAATCACAGCATCCGCCTGATAGACGGCATCCTCTAAAATACTAGGATCAGAGTAAAGTGATTTAACGCGGTTCCCATAAATCACATCAATTGCTCTTAAGCGCTCGTTATCACAATCAAAGATGGTCACATCAGCGCCAATACCAACCGCTATTTGCAAGGCATTGCGCCCCACCACTCCTGCGCCCAAAATTACCACCTTCGCTGGTGCGACACCGGGTACCCCAGCCATTAAAATTCCTGGGCCTCCATGGGATTTTTCTAAATGATGAGCCGCAGCCTGAATCGACATGCGGCCCGCAACCTCGCTCATTGGTGCAAGCAAAGGTAATGTGCCATTACCTGAAGTGACGGTTTCATATGCAATACAAATCGCGCCAGATGCTAATAGCGCCTTGGTTTGTAATGGGTCGGGAGCTAAGTGCAAATAGGTAAATAAAATTTGATCCTCCCGCAACAGCGCACATTCTTCTGCTTGCGGCTCTTTCACTTTTACAATCATGTCTGCGCTAGCAAAAATTTCTTCAGCGGCTTCAGTTAGCTTAGCGCCAGCAATGCGATACATTTCATCAGTATAGCCAATGCGCTTTCCAGCATCACGCTGCACCAAAATGGTATGGCCCTGCATACTTAAGGCGCGCACATTACTTGGTGTAAGGCCAATCCGAAATTCATTATTTTTTACTTCTTGTGGTAAACCAATAATCATATTTTCTCCCTAATAAGTTGATTTTTACGATGTAAACCCAATACGAAAAACAGGACAAAATAAAGCCCCAATAAACACGGTCCCACAATTAAGGCCGCTCGGGCATAGTCACTCATTGCCATCATGGCGATGACTAAACCGATGAATGCCAATGCGAACCAAGACGAGAATGGCCACCAGGGCGTTTTAAATGCCAACGCAGTAGTTTGTGCTGGTGACAAGGAGCGGCGAAATTGCAGTTGGGTATATAAAATTGCTACCCAAACCATTAAGCCAATAAAAGTGACTCCAGCCATGGCGTAATGAAAGGCCGCAGCTGGCGCAAAGTAATTTAATGCCACTCCCGCCATCGCTACCAAAACTGTCAGGATGACCGCCTTATGGGGTACCCCGCCAACTGATAAAGCTGCCAATTTTTCTGGAGCGTAGCCATTCACTGATAAGGCATATAGCAAACGACCGCCACTAAAAATACCCGCATTACATGACGATAAGGCAGCAGTGATGACCACAAAATTAATGACACCAGCTGCTTCACGTAAACCAATGCGCTCAAACATCACCACAAAGGGACTGCCTTGCTGGCCAACTTCATTCCAAGGAAAAATGGCCAAGATCACCAATAACGCACCAAGATAAAAAATTAAAATACGCCAAGCCAAGGAATTAATCGCCATCGGAATTGTTTTGCGGGGATTTTCTGCTTCACCTGCCGACAAGCCAATCATCTCGATACCAACATAGGCGAATAAAACCATCTCGAGAGAAAGTAATAAACCCTCAATACCATTGGGGAAAAAACCGCCGTGCTGCCATAGGTTTGCCAAACCGAGTGGCTGCCACTCATTGGTATAGCCTAGAAAAATAACGGCTACACCAATAGCAATCATGACAATAATCGCGACCACTTTAATTAAGGCAAACCAAAACTCAAATTCACCAAATACTTTGACGGCAATTAAGTTGATCAAACCCATTGACACAATGGATGCTAGTGCCCAAGTCCATTGTGGAATATCGGGAAACCAAATACCCATATAAATTCCCACCGCAGTCACTTCAGCGATACCAACCAAAATCCAATAGGTCCAATATCCCCAACCGACCATATAGCCAGCTAGCGGACTCACATAACTGCTCGCGTATGCAGCAAATGAACCAGCGACTGGTTCATGAACCGCCATTTCACCCAAAGCACGCAAAACAATAAATGCCACTATTCCGGCAATCAGGTAACTTAACAAAATAGAGGGGCCAGCTAGTTTGATTGCCGTACTTGAACCCAAAAAGAGTCCCACTCCAATCGTCGATCCTAAAGCCATGAGGCGAATATGCCGCACCTTCAGATGGCGTTTTAATCCGTGTGATTCTGTTTGCAAAAGATCTCCTTTCGATCTGACGTTGCTAAGCAAGCAACGAAGCAGAGTCTAGGGAGTCGCAGAGAAAAGCACTAGAGCCTAAAACTACCAAAAGTTATAGAAATGAAAAAACTACTTGGCCTTTGCTCGCATTTCTAGCCAAGCAATAACTCAAATCAAATTCCTGCTTGAGCTTCCTACAGCAAAATACGAAATTTCTGACAGGGAAATCCCTGATGCAATTCCATCAATTTTGATCTTGCGCCAAGCAGGAGGCGCTTTTAAAACTAAATTCAGGGAAATAAGTGAAAACGCAGGCGAAAAAAAACCCCGGCGAACCGAGGTTTTTTAAAGCAGTAAAAATTACTTCTTAGCGTCAGCAGCTGGCTTAGCAGCAGCGGCAGCAGGTGCAGCAGCTTTTGCATCTTTAGCAGGCGCAGCAGGTGCAGCAGCAGCTGGCTTAGCAGCAGCGGCAGCAGGTGCAGCTTTTGCATCTTTAGCTGGCTCAGCAGCAAAAACGGAAACAGCGAATAAACCAGAAACTAAAGCAGCGATAATTTTGCTCATGTAAAACTCCTATATAGGTAAGAAATTTGCAGTTGCCTGCAGGTTCAAATAAAAACCACTCCACTAAAAACCACTCACCACAATAAAGCGCTTTCGGTAAGCAGTTTTCATTTGAAGCTTAATAATCAACGTCTTACTAGGCAAAGCGTTGACAGTTTTGTTACTTAGAAATCTAAATAACGCGAAATTCTAGCAAATTTGTCCAAGTTTTTGGAGGATTGAGGCGAAAAAAAACCCCAGCGAACCGAGGTTTTTTACATAAAACGGGTAGAAATTACTTACTTGCAGGCATTTTTTTGCCTTCAGCAGCACGTGTTTTATCTTCCATTTTAGGCTGAATTTCATCTCCAGCTTTCTTTTGCTTCTGCGAAGTTGAATCTTTAGCAGTAGTTAAATCTTTACCAGTTTCAGTTTTGCGCTGCTCTTTTTCAAGTTTAGGTTGTACTGCATCGCCAGCTGCGGCTTGTTTAACCTTAGTTGAATCTTTAGCAGTTGGTAAACCTTTGCCAGTTTCAGCTTTGCGCTGCTCTTTTTCAAGCTTAGGCTGTACAGCATCACCAGCTGGGGCTTGCTTAGCAGGTTGGGCATAAACACTAACTGCGAATAAACCAGAAACCAAAGCAATGATCAATTTGCTCATGTAAAACTCCTATATAGGTAATAAAAAGCAGTTTCCTGCAAGTTCAAACAAAAACCACTCGATTCAAAAAAAACGGCCATAATGAAGTAGCCTTTATTTGAAGCTAGCCATACAACGCCTCAAAAAATGAATTGTTGACAGTTTTGCTACTTAGAATACTAAGTAAGTCAGGAGTTTAGCAAATTTATGCGGCTTTTCTATGGCTAATTAAGGCCAAAACCTCGGCAGCAGCTAAAAAACCGCATCCCGCAGTCACCGTTACTGCTGAACCATAGCCAGCGCAGGCTAAACCCCCAATGGCTTTGCCCATTCGAGGCTCATTTGAGTAGATGGCGCGAATTCCCATCTTTTTCTTTAAGTCTCGTGAAAAACCGTGGTTTTTACGCAAATCTGCCCGAATTTTTGCCAGCAAAGGGTCTTGAATAGCTTGTCCTAAGTCATCAGCACGTAAGCAACTCGGGTCTCTTTTCCCGCCCACCCCGCCACACATAACTAATTCTTGTTGCTTTGCCACGCTCCATGCTGCGAGGGCAATTTTGGTTTCAAGAGCGTCAGTTGCGTCTAAAACGATTGCCCCTAAGGGAATGAATAAATCTAAGTTATTTGGTTCTAAAAAAGCGTCATGGCAAGTTAAACGTAAGGCAGGATTAATACGCATGAGTCGCTCGGCCATTACTGCCACTTTTTCACGCCCAAACTCACCTTCTAAAGCGGGTAATTGTCGATTGGTATTGCCTTCGCTAACATGATCAAAATCGATCAAGACTAAATGACCAATTGCTGAGCGCGCCAAGGCTTCTGCTGCCCAAGAGCCAACACCCCCGAGACCCGCTACCACTACAGTAGCTTGTTGAAACCTCGCATAGGCGGTATCGCCATACAATTTAGCTACCCCACCAAAGCGGCGGTTTACCGCAACCCCAAGGCCTTCGGTCGCTGCCTCACCAGTCTCTTGGTTGATGGCAAAATTTGCTCTTATTCCCTTACTCATAAGCTCTCTTTATACTGAATTCATGAACACCATTGCAGAACTGCGTAAAAACTATGCTCGCGGGCAGTTATCTGAAACTGATGTGCCGCCAGATCCTTTCACTTTCTTTCATACTTGGTTTGAACAAGCCATGAACGCGCAGTGTCCAGAACCCAACGCCATGACCTTGGCCACCGCCGATGCTACGGGTAAACCGTCCTTGCGTACAGTGCTACTGAAAGGTGCAGATATCACCGGCTTTACATTTTTTACCAACTACCAAAGCCAGAAGGGCCAGGAGCTTGCCGAGCGGCCTCAAGCTGCGTTGTTATTTTACTGGCATGAGCTCGAGCGCCAAGTGCGCATTTCAGGGTTGGTTAGCCGCATTAGCACCGCCGAAAGCGATGCATACTTTCATTCGCGCCCAGTAGCTTCGCGCATTGGCGCGTGGGCCTCCCCCCAAAGTACTGAAATCCCCAACCGCGATTTTTTAGAGGCGGCAGAGCAGCGCTTTGAAAAGCAATTTGGTGATAACCCTCCACGCCCAGATCATTGGGGCGGATATTGCCTGCAGGCTGAAGAAATTGAGTTTTGGCAAGGCCGCCCATCACGCTTGCATGATCGCATTCGTTATCAGCTAGTCAAGACAGCGGCACCCAGCTTCAACCCTGCTTGGCGCATTTCACGTTTAGCTCCCTAAGCGTTCAAACCCCGTTGTGGTGTAAAAAGTGAGCTGCAGTAAGCTTGCTGAGCAACTTAAGCAGTGGGATTGATTAACGCTTTAAATTTAGCTCTAAATTTACTCAGCTTTGGTGCAATGATGGCAGCGCAATAGCCTTGCGCCGGGTGATCTCGAAAATAATTTTGGTGATAAGCCTCAGCAGCATAAAAAATCGGGCTAGCTTGAATTTCCGTGACGATGGGCGCGCCATACGCATTTTCGCGAGTTAATTCGGCAACCACTTCATGGGCCGTTTTCTCTTGCTCCGCATTATTGGTATATATCACCGAACGATACTGGGAGCCGATATCATTGCCCTGTCGATTTAAGGTCGTAGGGTCATGAATCACAAAAAAGATTTCCAATAAATCGCGATAGCTGACTTCCTGCGGATCAAATTCAACCGCCACCACCTCTGCATGTCCTGTAAGGCCAGCGCAAACTGCGTCATAAGTTGGGTTGGCTCCTGCGCCACCTGCATAACCGGAAACGACAGCTGTGACTCCACGTACCTGCTGGTAAACCGCTTCAAGACACCAAAAGCATCCACCACCCAAGGTGGCTGTTTCTAATTTCACTCCATTCATAACTTGTCCTTTGTGATGGATTTTGATTGATCTTAACTTGGTAATTGTTGGTCTTTGTATTTACTAATCTTAGCCGAGCCCTAAGCAATCAGCAAATGGATGCCAAACACAATAAAGAGTCCACCGACCATCATCCATAAAATTGCTGACCAACGTAAATGAGTTTGAAATAAATGTAAAAAAAATTGTCCTGTACCAATCAGCATAGCTAAATATGCCATGCTCAAAATTTGAGTAACTAGTGCTAAATAGAAAAAGCTCAAGCTTGGATAAGCAAAAGTAGGGTCAACAAATTGTGAAAAAAATGAAACAAAGAAAAAAATTGCCTTCGGATTAGTCAGCGATAAAGCCAATGCAGCCCATAAAGGATGAAGTTGAGCCAAACGAATTGCCGCAAAAGTGTCTTTGGGTGTAAGTGCTTGCGCCTTTGGCCAGCGTCTTACCCCGCCGCGAATAAGCCCCCACCCGAGCCACGCTAAATAAGCCGCACCAACATAACGCACCACCGCAAACGTCATTGGTGAAGCGGTTAATAAACTCGTCACACCAAGAGCAATGGCCAACATCAATACCGAGTCGCCCAAAAATATCCCGCACGCACCCCATGCGCCCGCGCGCCATCCCCGCTGTGCAGAAATGGTTAAAACATACAATGAGTTTGGCCCGGGTAAAAGTACGATGATGATCGTACCCAAAAGATAGGTGGGGAAATTCACAATACCAACACTTAAACCGAGCTCAGTCCAATTCATTGCGAGTGATAAACCCTTGCTTTAATTGATCAAATCTGCCATAATAAGAGGCTTTTTGAAACATCGCCCCCAGCAATTTACACATTTTCAGCGATTTTGCTTCACATATTCAGCACTACTGTAATTCAAAGTTGCTTAAAAATTGTGTTTATAGCCCCGCTGCCGCTTGTCTGATGGTCGATGCCTTATATAGACCATCGCGCTCGCCTATCTCCTCTAGAGAAGAACCGAAGCGCACAACCGGAGACATCCCAAATGGGATGTGAAGACATGACTTACACAAATGAAACAACACACACGCCTAGCAAAGGCAAGAATCCCTTAGAGCCAACTCTGTTTGCCTCTTTTGGTTTAGCAGAACCCCTGCTGAACAATGTTACTGGCTTAGGCTTTACTGCTGCGACACCTGTTCAAGCACAGGTTATTCCTGCTGCAATGAGTGGTGGCGACTGGCTAGTAAGCAGTCAAACAGGTAGCGGCAAAACCGCCGCCTTTTTATTACCCCTCTTACATCAATTAGTGACTAGTAACCCCCATGGTTCACCAGTACCTGGGCGCGCACAACCGAAAATATTAGTGCTTTGCCCAACCCGTGAATTAGCGCAACAAGTTGCTGCTGATGCGATTAATTTATCGCGCGGCATCAAAGGGATCCGCATTGCAATCGTCATGGGTGGTATGCCCTATGGCAAACAAATACAAGCGCTTAAAGGTGCGCTTTTAGTTGTCGCCACTCCCGGTCGATTACTCGATTTGAATAAAACCCGTGCGATTCGTTTAGATGATGTGCAACATTTAGTCATCGATGAGGCCGATCGGATGCTCGATATGGGCTTTGCCGAAGATCTCGAAGCGATTGATCAACTATGTCGTGGCCGCAAACAGACCCTCATGTTTTCAGCGACCTTTGATCCCAAGGTAATGTCCTTGGCAACCCGCTTAACTAAACAAGCTGGTCGTATTGAATTAGCCCATGCTGGTGATGTTCATGCCAATATTGCCCAAAAATTACATTGGGCCGATAACATGGCGCACAAGCATCGCTTACTCGCCCACTTACTTTCGGATCCTGAATTAGATCAAGCTGTGGTCTTTGCTAGCACCCAAGTTGAAAGCGAAAAAATTGCTGATACCTTGCGGGCGAATGGTTATGAAGCCAGTGCTTTACACGGCGCAATGCCCCAAGCAGTGCGTATGCGACGCCTAGATTCCTTACGTAAAGGCCATACAAAAATTTTGGTTGCTACCGATGTTGCTGCGCGCGGTATTGATGTGCCACGCATTAGTCACGTCATTAATTTTGGCTTACCCATGAAGCCCGAAGACTATACCCATCGGATTGGCAGAACTGGTCGCGCAGGTCGCAATGGCACCGCTATTACCTTGGTTGAACATCGTGATCGCGTCAAAATTCGGGCAATTGAGCGCTTTACCCAACAAGATATTCCCTCATCTGTCATCGCAGGCCTTGAGCCCACCGCTAACCCCAACGCTGGCTCTGGCCGGCCTGGCGGCGGTCGTGGTCGTTCAGGTGGTGGTGGCGGTGGCGGCAGACCCGGTGGACGAACTGGTGCTGGTGGTGGGCGTTCTGGTAGCGGTGGCGGAGGCGGTGGCTACGCTGGCAAAACTGGTGGTACATATGCAGGTAAATCAGGTGGTAGTGGCTATGCTGGCAAAACCAGCACGGGTGGCTATGCTGGCAAAACCAGCACGGGTGGCTATGCCGCGCGTTCAGACTCCCGCCCAGAATCACGTTCTGCCCGACCCACCGATAATCGTACTGGCCCTAAATTTGCGAAGCCCAAATCGGGCGCGCCGCGCAAATCCTATAGTAGTAATTAATTTTGGTTCACCACAATCGCCTCCGTTCTGCATGGAATCGAGTCGATTCTGGTGGTAATTTACGCGCCCAGGGTGGGCTGCATCTTGCACCGCCCGCTTGGCAAGGGTGGCTTAGTGATGCAGGCTCGCTAACTAAAAAAATTGAAGTGGCTTTTGGCCGTCGTTTGGAAGTCATCGTGCTGGCCGATGAGGTCCAAACTATTTTGCCCGAAGAATCCCGCTTATTTAAAAAATCCCTGCAGCGTTGTCGCGTGCGTGAAGTGCTACTTTGCATTCAGGGTGAGCCAGTGGTTGTGGCACGTAGTGTCATTCCCACTAGCAGTTCATCAGGCCATAACCGACTCATTTTAAAATTGGGCAATAAACCCTTAGGTGCAGTTTTATTTGCCAATACGCATGGACGCAGAAGTAAAACTGTGCGAGATGTTGCCCACCTAAGCCGCAGACAAGCGCTATGGCGGGCTTGTCAAAAAAAATATACCGCCCTTCCCTCGCAATTGTGGGCACGACGCACCATCTATTATTTAAACGGCCATCCGCTTTTAGTTAGCGAGTTGTTTTTACCTAGTCTATTGCTAATTCCTCTACCCACTGCAAACTTGCTTTAATTAAAGCCGCATCGCCAGACCCGCAGAGTCGCACGTCACCAAAACCAATTTCGCTAGCTAACGTCGCAATGTTTTGATGTGGACATAAAGCAGTGGCCTGCTGTAAATTCAGTGTCGTCCGATCTTGATCAGGCTGACCTAAATAACGCACAGCCTCAGATGAGGTGAGCAGCCAAAGTTTTTGATCGCTAGAGTTTGCCTGAATTGCTTGCCATAATGGGTTTGATTTTTCTAAAGGTACTCGGCTATAAACCGCAAAAGTTTCTAGCTGTGCCCCCGCTGCCAATAAGGTTTCTGCCAGCCACTCGCGGCCGCCGTCCCCTTTAAAAATAATGACACGACGTTCAGCCCAATCCCAATCGTGTTTTTTTTGCTCTGCTTGTAATGTCTGCCATAAACCTTCTGAATCCCACTGCTGTGGATTTTTTGGCAACAAAATCATCTGGGCATCAACCCCATGTTGCAAGAGTGATTTTTTGCTACTTTCCCCCATCACCCCAACTTGTAACTGCATCGGCGCTAATTCGTGCCAAGGCGCACTCAGTAAACGCATGCCACACTCAATAGCATTCGGGCTGACAAAAATGACCAAATCGGCCTGACTGATCGCCGCGGGGATATCCACCTGTAATTGAAAATCGGTTTTGGGAATAATTTTAAGTAGCGGTAAAGCTAACACGCTAGTCTGCTGCGCTATCCCACTAGACGCCACAGATAAGGCAGTTTGCAATTGCTCAATTAATTGTTGCGCCTGCGCTATAGGGCGCGTCACAATAATGGTCGGGGCAATCGTTAAATCGCTCATGAGCCAATCAAACCAAGAAGCCTAGGGCAGTGGCGCAGGAATCAATGCGGCCGCACCCTGCAAAATTAAATCGTCAGCTACTTTAAGGCCTAGCACTTCAGCCATCACTAAATCAACCACTGGACTGCTGGCTGCAGCTTCACAGATTTGCAACCCATCGGGGCTGGCCACAAATGAACGTAACTCTAATTGAGCACCATTCCATACCGCATGCGCTGCTAAAGGCACCTGACACGAGCCGCCCAATTGGCGCGACACCATGCGCTCGGCACTTACCGCCAACCAAGTAGCGGGATCGTTTAAGGGTGCTAGGATCGCCCGCATCGCGGTATTACGAGAATAAATTTCAATTCCCAAGGCACCCTGACCAGCCGCTGGTGTAAATGGGTCAAGCGGTAACAAGGCTTTAATTCGCGAAGCTAAGCCTAAGCGTTTAAGGCCTGCAGCCGCCAAAATAATGGCGTGGTACTGACCTTGATCTAATTTACCTAAACGGGTATCTAAATTACCCCGTAAAGACTGAATTTGTAAATGCGGGAATGCGGCGCGTAACACCGCTTCGCGACGCAGGCTTGAAGTTCCTACTATGGCGCCCTTAGGCAAATCATCAAGCGAATTAAAGTCATTCGAAACCAAGGCATCTCGCGCCTCTTCTCGTTCCATAACGCAGGCTAGCTCGAACCCCTCAGGCATATTCATCGGCACATCTTTGAGCGAATGAACTGCCAAATCAGCCCTGCCATCTTCAAGGGCAGTCTCTAATTCCTTAACAAATAGGCCTTTACCACCCACTTTTGAGAGTGATTGGTCCAAAATTTGATCGCCACGGGTAGTCATTCCTAAAATGGTGATGACACAATCAGGATAGAGGCTTTGCAGGCAATCCCGCACATATTCGGCCTGCCACATGGCTAGCCGACTTTCACGCGAAGCAATGGTTAAACTGAGAGGGTTAGGCTTGGTCTGCATCGGCATTAAAATATCAATATAACTTGCCACAATATACTGTGTTTATGAGCTCATCTAAAAATTCCCTTGCCAATAAAGCCCAAGCCTGGTCAGGAAGGTTTACAGAACCTGTTGATGCGCTCGTCCAACGCTATACCGCCTCGATTGGTTTTGACCACCGTCTTGCGCAAGTAGATATCACGGCATCCTTAGCGCATGCCGCTATGTTGGCACAACAAAAGATTATTAGCCCAGCAGACCTAGCGGCTATTGAAGCTGGTATGGCACAGATTCGTAGTGAAATTACCGCAGGTCAATTTCAGTGGCAACTGGCCTTGGAAGATGTGCATTTAAATATTGAAGCTCGTCTTATCGAGCTAGCTGGCGATGCTGGCAAACGACTCCATACCGGTCGTTCACGCAACGATCAAGTGGCCACCGATTTGCGACTTTTTTTGCGTGCCAGTATCGATGAAACAGCTGAGGCATTGACTCAACTGCGCACGGCTTTTATCAATTTAGCCGAGCAACATGCTGCAGTCATCATGCCTGGTCATACGCACTTACAAGTGGCGCAACCCGTTACCTTTGGTCATCACATGATGGCGTACTATGAAATGTTTAGTCGTGATGCAAGTCGGCTGGCCGATTGCCGTAAACGCCTCAATCAATTACCGCTTGGGGCTGCTGCTTTAGCGGGCACTAGCTATCCGATTGATCGGATGCAGGTTGCCAAAACGCTTGGGTTTGATGGGCTTTGCCGCAATTCTTTAGATGCAGTATCTGATCGCGATTTTGCCATTGAGTTTTGCGCCGTCGCCGCCACTTGCATGATGCATATTTCTCGCTTAGCCGAAGAACTAGTACTTTGGTTAAGCCCACGCTTTGGCTTTATTGATCTTCCCGATCGCTTTTGTACAGGTAGCTCAATCATGCCGCAAAAGAAAAATCCTGATGTGCCTGAATTAGCCCGTGGCAAAACAGGTCGGGTTTATGGTGATCTCATCGCCCTATTAACGCTGATGAAAAGCCAACCCTTAGCCTACAACAAAGATAATCAAGAAGATAAAGAACCCCTCTTTGATGCAGCAGATACCCTCTTAGATACCCTACGTATTTTTGCCGAGCTAGTACCGCATATTGTGGTGAATGTGCCAGTAATGTTGGCGGCAGCAGAGCAAGGCTTTTCCACTGCAACCGACCTAGCCGATTATTTAGTCAAAAAGGGCTTGCCATTTCGTGATGCGCATGAAGCGGTAGCTCTTGCCGTGAAAGCCTGCGTTAATCAGTCGTGCGCCCTTAGTGAGCTCTCCTTAGCTGAATTACAAAACGCCTGCGGCTTACAGGGGCAGGCTCATTTATTGACTGAAGATGTATTTGCTTTATTGCAAGTGCAGGGTTCTGTTGAGGCTCGCGCTCATCTCGGCGGCACTGCGCCAAAACAGGTGCTTGCTGCCATTCTGCAAGCGCGGGCTGACTTAGCAGGCTGACTTAGCAGGCTGACTTAGCAGGCTGACTTAGCGAGCTCACTTAGCTGAGTTGTTTGACGGCGGTGGTTTTTACGCAGTCAACGAAGTATTCGCTACCTCCATCGACCTCGCGCTTCACCAAGCCATGCACATCAGTCTCAAAACCTGGGAAGCGCTGATTAAAGTCACGGGCAAATTTGAGGTAATCAACAATGCGGCGATTAAAACGCTCGCCTGGGATTAACAGGGGTATGCCTGGTGGATAAGGTGTCACCAACATGGCAGTCACGCGCCCTTCTAAATCATCAATTGATACTCGATCTACTTCCTTATGCGCCATCTTGGCCCAGGCTTCAGCTGGCACCATCGCTGGCACCATATCCGAGGTATACATTTCCGTCGTCATCCGTGCCACATCATGGCTTTTATAAAAATCATGAATTTGCGCACAAATTTCTTTTAAACCAATACGCTCATACCGCGGATATTTGGCAACGAACTCAGGCAAGACTTTCCATAAAGGCTGATTTTTTTCAAAATGATCTTTAAATTGCTGCAGTTCAGTTACGAGGGTATTCCAGCGACCCTTGGTAATGCCAATCGTAAACATAATGAAGAAAGAATAGAGCCCGCACTTCTCGACAATCACTCCATGTTCCGCTAAATATTTGGTAACAATGGCAGCTGGAATTCCCATTTCTCCAAACACCCCTTCGATATTTAAGCCGGGGGTTACTACCGTGGCTTTAATCGGATCGAGCATATTGAAGTCGGGTGCTAACTTACCAAAGTCGTGCCACTGAGCATGAGGTTTTAAGATCCAATCGGCACGCTCACCAATACCCTCTTCCGCAATTTGGTCGGGGCCCCACACCTGAAACCACCAGTCCGCACCAAATTTTGCATCCACTTCACGCATTGCGCGCCGAAAGTCCATTGCTTCTGCAATCGACTCCTCAACCAAGGTTGTACCGCCTGGTGACTCCATCATTGCTGCTGAGACATCACAAGAAGCAATGATGGCGTATTGCGGGCTCGTGGAGGTATGCATTAAATACGCCTCATTAAAAGACTCGCGATCTAGCTTCCGCTCTTCTGCATCTTGCACTAAAACTTGGGACGCTTGCGATAACCCAGCCAACAATTTATGAGTTGATTGAGTAGAAAACAGCAAGCTCTTTTTCGGTCGCGGTTGATCATCACCTACAGCATGCATATTTTTATAAAAGGGATGGAAAGCAGCATGTGGCAACCAAGCTTCATCAAAATGCAAAGAATCGACTTTGCCATCGAGCATAGCCTTAATCATTTCAACGTTATAAATAATGCCGTCGTAGGTACTTTGCGTTAAGGTCATCACGCGGGGCACCACATTTTTATCTTTAATAAATGGGTTGGCATTAATTTTCTTTTGAATATTGGCCCACTCAAATTCTTCTTTGGGAATGGGGCCAATAATGCCCAAATGGTTGCGTGTTGGCATTAAGAAAACCGGGATCGCACCCATCATCGTAATGGCATGAATAACTGACTTATGGCAATTGCGATCGACTAACACCACATCGCCTGGAGCAACCGTGGAATGCCAAACAATTTTGTTTGAAGTTGAAGTGCCATTGGTTACAAAAAACAAATGATCGGCACCAAAAATACGGGCTGCATTACGTTCGCTCGCTAATACAGGCCCGGTATGATCTAAAAGTTGACCAAGCTCTTCTACCGCATTACAGACATCGGCACGCAACATATTCTCGCCAAAGAATTGGTGAAACATGCGTCCAACTGGACTTTTAAGAAAAGCGACGCCGCCAGAATGACCAGGGCAATGCCAAGAATAAGAACCTTCCGAGGCGTAATGGGTTAGTGCCTTAAAAAACGGCGGTGACAGGGAATCGAGGTAGACCTTGGCTTCGCGAATAATATGCCGGGCTACAAACTCGGGGGTATCTTCATTCATATGGATGAAGCCATGCAATTCACGCAAGATGTCATTGGGCATATGACGTGAAGTGCGCGTCTCGCCATACAAGAAAATCGGAATATCTTCGTTGCGCTTGCGCACCTCGACAATAAAAGCACGTAAATTATTTAATGCAGGTAATTCAGTGCTTTCGGAATCAGTTAAAAACTCTTCATCGTCAATCGATAAAATAAAACAAGATGCCCGCGAGGCTTGCTGCGCAAAAGAAGTAAGGTCGCCATAGCTGGTCAGGCCAATAACCTCGATACCTTCACCTTCAATTGCTTCGGCAAGATCGCGAATGCCCGAGCCGGAAATATTTTCTGAGCGAAAATCTTCATCAATAATAATAATTGGAAAGCGAAATTTCATGGTGACTTTCTGATGGCTTACCGAGATCGATTAAGCTTGCTTAGGCCTTAGGCAAGGTTACGCCCTGCTGACCCTGATATTTACCGCCCCGATCTTTGTACGATGTTTCGCAAACCTCATCACTCTCAAAAAAGAGTACTTGGGCACAACCTTCGCCCGCATAAATTTTTGCTGGTAATGGCGTAGTGTTGGAAAACTCGAGTGTGACATAACCTTCCCACTCGGGTTCAAAAGGGGTGACGTTAACAATAATGCCGCAGCGTGCGTAGGTACTTTTACCCACGCAAATAGTTAACACGCTGCGCGGTATTTTGAAATACTCAACGGTGCGTGCCAAGGCAAATGAATTTGGCGGAATGATGCATACGTCGCCATTAAAGTCGACAAATGATTTTTCATCAAACTGTTTTGGATCAACAATCGTACTGTTGATGTTAGTAAAAATCTTAAATTCATTAGCGCAACGAATATCGTAGCCATAACTTGAAGTGCCATAGCTCACAATTTTTTGACCCGCTGCGTTAAGACGCACTTGGCCAGGCTCGAAGGGGCTAATCATGCCCTCTACAGCCATGCGCCGAATCCATGTATCTGATTTAATAGTCATGGCGGCATTGTAAAACCAACCTACCCTCAAGGGGTAAATTAGCCGGCTGGATTGGCTAAAACAACCCGTTCAGCAGCGTTATAGATCTCAAAATGCTTACCCGAGCAACGTGCTAGTAAGGTTAAATTGGTTTTCTGGGCTAACTCCAGACCCATTTGGGTTACGCCTGAGCGGGTTAAAAGAAATGGAATACCCATCTGCGCACCCTTAATGACCATCTCAGAGGTGAGCCGTCCTGTTGTATAAAACACTAAATCACGTCCAGGTAGGTTTGCCAGCCAAAGTAAACCCGAAATCGAGTCGACGGCATTATGTCGCCCAACATCCTCAACAAAATGGAGCAAATTGAGCTGATCTTCAGCGAGACGCTCAAACACCGCACAGGCATGTACCGAGCCGGCTTGTTTATAAATCGTCTCCAAGCCACGCACCGTCTCAAGAAGAGAAATAATGGCCGCTTGAGCCAACTTCGGGCCAGCAGGCAAACGAATTTGCTGCATATCCTCCATTAAGTTGCCAAACATGGTGCCTTGGCCACAGCCCGTGGTTACGACCCGTTTGCTCGTCAGGGCATCGATATCAACCGAACTGCGGTGGGTTTTGATAGCTGCTGAATCAGTCTCCCAATCGACCTGAATGCTGTGAATATCATCAGGTGACTCGACCAAACGTTGATTCAGCAAATATCCCAGCACTAAGGCCTCTGGCGCGGCTCCAAGGGTCATTAAGGTCACAACCTCACGCTTATCTAAATAAATCGTGAGAGAACGCTCGCAAGGGATGAAAGTGGTTTTTTTGCGCCCAAGCTCATCCGTAATGCCCACTTCCTGGACAACTGGCACCGTGGCTTTTGAGAGGATGATTTGCGAACTCATGGCTCATCACTTTAACCGCAGTCTAAAATTGCTGCTGACCCAGCATAATTGAGCTTTTGCAACTTAGTGCTTTATCCCGATATGAAGAGAAGTGAATTGACCCTGTATGAGTAACCCCCAACATAATTTGACTTCCCAACCGCAGGTGCCTTTGCCCTCGCCGCGACGCATGTTGGTCACCTCTGCGCTGCCCTATGCCAACGGACAAATTCATATTGGTCATTTAGTGGAGTACGTGCAAACCGATATCTGGGTGCGCTTTCAACGCCTGAGGGGTCATGAAGTGCACTACGTTTGTGCCGATGATACCCACGGCACCCCCATTATGTTACGTGCTGAACAAGAGGGCATTAGTCCACAAGCCTTAATTACCAAAGTCTGGCAAGAGCATAAACGTGATTTTGATGCCTTTCAAATTTCCTTTGATAACTACTACACCACAGATAGCCCTGAAAATAAAACTCTCGCAAGTGCAATTTATCTGCAGTTACGTGAAGCCGGCCTGATTGAAAAGCGCACGATTGAACAAGCTTATGATCCCGTCAAGGAAATGTTTTTACCCGATCGTTTTATTAAAGGGAATTGTCCTAAATGTAATGCCGCCGACCAATACGGTGATTCTTGCGAAAAATGTGGTGCCACTTATGCGCCCACAGATTTACTCAACCCTTATTCGGTAGTCAGTGGTGCCACGCCAATTCGCAAGGCCTCGGAACATTATTTCTTTAAACTGTCTGATCCCCGCTGTGAGACTTTTTTACGTGAATGGACTCAGGTTAAAACTCCCTTGCAAGTAGAGGCGCGCAATAAAATGAAAGAGTGGGTGGGTGAAGCTGGCGAAAGTAAATTAAGTGATTGGGATATTTCCCGAGATGCCCCTTATTTTGGCTTTGAAATTCCCGACGCACCCGGCAAATATTTTTATGTGTGGCTCGATGCCCCAATTGGGTATTACGCCAGCTTTCTTAATTACTGCCAACAAAAGGGGCTGGATTTCGAAGACTGGGTAAGGCCCAACACCACCACCGAACAGTATCATTTTATTGGCAAAGATATTCTTTATTTTCATACCCTTTTTTGGCCAGCAACCCTCCATTTTTCAGGCTACCGCACTCCTACCAATATTTTTGCACATGGTTTTCTGACGGTTGATGGCGAAAAAATGAGTAAGTCACGTGGCACCTTAATTTCTGCACAGAGCGTAATTGAAACTGGCTTTAATCCAGAATGGTTGCGTTATTACTTTGCGACCAAGCTGAATGCCAGCATGGAAGATTTAGATCTTAATTTACAAGATTTCATTGCCCGCGTGAATAGCGACCTGATTGGGAAATATGTCAATATTGCGAGCCGTAGCGCAGGATTTTTAATTAAGCATTTTGCTGGTCAAGTAAATGATGGCGCTATGTCACATGTTTTACTCCAACAAATTCGCGCTGCTAGCGAACCTATTGCGACACTTTATGAGGAACGTGAATTTGCGAAAGCGTTAAGACTCGTGATGGAATTAGCGGATATGGTCAATGCTTTTGTCGACGAACAAAAACCCTGGGACCTAGCAAAAGATCCAGCTCATAAAGCAGCGTTACATACCGTCTGTAGCGTTACCCTCGAAGCCTTTCGTGCTCTAAGTCTTTATTTAAAACCAGTGCTTCCCCACGTTGCGATTAACGTCGAACAATTTTTAAATCTGCCTCCACAACAATGGCACGATATTGCTGTGCCCTTAAATAGCAAACATCCTGTTCGTCCTTATCAGCATTTAATGAGTCGAGTAGAAGCCAGCCAAATTGACGCTTTAGTTTCAGCAAATCAATAAGCTCCTTGAGCAATCTTAAAATCGTTAATAATGGTGGGCTGAAGTAGTAGTAAAGCCAATTTAAATAGCATAAGTCATTGAAAATATTCAGAAAATTTGTAGCCTATGAAAAAATATCAGTCTGATATCACCCGCTTTTTAACGCAACTGAAGACGGCTCGGCCGAATTTAGAGGCGGGCCAACAAGAGGGGCGAGCCTTGCTCTGGGATAAAGCACCCGTAAGCGCAGAAGATCAGCGTCGCGCCCTGGAAGCAAAAATAAGGCAACGCGCGTACGTCTACTCGAATGATTGATTCAGTCGCTAGCGAAAACGACAGCACACCATCAGTCACCGATGGCATGTCGGCAGCATTTGCCAAGTTATATGGCGAGCCTCTTTTTCAGCTCCCCACCGATCTGTATATTCCGCCCGATGCGCTGGAAGTTTTTTTAGAAGCCTTCGAGGGGCCGCTCGATTTATTGTTGTACCTCATCCGCAAACAAAATTTCAATGTGCTTGATATTCCAATGGCAGAGGTTACTAAACAGTACCTCATTTACATTGATCAAATTCGCCATATTAATTTAGAACTAGCTGCTGAATACTTATTAATGGCAGCCATGTTGATTGAAATTAAATCGCGTATGCTTTTGCCAATGAAAAAAGCGGACAGCGATGAAGAGGTTGAAGATCCCCGCGCTGAATTAGTACGCCGTTTATTGGAGTATGAGCGGATGAAATTGGCTGCCCAAGAATTAGAGCGGATGCCCCAACAAGGTCGCGACTTTCAAATAGCTCATGGTCACATTGATACGACGGTAGCCGTCGTTTGGCCTGATGTGAATATTAGTGACTTACAAATAGCTTGGCGTGACGTTTTGCATCGCGCTAATCTTAATGCGCATCACACTATTATGCGTGAAGAGTTATCGGTACGCGATTTTATGACCCGAATTTTACGGCGCCTACAAAATACCCGTTTCGTTGAGTTTGGTGAATTATTTGAAGAAGCCATTGCTACTGGCATGGGGGTGGCAGTCATCATCGTTAACTTCATTGCCATGTTAGAGCTCTCGCGTGAGGCCTTAATCGAAATCACCCAAGCAGAGCCCTATGCCCCAATTTATGTGCGCTTGGCCTATTCGCCAAATACATGAAAATTATTAGCGATATACAAGAGCTGCGCGCGCAGTTGCGCGGCCAAAATCGCGCTTCTTTTGTACCCACGATGGGTAACTTACATGAAGGGCACCTCTCTTTAATGCGCTTAGCTCGGCAATATGGCGACCCCGTTGTAGCGAGCATCTTTGTTAATCGCTTGCAATTTGGCCCCGGCGAGGATTTTGATTCCTATCCGCGCACAATGGATGCCGACATCGCTAAACTCGAAAAAGAAGGGGTTTATGTTTTGTTTGCGCCGCACGAAAAAGATTTGTACCCCGAGCCACAGGAATACCGCATTAATCCACCACAACAATTAGGCGATATTCTTGAGGGCGAGTTTCGACCAGGATTTTTTATCGGTGTGTGTACTGTGGTGATGAAACTATTTTCCTGTGTACAACCCAGCGTCTCTATTTTTGGCAAAAAGGATTATCAGCAACTAATGATCATTCGGCAAATGGTGCAACAATTTGCCTTGCCGATGCAAATTATTCCCGCTGAAACTATTCGTGCTGACGATGGCTTAGCGCTTTCTTCTCGCAATTCGTATCTTTCTCAAAACGAGCGCGCAGAAGCGCCGCAGTTGAGAATGACCCTAGAAGTTTTACGCCAAGAAATATTGAGTTTAGGACCAAGCGATCCAAAACAATTATTGGCTCTTGAAAAAAAAGCGAAAGAAGTCTTAATCGCCCGCGGGTGGAAGCCCGACTACATCGCCATTCGACAGCAAAAAGACTTATTAATTCCAAGCGCTATTGACAGTACACCTTTGGTTATATTAGCCGCAGCGAAATTAGGTAAAACGCGGCTAATTGATAATTTAGAAGTTTAATTTCGGGGCTTTTGGCCAAGCAATTTTTTTACTCAATTTGTATATTCGCATCTTTAATTACTTTGCTATAGCGCTGTCGATCATTTTCAATACGCGCCTTAAAGGCAGCAGGGCTCAGCGATAATGGAGTTGCCCCTTGTTGAATCAGCGTTTGGCGGGTATCGGGTTCGGCAATCACATCGCGCATATCGTTAGCAACTTTATCAATAATTGCGACCGGTGTTCCCGCAGGTGCCACTACCCCAATCCATGAGCCAGAGTCATATCCCGGTACGCCCGACTCAGCAATGGTTGGTAAGTCAGGTAGGGCTGGCGATCTTGTTAAGGTGCTGACCCCGAGTGCCGTAAACTTGCCGGTTTTAACCGCGCCAAGCGACTCTAGTACCGTGGCAAAATACATGTCTACGTGGCCAGCCATCACGTCAGCTGCAGCAGGGCCCCCGCCCTTGTAGGGAACATGTAGTAGCTGAATGTTTGCCATTTTTTCAAATACTTCAGCAGCAATATGCGGGCCACCCCCGCTACCCGAGCTGGCATAACTGACTTTGCCAGGTTTTGCTTTTGCTAGCGCGATCAATTCCTTAATCGACTTCGCAGGAAAATTGGGGTTAACCAACAAAAAAAAGGGTAATTCGGCAATCATGCTGATGGGTGTAAACGCTTTTTCAGCGTCATAAGGCATTTTTTTATAGAGCGAAGGGTTAATCGATAAGGTGCCAACATTACCCACTAAAAGAGTGTAGCCATCTGGCTTTGCTTTGCTGACATAGTCAGAGCCCACCATGCCAGCGGCACCGCCCTTATTTTCAACCACGACCGATTGACCCCATTTGGCTGATAATTTTTGCGCTATTAAACGTGCACCCACATCGGTTCCGCCACCAGGCGGAAAAGGCACAACCAAAGTCACAGTACGAGTTGGAAAAGTATTGCCTGTGGGCGCCTGAGCCACACAAAAACTACTTAAAAAACTTAAAGCAAGTACAAGAACTATATTAATCAAATGATTTAGCAATTTTTGTCTCCCAAGTTATCAAAGTGGATTGACTACTTTATTCGGTAACCCAATGTCTTCCAAAAATTGATCAACATATGGTGCCCAAATTACTTTGCCCTCACTACTCGTAAAAAGCATGTGGGAATCTGAGCCAAAGCTACCATAGGCAATGAATTTAGCATTGGGGTTACCCAACCGATAATTTTCAAACATTCTATCGGCAACAAATCGACTGAAATAACTATCATTATCGCCATATAACCACAGGCTTGGCAGAGTAGTTTCCTTACCAAAAGTTCCGGCCGTTTTATATAAATCACTTTGCCAGTCGCCGCAGCCTTCTCTTCTTAAGCCACCAGCAAAATTAATCAAGCCCTTCACAGAAGGGTCGGGTTTAGACGCGCCATAAGCGAGAGTGGTCCAACCCCCATGCGACTGACCAACAATTAAAGTCCGGGTTTTGTCGACGTAGGGAAGTTGATGCGCAAACGTAATCACTGGCGGAACATCTTCTGCCTGATTGAGTCCATTCGCCTCCAAGCTACAGCCACCGCCCATGTAATGTCCACTCGACTTAGAAAATCCCTGGCGCATTGGTACCAAGACGATGTAATTGCGCTCTAAGAAAAATCGAACGGGCGACAGGGGTCGATACCGCGGCTGAAACTGCGTTAATCCATTTGCTTTACCATGATTAATAATCACCAAAGGAAATGGACCATCACCGCTAGGCTTAAAGATGGTAGTTTCAAGACTGACAGAACCTAAAAATAATTTTTTGGGGACAAAAACTACTTCCTCAGGTAACTTACTTTGGCCTACGACCGATAAAGAGATGGCAAACCAAGTAATGAAAAAAATAGCGAGCGCAAGCGGTTTCACCACTGAGTTTGCTACTAAATTTGTTTGATTTTTTACTAACAAATTTTACTAGGGCTAATCTAAGCTTTGGCCAAGCTGCAAGCCTAAACCAGCTGCCAATTCAGCACCACTAACTTTGCTACCGTTCGCTACTTTGCTTGACTTAGCTTTTAACACTTCTATTTCTCCGCCATGGCAGGCGATAAAAATACTCTGTGCACTAATTTCTGTTACCACTCCAGGCTTGCCGCGTACTGCTGAAAAGGTACGGGCCACCTGTTTAGCTGCATCAAAAATGGCAATTTTTTCACCACCAAAGGTCGTCCATGCACCTGGCGCTGGGTTGGCGGCACGAATCAAATCGTACACCCCTTGTAAGTGTGAGGTCCAATGGATGCGTGTTGCGGCTTGATCAAACCAGCCTTCGTAATTGGCTTGTGACTCATCTTGAATGTGCTCGTGATGTTTGCCTGCTACGACCAAATCAGCGGCCTCCATTAATGCAGCAACTCCCAATGGGAAGAGGCGCTCAAAATAAACTTTGCCCAAAGTGTCATCGGGCCCAATGGCAACCTCTTTTTGCAAGATAACAGCGCCCTCATCCAAGCCATCACTAGGCCGAAATATCGTCAAGCCCGTTTTAGTCTCACCCAAGGCAATCGCCCAATTAATCGCACTGGGCCCGCGATATCGGGGCAGTAATGAAGGGTGATACTGAATCATGCCAAATTTGGGAATGTGTACAAAATCTTGCGGTACAAATTGCAAAACATAAGCCATCACACCAATTTCCGCCTTGCTATCAGCTAAGGCTTGCGCAGCCTCGGGAGATTTGAGCGAAGCAAATTGCAAGGGCTTTAAGCCCAGAGCCACCACGGCTTCTTTAAGCACCTCGGGCTTGCTCGACTTGGGATTATCAGGCGGACAAAAAACTGCGACAACTTCATCGCCGCGCTTTAGAAAAGCTTCTAAAGCGGCCTTACCAAAATCTTGACTACCAATTAAGGCTATGCGCATACAACACCCCTTGGATTAAGCTACCAAATGAAATTATTAGTTAAATAACTTCCTTAGCACGTAAAGCAGTCAGCTCTTCTAAGCTAAAGCCCAGCTCGCGGAGAATTTCATCGGTATGTTCGCCTAGTAAAGGCGAGCGAGTGACTTCCGTAATGCTATCCGACATTTTAATTGGATTGCCAACCGTCAGGTACTTGCCTCGTACTGGATGATCTACCTCAACAATCGTGCCAGTGGCCCGCAAAGCAGGTTCTTCAGCCAATTCTTTCATGGATAAAATTGGGCCACAGGGTACATCGTATTTATTCAGCGTATTCATGACATCAAATTTCGAGTGCTGAATCGTCCATTTTTCGATTTCCGCAAAAATACTCATCAGCCTAGGTAAGCGGGCTACTGGTTTAGCGTAATCAGGATCAGTAATCCAATCTTCACGACCGATCACTTTGCAAATTCCTTCCCAAACCGGCGCTTGCACAACTACATAGATATAGGAATTCGGGTCAGTCTCCCAACCTTTACACTTCAAAATCCAGCCTGGCTGCCCGCCGCCAGAAGCATTACCTGAACGGGGTACTGCGTCGCCAAAGTGGCCGTTCGGAAATTGTGGAAACTCTTTTAACACTCCAGTACGCTCTAGACGCTGCTGATCACGTAACTTCACGCGGCATAAATTTAAGACCGCATCTTGCATGGCTGCCAATACTTTTTGACCTTTGCCAGAATGGGTGCGTTGATATAAAGCGGTCACAATTCCTAAGGCCAAATGTAAACCCGTACCGCTATCGCCAATTTGTGCACCAGTAACCGTAGGCGGCCCATCATCAAAGCCCGTAGTTGAGGCCGAGCCACCCGCACATTGGGCCACGTTTTCATAAACTTTACAATCTTCAAATGGACCAGGTCCAAAGCCCTTTACAGAAGCCATGATCATTTTGGGGTTCAGCTCTTGAATACGTTCCCAAGTAAAACCCATCCGATCAAGTGCGCCTGGAGCAAAATTTTCGACAAGCACATCACACTGCTTAATTAAGCGCTCGAGGATTTCTTTCCCTTCGGGGGTTTTGGTATTTACCGTCAACGAGCGTTTATTGTGATTGAGCATGGTGAAATACAAGCTGTCAGCTTCGGGAACATCCCGCAGTTGTCCGCGCGTTGCATCGCCCTCACCCGACCGCTCCACCTTAATTACATCAGCGCCAAACCAAGCTAGTAATTGTGTGCAGGTCGGACCCGATTGCACATGCGTGAAATCTAAAATTTTTACACCATCCAGCGCTTTTGCCATTGCCTTAATCCTAAAATGTTACAAAAATGCTATTTTAGCTTAGTAAGTTAAAGCGTGTGAAGCCTAATATAAAGGGATTGAGGTGGTATTTTGCAGGCTATTTAGGCTCAAGAGCTGCTAGACGCTGTTTTAGTTGTCGTTCTTCTAAAAAACGCTCAGTATCATCGCGAATGACCGCAGCCACCCCTGTTACTTGATGGGCGTCATCAAAAAGCATGGCTACGGTAAAAGCAATTGAAATGGTGCGGCCGTCCTTATGATTCGCGGGAACCTTTAACAGGGAACTGCCATAACGAGTCGTGCCTGTTTCCATCGATTTATCAAAGCCGACATTATGGCGATGTTGTAAACGCTCGGGGGTAATTAAAGTAAGCGATTGGCCCAATGCCTCAGCCTCAGTAAAACCAAAAATTCGTGTGGCCGCAGCATTCCATAGAGTAATTTTGCCGGCACGATCAGCAACAATCACGGCATCCCCCATGACTTCAACTAACTGCTCCAAATCTACTGATGTTTTCATTGTGTCAAGAGCATAGTGGATATTTGATAAAAAAGGCGCCTATAAAAGGCGCCTTTTTGTGTTAGATCATGAACTAAGCAATTTAAACTGCCTTAGCGGCGTGTAATTGGGAAATTTCTTCAGCGCCATAGCCTAGATCGGCTAAAACTTCATCGGTATGCTCTCCCAAGACTGGCGAAGGCTTAACTTCAATTTCCAAATCGGAGAACTTAATTGGGCTACCAATAGTTAAATACTTCCCTCGCACTTTGTGATCCACCTCAACAATTGATCCACTCTTACGTAAATCGGGTGAATCAGCTAATTCTTTCATCGAAAAAACAGGCGCGCAAGGAATATCAAATTTACGCAAGATATCGACTGCTTCATATTTTGTTTTATCTTTTAGCCAATCTTCAATTGTGGCGAAGATATCAAAAATCTTATCTTGCCGAGCTTGGGCTGTCATATAGGCCGGATCTGTAGCCCACTCTGGCTTGCCAATAGCAGCTGTAATGGGTTCCCAAGCATGACCCTGGATCGTAAAATAAATATAGGCATTAGGATCCGTTTCCCAGCCCTTACATTTCAATACCCAGCCCGGTTGTCCACCACCGCCAGCATTGCCACCACGAGGCACGACATCGGAGAATGTGCCATGGGGATATTGCGGATACTCTTCTAAATAGCCGATTTTATCAAGGCGTTGTTGATCGCGTAATTTAACGCGGCATAAATTTAAGACTGCATCTTGCATCGAGCAGGATACTTTTTGGCCTTTACCAGTTTTTTGGCGTTGCATCAAGGCAGTCAAAATACCAATCGCTAAATGCATACCGGTATTACTATCACCTAAGGCGGCGGCTGATACGGTTGGCGGGCCATCCCAAAAACCTGTTGTTGAAGCAGCGCCACCAGCACATTGGGCTACGTTTTCATAAACTTTCAAATCTTCATAAGAATGGCCATCGCTAAAACCTTTAACTGAAGCCAAAATCATTTTAGGATTTAACTCTTGAATACGTGCCCAGCTAAAGCCCATGCGGTCTAACGCACCAGGGCCAAAGTTTTCTACCATGACATCGGAAGTTTTAATCATTTTTTCTAAAACAGCTTTACCTTCTGGTGTTTTAGTATCTAAAGTTAATGAACGTTTGTTGCCATTCAACATAGTGAAATACAAAGCATCGGCATCGGGAATATCGCGCAATTGACTGCGGGTAACATCGCCAGAGCCTGGGCGTTCCACCTTAATAACATCAGCGCCATACCAAGCTAATAACTGGGTGCAAGCAGGCCCAGCCTGCACATGGGTGAAGTCAATAATCCGAATGCCATCTAATGGTTTAGTCATCATGCAGTTCCTTGGTTTAAATCAATTAAGTGAAAAATAGTTATTTCTTATTTGCAGCGCTAGATGGATTCAGGTTCGTTAAGCGACCACTTTCAGTGCCCGCAGTCTCATCAATTACCGCATTAATTAAAGCTGGCTTACCTGCGGCAATCGCCGCGGTGAGTGCTTTAGTTAACTCTTCTGGAGTCGTTACGTTATAACCAATGCCGCCAAAGGCTTCGATCATTTTGTCGTAACGAATACCTTTTACAAACACGGTAGGCGCAACATCCGCTCCACCAGTAGGATTTACATCGGTGCCACGATATACACCATTGTTATTAAACACAATGGTGGTCACGGGTAAGTTATAACGACAGATTGTTTCTAGTTCCATACCACTAAAACCAAAAGCGCTATCACCCTCAATTGCCACCACTGGCAGCCCGCTAGTAACGGCTGCGCCAATGGCGTAACCCATGCCAATTCCCATAATGCCCCAGGTGCCGGAATCAAAACGCTTGCGGGGCTGGTACATATTAACAATGCTGCGAGCAAAATCAAGCGTGTTAGCGCCTTCATTCACCACATTAATATCGGGACGTGTTTTCAATACATCCCGAATTGCGCGCAAAGCGCTATGAAAATTCATTGGCGTTGGATTTTGTTCCAAGGTGATCGCCATCTTGGCAATATTTTTATCTTTACGATCAGTAATATCACCAATCCAAGCATCACTTGGTCTTGGGAAGTTTGGCCCCATCGCTGCTAGCAACGCAGCCACACACGAACCCACATCGCCAATAAGCGGCGCGGCAATGGCAACATTGCTATCAATTTCTGTAGGTGAAATATCGATCTGAATAAATTGTTTTGGTGCACCACCCCAAGTTTTTCCTTTGCCATGCGCTAATAACCAATTTAAACGCGCGCCAATCAGGATCACCACATCGGCCTCTGCCAAAACATAAGAACGAGTCGCAGAAACACATTGCGGATGGGTATCGGGCAATAAACCTTTAGCCATTGACATGGGAAGGTATGGAATTCCAGACATTTCAACAAATTGCCGAATGTCGGCATCGGCTTGGGCGTAAGCCGCACCCTTTCCCAATAAAATTAAGGGGCGTTTTGCACTTTTAATCAGATCAACTGCCCGTTGAATTGCATCGGGAGCAGGAATTTGACGAGGCACTGGATCAACCACTTTTACTAAGGATTTTTTTCCTTTTTCAGCATCAATCGATTGGCCCAAGAGCTCTGCTGGCAAATCTAAATAAACGCCGCCCGGCCGCCCAGAAACCGCTGCGCGTATGGCTCGGGCAATCCCAATACCAATATCCTCAGCCTTATTAATTCGGTAAGAAGCTTTAGCATAGGGTCGCGCATTATTGAGTTGATCCATTTCTTCATAATCGCCCTGCTGTAAATCCACAATTTCACGTTCGCTCGACCCGCTAATTAAAATCATTGGGAAGCAATTGGTCGTAGCATTCGCTAAAGCGGTAAGTCCATTTAAAAAACCAGGCGCTGAAACAGTTAAACAAATACCTGGCTTTTGGGTCATAAAGCCGGCAATTGCTGCGGCATTTCCCGCATGCTGCTCATGGCGAAAGCCAATGAAACGCATGCCTTCAGCCTGTGCCAAGCGCGCTAAGTCGGTAATGGGTATACCAACCAAACCAAAAATAGTATGGATGTCATTGAGTTTAAGGGCATCAATTACCAGATGAAAGCCGTCAGTTAATGCTGGGGTTTGAGTGTCATTTGTCATATATTTTTTAGTCTATTTGCCCGCGTTTAAAGCCCAATTCTAAAGGGTCTTAATGCAATATCGAGAATATTAGGCTGAGGCGCCATGAGGCGCATTGACTTACGTCAAGTTAGTCCGAAATCGCCAATATTGGCTATTTTGGCCCAATCAAGAATCTACAAAAAAAGTTCTTTATGCTTATTTTTTAAGCGACTCAAGGTCTCGGGAGACAAGTTGAGGTAGGCCGCAAGCTCTTTTTTGGGCAATAACTCAAAGAGGTAAGCATACTTCCGCACAAATCGCTCTACCCGCCCTGGGGCATCAAGCATATGCAAGGTAATAGTATGGGCCATGATTTCACTCATCAGGCGCATAACTTCAAATTCAAAACTATCTTTAATAGTTTGATGTCGATCTAAGAAATCAACCCATTTTTTTAAGGGCATCCGCGCAACTCGCGCTTTAGTAACGCAAGCGATGCTGTAAGGGGCAGCGGTTTTCAGTCGCCAGGCAGCGTAACTAGTTTCAATATCTTTTTCAATTGCGAAACGCAAAATCATTTCTTTTGCATCGACACTAGAAACAATTCGCTTTAAGATGCCATCCAAGACAAAGTACTGCTCCATTTGTGTGTCGCCTTGATGAAGCAAAATTTCAGTTTTCTTTAAATCAGCAATCTCAAGGAGACCCAAAAGTTCTGACATGCTTTTAGGGTCAAGATGCTGCAAAATCACATTTTGACTCAACTGCAAGCGAATCACGTTTTTTTCAGGGTGGTTTTCGAGTATGGTCATCAATTCTAGAGTTTAGATCTCCCTCACAAGCTCTACAGAAGCGCTATGGAAAATCCCTTTGGGGGGCTTTAGCGGTCTGTAAGCGATATTGTAAAACCCTTTACGCAATCAGGTAAACTGCTTAGGTCGTGGTGCCTTTTTGGCTAGTGCAAGCTAGCAATGAAGGTTAAACGGGAAACACTAAACAAACGTGTGCTGCCCCCGCAACGGTAAGCGAGTGTCCCAATTGAAGGCAATCTTCCTTGAGACGCAGAATTTGAATAAGCCACTGTGTGAGTCAATACATGGGAAGGCCAAATTTCTGAAACTCGTCAGCCCGGATACCGGCCAAGACAGGTGGAATTTTTGCGGACGGGGAACTTCGCGCGCCAATCGTAGCAATGGTTGCGTAAGTTATTTGCATTGCATCGCGCCCTGCTCTATTGACGTGCTGTTTCTCAACTCAAAATTCTGTTCGACTCGGCTAACGGGGAAGTTGGCTTAGTGTTCTTAGTACAGGATTTAAACCATGCAGTATTGTTCTTTTATTACTTCTTCATTTTGCGAGAGGATTGCGTTTCTTCGTTTCATTTTATTGGCGCTGCTGAGTATCACGGGCCTGATTTCGAATACTGCTGCCCAAGCTCAAAACCCATCCCAAGCGCAATCTTCAGGAGATAGTTCAGTAGCGGTGATTAACTCCCCGAATTCCACTAAACCACTCATCGTAACAGCCACCCGTATGCCCACCAAAGGTGCGGATGTGTTGGCTGACTATGTTTATATTGGTCCCGAAGAAATCGCTCAGGCTGGGCAAATGAGCGTACCCGAGCTCTTGCAACAGCAGCGTGGCGTACAAATATCGACATATGGTGGACCCGGTGGTCTGGCCAGCGTTTATTTACGTGGTACTAGCAATAATCAAAGTTTAGTTTTAATTGATGGTGTGCGTACCGAATCATCCACTTTAGGTGGTGCAGTTTGGAGCGCAATTCCAATTCAATTAATTGACCATATTGAAATTATCTTTGGACCGCAAAGTACTTTTTATGGACAAGATGCCCTTGGTGGTGTCATTCAAATTTTTACCAAACGGGGCGATGGTCCAGCGCAATTTAGTGCCTCAAGTGGTTATGGTACATATGGCACCACTATTAATACTGCTTCGGTATCAGGCTCGGTTGGTGACGATAAGCCCACACGTTATAACCTTGGTTTAAGCCAAGAAAATTCAATGGGCTTCAATACCGTGGCATCTACAAACCCCTGTAGCGCTGCGAATGCCACGAAAAATTATTGTGCGCCAGGCTACCCTACAACCCGCACGGGCTATACCCGTCTTGGTGCTACGGGACAGGTTTCGCATGAGTGGCAAAAAGGTCAAGAGTTTGGCGTCAAAGTACTGGCCAGCCGTACCAACTACCAGTACCCTGGCTACGATTACGATGTCTCCCTACCAGAGGTCAATTCTCAAGTTAATAATTTATCGATCGCTACTGTCTTTTCTAAAAATCAAATTACGGAAAATTGGCAGAGCTTCATTCAACTTTCAAATACTTCAAATTTTGGCCAGAATTTAACTACAAATAGTAACGACAGCATTAAGTCTCCACAAAATGATTTTTTATGGAAAAACGATATCAAAGTTGGTCCCGATAATTTACAGCTAATGGTCGAGCGGCTAGTGCAATACGCCAATACCACGAATATTAATGCCTCTCGCACTACTAATTCAGCTGCAGGATCGTATCAATTAAATCGTGGCAATAATTTAGCCACAGTAGCGGTACGGAATGACACGATTACGGGGTACGGCCCTATCTTTACCTATAGCGGAGCTTATGGTTATTTTTTAACTAAAGGTTTACGAGCCAATGTGAACTACGGTACCGGTTTTAGAGCGCCGACCTTTAACGACCTTTACTATCCTGGCTATGGCACTCCGAACGTGCAACCAGAAACGAATCGCAACGCCGAAGTAGGCCTACATTACGAGCCAGGTAATTATGAAATTCACTTAGTAGGCTATCAAAATAAAGTACAAAATTTAATTCAAGCCCTGCCTTGTACAACCCAAGCCAGCGGTTACTGCCCCACAAATTTTGCCTCAGTCAACATTACCGGCGCATCATTGGGTGCCAATACGCGACTTGAATACTGGAACTTAAAAGCTGCACTCGACTTACTCAATGCAGTAGATCAAAATACGGGGTTAGCTTTGCCTAATCGAGCTAAACAATTGGCTAATTTAGGCAGCGAATACCGTCGGGGAAAATTAAATGCGGGCGCGAATATAACGATCGCTGGGCAACGTTATGGCAATGCAAAAAATACGGTGACCATGTCTTCCTATGCCCTGCTTGATTTATTCGCGAGCTATGAAATTCAGCCAAAATGGTCCTTATTTGCCCGCTGGAATAATGCCTTAAATAACCAATACCAGCTCTCATATGGCTATCTCACTCCCGGCTCTAATATTTTTGCTGGCGTACGGTACACCCCCTAGTCAATAGCCTATCTATGAAACCGAATTCATGTCCCACTCTGCTGATTTCAGCTCCCGCATCGGGTCAAGGTAAAACGACGATCACAGCCGGCTTAGCCCATTTCCTTACCAAGCAAGGTAAGCGGGTCCGTGTTTTTAAATGTGGTCCAGATTTTTTAGATCCATTTTGGCTAAGTCTTGCTAGCCGAAACCCCGTTTACCAAATTGATCTCTGGATGACAGGCGAAGATGATTGTCAAGCTAGACTTCGAGAGGCGGCAGAATCTGCTGACGTTATTTTGATAGAGGGTGCCATGGGGCTATTCGATGGTGACCCGAGTGCCGCAGATTTAGCAATACGCTTTCATGTTCCGGTGATGGCAGTCATCGACGCCTCTGCTATGGCTGGCACATTTGGTGCCCTTGCTTTAGGGTTAGAACAATATCAACCCCATATGAAATGGGCAGGCGTTTTAGCTAATCGAGTCGCATCTCCTGGGCACGCAGCCATGCTAGAGTCAGCCATCGCCAATCCCCATCATTTTTTAGGTGCCATCTTTGCCAATACCGAAATGGGCTTTCCTGAAAGACACCTTGGCCTAAAAATGAGTGCAGAAATTGTGAATGCTGAACAAAAACTGGACCTGATTGCTAATGCAATCGAAGCCAGTAATTTTGGTGAAACGATCTTGCAACGCTTATCAAGTTTAGTAGTCGAATATCCTACCAATATAAAAAAAGAGTTAAATCAAAAATTACTTGACGATAAAATCATTGCGGTCGCTAAAGATGCTGCTTTTTGTTTTATTTATCAAGCCAATTTAGATGTACTCGAAAAATTAGGTGCCCGTATTCAGTTTTTTTCTCCTTTACGAGGTGATCCTCTGCCAATATGTGATGCAGTATGGCTGCCGGGTGGATATCCAGAGTTATATGCAGAAGCATTAGGTAATAATCAGGAATTGAAACGTCAACTACATATGCACATGCAAAACAATCGGCCCATTTGGGCTGAATGTGGTGGCATGATGGCTTTATTTGAAACGCTCATAACTACTGACGGTCAACCGTATCCTATGTGGGGTGTATTGCCAGGTACCGTAACGATGCAAAAACGACTTGGCGGACTTGGCTTGCAATCTTTACGCCTATATGGCCAAGAGATACGTGGTCACACCTTTCATTATTCAACTTGCATAAGTCCATTAAAAGCTCACACGCAATGTTTAAAAAAAACGGAAGCAATTAACAATGCATCTGGCGAATTACTCTTCCAAAAAAACTCTCTACAGGCTAGCTATTTTCATGCTTGGTTTGCGTCGAACCCCAAAGCCACTGCAGCTTTATTTCTGCCACAAGATCGCCAGCAATGACTACCTCGACTATGACTATTGCCCGTAGTGAACTCATTCTGGGCGGGCAAAAAAGTGGTAAATCCTCACGCGCAGAACAGCTGGCTGCAGAGTGGTCCATCAGCGATCCACAGCATGAGGTCATGATGATTGCAACCGCTCAAGCAGGGGATGCCGAAATGAAAGTGCGCATTGAGTTACATCGCCTCCTACGTCAGAAAAAATTACCACGCTGCCAAACTATCGAAGAAACAATCGAGATAGCAAAAGTGATTGAACAATATTCTGACCCAAAACGATTTTTGCTGATTGATTGCCTCACGCTTTGGTTAAGTAACTATCTTAGCCCACCCCCAGAACAAAATAATGCCAGCCCTTCAGATTTAGCGGCTTCATTTTTGCAGGCGCATTCCGCTCTACTGAATGCAATTCATGCTTGCAGGGGTCCAATAGTCTTAGTTAGCAATGAAATTGGTCAAGGTGTCATTCCGCTTGGCGCTGAAACGCGTTACTTTGTAGATCAACTCGGATTATTAAATCAGGTAGTTGCCCAAGCGTGTGAACGCGTCACCCTCATGGTGGCAGGTTGCCCAATATATATTAAAGGGACAGCATGAAAGTCCACTGGCTTCTTATTTTTGCTTTAGTAATGGTTACTTCAAGCGCATGGGCCATCGAAATTACTGATGATCAAGGATATACGACGAGTCTACAAAAATCTCCGCTACGAATTATCTCGCTACTCCCCTCTATAACGGAAACAATTTGCGTATTAAAACAATGCCAAAAATTAGTAGGCATTGATCGGTATTCAAATTGGCCAGAAAGCATTCAATCATTACCATCTGTTGGTGGGGGATTAGATCCAAATATTGAAGCCATTGCTGCCTTAAAGCCTGATGTAGTACTGGTAGGAAAAAATTCGCGCGCCAGTGAACGCTTGCGTTCACTGGGAATAAAGGTCATTGCTTTTGATGTGAAGGACTATGCTGATGTACACCAAGCCTTGCAACGCCTGACTTTAATACTCGGAGCTCCCCCAAAGGATGCTGAAACGATTTGGCTTAATTTGCTAACACAAGTGCATACGATTGCCAGCACCTTACCCAAAGCCGCTAACGGTCAACGAGTTTACTTTGAAGTCAGCAGTACACCCTTTGGCGCGGGTGAATCTTCGTTTATTGGCGAAACCCTTAAGCGCTTACATCTGACCAATATTATTCCAAGTTCTTTGGGTCCTTTCCCGAAATTAAATCCCGAATTTATCGTGCGAGAAAATCCCGACCTCATCATGATGGGTTATAAACAAAGTGGTCAAATTGAAGGTAGGCCTGGATGGAAAAAAATGAGTGCGGTAAGTCAGCAACGTATTTGCACTTTTACTCCCACTGAAGCCGATATTCTGTCTCGTCCAGGTCCTCGCCTTGCTGAGGGAGCGCAAATTATGGCTAACTGTATTAGCGCAAAATATCCATGACTACTATCCAAGCTGCGAATTTCCCCTCTCGGGTCCGAGTGTGGCGCCTAAGCGTTATTTTACTAGTTACTACTAGTATTTTATTCATCATCGGTATGAGCGTAGGAAGCACTGGGATCAAGTCTTTTATATTGAATACTAGCGACGCTGGCGCATGGCAAATCATTTTTGATATCCGTTTACCGCGCACGCTCGCTGCTTGGCTAGCCGGTGCCCTCTTAGGTCTTGCTGGCGCAATTGCCCAGGGACTCTTTCGTAACCCTCTCGCTGATCCTTATTTATTAGGGAGTGCCTCGGGGGCTACCTTAGGAGTTGCATTGAGTTTAATCTTGTTAAGTACAAGTCTATATGCTGAAAATTGGTTTATGCGAATTGGCATAACGAGCGCTGCTTTTTTTGGCGCTCTAGCCGGCGTGCTTATCACTATTTTTCTTGCGAAAGGCTTCCAACATACTTTTAGACTACTCTTGGCTGGGGTAATAGTAGGTGTAATTTTGGGGGCGCTGGGTTCCTTTATTTCCATCATGAACCCAGAAATATTGCAAGCAATGCAAGCATTTATGTTGGGAACCACTAGTTTCGCAGGGTGGTCTGCATGTGTCATCATGAGTATTGCGCTCATCTTTAGCTGTGCTCTAGCTTGGCCTCTAGGTAAAGCGCTTGATGCTTTAGCGCTAGGCGAATTAACAGCACTTAGTCTTGGCATTAATTTGAACTTAGCGCGCGCGATATTCATTTTCATCTTAGCCTTAGCTACAGGTACTGCGGTGAGCCAAGTTGGCATCATCGCTTTCGTTGGCCTAGCTGCTCCCCATTTGGTACGCTCGCAAACTAACGTAACCCATCACATGCTCTTACTGCTTTCGAGCGGTGTTGGTGGAGGCTTATTACTTGCAGCTGACATTCTTGCGCGCGCACTCATCGCCCCCCAAGAATTACCTGTTGGCTTATTAACAGCAATTCTAGGGGGCAGTTACTTATTATGGTTAATGCATGCTAAACAACCCGTTGGCAGGTATAAATGATTGCCATTAACACTCAAAATATTAGCGCCAAACTCGGAGGTGTCGAAGTCTTACATCATATATCTGCCGCAATTCCACAAGCGCAATGGACAAGCATTATTGGGCCTAATGGCGCAGGAAAGTCTACTTTCTTAAAAGTAATCGCGGGTTTGTTACCGCATACCAATTCTGTAAATATTTTTTCAATACCCCTGCACACCATGCAAGCTAAGGAACGTGCTAAAAAAATTGCTTGGCTTGGACAAAACGAAGTTATTAGTGATGATTTATTGGTATACGACTTAGTAATGCTGGGGCGATTACCACATCAACAATGGTTTAGTAGTCCCAGTGCCACAGATCACCATATTGTCGAACAAGCATTACGGTCTACCCAAGCATGGAACTTGCGCCATCGCCCCATTAACGAATTGTCAGGCGGTGAGTGTCAACGGATTTTAATTTCACGTGCCTTAGCAGTGCAGGCTGAAATTATCCTGATGGATGAACCCCTCGCTAATCTCGACCCACCACATCAGGCTGATCTTATCGACTTAATTCAATCCCTAACCCAGCAGGGTACCACCGTTGTTACGGTATTGCATGATATTACGTATGCGTTGCAAGCTAATCATGTCATCATCTTGAATCAAGGCTCGCTTTCTTATGAAGGTGCCACCACGCACCAGCAAACCCATGCACAAATTGAAACTGTATTCTCCAACCGCATCAAAATTCATCCCCTACAAGGATCTTGGGTTGTCATGCCCCAAAACCGCTAACACCATCGCAAGGATTTAATATGCAAATTGAAGCGCCTCCAACAGACAAGCCCTATGAAAAATCTCCCGGCGAACGCCGTGGGCTAGTGCTCATTTATACCGGCAACGGCAAAGGAAAAAGTACTGCCTTATTTGGTTTATCTCTACGCGCCCATGGTCGAGATAAAAAGGTCAAAATTTACCAATTCATGAAAGTTCCCAGTGCCCGTTTTGGTGAACATCGCATGTTTGAAAAATTAGGTATACCCATTGAAGGCTTAGGTGATGGCTTTAGCTGGAAAAGTAAAGATTTAGAACATTCGGCACAACTTGCGCGTAATGGCTGGGAAAAAGCCAAGCAAAGCATTCTGAGCGGTGACTATTTTTTAATTGCTTTGGATGAAATCACTTATCCCCTTATTTATGGCTGGATACCCTTAGCCGATGTAGTTGAAACATTGCAAAAACGGCCTAGCCATGTGCATGTTTGCCTAACTGGTAGACGCTGCCCACAGGAGATTATTGATATTGCCGATACCGTGAGCGAAATGCAGCAAATTAAACATGCTTTCGACGCAGGTGTTCCAGCACAACGGGGCATTGAGGATTAACGCACGCATGGATACTCATGCTTGAATTTATGTTCAACAACTCTGTCCTAGGATGGGGAATTCTGGGCGGCGCTATATTTATTGCTCTCATGATTGATCGTTTTTTTGGTGAGCCCTATTACTATTTGCATCCAGTTGTATGGATGGGCCAGTATTTAAAAATAACTGGACAACTTATTTCGCCCCGAGTCGTAATCTACAAAAAGCATCAAAAACTAGCTTATTTTTTTATAGGAATGGCCGCATGGCTAATGGGTGCAGTTATAGTCGTGGTTTGCGCAGTCTATATACAAAGACTGGCCTTTTCTTTGTCTCCAATTGTTGCTTGCCTATTTCTGGGCTTACTAATTAAGCCCCTATTTTCTTGGGCATTTTTATCTGCAGAGGTCTACGCTGTGAACGCCGCCTTAAGCCGTTCTTTAGTTGAAGGGCGTCAACGCTTAGCCATGATTGTGAGTCGCGATACACAAGCACTCAATCCGATCCAAGTAAGGGAAAGTGCGATTGAGGCGCTAGCTGAAAATTTTAATGACTCTGTAATTGCGCCGCTATTTTGGCTAGTACTTGGCGGCCTTCCAGCTGCAGCCCTATATCGCTATGCGAATACCGCAGATGCCATGTGGGGATATCGTGATCAACGCAATGGAAGACATTGGGAATGGGCTGGTAAATTTGCCGCCAAAATTGATGATCTTTTATCTTGGATTCCAGCACGCATCAGTGGCCTTTTGATTTTAATGCAGGCAAGACAACAACATGAGCCAACATATACCTTTGAACAACTATGTCGCGAGGCAAAAAAAACGCCATCGCCCAATGGTGGCTGGCCAATGGGCTCAATGGCGCTAGCCTTACATATTCAGCTGAGTAAGCCCACAATTTATAGTCTTAATAAAGGCGCTTGCTTAGCAATGTCTACGGACATTGGTCGTGCTTGTACATTATTACAGCGCCTAATGAATAAATTGATTTTCCTCTGTTTAATCAGCAGTTTAATTCCTGTAATTTATCTGCTCATGACTTCAGGTCTAAATGGCTAATCAATGACTTTATATAAGACCCATGGTGGCCCTGACTCATTGGGGCCTATTACTGATGATTTCTCTACCAATGCAAATGGTGCTGGGCCATGCCCAATTACCTTAGAAGCACTAATCAACACTACTCATACAGCATATCCCGACCCAAACTACACAGCACTAAAAGAACTGTTAGCGCAATGGCATCAAGTGCCTGTTCAGCGCATTGTATTGGCGGCTAGTGCTAGTGAATTTATTTATCGCATGAGCGCGCACATTGCCAAACAGGCAAATAATCAAGTATCTATCAGACCGCAAGTATATTTACCTCGGTACAGTTATAGCGATTATAAAAATGCAGCGGAAGCTTGGAGCTTGGCGACGGTCACTACTAGCCAAGATGCTAATCTGATCTGGGTATGCGATCCATCAACTCCATTCGGAGAAACTTCCCGCTCTATTGGCGCTTTAATTGACTCACTAAAAGCGCAGCAAATCTGCGTCCTTGATCGTGCTTATGATCCCTTACGCTTAAGTGGAGAAAGTGCATTAAATCAAACCCAGTTAGACCAAGTGTGGCAACTTTGGTCGCCTAACAAAGCATTGGGTCTAACCGGTATTCGAGCCGCCTATGCCATCGCCCCGAAAGCAGCCATTGCCCTTATTGCTGAACTTGAATTACTGGCGCCCTCTTGGCCGCTTGGCGTTGACGGTGTCAGCTTACTCTCAAGTTGGGCAAAATACGAAACTCACATGTGGTTACAAGAAAGCCTAAACAGCTTGCGTGAATGGAAAGTGCAGCAACTGCAGCGATGCCAAGCAATGGGTTGGGAAATCTATCCTAGTGAAACCAATTTTTATTGCGCTAAACCTCCCGTAAATGATCTTTGTCACTTATTGTTTCAACTAAGGCAAAGTGGTATTAAATTACGCGATACCTTATCCTTTGGCTTAGCTGACTGCGTGCGGATAGCTGTATTACCGCCCGCCTCACAAATTCGACTCTGTCAAGCTTGGCAGTCAATATCCCCGCCTACTGAAAAATTGTATGCCCGCTAAATGTGTCATGGTCCTAGGCACTTCAAGCGGTGCTGGTAAAAGCTGGGTAAGCACAGCGCTATGCCGCTGGTATGCTCGACAGGGCTATAAAGTAGCGCCCTTCAAAGCGCAAAATATGAGCAATAATGCGCGTGTCGTGAATACGCGCCAGAGTTCAGTAACTGAATTTAGCAATGCTGACCAAGCTAGCGGTGAAATTGGCTCGGCGCAATATTTTCAAGCCCTAGCTGCCAATGCTGAACCCAACGTCAACATGAATCCAGTGCTACTTAAGCCCGAAGCGGATACCCGTAGCCAAGTAATTTTATTAGGCAAAGTCAATACTGAATTAAGCACTATGTCATGGCGCGAGCGCAGCGAAAAAATTTGGCCACATATTCAACAATCCCTCGATTACTTAATAGCAGAAAATGATGTATTAGTAATAGAGGGTGCAGGATCGCCAGCTGAAATTAATTTAATGGCTAGTGATATTGTCAACTTACGAGTAGCACGTTATGCAAACGCTCAATGTATTTTAGTAACCGATATTGATCGTGGCGGTGCTTTCGCGCATCTTTATGGCACCTGGGCTTTGCTGCCTAAACCCGACCAGCAACGTATCAAGGGGTTTTTGTTAAATAAATTTCGGGGGGACCCCACCCTACTTGCTCCAGCCCCAGAGCAATTGAAATCATTGACTGGAATTCCAATTATTGGCACCATCCCCATGTTGTTTAATCATGGCCTTCCTGAAGAGGATGGAATTTTCGATGAGCGCACACTTGATAGAAAAGCTGGCGCCCTAAAAGTGGCAGTTTTGGTCTATCCCCGCATTAGTAATTTAGATGAATTTCAACCACTTAAAAATATTACAGATTTAGAACTAATTTGGGCTCGTCAGCCAAGCTCTTTAGAAGATGTCGACTGGATTATTTTGCCTGGCTCAAAACAGACCAGCGCTGATTTAGCCTGGTTAAAACAATGCGGCTTTGAGCGGGTTATTGAGAAACATATCCAGCGGGGGAAAATGGTTCTGGGTATCTGCGGGGGTCTACAAATGCTTGGCCAAGTGCTGCACGATCCATTTAATATTGATGGTGCGGCAACGGGCCTAGGGCACTTAGCAATTCAAACGACTTTTGCTAAGGATAAACAAGTAAATAAAATCACTGTTCGCTTCGGTCAAGTTAAGGGCCTTTGGTCTGCTTTATCTTACCTAGAGGTATTTGGCTATGAAATTCATCATGGCAAGTCCTCTCACAAAACTGCAGACAATGAAAAACAAGCGCTAATGGCGCAAGAAATTATTGCTGACTTAGCTTGGCAAAATTCGCTTGGTAACGTGCTTGGTATTTATATACATGGGTTATTTGAGGATCCGGCCGTTATCAAATCTCTCTTTGGCAAAGAAGCTAAAACTCTAGATACGGTATTTAATAATCTCGCTGATTTAATTGGGCACCATATTCCAAAAGAAACCTTACTCTCCTTGGTTGAATGAAAGCATCGGATGAATATAGAATTACCCCTCATCGCCCCACTTAACAATGTCGAATTAGGTGAATTAATTCAAGCAGAACTCAACAATAAGACTAAGCCGCTTGGCTCTTTAGGTCAACTTGAATCATTAGCCAAACAATTGGGCTTAATTTTAAATAGCTCAAACCCTATCCTAGTTCAACCACAGTTAGTCGTATTTGCAGGTGACCATGGCTTAACTGCGCAGGGTATCTCTGCATTTCCGAGTGATGTCACTTGGCAAATGGTCGAGAATTTTTTAGCTGGCGGTGCTGCAGTTAGTGTGCTGTCGCGCCAACACCAGCTAGATTTGACCATAGTCGATACTGGCGTTGCCAAAGAAATATTACCGCGCAAAGGTTTAATTATTAAGAAGGTGGCATTTGGCACTGCCGATTCTAGTCAAACGCCCGCTATGCAGCAATCACAATGCTTGCAGGCCATCAAAAATGGTCAGGAGATTATTTGCGGGTTACCGGGCAACGTACTTTTACTCGGTGAAATGGGTATTGGGAATACTGCTGCTGCTTCACTCATCATGAGTCGTCTATTAGGCATACCCATTGCAAAATGCACAGGCGCTGGAACTGGTCTTGATAACGCTGGCTTACAAAAAAAAATCAGCGTGTTACTAAAAGTATTACAACGACATTCTCAGGCTAACTCGGCAATTGAGGTGCTTTGCGCTTTTGGCGGTTTCGAAATGGCCACAATGGTAGGCGCGATCATACAAGCTGCTGCGCAACGCCGCGTGATTGTCGTTGATGGATTTATTACTAGCTCGGCTGTCTTAATTGCGCAAGCGCTTGACCCCAATGTATTGCAGTATTGTATTTTTTCCCATTGCTCTCATGAGCAAGCGCATGCTCAACTTTTAAACCATTTAAATGTGAAGCCCCTGCTTGATTTAGACTTAAGATTAGGTGAGGGATCAGGGGCGGCGCTCGCTTGGCCATTACTCATCTCAGCCTGTTATCTTTTAAATGAAATGGCAAGTTTTTCTAGTGCGCAAGTAAGCACAAAAAATATTAATTAAATTAATCATGAATTTCATTCGCCACCTGTTAATTTCAGTCCAGTTTTTTTCCCGTTTGCCTATTCCTAAAAGTTGGATGCGCTGGGCTGATTGGTGTCCTCAAAAAGAAAGTGATAGCCTTATTTATGCGCCTGCAGTAGGTTTAATTGTCGGCATCTGCTGTTCATTAGTTTGGTTACTAGCGATGCTTCTTTTTCCCACTAGTAGTGCCAGCACGTTATTAGCTGCCGCTCTTTGTGTAGCTAGTAGCATCTGGCTAACCGGGGCTTTGCATGAGGATGGCTTAGCTGACTTAATTGATGGGTTAGGTGGCTCACCCGATCGCGCCAGAGCCCTAGAAATTATGAAGGATTCACGTATTGGCACCTATGGTGGCTTAGCGCTAATTCTTGCCACCTTGATTCGTATTTTGTTAATTGGCGCCTTAGGTCAGGCACTACTTAATCCAGCTCATGTGATCGTCGCAATTTGTTTGGTTAATATCATCTCAAGAGCCTGGCCATTAGGTTTAGTCTATTTGCTACCGAATGTAGGCGATTTAGCGGGATCCAAAACCCATTACATCACGCGTTTCATCTCGAGTAAACAACTGCTAATTCTCAGTAGTATTCTTCTGGTCATTTGTTTTGGGTTGCTTCGATTGGAGTTAATTCAATGGCAACAACTTTTGCTTGGCCTACTACTTTCAGGCTTAATTTGGCTCTATCTTAAAACCCGTTTGCAATCACGCTTAGGGGGTTATACCGGCGATGGACTCGGGGCGGCACAACAATTATGTGAAATTGGCCTATACATCGGCTTTCTCATTGCCGTCTAAACAGCTGCCCATGAAACAACTTTGGCTCATTCGTCACCCTCAAGTGCTGATTAAATCAGGTACTTGTTATGGACAGCTAGATATCGCTAGTGACCCCGCAAGCAATGCTACTCAAGCACAGTCCTTAGCTGCAACTTTGCCAGATCACATAATAATCTATTGCTCACCACTCCAACGCTGTCACCATTTAGCAATAACGCTTTTAGCGCTTCGCAAGGATCTCCAAATTGAGCTTGATCCCAACCTACAAGAAATGGATTTTGGTAGCTGGGAAGGAAAGTTATGGCAAGATATACCGCAGAATGAAATTGCAGCATGGACCGACAACTTTTTGCATTATTCGCCTGGAGGCGGAGAATCTGTAAGCACATTTATGGCAAGAGTCAATCAAAGTTACCGAAAATTTTCTACTAATTGTGCTTGGATTACCCATGCCGGTGTAATTCGCGCAAGCCATTTATTGCACGCTAAAAAATTCATTACCCAAGCCAGTGATTGGCCCATCGACGTCATTTCGGTGGGGTGTCACCAAACCCTAGAAATGGGCTCGTAATTGAGCTCTTTCTATTAGATTACAGCTCGATATACAATGGATCTTATGAGTCCCGAAACCAGTGAAACAACTTCAAATTTGCTGACTGATTTTCAAGCCAGTCTTGAACGCATTAAGCATAAAATCGCCGCCATCCAAACTGCGACCGAAGCCATGTGCCAAAATCGCCTAGCACTAGAAGGCAAAATAGAAGATGCTCAAAAACGGATTCAGCACATCTTAAGCCGCCTTCCCGATCAAGGCGATACACGCCAACTCAATTTACTTGGTGAGTCGGCTAGCTCTACAAGCCCCCCTAATTTAGATAATGATGACCATGAGCCAACGACGCATTGATGTAACTATTGCTGGCCAGAAAATTACCCTGGCAACCAGCGATGAACATGAGCCTTTACTTCGTTCAGCTTGCCAATTAGTAGATGATCACATACAGCTAGCCATTGCTAGCGGCAATCGCAGTCTCGAACGTGCCACCCTGATGGCTGCCTTAAAATTAGCGGGCGATCTCATCACTGCTAAAGAGACTGCCCTAAATATTCCTCAGGCATCACCAACCACTGCCCCAGAAAATAGTGCAGAGATCTCACGTCTAGCAAGCGAAGTGAATGCGCTGGAAGATCAAGTCGATGCCTTGTTGAAAACCCTTTCCCTGCCTGGTTCGCCAAGGCCAATAGCTCCTTGAACCGATGCGAAAGCATACGGAGCGGTCTTTGCTACGTGGGCGTGAGCGTTTCGATGTTTCACAGTGTCGGCTTCTGGCTTGATACTCCCTGTGCATCTTAATGCACCCGAAGCGTAACTGCCGCTCCAACTTGAACCTTAGGGTTCAGGATGAGGGCCTAGCGGCTAAGGTGGGGAATCTTTTTTATGTCATTTAATGACATTCTGCTACTGCTAGTCTGCGGCGGTATTTCGGGTTTCTTAGCAGGCTTACTCGGCATTGGTGGCGGCATGATCTTAGTACCATTTATGATCATCGTTTTTAACCATTTAAATTTTGATCAAAGTCTCATTGTGCATATGGCCATCGCTACAGGTATGGCGACTATTTTATTTACCTCAGCATCGGCTATATTGGCCCATCACAAGCATCAGTCAATCGATTGGCAATTAGTTGCGGCACTAAGCCCTGGAATGATTGTCGGCGGCCTGATTGGCGGTAGTGAATTATTTGAAGCTTTAAAAACAGCTTGGCTATCGCTCTTTTTTGCTATCTTTATTGTGTATAGCTCCATTCAAATGTTCATCAACAAAAAACCCCATGCGGGGCGAGAGCTACCGGGAACTCTGGGGCTTTTTTCCTTTGGTTCGTTTGCGGGAGTACTTTCTAGCCTAGTTGGAGCAGGTGGCGCTTTTATTACCGTGCCATTTATGTTGTGGTGCAACGTCAAACCCCATATTGCCATGGCCAGCTCTTCTGGATTAGGTTTTTTTATTGCCGCGGCAGCTACGCTGGGATACATGTATGGCAGTTGGGGACAACCTAATTTACCAGCCGGCTCTTTGGGCTTTGTTTATGTTCCTGCAGTTGCCTGTATTGTGGTGATCAGTATATTTACTGCCCCACTGGGCGCAAAAATGGCGCGCAAACTCAATGTTGCCCAGCTAAAGCGGGTTTTCGGAGTGCTATTATTTTTTATAGCTGGCTTTATGTTGAACGAAAGCCGTAAAGCATTTGGATTTTTTACTTAGCACTTAGCTCGCAAACTGCTGACGCAACATATTTTTCTGTACCTTGCCCATTGCATTCCGAGGTAAATCCTTCATGATTTCAATGCGCTTAGGTACTTTAAAATTCGCGATTTGCCCTTTGAGCGAATCAATCATGGATTGGGTATCTAATTTCACTCCTGCTTTTGGTACAACTACTGCCAACACAGCCTCACCAAAATCGGGGTGCGGAATACCAATGACGGCGCTCTCTGCGACGCCGGCCATGTCATCAATAAAACTTTCAATCTCTTTGGGATAAACGTTATAGCCCCCAGAAATAATCAAATCTTTACTACGGCCCACAATCGATAAATAATGATCTGGAACTTTACCGCTAATATTTGTTCCGCCCCAGCGACCCACGTCACCTGTTTTAAACCAACCATCAGCAGTAAATTCTTCAGCGGTTTTTTCAGGCATGTGCCAGTAACCCTTAAAAATATTAGGGCCCTTTACTTGTACACCGCCTATTTCGTCTACCTGACAAATTTGCCCGTCATCACTCACCACCCTGACGCTCACTCCGGGTAACGGCACGCCAACGGCCCCACCAACCCGAGGACCTTGATATGGATTAGAAGTCAGCATGATGGTTTCGCTCATGCCATAACGCTCTAGAATAGTATGTCCAGTCAACTTTTTAAACTCGTTAAAGGTTTCAGTTAGCAAGGGTGCAGAACCAGAAATAAATAAACGCATGTTGCGACATACTGCTTTCGTAAAGGTCTTGTCAGCCGTTAGACGCACATAAAAGGTAGGCACTCCCATCATGACAGTAGCGCGGGGCATTTGCTGAATTAGTTGGGCAGTATCGAGGCGGGGTAGCCAAATCATTTTGCTGCCATTCACTAAAGCGCCATGGACCGCCACAAATAAACCATGTACATGAAAAATCGGCAAGGCATGTAATAAAACATCACCCTTTTGCCATTGCCAAAAATCTTTTAATACTAAACAATTGCTGCCTAAATTACGATGCGTTAGCATCGCTCCTTTGCTACGTCCAGTAGTACCTGAGGTATAGAGAATGGCAGCTAAATCATCGTCTTTAGAGGCCACCGTTTTAAATTGATCACTTTGACCAGTAGCGCGCTCAAGTAAGCTACCCGAGCGGTTGTCATCTAAGGTAAATACGTGATTCGTGCCCGCCTTAAATGCAACCTTAGAAACCCAAGCAAAATTTTTGCTGCTACAGACCATGACTGCAGGCTTAGCATTTTCAATGAAATATTGAATTTCAGCAGCCTGATAAGCGGTATTTAAAGGCAGGTAAACATAGCCCGCCCGAATAGTGGCTAAGTATAAAAATAGGGCCTCGGGCGACTTTTCTACTTGAACTGCAACCCGAGCCCCTTGAGGCAAGCCAAGACTTTTTAAGAGGTTGGCCAACATTGCTGAAGCGCGCTCTAAATCTCTCCACGAGTAATACAAACCATCTTGAGTTTCGATTGCACACGCTTTGCGATCTTTTGGAAAACCCTTTTCCAATACTGAATACAAATTCATACGAACCTCAAAATGATCTACTGCATAACAATTAATCGAGAGTGGCGCCCGATTTTTTAACTACCCCAGCCCAACGCTTAACATCTGAATTAACTAATTTTCCAAACGCTTCGCCATATAAATTTGGGGTATCCGAGCCGTTGGAAGCCCAAATGGCTTTTAACTTTGGTGTATTTAGCGCTTTCTCCACTTCTGCAATCATTTTGTCGACAATGGGCTTTGGCGTACCTTTGGGGGCAAACATGGCATACCACGTTGACACTTCATAATTCGGTAGACCAGCCTCCATGAAGGTCGGTACATTCGGAATTGCTGGTGAGCGCTTAGGTGAAGCAACCGCAATAGCAAATAGTTTTCCACCATTAATCTGCTGCGCTGAAGTACCTAAACCATCAAACTCAAGATCAACTTGCCCTGCCAATAAATCATTCATCGCTGGGCCTGCACCCCGATAAGGAATATGCGTAATGAAGGTACCCGTTTGTATTTTAAATAATTCGCCCGCTAAATGATGCACGGTGCCACTACCAGCACTAGCAAAATTATATTTACCAGGGTTCTTTTTTAAGAGCTCAATAAATTGCTTTAAATCACGCGCACTCACTTTTTGTGGATTAACTACTAAAACTTGTGGTGGGCTAGCAATGAGAGCAACGGGGATAAAGCTCTTCTCAATATCGTAATCAAGATTTTTATACATCGAAGGTGCAATAGTGTGGTGCGAAGCGCCAATAAACCAACTATACCCATCAGGGGGTGCCTTGGCTGCAACCGAAGCACCCACTGTGCCACCAGCTCCACCACGATTATCGATTAATACTTGTACGCCCAATTGCTCGCCTAACTGAGCGGCTAAAGGACGAGCAAAAGCGTCAGTACCGCCGCCAGCAGGAAAGGGATTTAATAAAGTAATAGGTTTGGTAGGCCACGTCTGAGCTACAACTACGCCAGCAAATGCCATTAAGGCTAAGACAAAAGCCAAGCGCAGTTGTTGCGCCAGTAGGGATAAACTATTTGATTGAACCATCATGCTAAGTCTCCTTTATTTATGTGCTGGTTATTTTAAGCTAAGAGGCCATTAAGCGACTGATCAAACGCGAATACATGACCTCACCATTGACAAAGCGTTCGTGGTTCTCTTCTACGCTAGCTAAATCATATAGATAATTGACCATAATGCCCGCTGATTGGCGTAAACCCTTACGCGATAAATCACCCGCCCAATTAATTTGATGCAACTTCGCACCGTTACCTAAGTGAAATTTAGCTACAGGATTGCCATTGCGTCCCGTTGAGACGTGAGCCAAATATAGCGCTGTTAAACAGAGTAATGCACTTTTTTCCTTTGCCGTAGCAGTATCAGGATGCCATCCTCCGCCTAAACGCTCTGCCCAAGAATGATCCGTTAAATTTAGAGTTGCTAAGGCCTGATCACGGGCAGTACGAAGTGCTGGCTTAATTTGCTCCATCGGCATTTGATCCGCTAAATTTGCACCCGCAGCAATCCAATCTACAAGACCTGGAATAGGCGATAAAGTAATAAATGTTTTAAGCGACGGAAATTCCGCATGCAATTGTTCAGCAACCCGCTTAATTAAAAAATTACCCATCGAAACGCCGCGCAAGCCTGGCTCGCAGTTACTAATAGAATAAAAGGCGGCCACTTTATATTCTTTTGGCTGACTTACTGCCTCAGCCTTCTTGTCTACTAACGGGGCAATGGCTATGGGAATATCTGGTAATAAACCGACTTCTACAAAAATTAAGGGTTCATCAGGTAATTGGGGATGAAAAAAAGCAAAGCAGCGACGATCGGGCTGTAAACGACGGCGTAAATCATCCCAGCCATCAATCGCATGCACAGCCTCATGTTTAATAATTTTCTCTAGCACTTCAGCTTGCGACTTCCAATCGACTCGGTGCATCTTTAAAAATCCTGGATTAAACCAAGAGGAAAGTAGATGGCGCATATCAAAATCAACTGTTGCTAGTTCGGGTTTTTTATCGAGTAACTGCAACAAATCGCGGCGCATTTCTACCACCGCTGCAGTACCTGCGCGAGCGCGATTAAGACGGCGTAGTAGTTCTTGGCGTGGCGATTCGGTAATTCGCTGTAAACGCACATAGTTGCGTGTATTTGGATCAGCAGCAAAACTTTGCGCAGCCTTTAATACTTTATCGGGGTCAGGATTATATTTTTCAGCTAATGCGGTGAAAAACTTTATGTGCTGATCTTTATCTAATTTACGATAATTATGAATTAACTCATCAGCCATGCTGACCGCATTCGATTCCCCGCGCTCAGAAATCAGGCGGTTAACTGCGCCAATAGCACGCGCCAAATACCGTGACTTAGTCAGTTTCTCGAGCATGCTACTTCCTTCAGGGTTTGCTATTTTTTTGTCTAAGCAGCAAATATAACCCAAAGGCAACCATAGGCAAGGACAACCATTGACCCATCGACAGACCCAGCCCCAATAAACCTAAAAAAGCATCAGGTTCACGGGCGAATTCAGCGAGAAAGCGACAGATGCCATACCCCACTAGAAAAAATCCAGATACCTGTCCTAGCCGGCGAGGATGCCTGGCATAAAGCCAAAGCACCATACCCAAAAGCAGACCTTCTCCACCCAATTGATAGAGTTGTGAGGGATGGCGCGGTAAATTGTCAACAGCTGGAAATACCATTGACCAAGGAACATCTGTGGGACGACCCCAGAGCTCGCCGTTAATAAAATTTCCTAGGCGCCCAAAGGCTAATCCAAATGGCACCAAGGGGGCAACCAAATCACTCACCGTAAGAAAGCTAGTATGTCGCCTATGGGCAACCCAGAACATCGCGGTAATTACTCCAAGTAAACCCCCGTGAAAGGACATCCCGCCCTCCCAGACTTTAAAAATATTAAGGGGATGTGACAAATAAAATGCGGGCATATAAAAGCAAACGTAGCCTAAACGTCCACCAATAATCACTCCCAAAACTCCAGCAAATAGTAAATCTTCAAGCTCTTTATTGGTCCAGCCCAAGGCTTTAAATTGCGGCATACGAATGCGGATACGGCCGAGTAAAATAAACTGCGCAAACGCCATCAAGTACGTTAAACCATACCAATGAATACCAAAAGAGCCCAGATGAATAGCGACCGGATCAAAGTTAGGATGAATTAGCACGGCAGGCACTCAGGTTTTAGTTTGGTCAAAATTGTGTAGCTCATGACCTAAGTCACGATAAGTTTTAAAACGATTGCGTCCAGCTAAGCGCTCTGCTTCATGGGTTGTAACCACTTCGACGATGCGGGGGAAACGTTCTACTAGGGCTGTGATATCGCTAGGCATCTCTTGGCCTAATTGGATCAAAATATCCGCATGCGGAATCGCTTGTAAGCTATTCACTGCGCAATCTTCAGTTAAGACAATCGGGGTTTCTGCAGCCGCCTCATGATCGATAAAACAATGGGGTAAAAAATCGGTCTTACTAAAAGTCCAGAGTAGCTCATCCAGGCGCTTCAGCTCAGCTTTATTTGCCACAATCACAATGGGCCGCACAGGCTGGCCTTCTGCCGTTGAACTCCAAATTTTGCGTGTGAGCCGACACACATAATCTAGCTTATCGCCCACATTGCTATGAAAATCAATTCTTGCCATACGTAAACTCGCTTAAGGTGCTCCGTAGGTCACTAAATAATTAAATAACAAAGGCACGGGGCGCCCTGTAGAGCCCTTCATGGCACCACTTTTCCAAGCTGTACCAGCAATATCTAAATGCGCCCAACAATATTTCTCGGTGAAGCGCTTTAAGAAACATGCGGCTGTCACGCTCCCTGCGGGTCGCCCACCAATATTAGCCACATCAGCAAAATTCGATTTTAATTGCTCTTGATATGCGGCATCCAATGGCAAACGCCAAACCGTGTCCAGTACCGCTTTGCCAGACTCACTGAGTTCTTTGACCAAATTTTCATCGTCGGAAAATAAACCGCTGTGTACGCTGCCTAAAGCAATAATACAAGCGCCTGTTAAGGTGGCCGCGTCAATAACTGCGCGGGGCTTAAAGCGTTCTACGTAAGTTAAGGCATCGCATAAAATTAAACGGCCTTCAGCATCTGTATTTAAGATCTCGATAGTTTGACCCGACATGCTTTTGACAATATCGCCGGGTCGAGTGGCTTTACCGGATGGCATATTTTCACAAGTGGGAATAACGGCAATGACATTTTGTTTTAATTTAAGCAGTGCCGCTGCATAAATTGTGCCCATTACCGAGGCTGCACCGCACATGTCATACTTCATCTCGTCCATGGCATCGCCAGGCTTTAATGAAATTCCACCCGTATCAAAAGTAATGCCCTTCCCAACTAATACCGTTGGTGCTGCACTGGGCTTACCGCCAAGATAGCGCATGATAATAAATTGGGGCGGTAACTCAGACCCTTGTGTAACAGCAAGAAAAGAACCCATTCCCAAAGTTTCCATTTGCTTACGATCTAGCACCTCTACTTTCAAAGTGGTTTTTTTAGCCAAGGCTTGGGCGGTTTGCGCTAAATAAGTGGGCGTGCAAACATTGGGGGGCAAATTACCTAAATCTTTAGCTAAATTCATGCCCTCGACCAAAGCCGTGCCCTCGGCCACTGCTATCTTCAAGGCGCTCGCTTCTTTGCCCCCACCAATAAAAATAAATGACTTCAATGGGTCGGGTGTATCTTTTACCTTAAAGCGCATCGCTGGTTGGCGCACGCCAAAGCGATAAACCTGATCTCCAGCCAATTGCATGGTCAGTCGCGCTAATTCGCCAAGCCTTTGCGGATGCGGTTTTTCCATAAAGCTAGCCATTAGCCACAGGGCGGTTTCAATTGCGCCGCCACTCAAGGCCTTAATTGCAGAACGCGCTAATTTGGCATAGCCCAGAATATCGTCACCCGATTTTTGCTGCGCGTCACCTAAACCCACCAATAAAACTCGTTTAAGTTTGACGCCCTGCGCTAGCCAACTAGAGTCGGCCCTTAAAAGGGTCACAGTAGCCTCTTTAGCCTCTAAATCGCCAAAAGTAGACGCCCGTAAAATGGCTCCGCCAAGAAAGCTGTCGAGGACCGCTAATGGCCCTAGGTTACCTAAATTTAGGCGTTGATGGGCTTTCTTAGAGCCCCCTTTCCCAGTAGTCTGGCCCTGTAAATTGACCAAATCGGCTTTGGAATAGGCCATGACCAGGCAATCGCTATCCTGTTTTACTAGGAGCGCAAAAGCTGATTTCAGGTTTTTCGTCGCTCTAAAGTCGGCCTGGGCAAATAGTTTCGTGCTAAATTGGATTGTCATGATGTGATGGAATAAAAGAGGTTTTATCATTATCCTCCGACACGCAATCTGATCCTTGAAACAAACCATTTAGGTCGAAAGATTTTCTCAGGCATGATATTTCAACGCTCACTCAGACGCGAGCTTAGCTTTACTACTGGCGGTGTTTTTCTGATCCTCGTTACGATCATGATTACGACCTTAGTCATTCGTATTCTTGGCTTTGCGGCTAATGGCAAAGTCAATCCTGAAGATGCTTTGGTGTTAATTGCGCTTGCCACTCTCGGTTACACCGCAGTTTTACTCACTGTCTCTTTATTTGTTGCGGTCTTAATCGTGTTGGTGCGCTGGTATAAAGATTCAGAAATGATTGTGTGGTTTTCTAGCGGCTTAAGCATTATGAGTTTAATTCGCCCCATACTCAGCTTTGCCCTCCCCCTAATTGTCATTATTGGGGCCCTAGCAATTTTTGTCTGGCCGTGGGCTAATCGAGAATCTACTGTCATTAGTCAGCGGTTTCAACAACGTGATGATGTCTCAATGGTAACTGCGGGTCAATTTCGAGAATCAGCTAAAGCTGAGCGCGTTTTCTTTATCGAGCAAATTGATGTCGATAAAAATATCATCAAAAATATCTTCGTTGCCGATACTCGCAATCAGCGCCTTAGTATTGCGGTTGCTGAATCGGGCTATCTAGAGAACTCGCCCAATGGAGAAAAAACCGTCGTCCTTCAAAATGGGCGCCGCTATGATGGCCAGCCAACTCAACCTAATTTTCGCATTCTTGAATTTGCGGAGTACCGTACCAAAATACGGAGTAAAGAAATCAAAGCTCCACCTCCGCGGGATCGAGAAAAAGACCTGTTTGAATTACTCGCTACCCCTACCAATCAAAATAAAGGTGAGATCTTATGGCGCCTAGGCTTGCCATTGATGGCTTTAGGATTAGTACTTATTGCCATACCACTGGCTTATGTCAATCCCCGCTTAGGCAATTACACTGCGTTATTTTATGCCGTGTTAATTTATTTAATTTATAGCAATCTATTAAACTTGGCGCAAAATTTTGTAGCTCAAGGCAAATTAAATTTTTTCATGGCCATTTGGCCAATTCACTTTATTGCTCTAGTCATTGCGCTAATACTGATACGCAATCGTGTTAACCCCTCTATTGCGTGGTGGCGTAGACAATTACCTGCGCTGTTTGGTCGGCAATGAAATTAATTTTCCCTTATATTTACGAGCGTTACTTTGCTAAGCAAATCTATGTGGCCTTTGGCTTTATTTTATTTGCCTTAGTAGCTCTATTTTTATTTTTTGATATCTTGGGCGAGTTAAGCTCAGTGAATTCAAAATATACCCTCCCCATCGCTTTACTTCATGTGCTCTTAAAAGCCCCGAATCGGATGATTGAAATTATTCCAATTGCCGGACTCATTGGTAGCATTTATGTATTTGCAATGATGGCCAGTCAATCTGAATTCACCATTTTTCGCATGGCAGGCTTAGATGTAAAACGGGGTCTCATAACCTTAGCAAAAATTTCCTTACCTTTAGTTATTTTCACCTTAGTCGTTAGTGAATGGCTGGGGCCTTACAGTGAGTCGGTTTCCGATCAAATTCGCTCGCGCGCACTAGGAGCCAATTTTGAATCTCAGTTTCGCTCTGGGGTATGGGTGAAAGACCGCTTACGCGATGAAGATGGTTCTGGTCCCATTCGCCCGGGTATTCGTTATGTAAATGTGGGAGAAATTAAAAACGATAATGAAATTCGAAATATTCGCATGTACGAGTTTGACGTCAACTATCACCTTTTATCGATTCGCAATGCCCTCTCAGGCCGCTTCGACAGCGCTGGTATTTGGGATTTAAATCAAGTTACCGAAACTCGCTTTAAAGAGGCCAAAAATAAAGACCCGCTTGATGCTGTTTATTCCGCCACAACCAAAACGTATCCCACCTTAAAGCTGATGTCTGAAGTCACTCCGCAGATACTCGAGGTGCTGTTACTCAACCCCGAGAAAATGTCAATTCAAAGCTTAGGCCGCTTTATTGATCACCTAAATGAAAATAAACAAGATGCTCAGCGCCACTCAATTGCATTTTGGAAAAAATTAGTTTACCCCTTCATCATTTTTGTCATGCTCGCGTTAGCACTGCCCTTTGCTTATTTACGAGTGCGCTCGGGTAGCGTCGGTATTAAAGTATTTGGCGGCATCATGCTCGGTATGAGTTTCCAGCTTTTTAATTCGCTGTTTTCCAATGTGGGTTTATTAGGCTCATGGCCCGCCATACTAACGGCAGTTATACCGCCACTCATTTACTTTGGGCTGGCTCTGTTTGCCCTGCAGCGGGTATCTCGTTCATAGCGTCCTTTTATTACCCTACTTCATTTAGAATGAAGGTTTAAGACCATAAGTTGTATATAGGCTAAGGGTTAGGCAAGACCAACGATGAACTTGCATCAATTTCGCTTTGTCCGTGAGGCAGTAAGGCAAAACTTTAACCTAACTACTGCTGCCAAAGTACTCTTTACTTCACAACCAGGCGTATCCAAAGCGATCATTGAACTCGAAGATGAGTTAGGGGTAGAAATTTTTCGTCGTCATGGTAAGCGGATACGCTCCTTAACCGAACCAGGTAAACGCATCCTTGCTTCAATTGAGCATATTCTTGACGAAGTAGAAACCCTTAAACGCGTTGGCCAAGATTTTGCTAGTCAAGACCAAGGTAATTTTGTCATTGCCACCACGCATACTCAAGCGCGCTATGCCTTACCTAAAGTATTAAGCGAATTTACGAAACGTTTTCCTAAGGTACGCGTTAGTTTGCAGCAAGGTAATCCTAGTCAAATTGCTGAGATGCTAATCCACGATCGTGCCGACATTGCCATTGCAACCGAGGGTATTGCCAATACACCTGGCATCTTAGCGCTGCCAGGTTTTCAATGGCAACATGTCTTAATCGTACCGCTAAGTCACCCACTTTTAAATGCAACTGTAATTACGCTCGATGATTTATGCAAATACCCCTTAATTACTTACGACAAAGCATTTTCTGGCCGCGCCAAAATCGATGCAGCTTTTGCTTCGCGGAATTTACAGCCCGATATTATTCTGGAAGCCATTGATGCAGACGTCATTAAAACGTATGTAGAAACGGGTATGGGAATTGGCATTATGGCGGGTGTAGCTTACGACTCTGAGCGCGATCGCAATTTAAAAGCCCTTGCGGTTGGCCATCTCTTTGGGAATAATGTGACCCATTTAGGGGTTAAGCAAGGTGCTTACTTACGCTCATTCATCTACACCTTCATTGAGTTATTTTCCCCAACCTTAACGAAAAAAATTGTTGAACAAGCAATGTCGAGTACCGCAGAAAATTATCAAATTTAAGTGGAACTCTAGGCGTAATCGAAACCCTAAGGGGCTCTGATTGGCCTACTTGGCAGTTAGATGAGATCTTAACGCCTTAAAATCTGCCAAGCTCCGGAAAGGAATGCAAAAGCTTAGTGCACGCCTCTTGAATGTAAGGTTTAAGGAACTCAGTAGCCCACTCGGGACCCACCCTTTCGAAATTATGCGTACCCATCGGAAATTGTTTGGTGATTTTGAGCCAATGATCTGGATAAGTCTCACAAGAAAAGCGAGCGCCAATATCCGCAGGGCAGGCATGAAATTGGGAATCGATTGACCCCCAATATCCAAAGAAGACATCCTCCATGAAATAGCTTCTCGAGATATGACCCTGAGTGGGGTGGAGCAAATCAATGGTCTTGGAGATATTTCTTAAAGAGAATCCACCGTTACCGACATAAAAGCGTTGGGTACTAAGGGGGATAGGAAAGCGATTAAATAAAAAACTTAGTTTTGGATAACCCACTCGCCAAGGCGCTCCATAATAGTCATACCCTAGCTCACAAAATTCTTGAACGTGATTGCTAAAGACAAAAGCATCGAGTTGGTAGACCAGCATCCATTGATAACGAGCGGCAAAGGTTTCATAAAAACTAGGCTCTAACATGAAGTTGTTATAAATTTGAACGCTTAAAAAGTGCTCAGGCGCAAACCGCGCTATTTTAATCTCTGGCCATAGTGCTTCATAAGCCCCAATATCAAGTCCTTCTGGACACATCAGAGTGACATTTTGAATTTGGAGCTCACGCAGCTGCATAAAAGAGAATGCCTCACTTTTTGAAGGCGTTACTTTATAAACTGGGACGATTGTTAGGTAGGCTGGGGGATTCATGAGGCCCATGAATGATAAATGAGTAAATTTGTATATTCTTCACCTAAGCTCATAGCACCTAAGATGAAACTCTAAGGAAACTGCGTAGCCTTAAGTTATGGGGATAATGCTATTAACTTGGTGCCTCGGGTCGGACTCGAACCGACACGCCTTGCGGCACCGGATTTTGAGTCCGGCACGTCTACCAATTCCATCACCGAGGCTGGTGAAAACGCTTTAGAGGCTAGAGTTTAACAAACTAAGGTATCAAAATCGTCGATCCTGTAGTCTTGCGCCCTTCTAAATCAGTATGGGCTTGAGCCACATCAGCCAAACGGTACTTTTGATTGATTTCAATTTTGACTTTGCCACTTTGTACCATATTAAATAGTTCAGCAGCCATAGGTTCAAGCAAGCTACGGTTCAGAACATAAGTTGACACCGTCGGACGAGTCACTTTTAACGAACCCTTACCAGCCAAGATACTCAAATCAAGCAAGGGAGGCGAGCCCGATGCACCGCCAAAAGAAACTGCCAAGCCCAAGGGTGAAATACAGTCGAGTGTTTGCATAAATGTATCTTTACCAACTGAATCGTACGCTACTGGTACGCCTTTACCGCCGGTAATTTCTTGCACACGTTTGACAAAATTTTCTTCACGATACAAGATAATGTGATCGCAACCGTACGATTTGGCCAGCTCAGCTTTTTCCTTGCTACCAACTGTACCAATGACCGTAGCACCAATCGCCTTTAACCACTGACAGGCAATTAAACCAACTCCGCCAGCAATAGCATGAAACAAAACGGTGTCGCCCTTTTGCACTTTATAAGTACTAGTTAATAAATAGGCTACCGTTAAACCTTGCAACATCATCGCTGCGCCAGTTTCAAACGAAATAGCATCGGGTAATTTAACTAAGATATCGGCGGGCATTACTCGGGCCGCGGCATAAGCACCTGTGGGTCGTCCAGCATATGCCACTCGATCGCCAACTTTGACATGGGTTACGCCGGCGCCTACTTTTTCAATTACGCCAGCCCCTTCCATACCTAAGCCAGCAGGCAGAGGTTGCGGGTAATAACCCATCCGAAAATACACATCGATGTAATTCAAGCCGCAGGCATGCTGACGAATTAATACTTCTCCAGGTCCAGGCTCACCTAATTCCACATCAACATATTTCATTACTTCAGGTCCACCTGCTTCGTCTACACGTATTGCCTTTACCATTTCTTTTGCCATGCTATTACCCACTTTTCTTCATTGATGTCGCGTTTAATTACCGAGGATTATGGCTGTAAGCCAAAAGCCTGCGTTTCTTGCTTTTATTCTATTCCAGCTGAAATACGCCGTAGGAACTGTAAAATACCCTAAAAAGGATACTTCTGCATGGCAGGTCACTCAAAATGGGCCAATATTCAACACCGCAAGGGTCGTCAAGACGAAAAGCGCGGCAAGATTTGGACCAAACTAATTCGCGAGATTACCGTTGCCGCCAAACTTGGTGGGGGTGATGTCGCTACGAACCCACGTTTACGGCTAGCGATAGATAAAGCCAAAGACTCCAATATGCCCAATGACAATGTTCAGCGGGCAGTGCAACGTGGCACTGGCTCGCTTGAGGGCGTGAACTATGAAGAAATTCGCTATGAAGGCTACGGCATTAATGGCGCCGCTATTATTGTTGACTGCCTCACTGATAACCGCACTCGTACTGTAGCGGAAGTGCGCCATGCCTTTACTAAAAATGGCGGCAATATGGGGGCCGAAGGTTCGGTGGCTTTTTTATTTCGGCATTGCGGTCAGCTTTTATTTGCCCCAGGTACGAATGAGGATCAGTTAATGGAAGTGGCTTTAGAGGCTGGCGCCGATGATGTGATTAGTCATGAGGATGGTGCCCTTGAAGTAATCAGCTCGGTGGCGCTTTTTTCCAAGATCCAAGAGGCCTTGCAAAAAGCCAATTTCAAGGCTGAATTAGCGGCTGTTAGCATGCGCCCCGAAACCGATATCAGCCTCACCAGCGATCAGCTTGAAGCGATGCAAAAATTACTCGATGCACTTGAAAATTTGGACGACGTGCAAGCCGTTTATACAAACACTGAACTATGAAATCCTACGCATGAAATTATTACTCATTGGTTCAGGTGGTCGCGAGCATGCTTTAGCCTGGAAAATGGCGCAATCACCACTGGTTCAAAAAGTCTTTATTGCCCCTGGAAATGGCGGCACTGCGCTGGCCACTCAACAACAAGCTGGCATTGAAAATCTTGCCATTAGCGATTTCCAAGCGTTGGCTGATTTTGTCAAACGTGAAAATATCGCCTTTACCGTCGTGGGACCAGAAGCACCGCTAGCTGCTGGCATCGTCGATCTCTTTCGGCAACAGGGTTTGCGTATTTTTGGCCCTAGCCAACTCGCTGCTCAACTTGAATCCTCGAAAGATTTTTCAAAAGCCTTCATGAAGCGCCACGGCATTCCGACCGCCGACTACCAAACTTTTAGCGATCTAGCTGCTGCGCATGCTTATCTAGACGCTAAAGGCGCCCCCATTGTGATCAAAGCCGATGGTCTTGCAGCAGGTAAAGGCGTAGTGGTAGCAATGACCCTTCCCGAAGCACATGCAGCAGTCGAAATGATGTTGGCCGATAACCAATTTGGTAATGCCGGTGCGCGCGTCATTATTGAAGAATTTTTAAGCGGTGAAGAAGCGAGTTTTATTGTGCTGGTTGATGGAAAAAATATGCTTGCTTTAGCGACGAGCCAAGATCACAAAAGATTGCTGGATGGTGATCAAGGTCCCAATACAGGTGGCATGGGGGCTTACTCGCCTGCGCCCGTTGTCACTCCAGAAATTCACGCGCGCATCATGCGTGAAGTGATCATGCCAACCGTTAAAGGAATGGCTGATGATGGCATACCTTATACCGGTTTTTTATATGCAGGTGTGATGATTAGCCCCAACGGGCAAATTAAAAATTTAGAATTTAACTGCCGAATGGGCGACCCAGAAACCCAACCCATTATGGCGCGCTTACGTAGCGACTTAGTGCCGGCATTAGATAAAGCCATCGACGGCAAATTAAACGAAGTGGAATTTGAGTGGGATCGGCGCACCGCCCTAGGGGTTGTTTTAGCAGCGCATAACTATCCCAATACACCGCGCGGCGGCGATACTATTACTGGGATTCCCGCTGACTCTGCAGAGCATATTACCTTTCACGCCGGTACCAAGCTTAACGGTAATACCCTTCTTACTGCTGGCGGACGCGTCTTGTGCGTCGTGGGTCTCGCTGATTCAGTACGGGCAGCACAAAGCAAAGCATACGCAGCCATCGACAAGATTCACTTTGATGGCATGCAATATCGCCATGACATTGGTTATCACGCCATTAAATCAATATGACCACCACCACAATCGATATCGCCCTTATTAAAGACTATTTTTTAGGCCTACAAAATCGCATTACCTCAGCGCTGAGCGAATTAGACGGCAAAGCATTTATCGTAGATGAATGGCAGAAGCCTCCAGATAGCAAACTGAGGGGTTCAGGCCGCACTTGTATTTTAGAAAATGGTAATGTGCTTGAAAAAGGTGGGGTTGGTTTTTCTCATGTGCATGGTGACCAAATGCCTGGTGCCGCCAGCCAAAATCGTCCTGAGGTTGCAGGTCGCGGCTTTGAGGCAATGGGCGTGTCATTAGTATTTCATCCGCATAATCCGAAAGCGCCGACTACCCATATGAATGTGCGCTGCTTTATTGCTCAAGCACCTAATCAAGAACCTATTTGGTGGTTTGGCGGGGGATTTGATTTAACCCCCTACTACGGCTATGACGAAGACTGCCGTCATTTTCACCAAACCGCTAAAGATGCCCTAGATCCTTTTGGTGCTGATTTACACCACCGCTTTAAGCAATGGTGTGATGATTATTTCTACCTTAAGCACCGTGAAGAGCCACGCGGCATTGGTGGTATATTTTTTGATGACTTTAATGAGCTGGGTTTTGACAAGAGCTTTGCAATGATGCGTGCAGTCGGCGATGCCTTTATCAACGCTTATTTACCGATCCTGCAACGCCGCTATCAAGAGCCCTATACTCCCGAAGAAAAAGATTTTCAAGAATATCGCCGTGGACGTTATGTTGAATACAATCTCATTTTTGATCGCGGCACTATTTTCGGTTTGCAATCAGGTGGGCGTTCAGAATCGATTTTGATGTCACTGCCGCCCATTGTTAAATGGCGCTATAATTGGCACCCTACGCCCAATACTCCCGAAGCAAAGCTCTACGACTATTATCTACAACCGCGTAATTGGTTGGCTTAATTTATGTCATCAGAAAAAAATGGTCGCTTGCAGCAAGTTATTGGTATTTTGGGTGGCACCTTTGATCCGCCACATTGGGGTCATCTCGAGCTAGCCAAATATTTTTGCGCACAATTTAATCTCGATGAACTCATTTTGATACCAAGTGGTCAGCCTTGGCAAAAAAGTGTGCAAATTACCCCAGCACCTATCCGACTGCAATTAGCCGAGGCAGCAGCGCTTACTTTAAGGGCAGAGTTAGCAACCAAGCAAATCAACACTGTAATTACTGTCGACCCAATGGAAATTGAACGAGGCGGGCCTAGCTATACGATCGATACCGTGCAAGCCCTACGCCATGTGCTTGGTAACGAGCTTAGTATTATTTGGTTGATGGGAGCTGATAGCTTGATGCAATTACCCACTTGGCACGATTGGCAAGGATTGCTGCATTATGTACATTTAGCTGTTGCTAGTCGGCCTGGCCATCCCTATGAACTCGAACGAAATCCCGCATTAGCTGAGTTTGTCAAAGCACATGAAGCGCATTCAGCTTCTGAGTTAGAAAAGCTGCCTAAAGGAAAAATTCTTCTCGACGATCAATTTGCAGTCGATTTATCCTCTTCTGTCCTGCGTCAGAAAATCACTGAGCCCGATTTATCCTCTGGGTTGCCAAAAAATATCAGTGACTTAATCAGGCAATTAGGCCTATATCAAAGCAAATAACAATAAACACCGATAATGCAATACCGACTATCTTCAACTGACTTAAGAGCCCATGGAACTGCGTAAACTACAACGTATCATTATTGATGCCCTAGAAGATGTAAAAGCCCAAGATATTCGCGTCTTCGATACTAGTGGCCTTAGCGATCTCTTCGACCGCGTGGTTATTGCTACTGGTGCGAGTAATCGGCAAACCCGCTCCCTAGCGTTATCCGTTCAGGAGGAGGTTGAAGCCAATGGCGGTGAAGTCATTTCTATTGAAGGATTGGAAACTGGCGAGTGGGTCTTAGTCGATTGTGGCGATGTCATCGTCCATATTTTGCAACCCATGCTACGGGCATACTATCAACTAGAGGGTATGTGGGGCGCCAAGCCTGTGCGGGTGAAGCTGGCCACTACTAAAAAATTAGTTAAGGCTAGCGAGTAAGTCGAGTTACTGTAAACAGACTTCATTCAGATGCACCTCACTATTATTTCGGTAGGACATAAGATGCCCGCATGGGTTACAGCGGCCACCAACGATTACATCAAGCGTATGCCTGCCGATTGCAGTATTGCTATTAAAGAACTGAAGCCGGCGCTAAATTCTGCTAAAGACGCAATCCAGATTGAGGCAGCAATTCCTAAAGGCGCCCATGTCATTGCCTTAGATGAACGTGGCCAAGATATTAGTACCCAAGACTTGGCTAATCATTTGGCGCAATGGCGCCAAGATGGTATTAACATCACTTTTCTCATTGGTGGCGCTGATGGTTTAGACCCAAGCTTAAAATCGCGGGCTAATGCGCTCTGGAAGTTATCTAGTCTTACTTTGCCGCATGCTTTCGTCCGCGTTTTACTCAGCGAACAACTGTACCGGGCCTGGACTATTCTGCAAGGCCATCCCTACCACCGCGAATAATCATGTTTGCTTTTATTTATCTTGCTTCGCAAAGTCCTCGCCGTCAAGAGTTGCTCACTCAATTGGGAGTTCGCTTTGTGCCGCTATTAGCATCAAGCAATGAAAATGTTGAGGCTTTAGAAATCCCCTTGCCCCATGAAACTGCATATGCATATGTTGAACGAGTTACCCAAGCCAAAATCAGAGCCGCCCAATTACGCTGGCAAAGCCGTGTGCACCAGGGTGAAAATCTACCGTGGGCGCCGATTCTTTGTGCTGATACTACGGTGAGTCATGATGCAGTAGAAATTATTGGTAAGCCCCAAGATACCTATGACGCTCAACGCATTTTAGAAATGCTAAGCGGCAAAGAGCATCGGGTGCTCACTGCAGTTTGCGTCTTAGCTGCACCAGATCAAGCCCCTAACTGTCTCATACAAACTTCGCAGGTACGTTTTGCCAAGCTCGATAAAGCCACCATTGATGCTTATATTGCCAGTGGTGAACCCTTTGGCAAAGCGGGTGCCTATGGGATTCAAGGCCTCGGCGGTGCCCTCATTGAATCGCTGGCTGGCAGTTATAGCGGTATCATGGGTCTACCCCTTTATGAAACTGCTCAGCTACTGACTCAAGCTAAAGTTAGCTTTGCCCTCAATTACACCAACACTAATTAGCATGAATGAAGAAATCCTCATAAATATCACTCCCCAAGAGACGCGGGTAGCGATTATTCAAAATGCCGCTGTACAAGAACTACGTATTGAGCGCACCCGCCAACGTGGCATTGTCGGTAATATTTATCTCGCTAAAGTTGCTCGTGTCTTGCCTGGCATGCAATCGGCCTTTATCGATATCGGTCTAGAGCGCACTGGCTTTATGCATGTAGCCGATATCAATCAAAGTAATAACCAAACGCAAATTGAGAAACTGTTATTTGAAGGTCAAACTTTATTAGTGCAAGTCTTAAAAGACCCGCTTGGCACTAAAGGTGCGCGCCTCACCACCCAGCTCAGTATTGCTGGACGTAATTTAGTTTATTTACCAGATCTGGGGCGAGCTGATCAAACTGAACCCCATATTGGTATTTCCCAAAAAATTGATCAGCCCGAACAACGCGAAGCCATTAAGGCACGCATTAGTACGCTAATGCCAGCGAATGAAAAAGGTAGCATTATTGTGCGCACCAGCGCTTTAGATGCGAGTGATGCCGAGCTTCAATTAGATTTTCAATACCTTGCAACAACTTGGCACAACATTCATCAAGCCACCAGTCAAACTAGTGCGCCCGCTTTATTATTTCAAGATTTAAGTCTAGCTGAACGCGTCTTACGCGATTTAGCTGGAGAAACTACTACCCAAATTCGGGTCGATTCAGCTGAAAATTTTGCCAAATTAACTTTGTTTGCTACCGCCTACACGCCCAATTTAACCCATAAGTTAGTCCTCCATCGGGGTGAACGTGCGCTGTTTGATTTATTTGATGTTGACGCCGAAATTAATAAAGCCCTAGGGCGCCGAGTTGACCTTAAGTCGGGAGGCTATCTGATGTTTGATCAAACGGAGTCGATGACCACGATTGATGTTAATACGGGTAGTTTTGTCGGCGCGCGTAATCTAGACGACACGGTATATAAAACCAATTTAGAGGCTGCTCAAGCAATCGCCAGGCAACTACGCTTACGTAATTTGGGTGGCATCATTATTATTGATTTCATTGATATGGATAGTAAGGAACATCAAGACGCGGTGCTTTATGAATTGAAACGGTATTTAGAGCGTGACTATACCCGTACTACGGTGAACGATTTTTCTAGTCTGGGCTTAATCGAAATGACTCGCAAACGCACTCGGGAATCATTAGCCCACATTATGTGTGAGCCCTGCCCAATTTGTACGGGCAAGGGAGAGGTCAGAACCCCTCAAACTGTTTGTTATGAAATTTTGCGGGAAATTATTCGCGAACACCGCCAATTTAATCCTAAAGAATTTCGCATCGTTGCTGCCCCCGATGTGATTGATCTTTTTTTAGAGGAAGAAAATCAATTTTTAGCCATGCTGGGTGACTTTATTAAAAAACCGATTCGTCTACAGGCAGAAGGTAGCTTTCGCCAAGATCAGTACGATATTGTCTTAAATTAAAGTTTGCTCAAAAACTTCTCTTGCTACCTTAGGCATTAGCAAACTGCAAGCGATGTAAATTGGCGTACATGCCATTATGTGCAATGAGCTCTGCATGGGTTCCATTCTCGATGACTTTGCCATGCTCTAGAACAATGATGCGATTAGCGTGTTCAATGGTCGATAAGCGATGTGCAATCACTAAAGTAGTACGTCCACTCATTAAACGTTCAAGCGCGTCTTGTACTTGACGCTCGGATTCAGAATCTAATGCGGAAGTCGCCTCATCCAAAATCAAAATGGGGGCATTTTTATAAATCGCCCGAGCAATCGCTAAGCGTTGGCGCTGGCCACCAGATAAACGATTGCCATTATCACCAATCAAACTGTCAATCCCTTCGGGCAGTTCACGGATTAATGCTGAAAGATTGGCTGCCTCCAGAGCCTCAATAACCCGACCCCGATCAATTCCGCCTTTAGCGGCAGAACCATAAGCTACATTTGCGGCAATCGAGTCATTAAATAAAACCACGTCTTGACTAACAAAGGCAATTTGGCGTCGTAAATCAGTCAACAAGAGTTCTTCTAAGGGAATGCCATCGAGGGTAATAGACCCTTGCGTAGGACTAAAGAAGCGTGGCAATAAATTAACTAGCGTCGACTTACCTCCGCCTGAAGGCCCAACAAAAGCCACAATTTCACCAGGCTGAATATGAAAATCCACTTGCTTTAAGGCGTCTTGACGCCCCTCTTCCTGCTCATAAGAAAACGAAACATGACTAAATTGAATTTCACCGCGGGCTTTATTTAGCGGTGTAGCCCCAAGCTGTCGAGAGTCGTCCTCCTCGATCGTCTGATCGATTAGAGCAAAAATCATTTCCGCTGCAGTCAGTCCGCGTTGCAAAGGTTGGTTAATATCAGCCAAATGCTTTAAAGGTGAAATGACTAACATCATTGCGGTGATAAAAGCGGCAAAGCCACCAACCGTGACCCCCTCCGTTGCCGATTGCATTAAAGCCACTACCAAAACAACTGATAAAGCCATCGAGGCGATCAGTTGGGTAATGGGTTGATTTAAACCACCCGCAATTGCCGACTTCAAACCAAACTCGCGCAAGCGATTGGCCTTTTCCATAAAGCGTTGCATTTCATAATCTTCACCGCCATGCACTTTAATAATTTTGTGACCACCAGCTGTTTCTTCGACGATATAAGCCAAATCACTTGTTAAGGTTTGCTGCTGGCGATTTAAGGAGCGCAGTCGACGATTAATGCGCCCCATGATAAAAGCAATAATGGGAAAAATAATGAGTACTAACAAGGTCAGTTGCCAATTGAGATAAATCAAATAGGCAATTAGCCCCACCACGGTTAACGAATCTCTAACCAAACTGATCAGCATGCCGCCCATAATAGACAGGACATTATTCACTTCAAAAACTACTGCATTAATTAAGCTCGAGGCCGAGTTTTTTTGGAAAAAATCGGTTTTGGCCCGTAAAAGGCGATTAAACATTTGCTCACGCAATTTGAGCAAAACCTCAGTAATGACTCTGGTTAAGAGGTAATTGGAAAAAAACTGGGCAAAACTGCGAATAATGGCTAAACCCACTAAAAAGGCCGGAACTTGCCATAATTTGTCGTTCAACTGTCCTGTAAAGCCCCGGTCCAATAAGGGCTTCATCAGAGCTGGAATGGCAGTTTCTGACCCTGCAACCAAGGCCATAGAGAGAATCGCCCCTACAATAAGGGCTGCATGGGGCCGTAAATATTGAACTAAACGGGTCAGGGCTACACGGTCTTCAGCATTCATATAATGAATTATGCCCACCTTATCAGTCATACTCATAACTCGCAATGAAGAAGCCAATTTGGCCGACTGCCTAAACTCCCTTGGAGATTTAGCCACGCAGATCGTGGTAGTCGATACAAATAGCGTAGATCAGACCCTAAAAATTGCCACAGAGTTTGGTGCAACCATCGCCCAACCCGCCGATTGGCCAGGCTTTGGCCCCCAAAAAAACCGGGCTCTTGACCTTGCGAATAGCGAGTGGGTTTTATCCCTTGATGCCGATGAGCGCCTCACCCCAGAACTGCGAGCTGAAATTCAGCAGGCTATCGAGCACCCCCTTGGCCAAACCTGTTTCGCCATTCCGCGCTCGTCTTGGTATTGTGGTCGCTTTATGCGTCATTCGGGCTGGACTCCAGACTATGTCAATCGCTTATTTTTACGCGGTACTGCGCGCTTTTCAAATGACCTAGTCCATGAGCAGTTAATGAGCAGCGCAACCCATGGCAAACCTATTGGCAAATTGAAGCAGCCGATGCTGCACTACAGCTTTATGAATGCAGCACAGGTGCAACAAAAAATGCAGCGCTATGCCACCGCTGCAGCTGAACAGGCTTTTGCCCGAGGTAAAAAAAGTTCTCCACTTAAAGCAATCACACATGGCGCATGGACTTTCATCCGTACTTATATTTTGCAAGCTGGTTTTCTCGATGGCTCGCAAGGCTTTAGTCTAGCCATTTCGAATATGCAAGGCACCTACTACCGCTATATCAAATTATGGCGCCTCAATCAACAACAAGCAGTTGCCAAGGAAACACCGCAGGCATGATCTCCATTTTATTGGCAACCTATAACTGGCCTAAAGCCTTGGCGCTTTGCCTCGATTCTTTGCGCACGCAAACCGATCTTGATTTTGAAATTATTATTGCTGATGATGGTTCGGAAGGCAGCACACGAGCAATTATTGATGCGGCAAAAAAACAATTTCCAGTGGCCATTACGCATCTGTGGCAAGCTGATATTGGCTTTCGCAAAACCCAAATACTAAATCAAGCAATTCAGGCTGCCAGTGGCGACTATTTTATTTTTCTCGACGGCGATTGCATTGTGCAACCCGATTTTGTCGCTCGCCATCGTCAGCTTGCTCAAGCAGGATATTTAGTGACTGGTAGTCGCATCTTGGTTAACGATCAATTAACCCAACGCATTTTGCAGTGGCCGCAATGGGATTTTTCCCAATTTTTAGCGCATAGCTTTGTCTACCGCTTATGCCACGGAATTAACAAGTATTTACCTTTGCATCTGAAATTCGCCGATGGCACTTGGCGACATTACCGCCAATTTGTCTGGCGCCGCATCAAGGGTTGCAATATGGCCTGCTGGCGGAGCGATGCGTTAGCCATTCAGGGTTTTGATGAAAGCATGACGGGTTGGGGTCACGAGGATGCTGATTTTATCTTTCGTTTACAAAAAAATGGGGTGATCCGTAAATCTGGCTCATGGTCAACTGAGGTGCTGCATTTATTTCATCGCATTCATGATCAAGCCAATGCTGCCGAAAATGCCGCGCATGTGCGCGCGCAAATTATGGCGAAAGCGGTCGTTGATTTGAAACCACCCAAACGCGTGCTGTTCATCGCTACCCGCCAAATTGGAGATGTTTTGGTCACCACCCCCCTCATTCGACAAGCACGCGAATTATGGCCAAAAGCAGAATTTCACTTTCTTGGATATCGCGGCAAATTGGATATGCTCAAAGGGAATGCAGACATTCAAGAATGGATTGAAACCGCTGATCGGCCTAATTTTAGGGAATATCTCAGCCTCTTTAAGCGTCTCTTTCAACGCTATGATTTAGCCTTAGTGACCCAGCCCAGCGATCGCGCTTATTTCTATAGTCTGATAGCAGCTCCACGACGCGTCGGTGTCGTAGCCAACCATCCGCAAGGCGAGATCACCCAAAAATCAACTAGTTTAAAAAATGCGTGGAAAAAATGGATTAGTCTGCAAAACATTGAGGTTGATTATTTTCATCAGCATGTCGTCATTGAAAAAATGCGCTTACTAGAGCCCTTTGTAAGTAATGCCACTTTGTTTGCCAATCCTCTTGCAGTTATTCCACCCTCACCAGCAGATCTCAACCCAGCATTTGTAGCGCAAATTACTGAAGGACTGCGCACTAATAAATTAGCGATACTGCATACCGGTCCACTAATGGCCTACAAACGTTGGCCTCTAACGTATTGGCAAATTTTAGTGGTCTATTTAGTAAAGCAAGGTTGGCAAGTCGTATTAAGCGCATCATCTGCACCCCAAGATTTAGAATTAAATGAGGCTTTAATATCTCTGTTAGATCCCAGCATACGAGCTCATGTAGTCGATACCAAAGGTGCTTTATCGATTCCCCAAATGGGTAGTTTATTGCGGCAAGCAAAACTGTATGTTGGTATTGATACGTCAATTACCCATTTAGCCGCAGCCTGCGGTACCACTACGATTGCTCTTTTTGGGCCTACCCCACCGAGTAATTTTGGTCCATGGCCGAATGGTTTTATCGGTACGACGCCCTATGCGCTACGGGCCCGCAGTCAAACTGTGGCAAACGTGACTATTTTGCAAGGGCCTGGAGAGTGTGTGCCCTGCCGTAAAGCAGGTTGCGATGATCGCGCCGATAGCCGCAGCGAATGTCTCGACCTCTTGGAGCCAAGTGAAGTCATTAGTGCAATCGAAGCAAGTTACTGATACTGTACAACTACTGCATTGGCTTGCTTAGCAGCAAATAACTGATGCAAGCTATGCAAACATGCATCATCGGGATATAAACGCAATTCATCAGGAAATTGCATTAAGCATGCACCCCCTTGTGCAGTAACTGCTGCAGTCAAGGGTAAGCCACGCACCATATCATTGCTGGGTTTCACCCGATTAGCAATTAAGTAGGGGTCCATTTGGCTGCGTAACATTTTTAAGTCGAGGCCCGCATCAATGCAAACATGAACATTACGGGCAAAGCGTAAACGGGCGCCAGCAATATCCATTACTTGCTCCGCGACAATCCGCATTCCGCCAGAAAATTTATCTGGCATCACATTGACTTTGGCAATAAGTAACTCATCCTCCTTGAGCCAAGGTCGATTGGGTTCATACACTTCGCTGTATAAAGTGACCTCAAGCGCTGCGGTCCCATCATCAATCGTCGCAATCATCATGCGGCCACGTTGCCCAGTTAGCATTCGCGCCGAAGTAATAATGCCAGCCACCAATTGATCCTTACCTTCGGTAATTTTACGCAAAGGTTGCCGCACAAAGTGCTCAACCTCGAGCCGATAGGCATCAAAAAGATGACCAGTGAGACATAAGCCCAAGGCAGTTTTTTCTTCTTGGAGGCGTTTCTTTTCAGGCCATACTGGCTCACGCACTAACTCTGGTAAATGGCGATCACCATCATCTACCGAATCGAATAGGCTCACCTGATGAATCGATGCCTCAGCCTGTTCAGCCGCCTCAATTGCCCGTGCTAATGATGCTAGAAGGGTGGCCCGAATATCGTACCGTTTTGCTCCCGAGTTTTGCTCTACAGGATATAAAACATCAAAAGCGCCCGCGCGCAGTAAAGCTTCAATCGCGCGCCGATTTACTTGGCGCCGATCAATGCGAGCACAAAAATCAAACAGGTCTTTAAAGGGGCCACCGTTTTCCCGCACCTTCACTAAAGCTGCAATAGCTGCTTCACCGGTACCCCGCACAGCCCCTAGGCCATAGCGAATTTGATGCAGTGGTAAGTCAATAGCGTCTTCAGCCAAGCGCAGAGGGGTAAATTCATACGTTCCGGTATTGATGTTCGGTGGCAAAACAGTAATTCGATTCTGCAAGCAATCGTCATACAAAATTTTGACTTTGTCTGTATCGTCCATCGCTAACGATAAGTTGGCAGCCATAAATTCAGCGGGATAATACGCTTTAAGCCAAGCAGTTTGATAAGCTAATAAGGCATAGGCTGCCGCATGGGATTTATTAAATCCGTAGCCAGCAAAACGCTCCATCAAATCATAAATTTCGTGCGCTTTACTCTCACTAATGCCGCCCTGCTTTGCACCATCGCTAAAAATTTTACGGTGCTGTGCCATTTCCTCAGGCTTTTTCTTACCCATCGCCCGACGCAGTAAGTCGGCGCCACCCAAAGAATATCCGCCAATGGTTTGCGCCATTTGCATCACCTGCTCTTGGTAAACCATAATGCCGTAAGTTTCGCGTAATACTGGCTCAATCCGAGGGTCGGGATATTCGACTTTTTGTTTACCATGCTTACGACTAATGTAATCGGGAATCAGATCCATTGGTCCTGGACGATATAAAGCAACGAGGGCGATAATATCCTCAAAGCGATCGGGCTTAGCTTCGCGCAGCATACTTTGCATGCCGCGACTTTCCAATTGGAAGACTGCAACGGTATTGGCTTTTTTCAAAATATCAAAGGGTGCAGGATCGTCAAGTACTATTTCACCAATACTCCAGTGCTTGCGGTCAGCATGCAGTGCACGAATCCAGCGTTCAGCAGCAGCCAGAATGGTGAGGGTAGTTAAGCCTAAAAAGTCAAACTTCACTAAGCCAATTGCCTCGACATCGTCTTTATCAAACTGACTAATGACCGAATTGCTATCTTGGTCTTTAGAGTCTTGTGTATATAACGGACAAAAATCAGTTAACTTACCTGGCGCAATTAAAACGCCGCCAGCATGCATCCCCACATTGCGGGTGATGCCCTCTAATTGCTGAGCTAAAGCCAATAATTGTTTAACTTCATCTTCATTTTTTTCGCGCTCGGCTAATTGCTTTTCTTCTTTTTTAGCCATTTCAATCGTGACAACCTGGCCTGGTTTATTGGGTACTAACTTCGCAATGCCGTCGACAAAGGTATAGCCTTGCTCGAGCACGCGCCCAACATCACGAATTGCCGCCCGCGCAGCCATCGTGCCAAAGGTCACAATTTGGCTAACGGCATCGGCACCATACTTATCTTTTACATATTGAATGACTCGGTCACGCCCATGTTGACAAAAATCAATATCAAAGTCGGGCATGGAAACCCGTTCTGGATTTAAGAACCGTTCAAAAAGTAAGTTGTATCGCAAGGGGTCAAGATCAGTAATGCCTAATGAATAAGCTACCAAAGATCCGGCGCCTGAGCCACGCCCTGGACCAACTGGCACACCATTATTTTTCGCCCAATTAATGAAATCAGCCACAATTAAAAAATAGCCTGGAAAACCCATTTGCTCAATGGTTTTGACTTCGAAAATTAAGCGTTCACGATAGCGCTGCTCATGCGCTGCACGCTCTTCAGGCAGAGGAAAATTGCGCTCGAGATGGCGTACCAAACCCACTTCAGCTTGTTGCAATAAATAATCACCCAAGGTAATTCCTGGCGGGGTAGGAAACTCAGGTAAGCGCGGTTGCCCCAACACCAATGACAGATTACAGCGCTTAGCAATTTCTACCGTATTCGCTAAAGCGCTAGGTAAATCGGCAAAACGAGTAGCCATTTCAGCTTGGGTTAAAAAATACTGCTCGGTAGTAAATTTTTTCTGGCGCCGCGGGTTACCTAGTAACTCACCTTCCGCAATACAAACGCGCGCTTCGTGTGCCGTGAAATCGTCTTTTTTCATATATTGCACGGGATGCGTTGCCGCGACCGGCAAAGCCATTGCACTAGCAAGCTGGCAAGCAAGTTGCAGATGCTGCTCATCTTGGGCATGACCGGCGCGCTGAACTTCAATGTAATAAGCATCAGGAAAAATAGCTTGCCAACGTTTAGCAGCTGCTTGAGCTATGGCTTCTTGGCCATTTAAAAGCGCTTGACCCACATCCCCAAGGTGTGCGCCTGACAGGGCAATTAAACCACTAGCTAGGGTTTTACCTGCCGCTCGATCAGACGCTTTTGCAGCAGGTTCTAAAAACCATTCCGGCTGAATTTCAGCCCGCCCACGCGCTTGATTATCTAAGGAAGCACGCGTTAGGAGTTGGCATAAATTGAGATAACCCGCATGATTCTGCACCAACAATAAAAGCCGATAGGCTTGTTCGGGTTCCTGGGCATTACTAATCCACACATCACTACCGGCAATCGGCTTAATTCCTTCGGCGCGAGCTTTACTATAAAATTTGACTAAGCCAAATATATTACTCAGGTCGGTTAAGGCAATTGCGCCCATTTGATCTTTTTGGGCTGCAGCCACTACCTCTTCAATCCGCACCACGCCATCCGTAATTGAAAATTCGGAGTGAAGGCGTAAATGAACAAATTGGGGCGCGGTCATGAGATGATTTTAGCTGTGTCTACACTTCAACCTGCCACATTTTTTGGCTCTAGCTATCGGGGGCGCTTTGCGCCTTCACCCACTGGGCCTTTGCATTTAGGCTCCCTTGCTACGGCTCTAGGAAGCTGGCTTGACGCTCGCGCCCACCAAGGAAAATGGTTGCTCAGAATTGAAGATGTCGATGGGCCACGGTCATTACCAAGGGCAACGACAACCATTCTGCATCAACTCAGTGCCTGTGGCCTGCAATGGGACGAAGAGCTCATCTACCAATCTCAACGCACTTCATACTATGAAACTGCTTTGCTGCAGCTCTTTCAAGCAGGTTTGGCCTATGCCTGCACCTGCTCGCGACAGCAGATTATGAGTGCCTTAGCAGCCCAGGGTAGCCATTCTGAACGGCATGAAGAGCTCATTTATCCGCGTATTTGTCGCCCAACCCAGATTCCCCACTCGCTAGCCAACTCGGAATTCTTTAATTTGGCCAGCCCAGTAGCTTGGCGTCTTGCGCTTCAAGCAGAGGAGCTCAAGCAAAGCGTAGGGGATTTTGTTTTACGGCGTGCAGATGGCTTTTTTACCTACCAAATGGCCGTAGTGGTAGATGATGCTGCCCAAAATATCACGCATATCGTGCGGGGTGCCGATTTAGCCAGCAATACGGCTCGACAAGTCTATTTACAAGGCGTTTTGGGATATCCTACCCCACACTATCTGCACTTACCCTTAGTGCTCGATCAGCGGGGGGAAAAGCTCAGCAAGCAAACCCTGGCTACTGCCATCGCCACAGAAAATCCGCAACTCACTTTGCAAGCACTGCAAGCAGCAGCAAATCATTTAGGCCTTGCTAATTTATCCAATCACCACCATCTCACAATTGCCGAATGGTTACACGCTGCCACCCACGCTTGGCGGGAGCAGAAAATCTAAAGCGCTGAATTGCTTGTTTAGATTAGTGAGATTTTTTTCTACTGCCACCCAAGAGTGCGCCAACGAGCGGCTTAGCAGGGGTAATTCCAGCCTCATTCATCGGTTCAGCAGCAGCCTCACTACTCGCTTTAGGCGAGGCTTGATAGGGCTGATAGAAGAAAGGGTCAACGGGTTGCTTTGGCGGCGGTACCGACTTGGTGCTTCGCCCTCTAGTCAGGGCCTTAGCTGGAGCAAAGTCAGACGCTGGTAAGGGCGCGATATCCAACTGCCGTTTTAATAGCTTCTCAATATCATCAAGCAAACGCTTCTCACTAGAGTCGACTAAGGCAATCGCATCGCCTTTGCTGCCAGCTCGGCCGGTGCGGCCTATGCGATGAATAAAGTCTTCGGCACTGAAGGGTAACTCATGATTAATAACACAAGGCATATCCGGAATATCTAAGCCTCGAGCTGCCACATCGGTCGCGACTAAAGCTTCAATGACACCAGATTTAAAAGCATCTAAAGTTAAGGTGCGTTCACCTTGACTTTTGTCACCGTGCAAAGCACCGGTTTTAATGCCATCGCGCTCTAAGGCGCGAGCCAATCGTGCGCAACCTAAACGACTATTAGTAAAAATTAAATATTGCCGCGGAAAGCCCGCTTGAGTACGCTCATGAATAATGCTCACAATAGCTGCTTGCTTATTTTCAGATGCCACTAAGTGAGCCACCTGCTTCACCGTATCAGCGGCAGCGTTTTGGCGCGCTACTTCAACTGTCACGGGATTGCGCAAATAACTTTGGGCGAGTTTTTTAATTTCTGGTGAAAAGGTTGCTGAGAACAGCAGAGTTTGCCGTTTAGCCGGAATCAAATTAATAATGCGCTGCAAGTCCGGCAAGAAACCCATATCCAACATCCGGTCGGCCTCATCTAAGACGAGGATTTCTACTTGCGATAAATTTGCGGTCTTTGAACCCAGGTGATCGAGTAAGCGCCCTGGGGTGGCAATTAAAATTTCGACACCAGCACGTAAAGCTGCTACCTGCGGTTGCATATCAACCCCGCCAAAAACGACCGCAGTACGTAAATCGGTATGGCGCGAATAATTGGCGGCATTCTCTGCAACCTGATCACTGAGTTCGCGCGTGGGGGTCAATACCAAAGCCCGAATTGGGTGACGTGCTGGGGAAGCACTACTACTTGATAGGGGTAATAATTTTTGAATAATCGGCAAAATAAAAGCAGCAGTCTTACCTGTACCTGTTTGTGCTGCGCCCATCACATCTTGCCCAGTCAACACAATTGGTATAGCTTTTGCCTGAATTGGGGTGGGGGTTGTATAGCCCTGCTCAGCAATCGCCTTCAGTATGAGGGGATCTAAAGCAAAATCAGTAAAGGCTGCCACTGGGGCATTGGGAGAGTCTTCAGATCCGCCATTGGGCGGGGAATTGGCAGGGGAATTTACTTCAGGAGCAGAATTAATCAAAATACCTTATAAAATACAAAAAAGCCCTTTTAAATTAGCGGCTTACGAAAGAGCGGCAATGCCGGCTTGGGCGATGCTAGCATCCTCAGCAGATTTAACGCCAGATACGCCTACAGCCCCTATAGTAAACCCATCGACGACGATATTGATCCCACCCTCTAACATACCGCCAATATGCGGCGCTGATAAGAAGGAAATGCGTCCATTATTAATAATTTCTTCATAGACGCGACTTTCACGTTTGCCCATTGCGGCAGCACGAGCTTTCTCTTCGGCTATATAGGTTGAAACAGGGGCGCATTCATCACGACGAATTAAGCCTAAGAGATGACCCCCATCGTCACATACGGCAATCGTCACCGCAAAATTACCAGCCGCTGCAAAAACATCTGCCGCATTCAAAATTTTCTGCACATCAGCTTGAGTGAGATAGGGCTTTTTAGCAAGCATGGTAATTTGTTTTCAAATAAGAATAGGGTTAATAGCTGCGCTTTTGATCTGATTAAACAGCGGATTTTAAGAAATCTTGCGCAGCCACTACGCCACTGGCTTTGGGTTTGTAACCCATTGTTTGTAGGCCCATTTCGACGCCACTTAAGGCTGCCATGAGAGTTAAGTCGTTGCAATCGCCCAAGTGACCAATGCGAAATACACGACCCTTAACGCGACCTAAACCAGTACCTAAGGCCATATTAAAGCGCTCTAAAATATGTTTGCGCAAGGCATCGGAATCCATACCCTCCGGGGCCAAAATAGCAGTGTTTACTGGTGAATAAGCGCTTGCATCTAAGCATTGATTTTCAAGACCCCAGGCTGCCACAGCACGCCGACAAGCTTCACCTAAGCGTTGATGACGCGCAAAAATATTATCCAAGCCCTCGGTCATCATCATATCTAAGGCCTCATGCAAACCATAAAGCAAATTGGTATTAGGCGTGGTGGGCCAAAAGCCTTGTTTATTAAATTCCATAATATCGGCCCAATCCCAATAGGCCCGAGGAATGGTCGCTTTCTTGCTAGCTTCAATGGCTTTCTGCGAAATTGCATTAAAGCCTAAACCTGGCGGCAGCATTAAGCCTTTTTGTGAACCCGCAATGGTGACATCAACGCCCCACTCGTCGTGACGGTAATCAGCAGAACCTAAACCCGAAACGGTATCGACTAATAGTAAGGCCGGATGCTTGGCGTTATCAATGGCCTTGCGCACTGCAGGAATGTTGGAAGTAATACCAGTGGCAGTTTCGTTATGAACCACGCACACTGCTTTAATTTCGTGTTTAGTATCTTGCTTTAAACGCTCTTCAATTAAGTTGGCATCAACTCCCCAACGCCAAGCAGCATCGCCAGGTTTAGAAATGATTTCGGCATTTAAGCCGAGTTTTTTTGCTAACACCATCCAAAGATGCGCAAACTGACCCGTTTCGTAGCCTAAGATTTTGTCGCCAGGATTTAAAACATTGACTAAAGCACTTTCCCAAGAGCCAGTACCTGAGGCAGCGTAAATAATGACGGGTTGCTTAGTTTTAAAGATTTTTTTAACGTCTTCTAAGACCTTTAAAGCTAAAGCTTGAAATTCTGGGCCGCGATGGTCAATGACTTGAAAGCTAATTGCGCGCAAAATACGGGGTGGTACTGGGCTCGGCCCAGGAATATTGAGAAAATGGTGGCCCGAAGGGTGTGAATCAAGTTTCAACATGAAGTCTCCGAAATAAAATTATTATTAATACTATTGATAAATTGCTAAATACCGTATTTTGCAGCATTCTCCCATATCTTGCCATATGCTGATAAAACCTGCATTTCCCCCTGAAATTGCCGCCCGCCTACGTAAAAACGTCAAGGGCGCCTTATTGACCGATATGGCCAATCGGGGTCGGTACGCTACCGATGCGTCGATTTACCAGCAATTTCCTCTGGCTGTCTTTATTCCAGAAGACGCTGAAGACCTTAAAACTGCCTTGGCAGTAGCCGCAGAATTTGCTATTCCTGTTTTGCCCCGTGGTGGTGGAACGAGTCAATGCGGCCAAACCACAGGGGCTGCGCTGGTAATCGACAATAGCCACGCCTTTCGCCATATCCTTGAAATAGATCTAAAGCGAGCAGAGGTGGAGGTCGAGCCGGGCTTGGTGCTAGACCACCTCAACGCCAAACTCAAAACGAGTGGCTTGTGGTTTCCAGTGGATGTGTCAACCGGTGCCCAAGCCACGATTGGCGGCATGGCTGGAAATAATTCCTGCGGCAGTCGCTCAATTGCCTACGGCAATATGGTGCATAACGTAATTGGTATCGAAGCTTGGTTGGCTAATGGCAAGCTTGGCCAATTTGGACCTTATGCCCAAAGCTCAGGCGTCGCTAAAGAATTGGGCATCTTTGTCAAAGGTCTGGCTGAGCAACTTCAGCCTGAAATAGAAGCCAATTGGCCCAAGGTATTACGCCGCGTAGCAGGCTACAACCTCGATGTTTTTCATCCCCAAAGTGAATTGCCCTATACCAATGACGGTAGTGTCAATTTAGCGCATTTGCTGGTGGGTAGCGAAGGTACCCTCGCCTATTTCAAGTCCCTGCGCTTAAAGCTAGCCCCTTTGCCGCAACATAAAGTGCTGGGAGTAATCAACTTCACGAGCTTTTATCGCGCGATGGAAAGTGCGCAGCACCTAGTAAAGTTAGGCCCCAGCGCAGTGGAATTAGTCGATCGCACTATGATCGATTTAGCCCGCAGCAATCCTAGCTTCAAGCAAGTAATCGAAACTGCCTTAGTCGACTCCCAAGCCGAGACCCCAGAAGCAATTTTGTTGGTTGAATTTTCAGGGGAAAGTCAGGCGCCTTTGCTAGCGCAATTAAAAAGCCTGCAAGATTTAATGGGTGACCTCGGTTTAGCCAATACCGTTGTGCCAATGATCGATCTTGGTTTGCAAAAGAATTTATGGGAAGTGCGTAAAGCCGGTCTCAATATCATGATGAGCTTAAAGGGTGATGGCAAACCCGTCAGCTTTATTGAGGATTGCGCAGTACCCCTAGAACACTTAGCGGATTACACCCAAGCCCTAACTGAAGTCTTTACTAAACATGGCTCACGCGGTACTTGGTATGCACATGCCTCCGTTGGCACATTACACGTGCGGCCAATTTTAGATATGCGCCGTGACGGAGCGCAAAAAATGCGCGCAGTAGCCGAAGAGGCTGCAGAATTAGTGCGGCGCTATAAAGGCGCGTATAGCGGTGAGCATGGCGATGGCTTGTGTCGTGGAGAATGGATTTCTTGGCAATTTGGTCCCAAAATAACAGCCGCTTTAGGCGCCATCAAAACTGCTTTTGATCCACATCATTTATTTAATCCCGGCAAGATCATTGATCCGCCCAAAATGGATGAGCAGATTCTATTTCGATATCCACCTAACTACGCCATCATTCCCCTAAAACCTGCGCTCGATTGGTCGGCCTGGGATGTGCAAAATAATCCCGTTACCGAGGCAATCTCTGCTCCAGGCACGGGTGGCGATCCAGCTCTAGGTTTAACAAAAGCCATTGAAATGTGTAATAACAATGGCCATTGCCGTAAGTTTGACGCCGAGGTGATGTGCCCAAGTTATCGGGTTACTAGGGATGAAAAACATTTGACCCGCGGGCGCGCCAACACCTTGCGCTTAGCGATGTCGGGTCAATTGGAGCAAGATGAGATTAGTTTAAGCGACCCATTAGCCAGTGATGCAGTTAAAGAAGTCATGGATTTATGCGTGAGTTGCAAAGCCTGCCGCCGCGAATGCCCCACCGGGGTTGATATGGCGAAAATGAAAATTGAATTTTTGCAGCGCTATAAAAAACGGGTCGGTCATTCCGTACGCGATTTACTGGTTGCTTATTTACCACGCTATGCCCCCGTCATCAGCGCAATACCAGGCTTGCCAGCCCTACTCAATTTACGTAATCAAATTCCTTTTATCGCCAAACTGCAACAATGGCTCACAGGAATTTCTGCAGCCCGCAGCTTGCCAGTCTGGAGCGCTAAAACATTATGGAAAAACCAAGCCATTCTGCAAAAGAAATATACGCATTCACCTGATGCATTGCTTCAAGGTGATGGTAAAGGCGTGGTCTTATTTGCCGATACCTTTAATGCGTATTTTGAAAATGAAAATCTCCAAGCGGCAATTCGTTTACTTGAAACCGCGGGTTATCGCATTCATATTCCGCAATCCACTAAAGCAGCTCGGGCCAAGCAAGCAGGTTGCGGCAAGCAATTTTGCTGTGGACGAACTTATTTAGCTGCAGGCATGGTGGATGAAGCAAAAGAACAACTAAGCGCCCTGTTAACGCATTTACATCCCTATGCCGAGCGCGGCATTGCAATTGTTGGCCTAGAGCCTTCCTGCCTATTCACCTTTAAAGATGAGGCTTTAGTCATGGGTTTTGGCGAGCAAGCGATTACCGTAAGTCAACAAGCACAGTTACTCGAAACATTTTTAGTTGCAGAATTAAAAGCAGGTCGTTGTCACTTTGATTTACAGACAGCCATAAAGCCCGTCTTAGTACATGGACATTGTCATCAAAAGGCATTTGCTGAATTGACGCCAACATTAGAACTATTAAAACAAATTCCCAATGCCAACCCCCAACTGATTGAATCTTCTTGCTGCGGCATGGCTGGAAGTTTTGGTTATGAAGTTGAACACATTACCGCTTCAAAAAAAATGGCAGAACTTACTTTGTTACCTGCGATTCGACAAGTACCGAATGCATGGATCGTTGCCGATGGTACGAGTTGTCGCCATCAAATTCAAGATGGTGTACAACGAGAGGCGGTGCATATTGCACGCATTCTGGCAGCCCACCTTTGATTTAGCTGGGTAATTGAGTGCAGATAAAAAAGCGGTGCCCCCTCCCCAAAGGTTGCACCGCAAAACGCCAGTGCTTAGTTTAAATGAGAATGATTATCAACTAAAAAATAGCTAGTAAAGCCCTCAATTAAATAGGCGATAAGGCACTGAAAATAAATTCTTAGCCTTCATCCAATTGCCGTAAGACCCAATCTACAACGCCTTTGGGGGTCCTAAAATCAGCTATAGATCTTGCCGCAATATGCGGGTGAACTTCAGTAATCATTTTCGCCAATGATCCGCCTGGGCCAAGCTCTAAAACTACTTTGATGCCACTATCGGATAAAGTTTGCATAGCATGTTGCCAATAAATGGGTTCAGCAATTGCTCTGGCTAAAGATTGCATCCCCACTACAAAATCTGTACAACGCGCGCCATTAATGCCCAGTAAAACTGGAGAATTGCAGGGTACGACAGTTGTTGAAAAGGAGTTTCGTAAATAGATATTCATTTCACTACTGGCTTTTACCATCAAGGGAGTATGAGAAGGAACAGAGACATCCAATAATTTTGACCAAACGCCCGAAGCTGTTAGCACCTCAGCAAGCTTCTTTAACTCATCTTTATTGCCACCAACCACAAAATGGGTATCTTCATTAATAATTGCCACATATATTAAACCACCATTTAAATGCTGATTAAGCTTGAGTAAATCTATTCCCCGAACTGCGAGCATGCCAGAATTAGGCGGAGCATATTGATCCATCAAGGATGATCTGTTGTAGGCAATCTGGGCAATCTGCTCAATTGGTAATGATGTTGCGCATCCCCATGCAGAAACCTCACCGACACTATATCCAGCAAACATCTTGGGAATTGGCAGAGCTTCTTGAAGAATGCGCCAATTAGCAATCGCCGAGGCCACCGCGAGTGGCTGCGATAGCGGATTAAAGCCTTGCTGTGATAGCTTACCTATTTCGGCATAAAGATTAGAACTAAAAATTGAGGAAAAAATTTCTATTACCTCTGCGCCGTCGTGCTGTATCTTTGAAAATGCTAAGGTGTCTGCACTTAAATTTCCTTGGCCTGAACAGACAATTGCAAAGTTAGGCGCAAAATTAGACATCAAGGGTCAGATCAAGATAATCAATCAAAAGACAGGCTCCTAATAAATCAGCGCAGCCTCCAGGACTTAGTTTTCGTGCTATGAATTTGTGATGAATAGCTACAGCATGTTGATGCCACCCGGGATTTAAAACGCCACCTTCGCTTAAGAAAGAAAGGGCTTCATTCCGGGCAAATAAAAGTCCATCTAATCCCCCCCGATGCAATAAATTCGTGTCTTCAGTAACTGAAAGTAGTTTAAAAAAAGTGTGGATGCGGGCTAATTCAGGATCTTGGGTCTGAAATAAAAGCTTCTGGTAGGCTGGTAAACCAATTTGATAGACAGTTCTAAAACCACTCTGCGCCTCACTTAATGCTCCGCCCGTACCATGTTTTTTAAAGATTTTGAAGCCATTGCTATCACTGCTCCGCTGATGTTTGATTAATTCCTCACCCCAAAGCTCAGTCACAATTTCACCAAGGGATTTCAATTGAATATTATTCTTTAATTGATAGCCAGCTGCGGCAGCCAATAAGCCTAAATTAAAAATAGCTCCCCTATGGGTATTGCGGCCACTGGTGGCGGCCAGCATTCTTTGCTCGCCCGAGATTCCCAATTCACGTAATACTTCAAATTTAAGCCCCCTAGAACCCGCTTCGGCAATTTGATAAAAATAAAAGCGCAAGGCAACTATGCTGCTTGAAAAGTGGCTAGCCGACATATCAGAATGGCTGCCAGAGTCTTCAAGGCTAACTAAACCAGGTTTAGGAAAGGTAATTAACTCATGCCAAAGAGCCCATAAACAAGCATCTCTAATAGTTGTTTGCGCGTTTACTAGTGGGCCAATAGATTCATGCAGGGCCTGTTTGAGACTTAATGGCCTCATGCTAATTGCGCCCAAATTTCACTACAATTTTGCAGTGAAGGTCCGTGATCTGACTTCACTAATATTTTGTCTGGCATGATCGATAGTTCACGCCAAGCAACAGTATTACCATCGGGCAACTCTAATTCGCCATCGAGTCTAATGGCATATAAATTACTGCATTTATTGAGCGCAACAAAAGTCTTTTCAATATTATTGCGACCATGTGTTTGGATGATTAAATCTAAATCTGACTCCTCTGTCATGCATGTAGATTTTTGTGCATGACTCCAGAATGCAGATCCATATACCCTAATTTCAACCTCAACTCCTTGAAGTAAAGCCAATAAATGGGTGGCACATAAACAATGCTGGAGAGGCAAATACGCTAGAACTGAGGCTAATAAAAGGGGTTGCTCAACCTTATCGATAACTGTGTTTTTAACTAATAGATAAAGGCGTTGCTTGCTCTTGGGTGATCCAAGTTGCAGCAAACCAATTGGTCTCAAGCCCGTTGAGGCTAGATTAGCTTGCCCAAAAGCTCTACCTACTAAAGGCTTATTTTGCTTGATCCAAGATACTAAATAGTTAACTTTTTCCCTAGATTCGTCGCGCTCAAAAAAAACTTCGCCAGCATCTTCTGGTCGAATCCAAATCTGCCGATGTCGCCACGGCGCTAGGGAGGCAATTTCATACATGGGTATTAATAACTGAATTTATTACTTCAAAGGCTAATGTTCTGCCACCTCTTTCAAGGCCGAGTTTTGCGCGCTGATCAAGCTGCTCATTTTGACCTAAGGCCCCCTCAATTGGTGACGATAAATCATTTACCAAAACCGCATCTAATGCCCCAAGTGCAACGTAGTTGTTAGCTCCAGGTCCAAATATAGGTGAGCTAGTACATAGCTCCTCTAGTCTTTCTAATGGAATTTGCATAATGCGTGACATTGCAGAAAGTGCCATCACGCGAATTTGGGCGTTCTCCAAGGCAAAAGATCTGTCGGCAATCATTCCTAATGCAAGATAACCACCGCTTACAGCTTCCTTATAAACAATACTAATTAGCTTGTGACCACGTATTCGCGCAAGCTCGAAGCACATTGAAAGATGGGCTAAGTAGCCTGCATTGCCAAGCAACTCATCACGCCGTGACAAATTTTGCCCTTGTGTATCAACCAAAATAATGATTGGTCTTTGGGGATGATTTTGAATAATTTCAAGCACTTTCCCAGCTAATCCAAAAGCCAAATCGACCCCAATGGGTGCGCTATTAATTGTGCCAAGTAAAGCAACGACGCCCCTACTTGTTTTTGCTTCACCATAAATCATTTCCCCTGCAGTCGCTAAATTAAAGCCCAAAGGGAATAATTGCTCACAAGCAGAATTAGCATTAGTCATGATCTCTTACTCGATTAGCAATGGCAATAAAAGATTCATCATCAAGACTAGGAATTTGATCGGGATTCTGAATGCCCATTTTGGCCCAGATATCAAGGGCATCAGCACAGTCACTAAATTTTTCTAATCTCAGGCCCAGGCTTTTATGCTGCCTTAATAATTCTTCAAGGCTAAGCGGAACTGACTTACTGAAATAGGCTGCGATGGTCGCGCGTATATTTTCAATTAAATCTTTTGTATAGGCTTGCGCTTCATTTTGCAAGTATCTATGTTTACCCCCCATGGTGCGCCACACTAAGGCCTTATCACGGGCGTCGAATTCTTCAACCCCTTTTTGCGACTCAATTACCTCAGGGCCCGAAACAGATAAGCGGCCCTGTTCAGTAATTAAAACGTAATCACAGCATCGCGCCACAATTCCAATGCCGCCATATATTCCATTTGAACCAGCAGAAATTGCAATTACAACTACGCCCATTGAGCGCGCCTTAAATAATGCTCTTTGTATTTCAGATATGGCAATGAGTCCGGCATTGGCTTCGTGTAGACGGACGCCGCCAGTATCTAAAATTAAAATAACGGCAGCCGGCTTTTCTATCGCAGCTCGCTCAAGTAAACCGGTTAATTTTGCACCATGCACTTCTCCAACTGAGCCGCCCATAAAACCGGGCTCCTGAGCTGCGCAAAATACCTTCTCTCCCTCCAACAAACCAACCCCTATGACGATGCCATCATCAAATGCAATTGGCATACCCAGCGTTTTTAAGTGTGGGCTAGAGATCCGCTTAGATGGAGGCAGAATCTCCTTAAAACTAGCTCTATCTAATATTAATGAAATACGTTCACGTGCTGAAGATTCATAAAGACCGGAAATATTTTCTAATCTCATGTGGTTTCTTTCCATTGCTGTGCCGCCTGAGCAAGACGTAGCTGCACTACTGCTGGCGTTGCTCCACCATCATTAATTGTAATGATGGTATTTGCAAATTGCTCTTGTTCGGCAAAGTCTGAAAGTACTGCTTGCCATGTTTTCTTAAAACCATCAATCGAAGTCTCTAAAGAAAATTGAGTGCACCCATTTAAATCAACCTCCTCCACCAAAACCTCTAAATTACCCGACCCAACTACACCGACAATAGTCGGTTTTTTATTGCTTAATTGAGAAGGGTTTGACCAAGGGCCAAACTTAAATTCAAAAGCTTCCATAGTTACCAATTCCTAAAGCGTTTAGGTGGTTTATATAAACCATCAGACCAAAAAACTAAATCCTTAATCGACCTTGCTGCCAATAAATTGCGCGTTGCCATGCGCGGATCAACTCCTAAATCTATAGGTCGCTGAATAATCTTTTTGCTAATCAATTCCTCTACGACTTTTTTATTTCTAGCTAGTCCTACAGGGGTATATCCTGCCACACCTCTAATTGCCTGTTCTCTTTCAGCCAAATTACGACATCGATGAAGGTGTGCAATACCTTCCTCGGTAACTAAGTGAGTAACATCGTCCCCATAAATCATGATCGGCGGAATGCTTAACTGAAAATCTTCCATTAATTGCCAAGCATCTAATTTATCTACAAAAGTAGCTTGCATCTTGTCTTTAAAGGTTTCTACCATTTGTACTACCAACTTCCTCCCGCGTGGTATTACTGATTTTCCTGGATGCATACTTTCCTCACCAGCTTTTAACCACGCTTTGCTAGCATGGCGTCTACCCCTGGAGTCTGATCCAAAATTAGGTGCGCCACCAAATCCAGCAATTCGATTTAAAGTTGCTGTAGATGAATTTCCCTCAGTGTCAATTTGTAAAGTTGAACCAATAAATAAATCGGCATAGTGGCCAGCAAGTTGGCAAAAAGCCCTATTCGAGCGAAGCGATCCATCTGGGCCAGTAAAAAAAATATCAGGGCGAGCCGCAACATAATCCTCCATCCCGAGCTCAGACCCCGCACAATGAATATTTTTAATAAAACCCGACTCTATTGCGGGTATTAAGGTGGGGCACGGATTAACACTCATGTATTCACAGACCTTACCCTTTAATCCAAGCGACTCGCCATAGGTCGGCAAAATTAGCTCAATGGCTGCAGTATCAAATCCAATACCATGATTTAGTCGATTAATCTCATAAGGAATATAAATTCCCTTAATCACCATCATGGCCATCAAGATCTGCACCTCAGTAATTAATGCGGGATCTCTCGTAAAGATTGGCTCGATATAGTGATTCTTAGGCGCCTTGACAATAAAAGTAACCCAATCGCTAGGTACGTCAATACGCGGTACATTTTCAACTATCTCATTTACTTGGGCGATTACTATGCCATTTTTAAATGCTGTGGCCTCAACAATTGGCGGCGTATCCTCAGTATTTGGTCCGGTATATAGATTGCCCTGAGAATCTGCGCTTTGAGCGGCGATAAAAGATACGCGAGGGGTCAAATCAACAAAGTAACGGCTATACAGCTCTAAATAGGTATGAATCGCACCAACCTCAATTAGCCCCTCTTTAATTAACTTTCCTAAGCGAACACCTTGCTCACCTGAATAACAAAAGTCTAGTTTTTTTGCAATTTTTTTTTCGAAAATATCTAAATGCGCAGGAAGGGCAATGTTTGATTGCACGATATGCAAATCGTGGATTATTTGAGTGTTTACCGCCGCCAAAGATTGCGACAAAAAATCTGCATGTTTTTGATTGTTACCTTCAATGCAAATTTTATCTCCAGGTTCAATGACCAGCTCAAGCAGGCGAACTATATCCTCTTGTGAAACGTACTTATTATTTGTAATTGTGCGCGCCCGCTCGAGGCGTTGAGCTAAATTAAGCTCAAGCGTATTCCATTTTTTCATGGGAACTTTTTCTTCACGACACCATTAACTGTCAAGTGTAATTTTCGCCTCTTTAATCACTGCCCCCCATTTTCGATAGTCTGACTGAATCATCGACTGAATTTCGGCTGGGGTTTTAGGAACAATGTCATCATTTCCCAATTTTTTAAGTTCGTTAATCACATTGGGCTCAAGCATGATCTGCTTAAAATTAGTTTGATACAAGGTGGTAACAGGCGCCGGCATTTTGATTGGGCCAACCATATAAAATCGTAAAACTGCTTCATAGTCCTTTAGCCCTTGCTCAGCAATGGTTGGAACAGTCGGCAAAGAGCTAGACCGAACAATAGATGTCACTCCCAATGCCCTAGCTTTCCCAGAAGCAATCATGGGTAATGCAGGCCCGATTGTGGCAAACATAATAGGAATTTGCCCCCCAATCAAGTCAGTTAACGCTGGGCCAGCACCGCGATAGGGAATGTGCACAATAAAAACCCCGGCTCTAGCTTTAAAAAGTTCGCCAGCTAAATGATGTACAGATCCCACGCCAGAACTTGCATAACTAAACTTACCTGGGTTAGCCTTCGCTAAAGTGATTAATTCTTGTACGTTTTTAACATCCAATGCTGGATTTACAATTAAGACCAGCCCAGTAGAGCATACATAAGATAAGGGGGTGAAGTCAGTTAGGGGGTCATATGCCACTTTGCGCAAATGCGGCATGATACACAAGGGCCCAGTATCGGTGAGGCCAATAGTGTAACCATCAGGCGTACTTCTGGCCACAAATTCAGCGCCTATCGATGCGCCGGCACCTGGCTTATGGTCAATCACAACAGTTTGTTTTAAATTTTGCTCTAAAGGCCTAACAATAATGCGTGCAGTCGCATCTGAGGCTCCGCCAGTGGTATAGCCAAGTACAAGTTTGATCGCCTTATCTGGCCATGATTGAGCCCAATTACGTAAAGAAAAAAGTGTGCCTGAAATGGCAACTAGCGATTTAAGTACTAACCTTCTATTTAAAGTCATTTCCAATCTCCAGGGCGTTACAAAATGAAAACCAGTAGGTTCCTTATATTACATTGAAAAAAATGACTTGGCAGATGGATATTTTGATAAATAGTTTTCAAAAAATTAATCCGTAAGTCATCATCAGCAAGGTTCCAGTTAATAAGGCTGGCACTAACTGCTTATGAGGATTTGATAGCATTATTGCTAAACATAGACCGCATAAACCAATGCGCAGATACATTGGAACAGTTGCTAATAAGCCAAAAGGTAGAATAATCATCCGCACTGTAAGCGCTGCCACCATTGCGTAAGTAACCGCGGAAAGCCACTCGAAAATCGGGCTATCTTGATTAATCTTCCCTGAGAGTAAAACACCTATGGCGCGACATAAATAAGTGCCAATACAAGCACCGAAAAGCGCTAGCCAAATACCCCAACCCTGTAGGGCAGTGTTCATGATGATTGATCTTTAAAACGACGACGTAAAAACTGGCGATCAATAAGGTAGGCTACCGTACCTGCAACCACACCAGATACGAGCAAGCTCGAGTCGCGATCTAGTAAATAAAAACAGGGTCCTAAGACGCCCCCCAAAATAATTGCTACGCGATTGATCGTGGCTTTAACCTCAGTAAACGTTAATAGAAAAAATAAGGGGTTAATAAAAACAAGTCCCAAGGCAATCCACTTGGGTACTAAACCAGCCAACAAATAACCCAAAATGGTTGCCGGAAAACTAATCGCCCAACATAAAATGCCAAGGCCCAAATAATAGTGGAGACGATGGTGTGACTCAATTGCCTGAAACTCACGCATCGATACCGCCCAAGCGGTCATTGCTAATAAGTGCACTGAAGCATAGAGTTTGCGATTGCGATCACGCGGATGTAGTTGTGGAAACAAAGTAACTGTCATCGTAACGAAACGAGTAGATGTCAACGTTACAGCTAGGATAATTGCCACTACTGATGAACCAGAAAGTACCATATCCAATAACACCACTTGCCCTGGTAAGGCAAACATCAACAAGCTACTTAAAGACGTGAACCACATATCAATATTATTGGTTTTAGCCATTGCCCCAAAGCCCACCATGCCGGCGAACAGTACCATTGCCGGAGCTCCAGCAGCATGCCGAAAGCCACTCCAGAACGCATGTTTGCGACTGGTGTAACGCTGAGGTCCTTTCCCATCTAGCTCTGCAGAATTCGGCACCAGGAAGGCTTTGGGGGGAAGTGGGGGTGGCGCAGCAGCAGTCATGGCTAGATTGTAGATTCTGGCTGTAATGCCCATTGAATATGCTCGCGCACAAGATCATCGGCCATAGGCATGGCAACCGTTAGTGCGCTTTTCATTTCAGCATGTTCAATCTCATTTAATGCCGAATTAGCTAACGCATTCCCCATGGCAACAGCTAAATTACGCCGCCAGCGACTATAACCAATGCGCCGAATTGCACTGCCTTCATGCCGCTGCTCAAACTCGGCTTCAGTCCAAGACCATAATGCCAATAAACTTTGCTCGCCTAAGCCATGGCGCTCTACAAAATCAGGCACGCTGGAGCGTTTAGCAAATTTATTCCATGGGCAAATTAATTGACAATCATCACACCCGTAGATACGGTTACCCATCGGTCGCCGAAATTCAAGCGGAATAGCGGCGGGATTTTCAATGGTTAAATAGGAAATACATTTACGCGCATCAAGCTGATAAGGCGCTGTAATTGCTTGTGTAGGGCAAACATCAATGCAAGCCGTGCACGTGCCACAGTGCTGCACTTCCTCAGGGTCAACGGGTAGAGCAAGATCAACCAAGATTTCACCGAGAAAAAAGAAGGACCCCGATTCGCGATTTAAAAGTACGGTATGTTTTCCACGCCAACCCAAGCCCGCTTTACGCGCCAGTTCTACTTCCATTAAAGGCGCTGAATCGGTAAAGACCCGATATCCAAAGGGACCGATTTGACCTTCAATTGCTTTGGCAAAATCATTTAAACGGCCACGTAAAACTTTGTGATAATCGCGACCGCGGGCATACATTGAAATGACTCCAGCACGTGGATTGGCTAATTGCCGCCATTCTTGGTCTATGTCATGATCGTCGGGTAGATAGTTCAAACTGACGCAAATGACGCGCACTGTACCCGGTAAGAGTAATTTTGGGTCGGCTCGCAAAAGTGCGTGACGGCTCATATAATCCATGTGTCCGTGGCGACCCTCGGCCAGCCACTGACGCAAGCGTTCGCTAGCCTCGCCAAGATAGGTGTCGGTAATGCGCAAACGGTCAAAGCCGAAAAGAGTAGCCTGTTCACGCAACCAAGCAATATTCATATCAAAGTACACATTGAATCAATTAAGTAAACATTGTAGGCAGGAAAGCGAAACGGGTGATCTAGCTAGGTCCCTAGGGCAAGCGCTGGCTCAATATTTCAAGGAGTCACCAGATGGGCAGGTCAATTTGGCTCTCAGCGGCGAGCTAGGCGCTGGCAAAACCAGCTTTGCCCGCAGCCTCATTCAATCCATGGGGCATCTGGGAAAAGTGAAAAGCCCTAGTTATGCCTTGTGCGAACCCTACTCGATCGCGGTAGCGCAACACTCGATTGCTGTGCATCATTTTGATTTATTTCGCATGCGCTCCCCCTTAGAGTGGCAAGAGGCTGGCTTTGCTGATTTATTTACCACACCAGGCCTTTGTTTAGTTGAATGGCCAGAAAAAGCCGAAGATACCTTACCGGTCTTTGATCTCTCTATTAGCATTACAGCGTTGCCGATTGAATGTGAACGCGAGATTCATATCGCCGCTCACTCGCCCACAGGGCAAATCATCTTCTTAAAGCTTGAAAGCCTAAGTTAAACGCGATGACTAAAACTTCTGCAGTTAATCAGATTAAGCGTCGCACCTTAAGACGGTCTGCTAAAGCAGTTTTGGGTTTAGGGGGGCTACAAAAGGCGGGATTTTTAATTCTGCTGGGTATCAATGAAATCGCTTACGGCGCCAAGATAATGGGTGTGCGAATTTGGCCCTCTGAAGATTACACTCGCATTACCTTAGAGTCTGATACACCGTTGCCTATTACCCAACAGATGCTCACGAATCCCGATCGCCTAGTAGTTGATGTACAAGGGCTAGAGCTGAATCCAACCTTAAAGGATTTGGTGGCCAAGGTGAAGCCTAATGACCCTTATGTGTCACAAATCCGGGTGGGCCAATTTCAACCTAATGTAGTGCGCTTGGTGTTTGACTTAAAAGAACCCGTCAAACCACAAATTTTTACCCTTGACCCAGTTGCCGAATACCAATACCGCATGGTGTTTGATCTCTATTCAGCCGCCCCACCCGACCCATTAATGGAGTTAGTAAAAAACAGTGCCCGCAAAGAAAAAGCCCTCGAACAATTGAATGCCCAGCCCGATTTAATTGCTGAATTTGCCAATAAAGAATTACCGCCTAATAAAAGTTCGGCTTTAACAAATAAAGAAGCGGCCAATAACCGCTATAAACGCTTAATTACTATTGCTATTGATCCTGGTCATGGCGGCGAAGATCCCGGCGCCATTGGTGCGCGGGGCTCAAAAGAAAAACAAGTAGTGCTCGCAATTGCTAAGCGTCTAAAAGATAAAATCGAGAATGTTCCCTATATGCGCCCCTACCTGACTCGGGATGGCGATTATTTCGTGCCACTAGGCGTACGAGTTCAGAAAGCACGCCAAGTACAGGCCGATTTATTTGTCTCAATTCATGCTGATGCCTTTATCCAACCACATGCAAAAGGCGCTTCGGTATTTGCCCTCTCGCAACAAGGAGCCTCAAGCACTGCTGCCCGCTGGATGGCTAATAAAGAAAATGCCTCAGATTTAGTGGGCGGCATCAATATCAAAACTAAAGATGCTCAAGTAGCCAATTTGCTCTTAGATATGTCAACAACCGCACAAATTAAAGACTCTATGCAAGCAGCGCAGGCCATACTGCAACAAATCGGTGGGTTTGCCCCCCTGCATAAAGGCAAAGTAGAGCAAGCCGGCTTTGCAGTCTTAAAAGCGCCCGATATTCCCTCTATTTTGGTAGAAACTGCCTTCATCAGTAACCCAGAAGAAGAGGCCCGACTGAATGATGAGGCCTACCAGGATCGCATTGCGGAAGCCATTTTGAAGGGAATTAAAGACTACTTTGCCAAAAATCCACCAGTAGCAAGACGTGTTAACTCCTGATTCATTGGGGTGGGTAGCGATCTTCAAGAAGTCCAGCAACAAATTGCTATAATTTCTTTCTTTCTGGGTCGGTAGCTCAGTCGGTAGAGCAGCGGACTTTTAATCCGTTGGTCGTGGGTTCGAATCCCGCCCGACCCACCAAATAAAAATGGCCCTTTCTGGGGCTATTTTTATTTGATATGTTGTGTTGGATGAGAACCTTGGTTCGACTTTGAGCAAAGCGAAAAGCGGTGGACACTAACTTTGTGTAGCAAAGTTATGTGGAAGCCAATCCCGCCCGACCCACCATATAGGATAGGGCTTTGCGGGCCGTTTCATAATCCTAGCCTGGAACAATTTCCACTAATCCGCTGTTTTACCCATCAATCCCATATAGATCTTGGTATTCGAGTCGATAAGCGCGTTGCACACTTGGTCCGTAATGGACAAATGCTTTAAGTCCGCTACCCACCAAATACTGATATTAAATTAATACGACTGCATTTTTGCTCTATTAAACTAAGGTTCTCCCCCCATCGACAAATAAAGTTTGCCCAGTAATATAACTCCCTGCAGGTGACGCTAGAAGCAGAACTGCTCCTAATAAATCCTCTGGCGTACCAAACCGCCCCATAGGAATCTGTGACAAACTTTTAGCCTCCCAATTTTTATCCTTAAAAATTTCCTTGGTTAACAAGGTGGGCGTTATAGCTGGGCCAATCGCATTAACTGTAATATTTTTTTCCGCCCATTCTCTAGCTAAAACTTTTACCAATTGAGATAGGCCCGCTTTACTGCTAGAGTAGGCGGCATAGTTTGGATTTGCGACATAACTAGAAACAGATGCCAAATGAATAATTTTCCCCGCTACATTATTTTTAGTCATATATAAAGCTAAATATTTTGAGAGGAGAAAAGCTCCATTAAGATTAATTTCAAGTGTTTTAGAAAAATCCGCGTAAGACATTTCAAAAGCTGGGGAAAAAACGGCAATCCCTGCGCAATTTAAAGCGATATCGACACCTCCATGGAGATGCGCAATATCATTAATTAAATTTTGAACACTAGCTTCATTTGTAATATCCAAATGAAAATATAGATGATTCCCGCCATGAATCTCTTTAACAGATCTCGAACCCAAATCATCAAGAACATCTGCGATAAAAATTCGGGCGCCCTGTTCCGCTAACATTTTTGCCAAAGAAAATCCTATCCCCCTGGCTCCTCCAGTAATAAGAATGCGCTTACCAGAAATATCAAAAATATTTTTCAATACTTTTACTTTTTATATTTCTTGCCATCAAATTCCCAGTCCCGCACTAAGTCCCCTTTTTCAGGAAAAGCTTGAGCCTGTGTTGTGCTTATAGGTGTCATATATGGGGGGTAAGGAGTTTTATCTAATGGCGCATTCCAGCTAGCAGGCAAGAATGGAGGTCTTTTGGGTATGGCCCAACCTAATTTAGCAAAGGTATTGTCCATAAACCGTGTATCAACTGCCTTAGCAAAGTCTGCTGCAGTAAGCTTATTTTGAATCCTTTTATTTTCGTAGAGCCAATTAT